>JAABUM010005951.1_pt1 | contig 12371 bp, 22 predicted proteins | sample 5559161 | NCBI WGS metagenome assembly JAABUM01 (sample SAMN10711868, study PRJNA513369) | rock metagenome | isolation source: Antarctica rocks | place: Antarctica: Victoria Land, Siegfried Peak nord | reverse complement strand
TGACCTCGCAGCCGCCGCTGCCGCCGCCGCTGCCTTGCCGCTGCTGACCGCCGCCGCCGCCATTGCTGCCGCTGCCACCTGCTGGCGCCCAGCCAAGGAGGTCCACCACTGCCTACGCAGAAACGCAGATTGGCACTGAGATCACCAGGCGGTCTGCAGAGTCCAGACAGTTGCGTTCAAGTACGTAACGATGTTGTCAGTCATGACAGCATTTTCTTGCATGCGCATGGCAACTGACAGTGGAAAGCTTGGCGTCTGCACCTGTATGTAAGCTGCCTTGGCAGCGTCGAGTGGCAGGTCGTTCAATCGGTGCCATGCCTCCCTGCACGTGTGGCACACGGCTCTGTCGGCTCTGTTCTCACAGCAATATGCGATGTCAGACTCAGTCCACACTGGATGAACACTTAGCCTTCACAAACGTGAGGCGGCAGATTCTGCAAGAGATGGCACTCGCCATTTGGCGCGGCCCTTGACGTCCCAGAATGCTGGCCGTGCCGAGCGGCAGGGTCCTTCCAACGCCTGCACCAACACCGACACGATCATTATGTTCCATATGTCCATTGACATGCAGCAGAAGTAGCGAATGCTTGGGTGTCAAGAAGTCTTTCTGGGAATGGTGCGGAGCGTCCGTGATGGGTTTTCAGGAATGAAGGAAGGTGTCAGCGGCCTCACCTGCTTGTACAGCCCGCACAGCAGCAGCCTGTCGTCCTGGCTGAGGTGCTGGCCGGCGGCGGAGCCCAGGAGGGCGACGTTGTCGGCTGCCGCCTGGAACGTGGCCTCCAGCCGGGCTGGATCCATTGCTTCAGCTGATCCGGTGGCAACATGCGCCGCGGTGGCAATATGCGCCGCAGTGGCGATGCCACAGGCGTCAAGCTCGGCTGCATCTTTGCCCACGTCGCATTCTGGCTCTTCTGATATAGGGTGACTGGCAGGGCTCCCCAGCCTGTGCGAGGACGCCATGCGGCGAGAGCTGCTGCGGTTGCGGCGGCCCACAGCTTGAGTCTGGCGGCACCAGGCAGCAATGTATACACTCAGTATGACCAGGGTGCCTGACAGCTCCTCTTGTCAGATTACAGTGAGCAGATGCTCCTATGCGTGCATCCTCGTGTGCAGCACAAGGTTTTCCTCCCAGCCAAAGATGATTCAAGATGAGCACGATTGCTGACTGCGCGCTGTTTTCGCACAGACACTTGAATGATACTCGAGAGGCTCTCAATGGTCTGCAAACTTGCTTTGTGCTCAGTGTGGCTAAGTTCGCTTGCTAGATTTGAGCTCGTCTCAGGAAGCTGGAAGCTCCTGTAACATCAAGGAATCGGAGAGCTGGCGCGCGCTTTCGTCGCCGGCTCACTTTGCTCCGTTAGAGCGGTGCATGTCCGCCGATGATCCTTGGCATCCATAGCATCGATCTGAACCGCGCAGCCCCGATCCGTCGGATCGCAGTCGTAAAGGACGTCGCACAATCACACAATCACACAATCGCACAAACAAACATGCTCCGCAGCTTGAGACTCGAAGGACTTGTGGAACTCGTTTAGACTGCTTCTCCAGCAACATGGTCTTCCTGCATGTGAAGGTGCGCTGAAAGTTGCGAAAACGTGTCGCGATGGTGCAGAACTGGTGCACGCCTTGATGCTGCCTGCTGCAAATTGTTCTCTGAATGTCTGGTCACAAATCATACGCAAATGAGAATCAACAGTACAACCCGATCTTTCAGAGGGAGGAGAGCGTGCAGTTCCTCATAGAGGCGCCTGCGGCGACGCCAGTCGGCCAGGCCGCCGCCACCGCCGCAGAGATGCACAACCTGGTTCGCCGCATCCACAGGTGCTTTTCGTTTTGCACTTTTGCCCTCCAATCCTTCTATGTGCGCCCACGCGTAGATTTTCTGCCAGAATGCGCTTTCTGCGAAATGCCGCCGGTGGCAGCGTCATGAATGTGCTGCAATCACCACCGAACCTGTGTACTCTGCTCGTCCATGCTTGCAGTCATATCAGCATGGCAATTACACAGCAACCTGCCATGCTGCAGGCTGTGCGAGGAGGGTGTGCGTCTCGCGCAGCACGGCCCGATCGAATGCGAAGCGGAAGCGGCGCCTTCGCCGCTGGCTCAGCTTCAGGCCGCCCGGGAGGCGGCGCATATGGAGGCCACCGCTGCTATCCTGAGCGGCAAAGACCCTGGAAACGAGGAGCCGGCAGCCGGCGGCAGCGGTTCCGTAGCGCACTCTGAAGGTTCAGAGGAGGCGGCCAGATGGACGGAGGCCTCAGCGGCAGCGGCGGCGCCGTCGGCAGCGCTGGCCGACGTGTCGCTTGGTGACGGGCAGCAGGAAGCAGCTTCCGCAGCCGCGCCAGCAGGCAGTGCTAGCGAGGCGCGTACCGCCGATGACGGGCACCATGGCGGTGCAGCGGCGGCAGAGGATGCACAGCAAGCGCCGCCGGCGGAGCTGATGCTGATTGAGAAGGGCGCCGGCGAGCGGTTGCGGCTGGCGCTACTTGCAGCTGCCGAGCTGACCGACAAGGTGAAAACCGACGATAATTGCATTCTTGTACGTCGCTATTGCAGGTCCCTGGAAAGCAGCGCTGCATGCCGTGGAAACACTGGGCACGCTGTCGAGCGACCGCGGGCAGTTGTGTGCTTGAGCTGCCGTGGGCTGCGCCTGTGGAGTTTTTCAGAAAGCAGGGGTTTTTCCCAAAACCCCGCCAGGACCCAAATTAACTGACAAGGAGCTCAAATGCTTTCTGTTCTGGCTGCAGGAACGGCCAGCAGAAAAGGTGCTGCTGACTCTGGAGGCGCTGCAGTCCGCGATCACGGCGGTGCGGGATGCTACCGACGCCGCGTTCCCGGGCGGCCTGCCGGAGCGCGACCCTTTTGAGGAGGAGCTGCGCGGCACCCGGCAGCTGCCCACGGAGGTGAGAGGTTTCAAGGCTCCCACTCTTGCGAGCGGCCGTTGCCTCTTTTATGCCTTTTTTGCTCTGCGGCCCAGCAGCTGCGCGGCGCCCGGCAGCTGCCCACAGGTAAACAGCGATGAGGTAACATTCCCCTCTTGCAACCGGCGCCTTGTGGATTTTGCTGTGCCCTCTGTCTGTGGCACCTTGACCTAGCAGCTGCGTGGCACCCGGCAGCTGCCGCCAGAGGCGCGTCCGCGCTTTTGCGTGCGGCCGTCAGGCCGTCTTGGCGCTGTCACAGCATCTGACCAGGGCCATCAGCCACAGTCAAGAGACCTCTTGCATGACGGATCGGGGGCTTTGCACCGCAGGCGCATAAGCGATCGAACCGATCGCCACAGCGTTGTGCGGTCCCGCCGTCAGCTGAAGAGCCTGTTGTGCGCAGCTCTGCAGGGCACGCGCGTCAATGTCCCACCTGATGCATCATCTTCTAGTGGGCCGGACGGCTGCTGGCCATCACCCAGCATCATGTCCAGACCCTAATGTCAAGCTTCACTGTGATTGGACGATCAGGGCATGCACATTGCCATCCCGCCTGTTGCCGCGGTCTTCTACTCGTTGAACACCCTCTGCTATTTTCTTCCCCTTTCTATGCTTCGACTCAGGGGTGCCCATCAAGAGTCTGCTGTACGCTGCAGCCTTCTGGGTGCACCTGCTGTGTCGGATCCCAAGCCTCATCTCTGCACTTCACAGGGCATGCACATCGACATCCCGCCGGATGCAGCGGTCTTCTCCTTTGCCGGGCGGCTGCTCAAAAACGGCACCAGCTGGGCCACAAGTCCTGGTCCCGCGTCTATGCCAAGCTCACTCTATGATTTCTGCACAGGGCATGCATATCGACATCCCACCGGACGCAGCGATCTTCTACTTTGCCGGGCGGCTGCTGGACAACGCCAAGACCCTGGCGCAGAGCGTTGGCCGCCACGAGAAGACGCGCGCTGTGGTCTGGATTGTGCAGCAGGGCGACGGTGCGCCGCCAAAAGAGGTACGGTGGATATCACAACCCTTCCGGTTGCTGTTTCCTGGAATTTCTTATCAGAATACAGCGTTCAGTGGTCTGGGTTGTGCAGCAGGGCGATGGGGCGCCGCCATAAGAGGTGCAGCGCAGTATTCTCAATCCTGCAATTCTCTTTCCTGCAACGTCGTAGGCTTTCCTGCAATCTCGTGGGATTGGTTTGTGTAGGGCGCTGTGGATGCTGGCTTCCGTGCATGTGTCCGGCCACCGCGACCACGGCGCTCTCTCTGTCCAGCTCGATCGTGCAGGGTCACGCATTTGAGATGACACAGGAGTGCACCTCCCTCGCGCAGCGCCCGTCACGGGTGGCTGCGGACTGGAGACAATTTTGCCTATGTGGTTGTGGTTTCATCTTACTTCTGGTGTTTTTCACTGCAGAAAATGGATGACAAGGAGTATGCCAAGATGTTGTCCTACTACTACAAGAAGCAAGAGGAGCAGAAGGTGGGTGCTGAGTTCAAAAGCGCCTCCGGCAGGGTTTTGTGAAGTCCAGGGTCGTAAAAAGCAGCCAGCCGAGGCACCGCATTGGCGCTCGGCCACCTGCAGCACGAGCAGCGCATGTTGCATGAGCATCTGTCTGACTGCGGCCAGACTACTGACTAGGATCCGAGCGACATCTCCTGAAAACCTGTCCCTAGACAAGTTCCAGGTCTCTGCCGGTCCGCCTGTGGGGCTGCAGCGGCTGGAGGAAGACCTGAATCTGAGCTACTGCATGGTACACGAGTACACTTGTGGCGCCTCAACTTCCTTTCCTGCGGGATCTGAGCTGGTTTGTGCATCTTTTTGTTCGCAGCGGCTGGAGGAAGACATGGATCTCAGCCACTACAACTCCGCGTGGGCGGACTCGAAGTCGCTGAAGAATGCGCTCACTGGCATCGGCGCCATCCAGCTGCGGCCAACAGGCCCGTACCGGGCTATGTGAGAGCGCACGGAATTTGACAGCGTGGAGCCTTGAAGCTCTGAGCTTGCAGCAACAGTCGGTACCATTACCTGCGACCGATGTGATCCGCTGATCCGATGTGCGATGAGCAGTGTGTGGGGGGTTGTAATTCCGAGGTTGCAGTAGCATCGGCACCATCCAGCTGCGGTCCACCGGCCCCTTGCCGACCTATGTGAGGGGCGTGCAGAGCTCTGACGTCCGAGACCGCACCAGCAATTGGCACCATGCAGCTGCAGCGGAGTGAAATCATGTGCAGCAGCATCATGTAGGACGTCCAGGCGCCGCCCAGGGATGGTCGACATGTTGCTCAGGGCATGCATCAGGAACATGAATGAATGGTTGCGCAATTGAGCGAACAGCCTCACAATTGCTTCAATTGCCAGATGCTATCACTGCTGCGGATCGAGAAATTGACAGTCATGTGTGGATCACAGCAGTTCTCGTTGATCGCTTCGCATGATGTGAGAACCCAAACCCTGAGTAGCCAGCGCCGCCCATCGGCCTGACCAGAACAAAGTGCTGTGACGAGTTGCATGTCGTGTGGTAAGACTGGAGTGAGTCGATCAAGGAATCAAGTGGTCGCGTCATGTCGCCATGTTGATGCCTTCCGGATAAAATCCGCCCATATCTGCGCCAACCTGCTGGTAGACGACGAACAGCACCTGCATGCACACAGATTTTCCGTATCGATTTCAGTGAAAAGGGACGGCAAAGTAGAGGCATGCAGCTGCCGCCGCCGAACCGGCAGCAGGCCTGCCGCCTCTTGCAGATGCAGAGTTTCCACTGTGATGCTTGGCACTGCACATCTGAAGCGCACTCTAGTGACGGACGCCATATGCCAATGCCGATTAGGTCTCGGTGCAGCCACACGGCACCATCCAATTGCGCAGTGTGTATCTGGCACCTGTGTGCGGCGCGTGATACAAATCAGCTGAACTAATTCATCGTCGTTGTGACAGCATCGGAAAGGCATGCCATCAATCCGCTTTCCTCAGTGCAGTGCCATCAGCCAGAAATCATAAAGCACAAGCTGCATGCGCATCGGACAAAAGTGTGGCGAGCCACGCAAAATGTCAATACCCTGCTGCGAATCCGTGTCTCAAGGCGATTGAAATGCATTCCATACTCGGGAGCAATCACTGAAGCTCACCAGATTGACCTGGCCATTCAGCAAGATGCCCTGATCGTCGGGTGCGCCCGCCTGGCCGGTCGACAGCGTGTTCCGCAGGTTCGAGATGATCTGCAGGCACAGAGACGCTCATCGACGAACAGATCCATTCTGACAGATTCACTGCCAGTGCCCAATTTGACCTCGGAAGATCGTCATCAACTGCAATACAACTGTCGGGATACACTGTGGAAGAATGAAACCTGCCGCCGCATGTGCGGCGGCCAACCGCTCCACGATGGTACAGTCGATGCTGCTTTGCGCGTCTGTCGCCTGATGGCCTTGCGCAGGGTGTGTCCATGGCGTGTGCAATGGCGTCCCCAAAGTCATGTTTTTATCCGGTGATCCCACTGCAGCGCACTCGAATTGGCGAAGCCATGATCACGATGATGCCCCTGTTGAGAGAGAAAAGGACACGGGCAAAACCCATGCAAGCGAACTCACGTTGGCAAAACCGTTTACGGTGATGCCATAGTCTTGGACTACCTGCTGCGCAACTTCCGACCTGCAGAAACATGAACGAACATGAAAGATACGTTTCACGAGTTGCTCTCTGCAGCAGTGCAGCTTGCAAGGCGCAAACAGAGCGCATCTGCAGTCCCCAGTCACGAGCTTGGTGCATGAGAGGTGGGCCGGGGCACACGAACCTTGCGCCAGAATGTGATGCGCACCGCCAGGCATGGCACATGCATTCAGCTGTCTGCATGGGGCAAGAAGTTGCAAGGAGGCAGGAGTGAGCTCTCACAGCTTGGTGCGAATGATTGCAGAGTGATATGACTCCACCGCCAGGATGCCGAGCGCTGAAGCTAGGTCTGCCGGTGTCTGGATGCTGGTGCCGGCACCCTGCAGATGTATGGAAAAGCAATTCATGCCAAGCAGCAGATGTGCCAACATGCGCCGTCAGAGACTTCTACGCGAGTTACCCTGGGCAGCCCCAGTGGCGTCTGGATGCTGGTGTCGACGCCCTGCGAATAGACGACAGCTCGTTATTTGCAGCAGATATGTCCATTAGCCATCATATACCGTTTTGAATGTTTAATCTATTCCGCCGCCGTATTCATGGGCGTGGATGTTGGTGGCGGCGCCTTGCGGACAACAAAAGCTTCATGTTATCACAGAATCCGTATTCGCGATTTATCACGCCAGGTTATCGGTGGAATTTAGGGTCTTCACAGTTGCATGGTCGGTGCTCATGCCAGGAGTGTCTCTTGATACATCACAGCACAGACGTCAGCTGCCCTGCCGCTCCGCTACAGGATTGGACTCCGCAACACAGCGCACCTTGTATAGCGTCACACCAAGGTCTAAGGCGCACAGCAGGAAGGAGATGTCGTCGTTGTAGGGCCTGTGCGTATAGGACGAATCGTGATCAAGCATATGTTAGCTGTGTGAATCCTCTTCGCGATGGGAATGTCGTCATTGTGTGGCCTGTGCAGGACCAAAGCTTTCGGTGGACTTCTTTACTGCCCGACTCGTCCCATCCGCTTTCTCAGCTTTTTCGGCTACAACCTGACTCATCCCATATTGAGAGTCGGGGAAAGCAAAGATGTCGAAAGGCAGCACCCAACGACCGGCAGCAGAGGTGGGTAAAATGTTGCAGAGGCACACTGGCATTCTCACAGGAACGCCAGGTTCAGCACGATGGGCTCGGAGTCAGAAATTGAGGATTGGAGAACCTGTAAAAGGCGACTCCGACGTCCGGCTTTGGCAGCGCAAGCGCGGCGCAGCCAACGATATAAAGACTAATTTCGATCTGTTTTCAGGTCCGTTTTCGCATCTTACTCCAATACTCACAGGAATGCCGGGTTAAAAGTGATGGGCTCGGCGCCCTGGTTGAGGAAGCTCGAAAAGGCGCCCCCGATATCCAGCAGCGGCAGCGGCAGCGCATTGCGACCCAGCTTGTTGCGCAGAAACGCCACGTGGCACACCTCATCAGCGGCGAGCTCCTCGGCGATGACCTGCAGGAGTAATCGTGTCGATTGATTCCAGACTGCAGCGCACTTTGCAGCTGACTCGTGCCTATGCGGCCCGGCTGGGTGTGCAGGCAGGCCACGTGCCCGGCCCTGTCAGCAGCCAGTTCCTGCACTGACCTGCGGGCATGTGTGATCAGACGAGATCAGCCCGGGAATCAGGAAACACTGCTGGAATAGGGACGGAAACAGACAGGGACATGCAAAGACTTTGCGCGCCTACACGGGTGCAGAAAGGCTGGCACGGTGCAGGGACCCAGAGTCCTGAAATCTCACCCCTTTCCGAAAGCTACAACATACTCACGTCGAGCAATATTGCGCGCCTGGGCAGGTGCGGAAAGGCTGGCGCGCCGCGGAGAGCCCAGCGACCGGGGACCACCGCCGCGGAGGGACGCCGCCAGCGGCTGGCCGGTGCCAGCCCAGGAATAAAACTCGGCCTGAGCGAAATGAGCACATAGCGTCTTGCTTCCGATTTGATTCTACAGCAAATGAGAAGATTTATATGGTGCCTTCATATCACAGCATGTGTGGCTGGAGCAGGCAGTCGTAGCATATGCAATGTCTCATCGGGACGCAGTGACTTGGGTGCTGACAGCATAAACCTGATAGATGCATAGCAGCCGCCTGCTGCGCAAACGGCCCTGTGCAGCAAAAACGTGCTGCTCCACTGCTCACCTGAAGGTACTCGCGTTGGAGCGCAAAGTTCAGGATCGCCACGTCTAGCTGCATGCCATGATTAGAGGTAGCATATTGAGTGTGCTTGCACCAATGGACACCGCTGGGGAAGTGCATGCCACACGCAATGGAATGGATCACGTCCCTGTGTAAAGTAACAATGCAAGACCTGGTGTTCATGCAACGGTAACACCCTGCCCGCGAGCAACATGGCCTAAAAACCCTTTTTGTTTGAACTACCGCTCACAACGCACCGTGGACAGGTTGCCGCCCGGCGGCGCAGGAGCTGGCGGCGATGGCAACAGCTCCGGTGGCCGCAGCGAGATGCCTGCCGCCGCCGAGGAGGCCGCTGGCGCTGGTGGCACCTGCAGCAGCTGAGGCGGCTGTGCGTCGGCACCCCTCGCCAGGCAGCTGGCGGCAATGCAGTATAGCGCCACCGCCGGGCGTAGTTGGGACAGCCTCCTCACCATCTGCGGATGATGGTGTGCGTTTTTAGGGCTGGGATATTGCTTGAGGCAGTTGCAGTCCGAAGTGCGGGTCCGAAGTACAGCTGCTGGTTCTCTGCTGCGCTGAAATCTGTTGTCAGGCCCCAAGCGAAGACAGATCACACTGTGCAGCTGCAAGTTTCCTGAGAGTCTAATGAAGGATCGGCACCCCGCTTAGATGCTGGAGAGCGTCATGCTGCAGTTATTGTGGGTTGTCCAGTACTGTGTGTTGTCCAGTACAAGCTGCTAAGGTGCAACAGCAATCGCATGATCATGAACAGCACTCAGGACGTGTCCAGCCCCAGAAGTGGCCGTCATTCTTTTGCACAGCATTCGTTTTCAGGCATTTGATTCAGACAGAGTGCTGTGCAAGAGCGTGTGCAAGGCAATGCGATTCATCCCAGGCGATGACAGGAGTGTAGGCGGCAGGGCATTGCAGAGCTTCGAAGTGGCGATGTCCCTAAGAATGCTGGCCAGCAATGCGATACATACTGACTTCAGCGCTGACATCCTACCAGCTCAGGCTCAAGCCACGAGATCAAGGTCCTGTTGGTGTAAGGGCAAGTCGGCGGCTGGTCCGCGGACCTAACGATTACCTTTGCTGCCACCAGAAAGCTTGCCCTGCGCCGGCTACTGAGGCAATTGCATGACACCGCCAACCGCCGCCGGACGTCGACTGCAGCGTTTCAGTTTCATCCTGACGGAAAGCGATGCAGTGTCTTGGCACCCTATCAGATCAGCAAGGGCCGTCCCAGGCATTTTGATACGCATCTCGCAGGAACGACTAGACCTCCATCTACAGCGCTGAAGGACATCAGCTTTGGAATGGGGGGACAATCGCAACATCGCATCGTAGAAATGTGTGCGAGGAGTGTTCCGCCGCAAAATCCGCCGATGAGCTGCTGTGACGCTCATTTGATCAGCGCTGCAATCACGCCTGAGTGTATCCAATCGGTAGCGCACACTGTTGCTTCTCGCATCTGATTCACGGCCAAATGCTCTATCAGCGCTGCTGCGGTGGTGCCCATTCCGAAACGCGACCTTGACCTGACATGTGGGTTTCGAAGCCGAGCTTCGACCGAGCTTCCTTGTCCGTGGCCTCCTACCCGACATTGATTACCACAGTTCAGCCTGACGCTCTGCATGATTGACGTTCTTCATAAAGTCTTGCACAGAAATCATGTCGAAGCGGCCCTCAGCTTGACACTCGGCAGCCTTTCCGCCAGAGTTGCTTCCTGCGGCTAACTGTACGGTCCTTTGCATGCTGGCCAGACGATCGGCTGCACTCCTTTCAAGCAACGTCACAAGCGGTGATATATACATGCACAGACCTCATAGCTAGAACAGTGGCCAGCGAAAGTTCGGAGCCTTTCGTCCGAGGCAGTCCGACGGGAGCCTAGGCAGGCCTGCGGAAGGGGTACAATGGCCTGAGCCACTGCATAGCCCTGCAACAGCACCTGAAGGCGATCACATTCGAGTACATCACAGTAGCGAGGCGCGCCGAATGAGTCTCGGCAGCATGGGCCGGCGATCAGTTTCTGCCCCGCTGCTTGGCGTGCCGGCGGCGCAGCGGTCTGACTGGAAACAGCTGCAGGTTTGCGGCGGCGGGCGGTGCCTGATGCTCGGGCTGGCCCTGCTCGTCACGGCAGCCTTGGTGGCAGGTATGTGGCGGCAGCACGGCCTGGTTGCACACCAAGTCGCGGCGGCAGAAGATACCGGCATCCAGGTGATGGCACTGTGAGAATTTTGCAGGCAACGAAATGCGACGCATCAATGCAAACGTGGGGTTAATTTTCCCCCGCGCCTCAGGCTCAGCTGCGGCGCCGGGTGCCTTCCGCACGTCTACTGACGCCAATCAACAATGCCTTGACCCCGCTCCAGGCAGCGGCCGCTCACTGCTGAATTGGTAGCGAGCTGAAGTGGTAGCAGCTGAATTGGTAGCGGCTGAATTGGTAGCAGCTGAATTGGTAGCGCCTTCCCATTCAAAACCCTGCAGGACCTGCGCTCCATCAGTGTGCGGGACCGACTGGCCGCCGGGCCGGGCAGCAGCACAAGCCGAGCCAGCAACCCGGAGGCAAAGACCTTAATGGTTCCGGGGGCGCCTGCGCCGGCGGCGGAGGCATCAGGAGGGTTCAAGGCGCCGCGGCCAGAGCAAATCGCCAAGCCGGTCGCGGGCGGCGGGGCGGTTGCCATGCCTGCCGCGACCAAGTCTGCAATCAGTCAGGACGTGGCCGCATCCTTCCGGGCCGCGGACGGCAGCAGGTGCTGATAATGTGCCGACTGAAAGCACATGTCTTCGGGATTCCTTAAGAATTGCATTGGAAAGCGGGCATGGCCATGTTCTTTTGTGGCATGCATTCTGAGCTGCATTTGTGACTCGCCAAGGTGCCGAGGTCACGACAGTCACTTGCAGGTATCACAATTGAAGCGTGTTCATGTGCAGCATGCATAAGGTGTGATTGTGATTTGTTGAGGAGACAATGCCACACCGTTCACTTGCAGGTATCGCAACCGGAGCGGTCCACCGGTAGTGACGTTTTGGGACCCCACCCTGACGGTGGGACAGCTGCTTGGGCAGCTGAAGCACTCCTCGCACGAGGTGGGCATTGCTTCTCACTGCTGGTTCTGTTAGTCCTGCCATGTCCTGCTACATGTTGATGCCCGAAGAAAGGCGGTGCCGCATGTTTCCTGCAGCTTCGGACGACTTTCTTGCAATCAGAAGCTCTAGAGCAACAACGAGGGGCAGCGGGTGAGGCTGGACAGACGCACACGCGACGCATTTCCGATCTGACATCTGATGCTTCGAGCACATTGTGCTGTGTGCCGTTGCAGGTTGTGGTACGAGGCCACAGAGAGCCAGAACGTAGTCATGCTCCTAGACATGTGCCTCATCGACGCTGGACAGCATCTCCAACTTTTTCAGCCACATTGACGCGCAGTGTGTATTATCCCGCTGCAGATCGTGGAGCGGGGCGCCACGGAGAGTCAGAATGTAGTCGAGCTGCACGACATGTACCTCATCGACGGGCAGCTGTTCTACCTGTCAGGTGGGTGTTTCCTCGGGCCTGCTGCTGAGCTGCAATATTATGTCCCGCCCAATTGATGATATATCACGCCAAGTTGTGGTCGTGCTGCACGATGCATTATGTCATAGGCGGGCAGCTGTTCTACATGTCAAA
>JAABUM010005950.1_pt1 | contig 12374 bp, 13 predicted proteins | sample 5559161 | NCBI WGS metagenome assembly JAABUM01 (sample SAMN10711868, study PRJNA513369) | rock metagenome | isolation source: Antarctica rocks | place: Antarctica: Victoria Land, Siegfried Peak nord | reverse complement strand
CCAAGATTATCCGGCAAGATGGAGGCAGCACGCATCGGCTTGCCAGAGTGGCTACGGGGCGAACAGGGTGCCATGGAAGCAGCCGGTCTCGGCTTGGCTATGCTGGCCTGTATGGAATTTAAACCCTAAGATAGATTTCATACACCTGTCGGAATGGCCGGTTGTCCGCCAAGGTTCGTTTGTTGGTGTGGACGGCCCCCGACGGCATCGATGTGCCAAAGTGCGGGTCGTTGCTGATCTCAGACAGAGGAGACCATCCGTGGAACAGGTTAGCCGCATTGGCATGGATACGTCGAAGCACGTTTTCCAGCTTCATGGCGTGAACGCCTCTGACGAGGTGGTCTTGCGTAGGAAGCTGCGGCGCAAGGAGATGGTGGCGTTCTTCGAAAAGCTTGCGCCGACCGTGATCGCCATCGAAGCGTGCGGCGCGTCGCACCATTGGGCTCGGCTTTTGCGGTCGTTCGGCCACGAGGTGAAGCTGATCGCGCCTCAGTTGGTCAAGCCATACGTCAAGCGGGGCAAGAACGACGCGGCCGACGCAGAGGCGCTTTGCAAGGCGATGAGCCGGCCGACGATGCGGTTCGTGCCGGTGAAGACGGCCGAGCAGCAAGCGGCGCTGATGCTCATGGGCTTGCGCGAACAGCTGGTCGCCAGCCGCACGCAACTGTCGAACGCCATCCGCGGCTATGCGATGGAATTCGGGCTGACCGCCGCCAAGGGGAAGGCTCACCTCGAACCGCTGCTCGAGCGCATCCAGGCCGATGACAGCCTGCCGATCTTGGCGCGAGAGCTGTTCGCGATCCAGGCCGAGGGCTATCGGCGGCTGCAGGCGCAAGTCGACGAGGTCGATGCCAAGCTGGCGGCTTGGCAAAAGTCCGACGAGTGCAGCCAGCGGCTCGTCAAGATCCCCGGCGTTGGCCCGATTGGCGCGGCGCTTCTGAAGATGAAGACCCCGGCGCCCGAACTGTTCAAATCGGGGCGTCAGTTTGCCGCTTGGATCGGTTTGACGCCAAAGGACCATTCGACCGCCGGCAAGGCCAGGCCCGGCGTCATCACCAGGGCCGGTGACGAGACCTTGCGCAGCGTATTGGTGGTCGGCGCCACCGCCGCGATCCAACAGGCTCAACGACGTGGCAAGGCCTCGCCCTGGTTGGCCGCGCTTCTCAAGCGCAAGCCGCCGAAGCTCGTCGCTGTGGCGCTGGCCAACAAGATGGCCCGCATCGCCTGGAAGCTGATGGTCACGGGCCAAAGCTACGCCGCGAAATCCGCGCCCGCCGCTTTGGTGGACGCGGCCTAGAGATCAGCCGGGCACGGCCGCCATTTAACGACAACCGTGCCGAGCTGATGCCAGAACTTGCAAGCAAACGGCAGATGATGTGATCGATCGATCCCCGACAAGAGACACTCCGTTGTCCGTCATGGCCATCGTAGGTCGTTCGTTTGTTAGGACCTCTTGTCGCGGAAACCATCTTGGCCAGCGTTCATGTGCGAGCGCAACAACAGGCCGGACATATGAACGCAAGCGATCTGATCAAACCATCGCCAAACCTTGCAAGGAGGGGGCCGTCCACATATGACGGACAGCAGCAGCTCCGAGCTTTTAGCGTTGGCGGACGGCGTTCCTTGACAGCGCAGCCAGCCACGGGGCACCTTGGACGCAAGGGGACGACCGCGATCACCCCGTGAGGCTACGGCCGAAGCATCGCGTCCAATGCTCCAATTCAAGGAGAGGACGCCCCATGCCGGCTCCCGACGCCATCACCGTATCCCAACTCCTCCGTCTCATCGGCTTGCCTGACGCGCCCGCAGTCATCGACGTTCGCACCGAAGAGGACTTCGCTGCCGACCCGCGCAGCCTGCCCGGTGCCGCGCGCCGCGAGTGGCAGAGCGCTTCGTCATGGGCCGCCGAGTATGCCGGGCGCCCCGTCGCTGTCGTCTGCCGTCGCGGCCTCAAGCTGAGCCAGGGTGTCGCCGCTTGGCTCCGCCACGCGGGCGCCAGGGCCGAGACCCTGGAGGGCGGCTTCGAAGCGTGGGCTGCAACCGGCGCTCCCCTCGTGCGCCCCGACCACATGCCGCCGCGCGACGCGCAGGGACGCACCGTTTGGGTGACGCGCTCGCGTCCCAAGGTGGACCGCATCGCCTGCCCCTGGCTTATACGCCGGTTCGTGGACCCCACGGCGGTGTTCCTGTTCGTGGCGGCCTCGGAGGTGAAAGCGGTCGCCGACCGCTTCGGCGCCACGCCCTTCGACGTGGAAGGCGTGTTCTGGAGCCACCGCGGCCCGCTCTGCACCTTCGACGCCATGCTGGACGAGTTCGGCCTGCACACGGAGCCGCTGGACCGCTTGGCGCTTATCGTCCGCGGCGCCGACACCGCCCGGCCCGACCTCGCCCCGGAAGCACCCGGGCTGCTTGCCGCCTCGCTTGGCCTATCGCGCATGCACAAGGACGACCTCGCCCAACTCGACGCGGGCCTCGCGCTCTATGACGCCTTCTACCGGTGGGCACGCGACGCCGTGGCCGAGATGCACAACTGGCCCGCACCGGTCCCCGCGACCGAAGGCCGGCGCGTCCGGGAGCCGGCGCCGTGAGCGGCGTCTCGCTTAAACCTGCACCAACGGTTCCGCTCCCCGCCGTGCCCGCGGCAGCCCCGTTGCCTTCCTTTGCTGAGGCTCTCCGGGTCTGGCTCCGCATCGGCCTGCTGTCCTTCGGCGGTCCCGCCGGGCAGATCGCGCTGCTGCACCGGGAGGTGGTGGACGAGCGCCGCTGGATCGGCGAACGGCGCTTCCTGCACGCCCTCAACTTCTGCACCCTGCTGCCGGGGCCAGAGGCGCAGCAACTCGCCACCTATCTCGGCTGGCTGATGCACGGGGTGCGGGGCGGGCTGGCCGCCGGCTTGCTGTTCGTCCTGCCCGGCGCAGCGGTGATGCTCGCCCTGTCGTTTCTATATGCGACGGTGGGCGACGTGCCGCTGGTCGCAGCGCTGTTCTTCGGGTTGAAGTGCGCTGTGCTGGTGTTGGTGGTCGAGGCCCTGCTCCGCATCGGCCGCCGCGCCCTGAAGGGCCAGGCGGCCTGGGCACTCGCGGCCGTGGCCTTCGCCGCGCTGTTCCTGTTCGGCGTGCCGTTCCCCTTTGTCGTGCTGGCGGCCGGCGTCGTCGGCTGCCTGGCGCCTGGCGCCTTCGCCCATGGTGGCCACGGTGCCGCCAAAGGCGACGTGCCGGCGCTGATTGACGCGGTGCTGGCGGCCGACCCTGGCCGGCTTGCACGGCTCGCTGCCGGGGCGCGGCGGGCCGGCCTCGCCGCGCTCGTAGTTTGGCTCCTGCCGGTTGCTGTCCTGGCGGGCGTGGTCGGCGGCACGTACGCCGACGTGGCCCTGTTCTTCTCCAAGATGGCTGTCGTCACGGTAGGCGGCGCCTATGCCGTGCTTGCCTATGTCGCCCAGGACGCGGTGCAGTCCTACGGCTGGCTTTCGGCGCCGGAGATGCTGGCCGGCCTCGGCCTCGCCGAGACCACCCCCGGGCCGTTGATCCTGGTGCTGCAGTTCGTCGGCTTCCTCGCCGGCTACCGGGCGCCCGGGATGCTGACCGGAGTGCCGGGCGGGATCGCCGCCTCGGTGCTGACGCTCTGGGTCACGTTTGCGCCCTGCTTTGCTTTCGTGTTCCTCGGCGCTCCCCTTGTGGAACGCCTCCAGGCCAACCGGGCGCTGTCCGGCGCGCTGGCAGCAATCACGGCAGCGGTCGTCGGCGTCGTCGCCAATCTCGCCCTCTGGTTCGCCCTGCGCGTGCTGTTCCACGAGTTGCGGCCCGTCAGCCTCGGCCTCCTCGCGGTGGAGATGCCGGTGCCGGCCAGCCTCGATCTCGTCGCGCTGGCACTCGCCGTTCTGGCGGCCGTGTGCCTGTTCCGGCTCAAGCTGGGCGTCGTGCGCGTCCTGGGCGTCACCGCCGCAGCCGGTGTCGTCCTGCATTTCGTGGGAGTGGTCTCATGAACCGACGTATGATCCTTAGGACCGCGCTCGCCTTCCCGTGCCTGCCGCTTGCTGCACAAGCACAAGGCGAGACGGGCAGCATCGACTTGTCCCGTTACCCCCTCGGCTCCCTGCCGCCCGTGTTCCTGACCACATGGCGCACGGGGAAGGGCGCGGCAGGTGACTGGCGGATGGTGGAGGACGCCACCGCCAGCCAGGGCAGGGCCATCGCGCAGGTCAGCGCCGACCCGACCGACTACCGCTTCCCGCTCGCCGTGTATGAGCCGCTGCCGGCGCAGGACGTGGAGGCGAGCGTCCGCTTCAAGGCTGTCTCGGGCAGGGGGGACCGCGCCGGCGGCCTTGCCGTGCGCCTGACGGACGCGGACAACTACTACGTCGTCCGCGCCAACGCGCTGGAGGACAACGTCCGCCTGTACCGCGTGGTGAAGGGCGACCGCCAGCAGTTGGCCAGCGCCTCGGCGACTGTGTCCTCCGGCGCCTGGCACACGCTGACCCTGCGCGCCGAAGGCGACCGGCTCTCGGTCTCCTTCGACGGCAAGCCCCCTGCTCACCCACAGCGACCGCATCTTCACCGGCCTCGGCAAGGTCGCGCTGTGGACCAAGGCGGACTCGGTCACCCGCTTCGACCGATTGAACATCCGACCGCTCCAGTAAGCGGCTGGAACAACGAGAGACTCAGGAGACGCACATGGTTAGGATGACACTCAAGGCGGCTGCACTGTGCATCATGCTGCCGGCGGCGGCGGGCGCGGCTGACGCCGATTGGGCCAAGGTCGCGGACGCGCTCGGCAAGTCCGGCACCGAGATGGCTGGGGGCGTATACCGCGTGGGCCTGCCGCGCACCGACTTGCACGTCACGCTGGACGGCGTCGATATCAAGCCGACGCTGGCGCTTGGCTCCTGGCTCGCCTTCCAGGGCAGAGGCGACATGACGATGGTCATGGGCGACCTCGTGCTGACCGAGGAGGAGGTCGGGCCGGTGATGAAGAAGCTCGCCGAGAGCGGCATCGAGATCACGGCGCTGCACAACCATCTGCTGCGCGCCCAGCCTTCGACGCTTTACATGCATGTGCTCGGCCATGGCGATCCGGCCAAGCTGGCGGCGGCGCTGCACGACGGCCTCGCGCTCAGCAGAACGCCGCTTGGGAACGCGACCGCTTCCGTCAGCTCGCAAGCTCCTGCCTCTGGCAGCAATCAATCGGCGGGGAGCAGCGCCAGTGCCGCTGCGGGCAACCTGCAAGCGCCCCTGGCTGGCAGCGAGCAGCCGGCACGGAGCGGCCCCGGCACCGCGGCGGGCAGTTCGCAAGCACCGCTTCCTGGCAGCGAGCAGCCTGCGCGGCTGGACCTCGACACAGCGATGATCGACCAGGTCCTGGGCGCCAAGGGCAAGGCCGTTGCAGGCGTCTACCAGGTCGGCATACCCCGCGCCGAGACGATCAAGGATGGCGACATGGAGGTGCCGGTCGCCATGGGGTCTGCCGAGGCCCTCAACTTCCAGCCCACCGGCGGCGGCAAGGCGGCGATCACCGGCGACTTCGTACTCACGGCTCAGGAGGTGAACCCCGTGCTGCGCGCGCTCCGCGAGAACGGCATCGAGGTCACGGCCGTGCACAACCATATGCTGGACGATCAGCCGCGGCTGTTCTTCATGCACTTTTGGGCCAACGACGACGCGGCCAAGCTCGCCAAGGGTCTGCGTGCGGCCCTGGACAAGGTGAACGTGGCCCGTAGCTGACGCGGGGGCGGGATGATGTCCGCGCCTCAAGCTGCTGTTCTCCGGTGCCTGCTCGCCACCCTTCTTTGGGTGGCGCCAGGCCAGGCATGGGCTGCGGAGCTCTCGCAGCCCCTCGTTCTGGAGGCGACCATCCCCTTGCCCCACACGGGCGGGCGCATCGACCACATGGCCGTGGACCTGCGGCGGGGGCGGCTGTTCGTCGCCGAACTTGGCAACGGCACGCTGGATGTCATCGACATAGCCGGACGGCGTGTCGTCCGGCGGGTCAGCGGTCTCAAGGACCCTCAGGGGGTCGGCTACTCCTCTGCGGCGGACGTCGTCTCGGTGGCCAGCGCAGGCGACGGCTCCGTTCGCCTGTTCCGCGGCGAGGACCTCTCTCCGGCAGGCGTGATCGATCTGGGCAGTGATGCCGACAACGTCCGTGTGGACCCGGGGTCCGGACAGGTCTTCGTCGGCTACGGCAAAGGAGGGCTGGCCATGGTTGATCCTGCCAGCCGCTCCATCGTGAGCCGGGCGAAGTTGCCCGCCCACCCCGAGGGTTTCGGGATCGACCCGGCTGCGCGCCGCGCTTACGTGAATGTGCCCGATGCTCATCAAATCGCTGTCGTTGATCTGGGAACCGGGCGGCAAACCGCGGCCTGGCAGACGCCAGGGCTGCGTGAAAGCTATCCGATGGCGCTCGACGAAACTCAAGACGTTCTTGCCACCGCCTTTTGGGACCCGGCACGGCTGGTCCTGCTCGACACCGCCAACGGGGCGGTCAAGGCCAACGTCGGCACCTGCAGCGACGCCGATGACGTGTTCTTCGATGTCAAGCGCCGGCGCATCTACGTCAGTTGCGGCGAGGGACTGGTGGACGTGCTGCAAGGCGACGCAGCGGGCTACCACGCGCTCGCACGTATCCCGACGCGCTCCGGCGCGCGCACGTCGCTGTTCGTGCCCGAGCTGGACAGGCTGTTCGTCGCGGCACGTGCCGGGCTGCTGGGATCGGACGCGGCCCTCCTCGTGTTCCGGCCCGGACCTTGAGGGAGGTGACCTCGCGCGTCTTGGCGCTTGTCGTGGCCGTTTCGAGCTTCCCTGGCGTCGAAGTGCGGGCCGAGGCACTGCACCAATTCGCCAGCAGCCAAATCATGGAGGCCTGAACCGGGATGGACGATAACGGCATCCGATCACCGGCAATCGAAGGCCTGCACGCGGTGGACGGAGCGGGTGGAAGCGGCGCGGTCGGTGCGGGCAGGACGGCTCCTCCCCTCGCACGCAGTCCCGTTGGCCACATCCTTGTCGCGCGCGGGCTGCGCGACTTCGGCGACAGCCTCGTCGCGGTGCTGCTGCCCGCCTACCTCGTCGCGCTTGGCTTTGGCGCCGCCGAGGTGGGCGCGGTCGCCACGATCGCGCTGCTCGGCTCGGCGCTGATGACCCTCGGGATGGGCGCCATCGGAACGCGGGCCGACCCTCGGCGGCTGCTACTCCTCGCCGCGCTGCTGATGGTGGCGACCGGCCTCTGCTTCGCCGCGGCCGTAACGTTCACGGCAATTGTTGCAGTCGCGCTGGTCGGCACGATCAATCCCTCCGCTGGCAGCGTCAGCGTCTTCGCCCCGCTGGAGCAAGCGGTGCTGACGGGCGCCTCGGCCGATGCGCGGCGCACGGCCGTCTTCGCCCGCTATAGCCTCGTCGGCGCGCTCGCCGCGGCGGTCGGCGTGCCCAAGCTCGCCGCCTTCCGGTCCGTGTTCCTGCTCTACGCCCTGCTCGGCGCCGCCTGTCTCCTGGCCTATCGGGCAATCCCGTCGCTCCCGGCCAGCGACGGCAACGGCCCGGGTGCGGGCTGGTACAAGGACATCGGCGGCAGCATGGGCGCGGCGCTGAACACGGCTGCCGCCATGGACGCCTACACGCTGTCCGACCGCGGCACCTGGCTCAACTTCGGCAACCGGCGCGACCTGGTGGTCGTCGTCGAGGGCGACCGGCAGCTGTTCAACCAATACGGCGTCATGCTGGTCAACCCGGCCCGTTACCCGACCGTGAAGGCCGGCCTTGGGCAGCGCTTCATCGACTGGCTGATCGCGCCGGAGGGGCAGGCGGCCATCGCCGGCTACAGGATCAACGGCGAGCAACTGTTCTTCCCCGACGTGGACAGGCCCGGCCTGTGACGAGCACGATCCGGCTTGCGGCGGCCGGCCTGGCTGTCCTAATGGCATCCACCCCGGCCCTGCACGCGGAAGAGAGCGTCGTGCGCCTCCACGCCGCCGGCAGCCTGCGGCCGGCGCTGACCGAGCTGGGCCAGGCTTTCACTAGGGTGCACGGCACCAGGGTCGAGGCGCAGTTCGGGTCATCCGGGCTGCTGCGCGAACGGCTGGAGCGGGGCGAGGCTGGCGACGTGTATGCCTCGGCCGACGTGGGCAACCCGCTTGCGCTGGCACAGGCGGGCAAGGCGGGTCCGGTGGTGCTGTTCGCCCGCAACCGGCTGTGCGCCATCGTGCGGCCCGGCCTGCAGGTGACGCCCGGCACCGTGCTGGCGGCGATGCTGGCGCCTGGCACGAAGCTCGGCACCTCGACGCCCCGGAACGACCCTGCTGGGGACTATGCGTGGCAGGTTTTCGCCAAGGCCGGCGCAGTGCAGCCCGGGGCGCGGCAGGCGCTGGAAGCCAAGGCGCTGAGGCTTACGGGAGCGCCGGACTCGCCGCGTCCCCCGGACGGGCGCAGCGTCTATGCTTGGCACGTCCTGGAAGGCCGCGCCGACCTGTTCCTGGCCTACTGCACCGCGGGGCGCGAAGCGGCGGCGGAGGCGCCTGGCCTCACCGTCATCGAGCTGCCGCCGGAGCTGGCCGTCGGCGCGGACTACGGGCTGACGGTGCTGCGGACAGCGAACACGCAAGCTGCCCTCTCCTTTGTGCTCTACCTCCTATCGGCAGAGGGTCAGGCCATCCTTGCCAGCTATGGGTTCGACGCCCCGCTGTCACCCAAGTAGGGTCGAGATACGTGCGAAATTTGGTCACACGCCAAAACAGGATAGGTGCCCGCCTGGGATTCGTTTGACGGACAGCTAGCCGAAGTGCCGGCAGGCGGAGGTTGTGGCAGGCTAATGTTCCGACCACAGGCATAGACAGGCGACGGCACATCGGCCTTCTTCGATCCGACCCTGCTGGAGTTCCGGATGACTGCTCTTGATGCCGCCCTGACCACCTGGATCAATGGGTTGGCGGGACACGTTGTCGCAGCCGACGTTCTCATGACCTGGATTTCCGCATTGGGCATCCCAGTTCTCGTCCTGGCCGTGGCGGTGCAGTGGTGGTTTCCCTGCCCGGACCGCTCCAGGCGCCACGTCCTCGTCGCGGCAGGCCTGTCGTTTCTGCTTGGCCTCGGCCTTAACCAGGTCGTCCTGCTCTTCGTTCAACGGCTCCGTCCGTATGACGTCGGCGTTAGCCATTTGCTCGTCGAACGAAGTGCCGACTTCTCGTTTCCTTCCGATCACGCGACGGCAAGTGTCGCCATCGCGGCCGCCTTCCTCATGCATGGCCTGAAACGCCAGGGGTCGGCCTTCCTTGCCGCTGCGGTGCTGCTGGCCGTCTCGCGTATCTACATCGGAACCCACTTCCTGGGCGACGTTCTAGGAGGTGCCATCACGGGTGTTGCTGCCGCTGCCGTGGTAAGCACGGCCTACCGGGAGGGCACCCGTGCGGACCACCTGATTACGGGCATACTCTGAAACCATGCTGGGGCCGGTGTGTGACGAAGTGGTGGATAGGCCGCTCGTTTCTGGCGTCCATGACAGGGGCTGGACGGTGGAGGCCATTGGGAGCAAGGCATCGTGTTAGGTCAACTGCCCGCCCTGGCCCTGCTATTTCTCCTCATCTTCGGTCTGAACCTGATTCCGGCGTTCGCGCCACCAACCTGGATGGCGCTGGCCCTGGTGGGCTTTGAGTTCCCCAATACCGGCGCCTTGCACCTGGCCGTGGTTGGCGCGGTTGCGGCGACGCTGGGCAGGCTGACGCTCGCAAGGCTCTCGCACTGGCTTGTGCGGGAGAGGCTGCTGAGCGACGCACACCGGGCGAACATCGATGTCATCAAGGACCGCCTTGAGAAGCGGACGGCCCTGACCGTCGGCCTGTTTCTGTTCTACGCTTTCAGCCCGCTGCCCTCGAACTTTCTGTTCATCGCCTACGGGCTGACCGGGCTGCCGCTGCCGCGGGTTGCGCTGCCGTTCTGCGTCGGCAGGCTGGCCAGCTACACCTTCGTCATCGTGGGCGGCGCCGCGGCGGGCAGGCGGTTCCAAATCGACTCCCTTGCATCGGGCCTGTATGCGGGCGCCTGGTTCGTCGGCACCCAGGTACTCCTACTGGCGGCGCTCTACGCCTTCACGCGCATTGACTGGACGGCGCTGTTCGACCGGCACAGGCTCGTGTGGATGCCGAAGGCGGGAAGAGCCTCCGGGTAACAGATACCTCGTATCAAGGAGGCCCACCCTGTCCAGGCAGCCTATTTCGTCCGGCTATCCGTTCGAGGACGAGTACGGCTACTCGCGCGCGGTCCGGGCGGGCAACCAGGTGTTCGTGTCCGGCACCACGGCCCGCCCGCCTCACCTGGACGGCGACGCCCATGCCCAGGCCCGCGCTGCCCTGGACCTGGTGGCGGATGGTCTTGCCCAGGCCGGTGCTGAGCTACGCCACGTTGTGCGCACGGTCGTGTATGTCGTGGACACGGCCGACGCTCCGCTCGTCGCCCAAGTCCATTTGGAAGTGTTTGGGCAGGTTCGCCCCGCCAGCATCTTTGTTCAGGTCGCGGCGCTGACGCCCGCCACGGCCCGCGTCGAGGTCGAGGCAACTGCGGTCATCGCCGACTGAACTGACTTGCAGCCTGTACGACTTCGTCAAACGTCCGACAGATGAAATGGTACAGTCCAAGCCCGGCGCAGTGTCCGCCAGGGTTGGTTTGACGGACAGGGTGAGCCCAGCCGGTTGTGGGCGCTCCGGCGGACACCGAAGTTCGGGCAACTGGTTGATGCACCGAAGCGTCAAATGGCCGGCTTGCACAGCTTCGTGGTCATCGTGCGATGGAATCACGGGCGAACAACCGTCATCCTGAACGGGCCACCATTCGCGGCGGCGTGCGTGACAGCCTCGTTGACGTTGCCGAGATCAAACTCGGTTATCTCATACTGGCTGAAGTCCAGCACGCCCGACCGGGCCAGCGCTGCAAGCCGTGCCACTGCCGACAGAGGATACATCCATTGCCCGTGGATCGTGATGCAGTTCCGCATGATCCAAGGATACGGCAGCGCCAGGTCGCTCCCGCCCAACATGCCCACTCCTCCCATCAGCACCACGCGGCCGTAGGGGCGCACCGTCATCAGCGCCGCCCTCACAACTTCTGTCCCGACCGAAGGCGGCATGATGTCGAGCACGCAGTCAATCGGGCCGGGTGCGGCCTTCTGCATGCCCTCGCGGTCAGCGGCCTCGTCGCCCGTCAGCTTGAAGGGGCGGAGCCGCGGGCCGAAACGTTGCGCCAGGTCGTGCAACGCAGCCTCGTTCCGGCCTGGCGCCACGACGCAGGCGGCGCCCATCGCTAGAGCGACCGCAACAGCGGCGCTGCCGAAATTGCCGGTCGCGCCGCTCACCAAGACGGTCTCCCCTGCCCGCAGGCCCGCGGCGAGGAAGCCGCCATAAGGCACCAAGGCGGTCCCGAGCGCACACCATCGGGCAGCGTCCTTCTCCTCGATGGGACCTATGCGGACAGCGTTCTCGGTCGGCACCCGCATCTGTTCCGCCAGGGAGCCATCGTGGAAGTACCGCTGTAGTTTCAGGCCCCCTTCGCCGCGTGCGCTAACACCTTGGAGCGTGATGTCGGGTGAGAATGCGTCATCCCGCGACTGGACGGCGCAGTTGCAATAAACCCAGTCCCCGACCGCAAGCCGCGTCGCGTCCGGGCCAAACGCACGCACCCGGCCAACGCCGCCAGCACCGGGGACGGCAGGCAGCACCAGGGGGTACTTGCGCTCGCCGCTGAACACCTCGGCAGCGTAAGAGGGCAGGCTCGTCGCCGCCACATCGACGATGACCTCCCCTGTCCCAAGCACCGGGGCGGCGACGTCTTCGGTCACGAGCGGCGTTCCCCATTCCTTCAAGACGGCAGCTCTCATGTGGGTCTCCTCATCACCGAGCCACCTTCCACGTCCGCGCCGTTCCCCAGCAAGACCAGCCCTGATACCAGTATGGCAGGATACCACCCTGGGAGGCCGGCATGGCTGGCGCTACTGAACAGCTCGGCGAGTTCCTCCGGTCGAGGCGCGAACGGCTGAGGCCGGAACACCTCGGCTTGTCCGACCCACGCCGCCGGCGGACGCCCGGCCTGCGCCGGGAGGAGGTTGCCAGCCTCGCCGGGATCAGCCCGGAGTGGTATGTCAAGCTGGAACAGGGGCGGTCCGTCGCACCCTCAACTGCCACCATCGCCGCTCTGTCGCGGGCGTTGAGGCTCAACGAGGTTGAGCATGCTCATCTGTCCATGCTCGCCCATGGAAAGAGACGGCCAGCGTCCGGGGGTGCCGTCGTGATTTGTGTGGAAATTGGCTGAGCGGCGTGTCTCCAGCGGGCTGGGAGTTGGGTTGGCTAGGCGGCGAGGTCAACGAGGACAGGAGTGGCGAGCTTTTCGCCCAAGGTCTGCCAG
>JAABUM010005949.1_pt1 | contig 12375 bp, 15 predicted proteins | sample 5559161 | NCBI WGS metagenome assembly JAABUM01 (sample SAMN10711868, study PRJNA513369) | rock metagenome | isolation source: Antarctica rocks | place: Antarctica: Victoria Land, Siegfried Peak nord | reverse complement strand
TTGAATCCCCCCGGCATGTCCGGAGACTTCGAACCTTGGGAAGGTTGGAGTCATGCCAGGAGATTCGAGGAAGCGGTACCCGGCTGAGCTGAAGGAGCGGGCGGTGCGGATGGTCGCCGAGATCCGCGACGATCACGAGTCGGAGTGGGCGGCGATGGCCAAGGTGTCCGAGCTGCTGGGGGTCGGCACGCCGGAGACGGTCCGCAAGTGGGTCCGGCGGGCCGAGGTCGACGAGGGCGCTCGGCCCGGCACGACGAGCGAGGAGTCGGCCGAGATGCGCCGGCTCAAGCGTGAGGTGGCCGAGCTGAAGCGAGCAAACGGCATCCTGAAGGCCGCGGCGGCTTTCTTCGGAGCCGAGCTCGACCGGCCCTCCCGCTGATCGTGGAGTTCATCCGCGCACACGCAGGCCACCGGGAACCCGGTGGCCTGCGGTGGGGTGTCGAGCCGATCTGCACCGTGCTCACCGAGCACGGGCTGCCGATCGCCCCGTCGACGTACTACGAGCACGTCAACCGTCAACCGTCCGCTCGAGAACGCTCGGACGCGTTGCTGCTGAACGAGATCCGCCGGGTGCACCGAGACAACTACGGCGTGTACGGCGCGCGGAAGGTGTGGCTGCAGCTCAACCGTGAGGGCCGTCCCGTGGCTCGGTGCACGGTGGAGCGGCTGATGCGCGCCGACGGCCTGGCCGGCGTCGTGCGAGGCAAGGTCAGGCGCACCACGATCCCCGACCCCACGGCTGAGCGGGCCCGGGACCTGGTCTGCCGGGACTTCGCCCCGGCCGCGCCGAACGTGCTGTGGGTGGCCGACATCACCTATGTCTCGACCTGGTCGGGGTGGGTGTACGTGGCCTTCGTCATCGACGCCTACTCCCGTCGGATCCTCGGCTGGCGCACCGCCACCACGATGACCACCTCGATCGTGCTGGACGCCCTCGAGCAGGCCGTGTGGACCCGCACCCGCGAGGGAGTCGAGGACCTCACCGGTCTGGTGCACCACAACGACCGTGGTTCGCAGTACACCGCGATCCGGTTCAGCGAGCGTCTGGCCGAGGCCGGTATCGCCGGTTCCGTTGGCAGCAAAGGTGATTCGTACGACAACGCCCTCGCCGAAACCACCAACGGACTGTACAAGACCGAGCTGATCAAGAAGCAGGCGCCGTGGCGCACCGTCGACCAGGTCGAACTGGCCACCGCCGAGTACGTCGACTGGTACAACCAGCGCCGCCTGCACGGCTACTGCGGCGACATCCCGCCTGCCGAGCTCGAGGCCGCCTACTACGCTCAAGACGGAGCCCAGCAGACCGCTGAGCTCTCACACCACTGAGTCTCCGGACTCACCGGGGCGGTTCAACTCCGAAGGGCCAACCTTCATCTCTCGCACAGCACCGACTCACAGAGATCTCACCTACTCATGAAAGACCTCCACTCATCGTTCATGGCACACGCCCCGGCAAAGTCGGTGTGTAGGGCTGTGACCTGCGGATTTGTTGTGGTGTGACCGGTGTGGCGTGTGTGACGGGTGTGGTCCGTGGGTTTCGATGGGAGTTCTCACACAGACCAGCGAGCCGACCGTGGCGGGTCGAGACGTTCAAGTTCTCCACCGACCCGGAACTGGAGGCCAAGGTCCGCGACGTCGTCGGCCTGTACATGAACCCCCCACAGAACGCGGTGGTCGTCTGTGTCGATGAGAAGACCCAGATCCAGGCCCTGGATCGGACCGCGCCGATCCTGCCGCTGCGACCAGGCGTGCCGCAGAAGCAGACCCACGACTACAAGCGCAACGGCACCACCTCACTGTTCGCCGCGCTGGAGGTCGCCACCGGCAAGGTCACCGACCGCTGCTACCAGCGGCACACCAACACCGAGTTCCTGGACTTCCTCAAGCAGGTCACCAAGGCCTACCCCAGGCGCGAGCTGCACGTCGTGTGCGACAACTACGCCACCCACAAACACCCCAACGTCCAGGCGTGGCTGGCCAAGCACTCGCGGGTGAGGCTGCACTTCACCCCGACGTCGGGATCCTGGCTGAACATGGTGGAGATCTTCTTCGGGATCATCACCAAGCAAGCCATCCGCCGCGGCACCTTCGAGTCGGTTCGCGACCTCAAGGACGCCATCCGCGCCTTCATCGACGGCTGGAACCAGCGCTGCGAACCGTTCGTGTGGACCAAAGACGCCGACACCATCCTGGCCAAAGCCAAGCGTAAAGCTACTTCAAACACGCGACACTAGCTGTCAATTCCTCTCGATACGCGTCGGCTGTGAGGGTCAGCGAAGTCTCAGCGTTGTCGTGCCACACCGAGCATGAACACGAGCAGAGTCGCCGGCTTGGAGCCATCGTTCCTCCAACGGTGCCGGACGCCATGCTGGACCAGCGTATCGCCTTGGGTCAGGGTCCGCTCGCCCACGTCACCGAGATCAAGCACGATTGTCCCCTCGACTATGGCGATGAAATCGACCGTGTCGGTGGTGTGCATCCCTGGAGTGTCAGCTTCGTACTTGGACAGCAGTTCTGGAAACTGCCGGTCGAAGTTGGTGAGGTCTTCGTCGGTGGGGAGGGCTGCTTCGGCCTCCTCGGGTCGAATCGTCAGGTAGAAGTATCGGAAGGCGCCAGGCGGAGGGAAGAACTCGTGCAGCGCGGGAGCCGTCCCCGTGTACGGCAGGCTGGGGAGGCTGGCGGCTGCCCACAGTGGAACGTTCTCGAGGGTGCCAAACCCTTGCGCCACTATCGGCTGGAGCAGCCTCTCATCCAGGAACGCTGATGTGCCGTCGTCGCGCTGCCCTGTTACAAACAGCTTCATATTTGGTCTCCCTCGCCGGGTTACCCAGAATTTTGGGTGTTGTGACCTAGGACTCAGTCTAAGTCGTTGTGCACCTTGGGGGAGCAAGGTAGGTCGCGGCACCACCGGCCAGCGAGCCATCGAATCCGCTGGGTGGTGTGCGCCTCGACAGCCCCAGAGCTGCGCCACCGCGGCCAAGTTCGCTTACGCTCGATCTCCGTCCATCTCCGCCGGTGCTTACCGCGCCGGATCTTGCCGACGGTGTACCACGTGGTCGTGCGCATGCTGATTCGCTCCGATGTCACTCGCCGGCCGTGACCTAGGCCTCATCCACTGACCAATGGTGCTGACATGCGGTCGGTCTGGTACGGATCCTGGGTCTGCTGCCTCCTCCGGTGATCGACCCGACTCTAGATCGAGATCGCGTAGGTCGGCTCATTCCGCTGGGTGAAATACCGCGTGCCCCACCGCTGCGGATCTCTGCCAGAGTCGCGGCAAGTCGAACCCATCCGAGGAGCACAACAATCTCGGGCCGAGGCGTGGGGGCACTCGGAACGGACTGACAGCGGGCGGTCCACTGGAACGCACGACGGTCCGTCGCCCCAAACATCCGTGAAAGGACAGTCATGCCCAGGTACAACCGCGCAGGTCGACGGGGACCCATCGCGCTCGCTGGAGCAGCCGCCGCATTGACCACCCTGGTGGCCGCCTGCAGCAGTACGCCCACCGCTAGTACCGCAGACGCGAGCGCGTCAGGAGGAGGTACCGGTGGTGCTGGGTCGTCGCAGCACTTCACCGTGGCCTACGTTCCTGGCGTTACCCTGAACCCATACTTTTCGACCATCACGCGAGCGATGCAGGACGTCGCCGCCCAAAACAATGTCACCGTTGACTACCAAGGCCCCGCGAACTTCGCCGCCGCCGACCAGACCAAGGTGCTGAACGCGGTGTTCGCCTCCCGCCCCGACCTTCTCATCATCTCGCCCGTCGACCCCGTGGGCCTGCGAGCGGCGATTCAACGGTTCATCAGCGCGGGCATCCCCGTGATCACCACTGACGCCGTGTTGCAGGACACCTCCGGGATCGTCAGCTCAATCCACGGCAACAGCATTCAAGGGGGACAGTTGGCTGGTGCCCAGATGGCGAAGCTGACCGGCGGCAGCGGCACCGTCGCGATCCTCAACATCGCCGCAGGCGTGCCGACGCTGGAAGATCGAGTCACCGGCTTCACCACTGGTCTGAAGGCGGCGCCGAACGTGCGACTCGCTCCGGTCACCCAGGCGGGGGGCGACCCTTCTGGATCCCAGACAGCGACCCGGTCGCTCCTGCTCGCCTACCCGGACCTTAAGGGCATCTATGGTGTCACCGAGGTGAACGCCGAGGGCGCGGCGGCCGCTTTAGCGGCGGTCGGCAAGAAGGGCGCGATACCGATCGTCGGATACGACGGCACGCCCCAGGAAGTCAAGCTCTTGCGTGACGGGTCGGTGCAGTACCTCGTGGTGCAGCAGGCGAAGAAGGAAGGCCAAATCGCCATGCAGACGGCGATCGACTACCTGCGCGGCAACAAGTCGGGAATCAAGAAGGAAGTCACTCTCGACACGGTGGGTGTCGACATGACCAACATCGATCAGCCGGAAATCCAGGACGTTTTGTACGGACCAGCAATCAACTGATTGGGAATTAATCTCTCCACCTGCCTCCGCCGGGTGGAATGAAGGGGAGGCCTGCGGGGCAGGCCAAGCGTCACCATGGGCTGCGTGACCTATCTTGACACCGGAAGCGCACGGATTTTCTACACTGACTCAGAACCCGACTCCACGAACGTCCCACTCGTGTTCGTGCACGGCTGGACGTGCGACTCAAACGACTGGATCTGGCAGCTGCCAGAGATAAGCAAGCGGTTCCGGGCGGTCGCCCTTGATCTGCGGGGGCACGGGCGTTCGAGCACGCCGGCGGCAGGCTACCGCCTGAGCGACTACGCGGCCGACGTCGTTGCGCTCGTCCAGGGGTTGCACGTCAGGCAAGTCGTGCTGATCGGACACTCGATGGGGGCCTTAATTTGCTCATTGATCTCCGACCAGCAACCCGACTTGGTTGCGGCTCTCGTGGTGATCGACGCGCCGTACGCCATTACCGCCGCTGGCATCAGCGAGGCTGCTCAGTTCGCGCAACGGGTGGCTTACGGCAATGGCGTCGCAGTCGTGACCCAGTGGTTGAGTCAAGCCGACCTCGAAACAACCCCGTCGTATCTGGTCGAATGGCATCGTCGCCGTATCGCCGCCATGCCACAGCATGTCCTCGCCGAGACGGTCGCCGACGTTCACGACAATGCGGTGTCAATAGCGAATACTCCCTTCTCGCAGCAGCTGTGGTCCCGTCGGGCGATGCCTACGCTGGTGGTGGCGGCGAACAGAGAGGCTGCTGACCGTGAGGTCCCGTTCTTCCAGAGCGAACGCAGTCTCGCGGTGACCATCGAGGCAGTTGGGCATTGGCCGCATCAAGAACGCCCGGATGACTTCAATGACATCTTGTCCAACTGGCTTGACACCCAGGCCACCGTTGCTACGCCGCTGTGAGCGGTGTCTGATAACGCTCGTGAGCCTAGCCGTTCCACCGTCGACCGGCTGTTGAGCCTGCTCGACGTCTTCGACGGCACGGCGCCGACCCTCGCTGATGTCGCCGCACGTTCCGGCCCTCTCTGTCAACTCTGGGTGAGGCACCAGGACCGTCCTGATCAGTGTCTTGGAGGCGGGAAGAAGGGTTCCTTGATGAGTACGACGATGGCAGAGGTGCAGGAGTCTCGGCAGGCTGGGTCTGTGGATGACATTCCTGATCCGCAGGTGCCCGAGCGGGCGCGGCGCCGGAGGTACACGGCGAAGTACAAGCGTGACGTGCTGGCCGAGTACGAGGCGTGCGACCGGGCGGGGCGCGTTGCTGCGCCGTGAGGGCCTGTACACCTCGTTGATCAGTGCCTGGCGTGAGCAGCGCGACAAGGGCGCCCTGGAGGCGTTGGGCCGGCCCGCGGGCACCCAACCGATCAGCGCCGAACAACGCGAGCTCGCTCGCCTGCGTCGGGAGAACGAGCGTCTGAGCGCCGAGCTGGACACGGCCCGGGCGGTGATCGAGGTGCAGGGAAAACTTTCCGGCTCTGTTGGACACCCTCGCGACCAACAGCAGCAGGAACGAGCGCGAGCGATGATCGATGAGGCGATCAGGGAGCTGACCCCGCTGGTCGGGGCCCGGGCGGCGTGCGCCGCGGTGGGCCGCCCCCGGGGCCACCCACTACCGCTGGCACCGGGTGAGCCCGCCGCCGCCACGAGCGGGACGGGAGCCCAGGGCTCAGCCGCGGGCCTTGTCGGCGGCCGAGCGTGCGCGGGTGCTGGACGTGCTGCACGAGCCGCGGTTCGTGGACCTGGCCCCGGGCGAGGTGCACGCGATCCTGCTCGATGAGGGCACCTACCTGTGCTCGGAATCCACGATGTTGCTCGGAATCCACGATGTACCGGCTGCTGCGCGAGCCGGGTCGGGGTGCACGGCCCGGTAGTGGATGGTGTCCGCCTCCCTCAGGGTTGGCGACGTGATGTCGTTGAGGATCGAGTAGCCGAACACGTGCGACAGCGCCGCCTCCGGCGTGATGTCCGAGCCGGCCCGCCCGATGACGACGGCCAGTTCCGGCTCCGGATGCACCCGCCCGTCGTCCGCGCGCAGCCGGATCGGTTGGCCGTGGCCGACCAAGGACGACGACGGCTGGAGAAATAGCGCGGGTGTGTCCGGGCCCGACAGGATCCGGTCCGGGTGCGCGCTGTTGTTCAACGCGACACACAGCACCTTCCCAGGCCGCAGCACCGGAGGGAGCCAGGACAGCTCCGCCACGGGCAGGCGGTCGCCCGTCCGCAGCGCGTCGCTCACTGCCGCCAGCCGATCCGTCTCGGACACCCGGACGACGCTCTCGACGTCCACAAACTGCGAGGAAAGGACGGCCACCTCGGTCTCCGAGACCGAGACCGCCGCTGCCGGCCCGTCCGGACGGTCGATGGTGGCCAACTTCATGCCTGCCCCTCCTCATTCCTGCTTGCCGCAGTGGCCGTCGGCACGGCCTCCCCGTCGCCCACCAGGTAGGCGGTGATACCCCTCGCCTCGGCGGCCCGGCGGAACCGCTCGGCGATGTTGGGCTGTTCGACGTAGACGGGCGGATTGTTGAACAGCTCGTAGTGGATCCCGCAGGCGGCCGAGGCGCCCAGAACGACCGCGGCCTCGACGGCCTGCTCGGGGGTCAAGGTGACGGGCACGTTCGCCTCGTAACCCTCGAACTGGGCGACCACGCCGTTGACCGGAAGGAACGCGACGTCGAACGGGCCGTGATCGCGGGCGATCTGCCACCAGTTGCCGTGCCACATGGTGTCCCCGCAGTAGATGATCCGGGTGCCTGCGCCCTCCACGATCCACGCGACTTGGTCGGAGTCGGTGCCGCGCCAGTCCAGCGAGGTGACGGGCGTGACCGTCAGCGGACCGACACGACGGGGCTGCCCGAGCTCCTGCGGGATCGCCTCGATGCCGTCGTCGAGGAGCACCGGCGCGATGGGTGCGTGGCAGCCAACGGTCCCGGAGGCGGCCAGACGCGTGATCAACGCGCGGTCGTAGTGATCGGGGTGAAGGTGCGTGATCAGGGCATGCGTTCCCGCGGGCGCGTCGATCGGAGGCAGCGGCCGCTTGGGCGCGCCGAGTACAGGCTCCAGCGGTTCGACGTTCTCCAGCGCGTCGATCAGCAGCCGGGTGCCGTCCAGTTCGATCTGAACACCCGCCCAGCCGAGGCGGCGAGAGCGAAGGGGGCCGGCGATGGTGTCCGTTGTCATGACGTGTCTCCTGGTGCGGCGGGTCGCCGCTGTCGAAAGAGGAAAGAAGCTGGCCCCGGATCAGGCGGCCAGCGCTGCGCGCACCACGTCGGCGAAGCGGGTCGGCGCCCGGCCGGTGAGGTCGGCCACCGTGCTGGTGACTCCCGCGAGGTAGCCGTCGCGGGTCGCTGCGCCGAACGAGGTGAGCAGCTGTGCTACCGGATCCGGCAGACCGGCCGACCTGAGGCCGTCGGCGAACTCAAGATCGTCGACGGCGACGAGTTCGACGTCGCGGCCGCTGATCTCCTGGGCGAGGACCAGCAGATCGTGGGCGCTGATCTCCTCGGGGCCGCCGACGTCGAGAATCTGATTCGCGTACCCGTCCTGGGTCAGGACCGCCGCGGCCACCGCCGCGCAGTCCTCGCGCGTGACGTACGCGGCGGTGCCGTCGCCGCTGTTGGTGACGAGCCGCCCTGATACCGCGGCCTGCTCGACGACCGGGATCTGGAGGTGCGCATACAGGTGGTTGCGTAGCATCGTCCAGCGCAATCCGCTTTCGCGCAGCGCCTGCTCCGTGCCGTTGTGGTCGGCGGCAACCACCGCCGGGTTCGCGGGCACCGGCTCAGGGAGCGAGGTGTAGACGATGTGTGAGACGCCCGCTGCGGCTGCGGCAGCGGCCGCGATGGCCGACAGATGCTGGTGGAGTCGGGCGCCAATCTGATCAGTGGAGATGAGCAGCAGCCGGTCGACGCCGTCGAGCGCGGGCGTGACGTAGTGGAGGTCGTTGAAGTCGGCCTGTCGCACCTGGGCGCCGCGGGCCGCCAGGTCGGCGAGCTCCTTTGGCGTGCGCGTGGTGAGCACGACCTGACGGGGGTCGACGACCTGCAGAACCGCCTCGGCCGTCGCGCGCCCCAAGGCCCCGGAAGCACCCGTGATGCCGATCATCCTGGCTCCAATCTGTAATCATGTTGACTGCGAATCAGCGATATCGTAGCCACGATGGTCACAGAATGGCAAGATGGGGGTATGGCTCGGTCCACCAACACCCAGTTCGCCGTCGCCGTGCACGTGCTGACCTACCTCGCAGGCACATCCAGAGGCCGCGCCGCGAGTTCAGACGAGCTCGCGGCAAGCACCAACACCAACCCCGTCTATGTCCGCCGCGTGCTCGGACCACTACGCGAAGCAGGACTGGTGCGATCGAGGCCCGGTGTCCATGGAGGCTGGGAACTGGCAGTCGATGGAGCGGACATCACGCTCGAACGGATCTGGCTACTCCTGCAGGGCAGCGACCCCGTACTCGGGTTGCACGGCCCGGACCCGACATGCGTAGTGGGCCGCGGGGTGCAAACGACGCTGCTCACACTCGACAAGTCGGTCGCCGCGGCGCTAGTAACCGAGCTCAGGCGCTTCACCGTGCACGATGTCCTGACAGGGCTGCCGACCCCCTGACAGGGGATCCTGGCGGATTGGGCCCTGAAAGCGCACCACCGCCGATAAGTTCCCAGCTCACCGCAGTCGCGAGGTTCGGCCGGGCAGGACACCCATCTTCTATTCTGACCGCTGACAGAGAGCCGCGGGGGCCATCCCACAGGAAGGCCTGACCGACGCATGGACAGTGAGTCCGAGCCCGAGGTGGGGCACGGCTACGAGAACGAGGGACGGCGCACCGGTGTGGTGCTCGCCGCGGTCGGTGGTGTCGCGGTCGCCGCAATCCTCTCGCTGGTGTGGCTGTTCACCAACGCGGCTGAGCCTGCTCGAGCACGTCGCGCGCGGCACCGGCTCGGTCGGCGCGCGCGTCGCAGCATGAGGGGCCGAAGGCATCGTCGAAGTAGCCATGGCCATCCAGGTCGATCAGCACGGCACAGAGAGCAGCCCCGAGGTCTTGGCTGCCGATAGGCGCTGCTCGGGGAGGGCTGCGGCGCGCGCGGCAATAGCGCGGCGGCACATACGGGCGAACAGACCCATTCCCGACACCATCAACCAGCTGGGTCGGTACGTCCTCAGCCACCCACGTGGCGATCGCCCTCGCCGTCGCGCTGGTCATTCTGTTCATTCTGGCGCTCGTGGTCATCGCCCGCACCGGCCGCAAGACGCTCCGCCCCGACCGGGCGGCGCGCCACATGGCCGCCGGCCGCGACGTCGCCCACATGAACACCAAGGGATCTCGCGCCAAGGCCACCCGCCTCGGCGCGGTCGCTGACTCGCCCGGCGTCCCGCTCGGCAAGACCGTGCGCGGCCGCTCCAGCCTGTTCTCCTCCTGGGAGGACATGATCGTGGTCGTCGCCGGCCCTCGAACCATGAAGAGCACCGCCTACGCGATCCCCGCCCTCCTGGCCGCCCCTGGGGCAGCCCTGGCCACCTCGAACAAGCGAGACGTCGTAGACGCCACCCGCGACGTTCGCAGCCGCCTCGGAGAGGCATGGGTCTTCGACCCACAGAAGGTGGCCAACGAAACGGCCACCTGGTGGTGGAACCCGCTGACCTACATCGCAGCCCACGACCCCGCCACCGGCCGCGCCCGCCGAGATCCCCACACCGGTTACGTCCTGGCGGACGAGTCGCGGGCCGAGAAGCTCGCCGGGCAGTTCGTTGCCTCGTCTCGGCCGTCGGCGCCCGCACCGATGCCTACTTCGACACCGAGTCCGAGAACCTCATCGGCCTGCTCCTGCTGGCTGCCGCGTGTGGGGAGGAGCCCCTGACGCGGGTCTACACCTGGTTGACCCGCCCAACCGATGACACCCCGGTCGACCTACTGTGGGACAACGGATTCGACCTCCAGGAGCAATCCCTCCTCGCCCTAGGCCACCTGCCCGACAAACAGCGGGAAGGCGTCTACGGCACCGCCCGATCGCTGATGGGCTTCCTCCGCAACCGGGCCATGGTCACCTGGATCACCCCGCCTCTGGCCACCGCCCACCTGCGGCAGTTCCACCCAGCCGACTTCGCCCGATCACGCGACACTCTGTACCCGCTCTCACGCGAGGGCGAGGGCAGCGCCGGCCCCCTCGTCGCCGCCCTCACCGTCGCCGTGGTCGACGCCCTGGAGGGACTGGCCACCGCATCACCCGGCGGCCGACTCACCATCCCATTCCTCGCCGTCCTGGACGAGGCAGCCAACATCTGCCGCTTCCGCAACCTCGACTCGTACTACAGCCACTTCGGATCTCACGGCATCATCATCGAGACCATCCTCCAGAACTGGCTCAGGGCGAAGAGGTCTGGGGCGGCAAGGGCATGGAAAAGCTGTGGTCGGCCGCCAACGTCAAGATCTACGGCGGCGGCGTCGACGACGACAAGTTCCTGCGTCGCATCAGCGACCTGATCGGACCCTACGAGCAGATCGTCACCAGCGAGTCATCCGGCAAAGGAACGCGTCAGCGGTCCCGCTCCGTGCAAGAGAAGACCATCCTCACCGTAGCCGAACTGCGCGAACTGCCGCCCGGCCGGGCGATCTGCTTCGCCTCCGGGACGCCCACCGTCCTCATCGAGCCGCAGCCCTGGTTCCTCGGCAAGGACGCCGCCGTCATCGAGGCCTCCCGCAAGGCGCACTCTCCGGTCGCGACCGAGCCTGAGCCGCGGTCGTCGTCGCCCTGGACCGTCAAGGCGATCGATGAGTGACCTTGACGAGGGCCTGATGATGAGCGATACGTCCAATGACACCGCTGGCTCGACCTCGCGTCCCCCTCCCCCGGTCGGGCCAGCGGGCTCCCCGTTGGACGCCGTGGTGGCCAGCGCCGTCAAGGGCTTCGACGCCGCCGCGCTGGTCGAGGGTGTCGTCACCGCTGAGGTGACCAACGAGGTCCGCAAGATCGTCGCGGCCGCGCTCACCAGGGCCCTGACGCCCGGACCGGCGCGAGCAGCTCGCCGCGACGGCGGCCGAGGCCGTCGAGGCGCAGTTCACAGCGATGCCGGGCGAGACGCCCGGACCGGCCGGTGACGATGCCGAGGAGGTCGAGAACCACTTCCCCAACGTGTACGTCGTCGTGCAGGACTTCCTGGTCAAGGTCCACGCCCGCCCCGTCCGAGACCAACTCTCATGGCGTTGGTGCTCGCACTGGTGGGACCACCCGGAGGCAGTCTCTCGCCTGGAGGCCCTCTGGAAGGCGTTCGAGGTCCTGCGCCGCGACCCCGGCACGGGCGCCGCGACCTGGTGGCGCGACTACGCCGACCCGACCGTTGCGGCGCTCAGCGACGCTGCCGGCACCTTCGCCAAGTGCTCCGACACGACCCACGCCCTACCCCCGGACCTACCCATGGAGCAGCCCTCCGCGTGGCTGCTGGAGTCGGACGGCGCGACCCTGAGCGACTGACAGAAAAGGGGTCGCCGTAGCAACTGAGCGAATCTGGTCCCTTCGCTCGGCCCGTAAGAGGATCCCTTACTGGGATCCCGGAGGTTCAACGCCTCACCGGGGGATCGGCCGTCGGCGATCATCCGCAGAAGGTTGCCGTCTGGGGTCCGAACGGTAGACATGCGCTGCCCCACGGCTGCGCGGCTATGGTCCGACCTGGGACGTCCTTGCCTACGGGCTCTGCCGGGAACGTGACCGGATACCCGAAGAAAATTGGGCTCTCCTGACGCTTCCGTGGGTGGATTCTGACCCACTTGACGGGCGACACGCCGCTCCCGCATCGGTTCTGAGCTGTCTAAAGGTCCAGAACCAGTGAAGCGGAGAGCGGCGTGCGCGATGTCAGCCTATGGGGTGCCTTGTTGGGCGTGGAGAAGACCGTGATCGAGCGGATCGAGTTCGATGAGGACGC
>JAABUM010005948.1_pt1 | contig 12376 bp, 17 predicted proteins | sample 5559161 | NCBI WGS metagenome assembly JAABUM01 (sample SAMN10711868, study PRJNA513369) | rock metagenome | isolation source: Antarctica rocks | place: Antarctica: Victoria Land, Siegfried Peak nord | reverse complement strand
TCTCCCCTCTCCCCTCCCCTCCCCATTTACGTCCCTCTCCCCTCTCGCACAATGGTGTCGTCACACCATTGTGCTGCCCACGACATGGACCTCGTCTGGAACACCCACATGATGCGCGCCCGTGGCCCCGAGCCTCGCACTGCCAGAACGCCAAACACTGGAAGGTGTCGGAGACTCGTGCTGTGGCTGACAGCCCCCTTTGCCACCACCCGATTCCGCTGCTCCCTTTGCACCAGCCAATGCAGCTGCTGCGTCCCGCTGATTCCTCGTCAGCTAATGCCCCGCCAGCTGATGCCTGCGCTAATGCCTCGCCAGCTAATGCCCCGCTGGTGACGCCGTGGCGTGCTCGGTGGTGTGTCTCCGAGCTGAAAGTGACGCTGGGTCGCAGACGTCCTCGCGGGTCAACTTCGACGGTTTGCGAGGCTGATCTTGATGGCGTGTTCCCGCACGTCGACTCCGCCAAATGTAGTTGGGATGCAACGGGCGCTGAGACATTTCGTTCTGTCCTTGCAGGCGTACTTTGACGACTGCGAGGCGCTTTCTGGCAGTGTGTTCCCGCACAACGACTCTGTCAACTGCACTCTCTGCTTGATATCTGAGCATCCCTCCGGCACTGCTGCAGGCGTGCTCGCCGGTGTACTTCACGGATTGCGGGGCGCTTTTCGGCAGCGTGTTCCCGCACGACGACTCTGTCAACGACCGCACGCCAGGTCTCAAGCTGGACACCAACTGGCGCCGCACGCAGGTTCGTATTGCGCGCGCACGTGTCTCTACTTCCGTGTCAGTGCAGAAGAAAGGTTTGTGCCCAGCAGCTGCAATGCCTGACTGCACGCCAGGCCTCAAATTGGACATCAACTGGCGCTGCACGAAGGCGCGCCGCAAGAACACAGTTCTTTCAGTTCAGCTGTTATGTCGATGCAGAAGCCCCTATGCCTCAGATCTACACGTGCAGGCTGTGCGATGTCAGATGCACGGCAACCTCCTGCAAACTGGCTGCGCAGGAGCTGTGGTGGGAGACGTTTGGAGAGCCACTGCCGGCGGACGGCGCTATGTGGCGGGGCCCGCCGCCGCCCGCCTGGGCCTCCGGGCCGCCGCCTGCGCCAGGTGCAAAACTGTGTTTGCGGGCTCATAGAACGAGAAGCCGCCGAGTGGGCAGAAACATCCGTTTAGGACTGAAAACACGGAACGCTCATGCAACCGAAATTTCTGTACGATATTGCCCCTTGAGTTGCTTGTACTCGTTCTCTGTTAGCCTCAGAGGGGCAGATCTACGAGTGGACGTCAGCTTTAGTAGCCTAAATATAGGAGCCTAAACATATAAGCCGTACGTGCTTTGAGCCCCTGGCACCGGCAGCGGCCCACATGGGAGGCGCACCAGATGGCTAGAGTTCAGCCTGGGCCTCCGCCTAGCCCGCCGCTCGCGGCCGGCGTCGATCCAACCGATTCAGCATGAGCAATGTGGCACGTGCAATGAGAACAATGCGCAGCGCAATCCTGGCTCTGCCGCTTTCGTGCCTGCTTCTTCAGCCGTTGCCCTCCTGATGCGAGCAGCAGGCTAGACCCGACTCCACAGTCCACAGTCAGAAACTACTTCCAACTCTGTCAATTTGACGGATGTCTCCCTGTGTGCAGTCGCGCCGCCGCCGCATGCGCCGCCGCGCGTGTACGTGCTCACGGCGGCGGACTCAGGAGGGCCGCTGATGCCCATCTGCGGCTGGGACGCCGTGCCCCAGGGTGGGTCCCCCTCATATCGGTATCAAGAGCCTTACACTCGTGCAACGACAGCATCCGCGGCTCGTCTTGTCTGCTGCGGGCTGTGGTTGACGCCTTTCCACCCACACACCAGGAGGACCGAACCCACGGCCGGGACACACTCTTCAGTCGTCCAGAACACACATCGTTCTGACAGCGTTGGTATGTCTATTAGTGCTTTGAAAAACCACTTTCATGACGTTGCAAAAAATGAACCTCTTCCGCGCAGCCGGCGTGGCGATGGCGGTGCGGGCGACGTGCATCGGCGATCCGACGGCGGGACTGCTGCTGCTGCTGCGGCACTGGGGTCCCCGCTCCCGCGCAGCCTCCGTGCAGGTCCGATCGCCAGTGTTTTGTTTTGGTCAAATTCACATTTTTTGTCACCCGCCAGGTTCCCGATTGCCGCCGAGTGCATGGCACTGGTTGCAATATTGAGCCTTGGCACACACAACACCCTTGAAGTTGAAGAGACCTTTAAGTTGAAGAGACGGCCTCGACTTTCGGCAACCCGTCCCTGCGGCCGGGCTTTGTTGCCATGCTCCATTGCATGACCATATGTGCGTCACTGCAGCCGGTCCTGTACAGATCCTGACACCAGACGGCCGCATGCGTGGCGGCGGCGCGCATGGTGGCCAACGAGTCGCTGCCGACAGGCCTGAGTGTCTGACTGTTACTTGTCACCTCATGCTCCAGTGCCACCATCAACTCTACAGTGCCTCAATGTGCAGGTGCTGACGCCGGACGGTTGAACAGCGGCGGCGGCGCGCATGGTGAGCCGCGAGTCGCTGCCGATTACGCGCAGACAGACATGACTTTCTCACATCATGCGCACATAGTACATTAAAGTGCTGCAAACACTCAGCCCGATGTGCAGGCGCTGACAGCCGCACGGTGGCGGCAGCACCATGGTGGGCCGCGAGTCGCTGCCGACAGGCCTCAAAGCTGACTGTTACTTGTCACCTCATGTTCCAGTGCCACCATCAACTCTACAGCGCCTCAATACGCAGGTGCTGACGCCGGACGGTCGCACGGTGGCGGCGGCGCGCATGGTGGGCCGCGAGTCGCTGCCCACGGCCCGGCCCGACGGTCAGGCGTCCACGCCCGCGCTGGGCTGGGCGGGTCCGCAGGCTGCAGGTTTGGCTCGCCACACGAATGTGTTTCTCTGCCGCATTGACAAGGAACGCACAAATGATGCCTCCCCGCGCACGGCCGTGAGCGCCTGCCGCGCTGGGCAGACGGCCTGTCCGGCAGTGGTGGCGCTGTCGGCGGCGCTGGTTGGCCGACCAGATCAGCAATAGAAAAACCTGCTGATGAGTTCGCCAGGCTGCTGTCAGGCATCCGCCGCTGCGCCCGTTCGCCACACACTGGCAGGGAGGCCGCTGCACCATCGGGAAAGCCGGGCGCGAGCAACTCTCTTCTCCGGTCCCTCGCTGCGGCAGATCCAGCGACCCGGACTCTCGCAAGCGCGCGTCCTGCTGAACATTCCAGTGTGCGTTTCTAGAGCGAAAACGCGTTTGCGTCGCTGCAGGCTCCAGCGACCTGGACATGGGCGAGCGCGCGTTCTGCGTCACGGGGCCTGCTGGCGACTGGGGCGTCAGCGTCGCGCGGTGGACGCCTTCAGCGGGGAGCGCTCCAGGGTGGGTTTATAGGGTTTACACCTTTCCAGTTCTTCCTACCTGCAGCCCCAGCCCTGTGCGTGCACACGTGTTGCCTTCCATGCTTGGCCAGTGGCAAGGCTCTGGCGGCAAGAGTCTTACAGCCAAGCGCCGACTGCGCCCTCGATTTTTGGGTTTGCACCGGCATACATCCGCGTAATTCCCCTATCGTGCAGGCTGGTTCCGGCAACTCGAAGGCGTCTCTGGGCACTGTGCAGGGGTTCAGGCGGTGGCGGGAATCTGCCGGCGGTGCCGCTGAGAATGGACCTGTTTCGATTGGACCCGCGCGGTGGCGCCACGCTGGGCTGCCTACAGCTCGAGTCGCTGCAGTTGCAGGCACGTGTTTGTACCCTCAACCCCTTCACTTGGTGTGTTTCGTTCCACGAGTTCACACTTCATTCGTGTTGGTGTTTCGGACTTTGTGAAGAAGAATTTGTTGCGAAGTCCTGCATACACCTTGCAGCAATGCAGTGCGCCTGCAGAAAGTGGGCAGGGTGCAGAGAACACAAATTTCGCCTGCCTGCAGACTCTGCACAGCAGCCTCGCAGCGCGCACACGGGCTATGCAATCCCGAGACACGGCCCAGGCTGAATGCGAATCAACGCTGTCTCCGCAGGGAAGAGTCAGGCTGCTTTTGCAGCCGGGACAGCCTGCGGCGCCGCGGCTGCCGCTCGCGACCGCCCGCCGCACCGTCACCGGGGCCAGCAGTCCAGACGCCGAGAAGGCGCAGAGGAGCGCAGCCGCAGCCGCAGCCGCCTCGACAGGCCCGAGCAGCTCGCTGGCGAATGCCACCCGTCCGGCGGCCAGGACAGCCGCACACGGCAGCGGCCGGCCGGCGCGTCGCACAGGGCCGCTGGCCAGTCTGCGGCGAGTCGCCGCCGCACTGGCGCACAGCTTTGGCGGCAGCGGCGGCAAGGGTGGCGGCGCTGGTGCGGCAGGCCCCAGCGGCGGCGGCGTCGACTCCGCCGCAAGGGAGCGCGCGATCGCAGCGGCGGCAGATGCCGCCCGCCACGGCTTGCACGACCTGGGCGCCGCCTTCAGCGGCATCGCGGTCGCAATTGGCGGCCATGGCGATGTCGGCTGTGGCGGCAGAGGCGGCGGTGCCACTGGCGCGGCAGGTGGCGCAGGCGGGAATGGCCAGGCGGAAGCCGAAACGTCGGCGGCGGCGCCGGCAGCCGTGGCGATCGGCGGCGGCGAGAGTCCCGCGGAGTCGCTTGCCTTTGTGGGCGCCCTGGCGCTGCAGGTGCGCTTTTTCAGAAAAAACGCAACATCAAAATGAGTATGTTGTTCCGCTCCCACATGATAAGCTGCACCAGAGAAGTGTTCCATTTCGTCAGTCGGGTTTGAACCTACCCTGGCCCTTGATACTGCAGTTGACAGGCGCTTTTTAGGATTACAAGCCGCTGGACGAAGAATAGGAATCACTGTGCCGTGGCCGCAGGCGATGATGCTGGGCGCGGGCGACAGCGACTCGCACAGCCTGTTTTCCGAGGTGCGCTGTTGTCTCGACCCCTGGGTGACACGTTCCAGTGTTCAGCCTCAGGCATTGGTGCCGGCCCAATGCGCTTGTGCAGCATGGCGGTGTGTCGCCGCTCAGTTTCCTGTATCAGGTGTTCGGTACGACTCGACTGACAGCGGGGTCAACAGGGCTCGTGCATGCTGTGCACTACACTGCCTGCACGTTTTGCCCTCTCCAATCTAACACCAGAAACACGCTGGCATGCCCGTCTGCAGGGCTTGTTTGCGGCGAGCGGCCTCGGCCCGCCGCAGGGCGACCGGCGGCGGTGAGGAAGCGCGGCGGCGGTGGCGGCGCAAGCAAGCCGGATGCGGCATTTCCACTGCTGGCACGTGGTGGGGCAGCATTGCCGCGCACTGGTGTGGCCGACGGCGGGCGACGCCAAATCTCACCGCGGCGCCACAGAGGAGGCGAGTGCTCCGGTGCAGCAAGCTGTCAGCTTGCGTGGCGGGTTGCGGCGGGATGCGCTCTCAGGCAGCATGCACGGAAGCATGGCGCAGCTGCGCCGCCATCCAGCTGCGCAGCACAGCGGGCAGCTCCGCATGTACGGCAGCAGACATTTTTTGGCAGACATTGTAGAACACGTTCCTCCATGACGAGGAGGAGGTAGAGGAAGTCGATGCTCGGCAAACTCCGCTTACAGGATAATGGAATTGGGACCGACCAGTTGCTGGATACGGAAGGGTCGAATTTGGAAGACGGTACGCACGTACTTTCAGATGACGCCGCACTGCACGGGCATCAGCTACGCCGTTTTGTAGAGGGCATTGCACCATGAGAACCTTTCAGCGTTCGCCGTGGCTAGATAGAAGTCACAGGCGGCGGCAGCTCTCATAAAGCGATCTGCATTTGTGGTTCTGCCGGACGACGTTGGTACAAGCCGGGGAGTCTTGCGTGTGTGTCGTACGCATCCAAACACAACACGAAGCAGCGCAAGCCGCCGGGTCGGCTCCGAAGCCTCCCCTTCGGCTGGCGCAACAGCACAGCCGGTGTCGCGACAACAGTCGAAAGGCCTTACAGCGACTATTTCGCTGTCGGAGCAGTCGGATCCTTATTTACGTACGCAGCAACTCCCAGCACTCCACACTCTGTAAAATGCAGGGCGTACTGATGTGAACAGACTCCCGTGCCGAGCTCTCAACGCTGTCAGCGGGCTCAACCGGGTTTCGATTGCGACCGATTCGCTGGCTTGCACAAGCGCTCCAATTTAGGCAAGACGCTGCTTGGGCAGCCCTCCTGCTCGTGGTGCTGCATCAATCGTAGCATGGCACGAGGCTGACGGTGTGGTCGCGGTCGCGCAGGAGCATTTTCTCGGCTGGGCCCAGGTGCCGATTTCGGGGCCCGGCTGCAGCCAAGCTGGAGCTGCGACGGGCGCCCAGCTCCGGCGCCCTGCTGTGCCTGGCTCTGCTGCTGGTCGTAGGCTGTGTCAGCGACGCGACGCCGCTGCCTCAACGCCTGCGGCGAGCGGGAGCGCCGCTGGCAGTCCCGGCGCCGCCGCCGCCCTGCACGGCCGTCTTGGGGGTGAGCTTGACCCGTACGCACTGTTCAACTGCTTAAATGGATCGAGGTGCAAGCTGCACCTGGGCCTGCTCAGCTCTCCATGGGCTGTTGCGCTGCATGCTTTACTGGCAGGTCATCGCTTACCACGCATTGTACCTACAGCGCTTTGACAACCTGCTCAAGTGCACGACATTTCAGAAAGGCTTGTTTGAACGGCGCACGCAACTCTCAGACCGTCGTGCTTGCCGACTCTGCGGACAGGGGTACAGATGCTGCACCGCCGGGCGGCAGGAGACGCTTGGCGCAAGTAGTGGGGCTGGGCGGGCGATGTAACCCCGCAATCGCGAATTCTGAAGGAAAAAATCTTGTTCTGCGTTCTCTGATAGGACCGTCAATTGAGTCTGCGTCGTTCTTTTGCAGGTGTCGGTGACGCTGACAGGAACCCGACTGGTGCCCTTCTGGCGACGGCATATCAGGCATGGCTTTGAAAGGCAGCTTTACACCCTGCTGGCGGCACACCCTGAGGACGCCGGTCGCACATTCAACATCAACTACATCGGATCCAGGGTGCGCTTCCGCTTGCCGTTGAGCGTTGCAGCAGCCGACGCGCCACAGTTCAGTGCTCACACTGCACAAGATGCACCGCTCGCATTCAGGCTAAACGCAGCGGCTCGGTGACGCACCGGATCGGGCCAGCCACATCGAGCACCACCGCTGCGCCGCTGCATCTGCCCTCACTACCGTTGCCGCCGCAGGTGGCAACGGCAAACGTCAGCAATGACGGGGCAACCTTCAGAACTGACGTGGCAGCTATCCGCGCTGACGCGGCGGGCGGCCCGCCGGCGGCGCGGCCGCCGCCGCCGTGCCGCAGCCCCTTCGACCGGCTGACGGTGTACTATGACATCGTCGGCGTGCCGGCGGCGAGCGCCGGGTCGCTGGCGGCGCGACTCGCCGCCGCTGGCAGCGCAAACCGCCTCAAGCTGCTGCTGCGGCAGCGGGCAGGTGAGGCGCGGAAGCTGGGATCAGGCGCGGGATGGCAGCTTGATGTGTTCGGTGCCGCGGGCGACGGCCACACATGCATGTGCGCATGCGTTGTTTCCATCTCGAACAGGCTGGTGGTGACAAGTGACGTTGCGCGGAAGCGCGTTCCACAGGCCACAAGTGCTGCAACTGCAAGCTCCACTGCCGCAGGTCTGGGCGTGGAGACTGTGCAGGTGCTGGACACAGCCCTCGGCGGAATAGCGGTGCCGCAGCTCGTGGCGCCAGCAGCGCCGCCGCAGCCGGCGGAGGCGTCTGCGGCGGGCGCGGCATCTGCAGTCGGTGCACCTGTCGCCGCCAGCACGACGGGCAGCCGCGACAGCGGCAGCCTCTCGGCTGGCGCGATCGCCGGCATCGCACTGAGCGCCGCCGCCGCAGCGCTCGTCGTGTGTGGTAAGCAACTTCACTTGCTGGATGAGAACACTACCCCACGAAGGACGCTGCAGTGTTGATGTGCCATGAACTGGCCAAGGTCACCCCTTGTGAGGAACGTGTATGCTCTATGTGAGAGCGTGCAAGCCCACCATGATGTCAGCACTTGGTGTCAGCCCGGCCAAATAGTGACAAACCCTGCTGTCCTGCAGTGCTGTCCTTCTGCGCCGTCTGGCGGTGGCGAGCCCCACCCCTGGAGACGGTGCCGGAGGCGCTGTCGAGCGCTGGCAGCGGCTACAGCAGCGGCAGCTTCAGCGGCGGCAAGAATGTGGCAGCGGCGGTGTCCGCACGGCGCGCAGTCGGCGCGGCTGCGGTGCCATGCGCCACCCCGGCGCCAGTCTACCAGCAAGTGTCGGAGTCGCCGGTGTGCATCCGGTTGGCGTTGAAGATTGATTTTTTAACCTGAAGGATTCGTTCTTTGGAAACAATCAGCAGCGGAACGGAATAGCGGAACGAAGCAGGAAGTGACCCCTAACGGCTGGAAGGCTGACAGAGTCTGGTTGTGCACTGTGCATGAGCTACTGTACGCTGCGCTTGGCTTGAACCAGCAGCTGCATTGAATCAGCAGCCGCATTATGTTGACTGTAGCATGACTGCCGGCATCGTGCATCGGCGCAGGGCGAGCGCAGCTGTCATTTCGGATCGGCCCCGATATCTCTCCCACCGCTGTGCATAGCAGGTGAACAGCCAGAGGCGTTTGCCGGAAGGCTTCCGGAGCCCTTTCGCTGCCGTCGGCCCGCCGGCGGCCCCTGTGGCGGCAGCGGCGTCTCCGGCGGCGGCGGCGACACCGCCTGACAGCGGCGGCGACACCTCCATGGCTGGATCCCTGCAGGCAAACCAGGGGCAGCAAGGGAGCCAGCCGCCCTCTGCGGCTGCTGCGCCTGCGGCTCCCGCCTGCACAGCTGGTGCCCCTGCAGCAAGCGGCTCGCCTGCGCCGCGACTGGCGCTTCCGGCGGCGCCGCCGGCCCCGATGAATGCGAGTTTGGGCAGCAGTGAACCTGCGGTCGGCGGCCAATCTGGCGCCAGTGGCCTGACCGCTACCAGCCATAGTGCCGCCAGCAGCTCCGCAATGCAGCAGCCGAGCAGGCCGGCATGGGACGCACCACCGCCGCCTGCGCCGCCGGCAGCGGCCCTGCCGCCGCGCTCAGCGTTTGCGGGGGCGGCGCCGCCGGACCGCAAAGCCAGTTTCGAGCCGCCGCCGGTCCGATATGCCAGCCTGCAGCTCCGCGAAGCCAGCTTCGAGGCGCCACTGGTGCGGGCGGCCAGCTTCGAGCGGCGGCCGACGCCGGCGCGGCGGGCATCGCGCCACGAACGGCCGCGCCGCACAGCAGCGGCAGCCGTTCCTCGGCTGCCGCCATTCCAGGGCTGGGCGGTCCCGGGACCGTCTGGCTCAGGGCCGCAGGCAGATGGTGCCGCGCCGGTGCCGTGGCCGCTGCCCCCGAGGCAGCTGAGCCCTAGGCTGAGCTCCACCAGCGAGCCGCCAGCCGCCAGCGGCGCCAGCACCACCTTCCCGTGCGGCATCCTCAAAAACAGCCCGCCGCCGTCGCCGCCGGCGCGGCAGCCAGGCGCAAGGACCGCAGACAGGATGGCCATCAGCTCAGGCGATGACAGCTCAGACGATCACGCGTCGCGCAGGCAGTGCTACGAGCGTACAGGGCGCTGATCAAGGCGCTTTGGTCCTGATCAGCGCTCGACGCGTAGCTGACGCAGGCTGCAAGCAGGCAGTACAGAAGCCGTACTCAGCAGGCGGCACACGGCACATCTTACAGTGCACAGAATTTCTTTCGTCGAACAATTGAATCCGTTGGTTTGATGGTTTTCTGCTGGTTTGGTGTGCCTACAAAAGCTGTTTTGTGTGCCTACAAAATCCCCTATTCTGGTTCAAATTCAGACCCTGCACACATGATGTATGCTCTGTGGAGCTGAGTTTGCATAGCTTGATGCATGCCACAGGGCACTGTCCTGACCGTTCAGCCAGAAGTTCACACCCCTAAACGGCTGCTCCGTCGTACACTGCTTGAGATTGCAGTGCAATCATCGTCACTGGCGCACGCGCTGTACGGGGCACTCCATCAGTCTATTTACATCACATGTATACACTTGCCGACAGGGCTGTGTTGCGAGAAACCAGCTGTCTGCATATTTGGGGGGCCGCCACGAAGCTGCGGCCCAGGGACAACTTCCGGGCCGGTTGATCGCTGCAGGCGCAGGGCAGGGCAGAGTGAGAACCCTCTCCAGAGAGTATTCCTGAATGTCACAGCTTCCCGAACTCACCTCTCACACAACTTATGGCCGCCCAGTGTTGATGGCCTCCTGCCACCCTGACTTGCCTCAGCGACCTGCTGCTTTCGCTCGCGTGCGGGATCCTCCCTGATCCTGCCTGATACAACGCAGCTGTCCGGCGCTGATGCGGCGGCATCGGCCTGCGGTGCGCCGCATCTGCCTGTCGTCGCTCCTCTGCCTGGCGCTGGCACTGGCATGGTGCGTCGCCAGCGCCGCCGCCGGCTCAGCCCTGCAGAGCCCCGGGCCGGATAAAGGCGATGACAAAGGGAAGCCGGACAAAGCACCCAAGCCTGCCAAGCCGGACAAGGGAAAGACCGGCCAAGGGAACGATGGTGCAGGCGGCGGCGCAGGTGAGCACTGCAATCGTGAAATGCCGCGTCTATAGCGGGCGAGGCGGTGCGCAGCGCGGCGCAGGCCCCGGAAGCTGTCACCATGTCCTGCCCCGATGGATATGCAGTACGTATGCAGTGTGCTGCATGCGTTGCTGCACATGTCGAAGCCCTGGGCCTGCGCGGCAGGATGCTTGCTCTCTGCGCTGCCCCTGATCATGGCGGCGATGTCGCGAGGCTGACAATCAGGGTCAGGCCCTCGCCGTCAAGCTCATCGCGAGCAACCGACTGTCGCACATTCCTCCTGAGACAGAAATCAACTGACAACATGCATGAACTGCGGTTTCTGGCCGCAGGAGCGCCGGCGGAGGAACAGACGCCGGCGCCCACGCCAGCGCCCATGTCGGCGCAGACGCCCGTGCCAGTGCAGGTGCTGCGTGTTCAATACCTCTCTTGCACGTGCCCACCATACAGGAGGTCGAGCCTGGCTTTGCCGCTGCCAGTCTGGGCTCTGTGCTTGACGTACATGAACACGCAGGGTGATGTCGTACAACTTCTTGCCGCACGGTGTCAACGAAGCCAGACCTCGGTTCCTCACAGATGCCTGGGCCCATAACAGCGGCCCCCACACCTGCGCCCGAAGCGGCAACACCGGCGCCGACGGCGGCGCCAGTCGAGGCGACGCCAGCACCCACAGCGGCGCCAGCTGAGGCGACACCAGCACCCACAGCGGCGCCAGCTGAGGCGACGCCTGAACCCACACAGGCGCCTGTGCAGGCAACGCCAGCACCCACAGAGGCGCCTGTGCATTCAAGTCCGGCGCCCACCGCCGCGCCCTCTGACGCGCCGGCGGCCGCGGCGACGCCTGCGCCGACGGCCGCGCCCGCAGAACCGACGGCCGCGCCTGCAGAGCCGACAGCCGCGCCTACGGAGTCAGCGGATTCGACGCCGGCGCCAACTCGGCAGCCGACCGGAGCGGCGGCGGCGGCGGCGGCGGCGACGACGGTGGCGGACACAGCAGCTCCGACGCGGTCCCGGCCGCCGCCGGCGCCGGCAGGCACGGTTGTGCTCGGGGTGCGTTTCAAGTTCTGGCAGCAGAGACGGTTTGAAAACTACACATGACAGGAAGTCTTCAGCGATATGCCGCCTGGCTGCGTGACGCACTCGCTTGTGGCTCCCGCTCAATTCGTGCTGTACACTGCCCACCTCCTGCAAGCCCGGCCGCTGCGGCGGTACATGGCGGCACCTGCGGCGGTGAGCGCGCTCCAGGCCAGAGCAGGCTTTCCTTGCTGACGCCGAGTGCAGAAAGGCTTCCCCCGTAGAGCAACAGCGTCGCGGCGTGGCAACCGGCGTGGCCTCTTCACGATGTCAGCCATGTCCGCCATGCTTGTGCCGCTTCACCGCTGCCTGTCTGCTGCCTTCGTGCTGTGTGGAGTTTGCAGTGAAGACGTCAGGAGCCAAGGCCAGTTCGGCAGGAGTCTGCGCTGCTTCCGTGGCATTTCCTGTGTCCTGTTCTGGAGGCGTATGCATGAAGCTTGTCCTGCAAGAAATGCAGCTCGACCTTACAACTTGTTGGCTGCGCAGACGGCGCACGCGCTGAACGGCAGCGGCCTGCTGCCGTGGCGGGGCACGCCGCAGCGTACCTTCGAGGCGCAGTACTCCAGCCTATTGGCAGCGCGCGGCATCGACAGCTCCGGCCTCACCTATGTTGGCTCGCTGGTGGGGGGTTTTTGCTCATCAGCGCAGTGTATGGTTTTATGCTGAACGTCACGCTAACGCATTGCAGATGGTGCTGTCAGCAGCGTTGTCATTCTGCTGCATCACGGGCGTGTGCGGACTCCCTTCCGCGATACGGTCAGGAGTTGGGGGGG
>JAABUM010005947.1_pt1 | contig 12376 bp, 8 predicted proteins | sample 5559161 | NCBI WGS metagenome assembly JAABUM01 (sample SAMN10711868, study PRJNA513369) | rock metagenome | isolation source: Antarctica rocks | place: Antarctica: Victoria Land, Siegfried Peak nord | reverse complement strand
CGATGACGCGGTCCCATTGCGCGACGGACAAATCCTCCACCGGCAAGATGTGATCGATGCCGGCGCAATTGACCGCCACGTCGATCCGCCCGAAGTGCGCCAGCACCGCTTCCACCGTACTGAAGACGGCGTCGGCGTCGCTGACGTCGCACGGGAACGCGACGGCCTCCGTACCCAGCGCGATCAGTTCATCGCGGATCCGCTCCGCCCGCTCGGCGCGGACTTCGAGGCAGGCAACGCGCGCCCCTGCGGCGGCGAAGGCCCGCGCCGTCGCGGCACCGAGCCCACTTCCCGCGCCGGTCACCAATACCACTTTGTTGCGTACGCTATCGTCCGTCACGCGATGCTCCTTCGGTATGTCACGGTGTATGCCTGGGCAATCGGTGCCCCGCAGCGGCTCGCCCGATAGTCCGCCCACGGCGAAGCTAAGCGCACACCAGAGGCCATCAATAGTCGGCAATGATGAGCGGGCGGCGGCGAGGATCGGCGCGCTGCCTGTGCGGGAAGATCGCGCATCGGATCGCCACGCAACCGCGTGCGGCGAAGCCAGGCGATATCCGGCGATGCGGTTGCCAGGAATACGGCCCGAGCGGGTATGGGTCCGTGCCGTGCCTGCTACGACATGAAGGGTTTGTCGACCTATCCACGTTCTGGCACAACAATTGCTTCTAACGCCACGAAGTATGCCGTGGCGCTCTCTGGGATGTGGGTCGGAAGTCGATCGACAAGGTTTTCTGATGCGCGGTTCTCGGCGGGCGCGGCGTTGCCCCGATTCGGGGCGATAGATCTGGCAAAGGGGGAGGGGACGATGGACGGGGTGCAGCAGCGACCATTCTCGCGGCGGGCGTTCTTGCGGACAGGGGTTATCGCCGGCGGCGCTCTGGCGCTGAGCGGCTTGTTGGCCGCTTGTGGTGGGCAGACTCCGACCGCCACCACCGGGGCGGGCGGGACAGGAGGGGGTGCCGGTGTTGCGGCCACGCCGAGCGCGGGCGGGTCCACACGGGCTGCGACGATCGCGCTCTGGGGCTTCGGCGTGGAGCCGACCAACCCCTTTGCCTCCGCGCGCGTCGATGCGTTCAAGGCGAAATACCCGAATATCACGATCGATCTCGTCCCGAAGGTCGACGACCAGAAGATTCTTACCGCTGCGGCGGCGAAGCAGCTGCCGGACGTGCTCTGGCTGGGCCGCGATGCGATCACGAGTTGGGGCGCGCGCGGCGTGCTCGCGCCGGTCGATGATCTGATCCAGAAGAACGGGCTCGATCTGGGGCAGTTCTACGACGCCGCCGTGCAGGAAGTGAAGTACAACGGCAAGACCTGGGGGATCCCGCAGTTCATGACGGTGCGCGTCCTCTACGTCAACGTCGATGCGCTCGGCGAGGCGGGCACCGATCCGAGTAAGCTCGACACCGGCAACTGGGAGCAGCTCAACGATCTCGGCCAACGCCTGACGAAGCGTAACGGCGATCAATTCACGCGCTGGGGCTTCGACAACAAGGTCGATTCGGGCTTCCACTGGCTCTGGGGCCAGGCGAACGGCGGCAAGTTCATCAGCGACGACGGCAAGAAGGCCAGCTTCAACGACCCGAAGATCGTCGATGCGGTCGATTGGGCCGCGAAGAACTATGCCGCCCAGGGGGGCTATCAGGGCTATAAAGGCTTCTCGACGACCTTCCAGAACGACGAGCAATTCGCGCGCGGGCTGGTCGCGATGACGCTCTACGAGAACTGGATGCTCGGCATCATCGCCCGCACCGTCCCGGACTGCAATTTCGTCGTCATGCCGATGAAGAAGCGGGGCGGCAGCGATTCGCTCAGCTTCACCTCGGGGAATGTCTGGACGGTGCCGACCGGGGCGAAGGAGCGCGATGCGGCCTTCGAGTTCATCAAATTCATGAGCGCCGAGGAGACGTTCTTGATCGGGGCGAACGCGGTCAAGGCCGACGCCAAGAAGAACAACAAGCCGTATGTGCCGACCCTCACCGCGCACAAGGCGGCGGATCAGGCGCAGATCACCACGCTCTACGAGTCGATCCAGCCGAAATTCGACGACGCGGTGAAGCTTTTTCCGAAGGTATTGGAGAGTTCGCAGCGGGTCCCCACCGGGAGTTCGCCGGTCAGCAAGCAGATCAACGATATCCTGAATAACGAAGGGATCAAGCCGGTCATCAGCGGCGCCCGCCCGGCCAAGGACGGCCTCGATCAGGCGAACCAGAAGGCGCAAACGGAGATCGACGGGTTCCAGCCATAGCCGTCTCTCGCGGAGCTCGACGCTGTCGGGCTCCGCGATACCCCGTGAAGCGAAAGGAGATGTGCATGGCCGCCCCATCCTGGCCGCAACGGCGCTCATCGCCCCGGTGGGGCTCCGCGCGTGCCGAAGAGGCGCGGGCCGGTTGGCTCGCGATCAGCCCCTGGATCATCGGCTTCGCGATCTTCACCCTCGGCCCCATCCTCGCCTCGCTCTACTTCAGCCTCAACAATTACAACGTGATCCAACCGGCGCGCTTCGTCGGCCTGGATAACTATCGCCGCATCTTCGCGGACGATCCGCTCTTCCTGAAAAGTCTCGTCAATACGCTGGTCTACACCGCGCTCTATGTCCCCCTGCACACCTTCACGGCGATGGGCGCGGCGATGCTCATCAGCCGCGCCGCCCGCTTCCAGGGAATCTTCCGCACCTTCTTCTATCTCCCGTCGATGACCCCGGCGGTCGCGACGGCGCTCCTCTGGCTCTGGATCCTCAACCCCAACGACGGGATCATCAATCGCTTCCTGCGCTTCGTGCATCTCCCGTCGCCGGCCTGGACGGTCGACCCCTTCTGGATGAAGCCGGCGGTGGTGATCATGAGCACCTGGGTGGTCGGCGGCTCGATGCTGATCTTCCTCGCCGGGTTGAAAGACATCCCGGTCTCGCTCTACGAGGCGGCGCAGATCGACGGCGCGAGTCCCTGGCAACAGTTCCGCTACATCACCTTCCCGCTCCTGTCGAGCGTCACCTTCTTCATCGCCACGATCAGCACGATCAGCGCGTTGCAGACCTTCACGCAGGGCTACATCATGTTCGACAAGGATGGTGGCAATCAGAACGCCGCACTCTTCTACGTGATGTACCTCTTCAAGCGCGCCTTCGAGTATTTCCAGATGGGGTATGCCTCGGCGATGGCCTGGCTCCTCTTCCTGGTGATCGCCGCGCTGACCGCGATCCAGTTCCTGGTGGCGAAGCGCTGGGTGTACTACGATACGGAGCGGTAAGATGCTGGATAGTAAGATGGCGACAGCCGAGCGCGGCGCGGTCGCGCCGCGGACGATGCTCGCGCCGACCGCGCCCCGGCGCTCGTTCGTGCCGAGCGACATCCCCCTGTATCTGCTGCTGCTCGCCCTCTCGGCGATCTTCACCCTGCCCTTCCTCTGGCTGATCCTGACCTCGTTGCGCCCACCCGCGCGGGTCTTCGATCCGGGCTTCTTCCCGAGCGAGCTACACCCGCAGAATTACCTCGATGTCTTCCGCTTCGCGGAGGTGGGCATGTGGTTCCGCAACAGCCTCATCATCAGTGTCCTCGCGGTGGTGTCGGTGGTCTTCTCCAGTTCGCTGATCGCCTATGGCTTCGCGCGGCTGCGCTTCCGTGGGCGCAATCAGCTCTTCGCGCTCGTCGTGGCGACGCAGCTCCTCCCCGCCGCCGTGACGATGGTCCCCTCCTACCTGATCTGGAATCAGATCGGCGCGGTGAATACCTGGTGGCCGCTCTGGGCCGGCAACCTTTTCGGCTCGGCCTTTTACATCTTCATGCTGCGCCAGTTCTTCCTGAGCATCCCGCAGGATCTGGTCGAGGCGGCGCGACTCGATGGAGCATCGTACTTCGGGATCTACTGGCGGGTCATGTTACCGCTCTTGAAACCGTCGCTGATCGCCGTGGCGATCCTCGAATTCCAGGCGAAGTGGAACGACTTCGCCGGGCCGCTGATCTATCTCAACCGCAAGGATCTCTATCCGATGGCCCTCGGCCTCCAGTCGTTCAAGACCGAGTTCGAGACGCAATGGGCGCTCCTGATGGCCGCCTCGGTCATCTTCACGATCCCGATGATCGGCCTCTTCTTCCTCTTCCAGCGCTTCTTCATCGAGGGGATCGCGACCACCGGCTCGAAGGGCTGAGGTCGGCATGCGCGCTGTGCTCGGCACCGGTTCGTGGCATCGTACCGAGCAGCGAGCGGTGCGGGCGGATCGGACGCCTGCCGCTGCTTGCGCGGTGAAACGTTCACGGATTTGAGCCGACACTGCCTCGACCCCGCAATCTATGGTATCGTGCGCGGCGTACCCGTTCCCGCAATCTATGGTATCGTGCGCGGCGCACCCGTTAGTGAAAGCGGGTGCGCCGCATCGTGATTTGATGGGCGGCAAGTTCGGTGGATACGTGGATGAAAATCATCGACAGTCGCTTCTATCGCTGGGCGGACATCGCGACGAATCTTTTCTTGTTGACCATCCTCTGGTTGATCGCCTCCATCCCGCTCGTCACCTTCTTCGCCTCGACGACCGCGATGTTCGGCGTCTTCCGGGCCTGGGAGGACAACGAGGGCGCGGGGATCATCGGGCCGTTCTTCGCCGCGTTCCGCAAGCGGTTCCTGCAAAGCCTGCTCGTCGGCTTGGTCTGGGCGATCATCGGCGGGATCCTGCTGGTCGACATCTTCGCCACGCGCAACATGACCGGCCTGGTCGCCACGCCCCTCTTCATCGCCACGCTCAGCCTGACCCTCTTCTACACGATGCTGACGATCTACATCTACCCGATCCTGGCGAACGCGCGGACCAGCGCGCTCGGGGTGATCAAGAACGCCTTTCTGCTCTCGCTCAGCCAGCCGCTCCTTAGCCTCGTCGCCACCTTCGGCCTGCTTTTCTTGATGATCGGCCTCTGGATCTTCCCCTTCGCGCTCATCGTCATCGGCAGCCCCGTCGCCTTCGGCATGAACGCGCTCTTCAATCGCGCGGTCGGACTCTTCCCCTCGACAACAGCTGATGAAGTTCGTCCCGAAGAAATCACCGCAGATGACGACGCGGAGGGGGCAGCGCCCGAGGAGGACGCCCGCCGCTGATCGTCGGCCCGCCATGTACCGCGCGATCGTTGCAGTCTGTACCACGCACAGGTGCCGAGAATCAACGTTGTGCCGAATGCCGAAGGAGGGATCGTATGTCCACCAAGTCGCGCCCCGCGAATGTGCTGACACTTCACGAGGCGCTGCCCGTGGCCGAGGCGGCGGGCTATGCGCTCGGCTCGTTCTCGCCGCGCTATCTGGCGATGCTGCGCCCGACCTTGGGGGCAGCGGAGGCGGCGCGCTCGCCGATCATCGCGCAGATCGCGGGGACCGAATTCCGGCATTACGGCGTGACCCCTGCGGCCTTCGCCGAGGAATTCTATCGGCAGCTCGCCGCGCTGGAGATTACCGTACCGGTCGTCCTGCACCTCGACCACACGAAGGATCTGGCGACGATCGAGGCGGCGATCGCCGCCGGGTTCACCTCCGTGATGATCGACGCCTCGGAGCTGCCGCTCGCAGAGAATATCGCGCAGACCCGCGCGGTCGTGGCGCTCGCGCGGCGGCATGGCGTCTCGGTCGAGGCCGAGTTGGGGCGGATCTCTTCCACGGACACGATCGAGTCCGGCGGGTTCGGGGAGTCCGGTGACGACGCCGAACTCTACACCGATCCCGAGGAAGCGCGGCGTTTCGTCGCGGAGACCGGCGTGGACGCGCTGGCCGTCTCGGTGGGGACGGCGCACGGCGTCTATCTCGTCAAAGAGCCGACGATCGATTTCGCGCGCCTCGCCGCGATCCGCGCGCTGACGCCGATCCACCTGGTGTTGCATGGCGGCTCGGGGGTGCCGGCGGCGATGGTCGCCGAGGCGATCGCGCTGCCGGGCGGCGGGGTGAGCAAGGTCAACATCGCGACCGATCTGGAGCAGGCCGCGCTGGCCGCGCTCGGTCGCACCGAGCGCCTGACCAGCGCCGCGATGTCCGCCCTGCCCGCGGCGGAGATCGCGCGCGCGCAGGCGGCGGTGGCGGCGACTGTCGACGACAAGCTCCGCAACTTCCTGGGGAGCGCCGGGCAGGCCGATGCGGCGGCGTGGCGAAGCGTGCGGGCGAGTGGATCTTACAGCGCCGCGCAGAACGCGTGACCCTATCCGCAGCCCTAGTCCGCCTTCGCGGACTGGGCGCGGCTGCGCGGCTGAGTATGCGGAGCGCCGATCCGCATGCATGCTAGTCTCGTGCGACAATCGCCCGGTTGGGATCGGATCGGGCGATTGTGACAGCGCTCGGCCTTGCGGCTTGGTGGAGCGGAGAGTTGGCGCGCGAGCGATGGTGTTCGGTCGGCGCTGGTACGGTGGTGGAACGGAAGGGGTGCGACCATGCCGAAGATCGCGTTCATCGGTGCGGGGAGCTTCGTCTTCACGCGCAATCTCAGCAACGACATCCTGCTGACCCCGGCGCTGCGCGATAGCACGCTGGCGCTGATGGACATCGATCCCGGTCGGCTCGCGCACGCGCGCGACGCGGTCGAGAGGATCGTGCGGCGGCGCGGGTTGTCCGCGCGCGTGGAAGCAACGACCGACCGTCGCGAGGCGCTCCGCGACGCCGATTACGTGATCACCACCTTCCAGCAAGGCGGGCTAACCGCCTACGAACTCGACATCGCCATCCCGCAGCGGTACGGCGTGGAGCAGTGCGTCGGCGACACCCTCGGGCCGGGCGGCGTCTTCCGGGCGCTGCGGACGATCCCGGTGCTGCTCGGCATCTGCCGCGACATGGACGAGGTCGCCCGACCCGACGCCCTGCTACTGAACTACGTCAACCCGATGGCCGCGAACTGCTGGGCGGTCGATCGGCTCAGCGGTCGCCCGCACGTCGGTCTCTGCCACAGCGTGCAGGGGACGAGCGAGATGCTGGCCGGGTGGCTCGGCGTCCCGTATGAGGAGATCAATTACCGCTGCGCGGGGATCAATCACCAGGCGTTCTACCTCACGTTCCGGCGCGGCACCGTCGACCTCTACCCCGCCCTGCGCGAGGCGATCGCGCGCCCCGAGTTGGAGGCATCGGAGCCGGTGCGGATCGACCTGATGCGCGCGTTCGGTTTCTTCGTTACCGAATCGAGCGGCCACGCCAGCGAATACGTGCCCTACTTCCGCAAGTCGGCGCGGATGGTCGATGACGAGCTGGCCCCGCGCTTCGCCGATGACAAGCACTCTACCTGGTTCGATCGCGGGCGCACCGGCGGCTATCTGCGGAACGTCCTCGGGCGGGCGGAGCGCTACGAGGAGGAGTTCGATGCGCTCGCCTCCGGCGATCAGCCGCTGCCGGAGGCGCGCACGCACGAGTACGGCTCGTGGATCATCGAGGCGATCGAGACGAACGTGCCCGCGCGGATCAACGGCAACATCCCGAATCGCGGCCTGATCCCCGGCCTGCCGGAGGGCTGTTGCGTCGAGGTGCCCTGTCTCGTCGATCGCAACGGCATCCAGCCGACGACGATCGCCGACTACCCCGCGCAGTTGGCCGCGCTCAATCGCACGAATATCAACGTGCAAGAGCTGATCGTGGAAGCCGCCGCGACCGGCGATGCCGAGGCGGTCCACCACGCGGTGCTGCTCGATCCGCTGACCGCCGCCGTCTGTACCCTGCCACAGATCCGCGCGATGACCGCCGAACTGCTGACGGCGCAGGCGCGGTGGCTGCCACAATTCGGCGGCGCTGGCAGCCGCGCGTGAGGCGAGCGCCGTGGCGTCGCGCCGGGCGTGGCCGTTACATTCCCCTCGCTGCGGCGGCAGTGGCGGCACGGGCTGGTCGATGGCGAGGGAGTAGCGGCCTCTTAAAAGGGAACAGCGGGCGCTATCTGGCGGGCGAGCCGTTGCGCAATGTGGCCGCTCCCGCCGCTGGGTGTTGCGCCGCCCGCCCTGACAGCGCTGCGCGAAGCAATGTGTGGCCACGTACACCGTGGGCATAGGCGAAATCGCCTATATGTACCGGTATCCTACTCCTGTGCACTTACGGCACAGCCGCTCTGTATACTCCCGATATATACTACGGTCGGGGTAACAGTATCGTCGCTTCTCGTGAGGGTCTGGTCGTGTGATTGTGTCGCCAGGATCGGATCGGACCGAAGCTACTGTCGCGACCGAAGCTACTGTCGCGCCCGAGTTGCCGCGACAGGCGCACGATCGTGCCCACACGACCGCTGACAGCGATCTCGCCCACGCGCTGCTGCGTCACGCCGATCTGCTCCTCGTCCTGAGCGAGGACGGCACGATCCGCTACGCGAGCGCGGCGGCGGGGCGCGTGTTGGGCCATACGCCCGCGTGGTTGCACGGGATCGCCTTGGTCAGTCTTGTCCATGCGGACGACACGGCGGCCTTCGCGGCCTTCCTCGCTGCGCCGCTCGCCATCGATGGTGATACGCCGACCCTCGGGGTACGCCTGCGGCATGGGCAGCAGGACTGGCGTCAATTCGAGCTGACACTCCTCGATCTACGAAACGAACCTACCGTCGCTGGCCTCGTGCTCAGTCTCCGCGACATCACCGCGAGGCGGCAATCCGCGCGTCGGAGCGCGGCCTTCCTGCACCTGGGGCAACAACTCGGTGCCGCCACCACCGCCGAGGCCGCAGCGCGGATCATCGCGCAGGTGTCCGACGACCTACTCGGCTGGGACGCGTATCACCTGAGCCTCTATTCGACCGAGGGCGATCTGCTGACCTCGGTCCTCAGTGTGGATGTCATCGAGGGTCGGCGAACCGAGATAACGGAGCCAGATACGATTGACGAGCGACCGGGAGAGTTGTCGCGACGAGTGATCACCGTCGGCGGGCAACTCATCCTGCGTCGCGGGTCGCCCGAGGATATGGCCCCATTGGATCCTTTCGGCGATGACACGCGGCTCTCAACCTCGCTGATCTACGTCCCGATCCGGGCCGACAACACCGTTGTCGGCATCCTCTCGATCCAGAGTTACACCCAGGACGCCTATAACTCCGACGATGTGGCCCTGTTGCAGTCCCTGGCCGACCACTGTGCCGGGGCATTGGAGCGCGTGCGAGCCGAGGCGGCGTTGCGCGCCAGCGAGGTACGCATGCGCCATCAGGCGATGCACGATGCGCTGACCGGCCTTCCCAATCGTGCCCTCTTTCACGAGCGGCTGAAGTATGCGCTCGAGTCTTCCTCCTCCTCGGGCAGCGCTGTGGCGGTCCTCTTCCTCGATCTGGATCGCTTCAAGATCGTCAACGACAGCCTCGGGCACGAGGCTGGCGATCTGCTGCTCGTGCTGGCGGCGGCGCGATTGCGCACCGCCCTGCGACCTGCGGACATCGCGGCCCGCCTCGGTGGCGATGAATTTACCGTGCTGCTCGAGGGGATCGGCGGTGCCGAGGATGCGGCATGCGTCGCCGGGCGGATCACCGATCTCTTCACCGAAGGTTTCGCCATCGGCCAGCATCACGTCGTCGTCTCCGCCAGCATCGGCATCGCCCTGGGAGTGGCCCGGCATGACAACCCGGCGGAGTTGCTGCGCCGCGCCGACATCGCCCTCTACCGCGCGAAGAACGATGGCCGGGCGCGCTATGCCCTCTTCGACAGTGCGATGAGCGACGCGGCGGTCGAGCGGTTGGAGTTGGAGGCGGAACTGCGCCGCGCGATCGAGCGCGAGGATTTGCAGCTCCACTATCAGCCGTTGACCGATCTGTCGACCGGACGAGTCGTCGGTGTGGAGGCGCTGGTACGCTGGCCGCGCGGTACACATTTGCTGGTCGGGCCGGAGCGCTTCGTCCCGGTGGCGGAGGAAACCGGCCTGATCCTGCCGCTTGGCCGCTGGATCTTACGAGAAGCCTGTCGCCAGGTCTGTGCCTGGCGTGCGAGCGGCCTCTATCCCGACCTGAAGGTCAATGTAAATCTCTCGGCGGCGGAATTCGCGCAGCCGGGACTGGTCGAGGCGATCGCGCTGGCGTTGCGGGAAACCGGGTTGGACGCCGCCGCGCTGGAGTTGGAGATCACCGAGAGCGTGATCATGGCGGACGCGGCGGCGACGAGCGCGACGCTGTCCGCGCTGAAGCGCCTCGGTGTGCGGCTCGCGATCGACGATTTCGGGACCGGCTACTCGTCGCTCAGCTATCTGAAGCGTTTCCCGGTCGATACCCTGAAGATCGACAAGACCTTCGTGGAAGGTCTGGGGAGCGATTCCGACGACGAGGCGATCGTGCGCGCCATAATCGGGATCGGACAGGTGCTCGGCCTCCAACTCGTCGCCGAGGGGATCGAGACCGCCGCGCAGACCGCCCGCCTGCGGGAATTGGGCTGCGCCCTTGGCCAGGGATACTATTTCGCCCCACCCGGACCACCGACGACGATCGAGCCGCTGCTGCTGCCGCCCGCGAGCGGCGCGCTGCGGTAGTGTGCGATCCCTGATCCGTCCTCGTTCGGAACGTCTGGCCCCCCATACGCTGCTCCCTTGCTGCGCCAACCAAAGTGCCCATCGCTCGCTCGGACGCGCGCGCGACCCTTTGCCACCAAGCCGCCGCTGGACGCCGCACGCCCGTCCGGTAGGCGCGATGTCCGTGCGTTGTTCGGTGGTACGACCCCTGCTTTGTCGTCGGTAGGATCGCGGGTTGTCGCGGTCGTGTGCTGAGGAGTGGGAGGGTGCATGGCCGAGCAGAAAAAGATCGTGGTACGGGCGGACCTGGAAGAGCGCTACTTGCGACAGTTGCGCGAGCGCTTCGCCGATACGGAATTCGTGACCGCGCCGGAGGATGCGGCGTTCGCGGCGGCCCTGCCCGAGGCGGACGCGATCATCGGCGGCGCGGCACTGGGCGATGAGGAACTCGCGGCGGCGAAACGTCTTCGCTGGGTCCAGGTGACGAGTGCCGGGGTGGAGGGGTGGCTGACGCCCGCGCTCGCCGAGCATCCGTTGAAACTGACGAACTTCAGCGGCGTCGCCGCGCCGAACATCGCCGATCATGTGCTGGCGATGCTCTATGCCTTCGCGCGTGGCCTGCCCGAACTGATGGAGCGCCAGCGGCGCAAGGAGTGGTCCGATGAGGAGCCTACCACCTTCGAGCCCGCCGGGCAGACGCTGGTGATCCTCGGTCTCGGCGAGATCGGCGAGGAGTTGGCGAAGCGCGCCTCCGGGGTGGGGATGCGCGTGCTGGCGATGCAGCGGCACCCCGAGGAGCCGCCCGAGGGGGTCGACGAGACGGTGAAGAGCGACGAACTCCCCGATCTACTGCGGGAGGCCGACCACGTCGCGCTCACCCTGCCGCTGACCGAGAAGACCAAGGGGATGATCGGGGCGCAGGAATTGGCGCTGTTGCGCCCCTCGGCATACCTGTATAACATTGGACGCGGGCAATTGATCGATCAGGACGCGCTGATCGCGGCGTTGCGCGACGGCAAGCTCGCCGGGGCCGGGCTCGACGTGGTCGATCCCGAGCCACTCCCCGCCGATTCGCCCCTCTGGGCGCTGCCGAACGTGCTGATCACCGGCCACCACGCGGTCGCCACGCCGCGCCTCTGGGAACGCGGGATCGTCCTGCTGGAGGACAACGTCGACCGTTTCCTCAAGGGCGAGGATCTGCGGAACGAGGTGGACACCAAGGCGGGGTACTGAACGATCGCGCGGCGTCGGCAAAGGGTGGGGCCGGGATTATCCCGGCCCCACCCTTTATGCTCACTGGCTATCGCCTGCGCTGCGGTGCGCGGACGGCGTGGGCCAGTGCCTGTCCCGGCTCGATCGTCAGCTGGAGCTCGCAGGCGTCCGGGTGGAGATAGAGGGTGCTGTGCTCGCGCGGGATACCGGCGGTGCAATACGTCACGCGCTCCTCCACAAGCGCCGCGCTCCCGCTCGGCAGCGCCAGTTGCGCCGCCAGATCGTCCCGCAAGATGGCCGTGCGGATCGCCAGCTCGGCGTGGCCGATGTCCAGCCCGGCGCACTCGGCCAGCAGCGTGTAGGAGGAGTGCCGCTCGACGTCCTCGCGATCGAGCAGCAGCGCCACGGCGGGCGGGAACCAGACCTCGGTCAGCGCCAGCGGGTGGCCATCGAGGAGATATTGTCGCCGGAAGGCCAATGCGTAGTTATCGGCGAGGCCGAGGCGCGCTACGATCTGCGGGCTGGCGCGGCGTTCCGCGAAGTCGAGCAGGCGTGTCTCCGGCTCCAATCCCTGGGCGGTGAGGATGTCCACGAAGCCGCCCAACCGGCGCGCTTCCTGGCGGGGCGACCGCTCCGCCACGAACGTCCCCTTCCCTTGTCGGCGCACCAGCAGGCCGCGCGCGGTGAGGTTCGCCAGCGCCTGACGCACCGTGATCCGGCTGACCCCGTACTTGATCATCAGGGCGCTCTCGGTGGGCAA
>JAABUM010005944.1_pt1 | contig 12382 bp, 18 predicted proteins | sample 5559161 | NCBI WGS metagenome assembly JAABUM01 (sample SAMN10711868, study PRJNA513369) | rock metagenome | isolation source: Antarctica rocks | place: Antarctica: Victoria Land, Siegfried Peak nord | reverse complement strand
GAGCCTACACTCCGACTGCAGGCGGCGCGCTTGCCTGCAGCAGCGCCGTGAGGATGCCGCCGTAGTGCCGCAGCACCTCCTGCGTCAGCAGCACCGCCGGCGCGCCTCCCAGCCGGTACTCCAGTCGCAGACGCGACACCAGGGTGGCCGCGCCGCGGTCGAGGCTTGGCTGCGAGGACGCGCTGCTGCTGCCACCGCTGCCGCTGCCCGCTGCAGCGGTGTCCCAGTGCGCTGTGGGTGGGTGGGAGGGAGCACATGTTTAGCCCTCGTGCAGATGGCAAATGGGTTGTTGGAGTGGCAACGGAGACAAAAACCTGCACTCTGATGCAATCTTTAAATTTCCGACAGATCTCCAGCACTCGCGCAGATACACTCAGGAGCAGCCCAGCACACCTGTGATGCGGTCCGCCGGCGGCAGCGAGTGACCGCCCGGCGGCGCCGCCCCCAGCGTCGCCGCCAGCAGCTGCTGCAGCTGCACCGTCGCCACGGCCGGGCTCACTTGCAGCAGGCCTGGGCCCGCCGCCATGGCCGGACCACCACCATCTGCCGCCGCCGCCGCCACTGCGAATCCGGGCGCCAGGGAAGCGTCCAGCAGGCCGAACAGGCCGGCGGCAAAATCGCCGGCGGGCGGCGCGCCCAGCAGGAAGAAGCCGCGCAGCCGGGCGAGCTCTGCTGTCAGCGCGCCGCCGTCGCGCAAGTGAAGCAGCAGTGCAGCGTCAGCCGCCTCCACCTGCGATTCAGAGATATTTACCATTGCTCATAAATTACTTTGGCGTTTTTAGGGCTGTGATCCACGCCACCTGGATGTAGGAGCATAGCCCTGGGCCAGGCTCTGACTACTCACCAGCCGAGTGATATATGAAGCCGAATGCACGTCTTCAGTGTGTTCTGGGCTGCGCAAAGATGGCGATGAATCGGCGCTTGCAAGAGATTGCCGTGCGCTGCACACAATGCGCTTGAAGCTTGCAAAAATCTCTTGAGTGGGAGAGGAGAGTGCTTCACACCTGAACGCGCACAGGCTCCAGCACGCACACCCGCAGCAGCTCGTCCATGCACGCATGCTGCAGGGTGTCCTTTACTTCCTCCTGCTCGCCTGCCCGCCCTGGAGCGGCAGGTGCGGCTGGAGGCCGCCGCTGGGCAGAAGCTGGGCCGGGCAGCGCGGCCGGCAGCAGCGGCGGCAGCGGCAGTGGGTGCTCCCCCGGCACCGCCTGGGACAGGCTCCACCCCGAGGCCGGCAGGTCGCTGGCGGCGGCTTCCGCCGGTGCTGACTGTGTCAACTGCAATTGAGCGTGCTCATCGCCACAAGCCGCCGCGGCTACGTCCCACTGCCGTTCTTCCTTCAGCGCCGCCATCGCTGGGCTGATGCACACAGCAGCAGCTGCCTGCGCCAGCCGCCCAGCGAGCCTGTGCTGGCTTTCGCCTGCGACGGCGGCCCGGCCGCCATCGCCACGGTCTTCAGGCGTGCGACACCGCAGCAGCGCGAGCTGTGCCGCTCGAAGCCGCCGCTGGCACTCCCCGGCCAGCCGGGTGGCTGCGGGCGCTGCGCTGTACTGCCGCCCTGCTGCTGGCCCCCTGGCGCCAGCGGCGGCGACGCTGCCCGCCTGCGCTGCGTCATGGAGAGCGGCAACCGCCGCCGCAGCCCCATGGCGTAGCAGCACTCGGGCCTTGCCGGCGGCCAGGACATCTGCAGCGAGCGGCGCCATGAATGCAGGGCAGGCGAGGCCGCCCGCGCCGGCCGCCTGCCGCAGGCAGAACGCGTCCCGCCAGAACTCCGGGGAGTCAGACTGCAGCTGCGCGCCTGCGCAGCTGACAAACCCTGATTCCACGGTGAGGAGAACAGCTGTTATTACACTGTCCAGCTTGATCAAGCTGGCGCTACATCCCTCGGCCAAGTACAGTCGTGCTACAATGAGTCTCAGGTGCAGCAGTTGCATCTCCAGGAATGCTCTCGATGATCTCCTCACAGCATGTGATGCAATCCTGCAGCCCTCGCGGCCGCACCCGCCGCGACGAGGAACTCGGCGCAGGGATCGTCCAGGACGCCCGCGGCCAGCCACGCCTGCAGGTGCCCCAGCAGCGGCGCCAGCGCCGCAGCCAGCAGCTCCAGCACCGCCGCCGCCTCGCACGATGCTGAAACAGGACAGCTAAGATTCTTAGACGCAAAGTCAGGCACTCGCTACGTGCGTCTACCGCGCCGCTGCCAGCCTGCCTCGTGTCAGCCACAATGCTGGTGCTTCAGCATGCTTAGACGAAAATCGCGCGACAGGCAATGGCGGAAGGTTTAAGGGTAGCAAGGGTACCTTGCGGCCCGCCGCGCAGCAGGAGTGCTGCCAGCAAGTCCGCCAGCCCGTCCACGGTGAGCGCCGCGGCCTCGGCGGCGCTTGAGCTCGCGTTCTGCGCCGCCGCCGCCGCTGCCGCCACCGCGGTGTCCAGCAGCCGCAGGCGGGCCGCGACGCCCACCGTCGCCGCCTCCAGCCGCAGCAACGTCGGCGCCGCGGCGTCCGCGCCTGCCGCCGACTTCGCTGCTGCTGCCGAGGGCGTTGCCGAGGGCGTCGCATGACTGGCGGTGCGGCTGCACCGTTCGGCTGCCGGCTGCGCCGGCGGCGGCCAGTTGGACTGCAGCTCCAGCAGCGAGGCGTCGAGCGCGTGCATCTGCCGCTGGAGGGCCGCCGCCAGGGCGCCGCGGGTGGCCAGCGTGCAAGCCGCCAGCGCTGCGCCGCCCGCTGCCCCCAAAGCCGCCTTGATAAAGCGGCGCACCCTGCAAACATCGAAAGAAGCCTGGTGCACATGTTTTCCAGCCAGAGCTGACGCTGAGCAAGACCCTGCCTGTCGCGTCACACCCAAAATTTGCCCATTGAGACGCTGGCAACAAACAACGCAAGACAGCATATTGAAGAACGTCACGATGTGCACCTCAGCCCGGCCGATGCGGTGGACGCGAAGCGCTGCAGCAGCAGGGCCAGGGCGCCGACTGACAGCTCCGGCACAAGCGCGCCGGGCACAGGCTCCACGAGGCCGTCGCCGCTCGGTTGCAGCGCCGGGCCGCTGGCCACCACTCCCCGCAGGCAGTGCAGGATCTGCAGGAGGCGTGCGTACTGGTGAAGCCTTCAAGAGCCGCGCTTTCAAGAGCGTGTATCAAGTCCGTCCCTCGTGGTGAGCCTCACAGCTTACAAGTTTTCAACCTTCAGAGCTGTTCCGGTTTGCATGTCACGGAGCATTTGAATGCTTGTGCCCGAAGTCGCCAATCGTGCTCCTTGGGGCTCACCTGTGATGCAGCTGCCCGCTCGCTGACGAGGAGCTCTGCAGGCGGCGCGTGCTTGTCGCCGCGGGCAGCAGCCACGCGTGCCGCCAGTGGCCGTCTGTCCCCGGGCAGCAGCGGCGGCCGGCTGTCAGCACGGTACGAAGCGTCTGCGACCGGCTGGGCCACATCACACAGCCCAGGCAGCGCCGGCAGCTCGCCTGCAGACAGCAGCCCGATGACGTCATGCGGTGCTGTCAAGAGAGGCCTGTCGTGGCTGCAGATGCGGTTGGCAGCCGCAGGTGACAGGGTGAAATTATGGAGCTCAATCAGCAACCAAGACGGAGACTGCACCTGCATCTTGCGGCAGGGCGTGCGATGCATTTCCCTCTGCTGCGTCTTCGTCCTCACTGCTGGTCCAGTGGGACAGCGTGTCCGTGGAAGCGACGCTGGCGGAATCGCTGGCAGCGTCGTCCTGTCCCGCCGCAGCTGGCTGTGCCGACCCTGCAGGCGCAACATAGTCTTCCTTTGACGTTGTCAACCTTTCCGGGGAGAGTCAAGGGCTTCCATGAGGGGGAGCGAGCACCTCATTGCCACTCTCCGCAGAGCGGCAATGTGCATCACCTCATCAGTGCGCAATCAGAGCTGCGCCAGGTGACACATCGCGGCGCCAAGCACAAAACGTCGCAGATCCCACATCATGTTACACATATCCTCGTCAGCTTTGCTTGCGAACAATCGCGCCTGGCCATCACGTGCCCACCCGCATGGCGGCCAGACCCGGCGCCATAACGTCGTACATCCTACATCATCTTACGCACAGCGTCCTCAACTTTCAGCTGGCACAAACTCCCACCTGGCCGTGACGCAGCCACCTGGGAAGCGGCCAAGTCCGGCGCCCCGGCCCCGCCGCCGCCCGGCCGCCCCGCCAGCCGCGCCAGCAGGCACAGCGCGCCGCCGGCAAGCTCCTCGGCGGCGGGCCCCGCCTCCAGCCGCTCGTCCCGCTCGGCGCACGCGATTTTGCACTGTGCTGTCAGCGCCGCGCGGAGCTGCGCCAGCGCCGCCGCCTGCGCGTGCTGCGCCGAGATGGACAGCCGCTCCTGCAGCCTGCACCGACAGGGGCAGAATCTGCCTTAAGAAGAGAAATTCTTCACATCTTGTGCAATGGATGTCAACTGCATCTCGAAGTGTGCCCAAGGTTGAGGCAAGCCACAGCAGCATAGCAGACCTCCACAGCGAAGATGGTGATTGCCAACGCATGTCACAGCAGCTGCAAGCGCATCTCTTCTGCATCATATATCATCGACTTGTACGACACGCGAGGTCGAAGGGCTGCGCACTCCTCCAGTTCCTCCAGCACGAGGCCGTAGCTGGGCGCGGCACCCAGCAACCGCTGCTGCTCCAGGGTGGCCTCGCAGAAGCGCAGGCTGCTGCGGTGCGCCGCTTCGTCCGCCTGCACCCCACAGGAGCTCTAAGTACTTACTTGAGTGCTTCATGCCGGCCGCTGGGGTGCCCTGTCGTTGTCGTCGTTGCTGGCGCCAGACTGATAGCACTGCTGCATGCTGACCTGCTCGAAGCAACAGCCTGTACAGGAGCAGGCCTGTGCACCGGAGGGCATTCCCATACAGGGTGCATTGTCATGCATGTCAACGCACGCACCTCCACCAGCAGCATGTGGGACACCAGCTCCGACAGCAGCGCCTGCTGGCCCGCGCCCGCCACACCCAGCCCCATGCTGCTTTCGCAGCAGGAACCTGTCACACGTGCGACTGATTATGCTGCTGCAGACACCTCTTTCTGTGCCACCGCCGCTGCCGGTGGTGCCGCCTGAGCAGCTGTTGGCAGTGCTGCCCGTGGCGCCGCGGCAACTCGACACGGCCCACTGATCGTTCAGGCGCTGGCGACGGACGGCGCCCCTGTGCTGGCCTGCAGGGCGCCCAGCTGTGCTGAAACGGCTTCAAACTGCCCCTCGATCTCCTCCACATGCGCCTGCAAACAGAGCATCAGCAGTTTGTTTGATGTTGATTGATGAGCATGCTGCTGCCATCGTCTTATAAAACAGGATACGTGATCGTGGCGTTGCGCATTTGTCGCCAGGCCATCCATCGAAAGGGGCCTTCAATTGCCAGCACCTGTTTCTCCGCCATGCACTGCTCGCAGTCCAGCCGCACGCCCGGCAGCTGCCTGCGCATGACGATAAGGAGTTGTCACCAGCATGCGCGAAAGATGATTACACTACAGGATCGCCTGCTGCTGCAGTCACGATGGTCAGCAGCATGCAGCATGCTCGGGCAGCGCCGCATCGCCACTCACTGCCGCAGCTTGTGCAGCTTGCTCAGCAGAGCATAGGGGTTGGGAGCCTGCACAGAGAGTACAAAAATCTGATGTGATGCTCTCGAGTATGCAGGGCTGAGAAGTCATGTCTTGCATGCTTGCTCCCAAACCTGAGTGTCGTACTGGCTAAACTCGGACTGCAGTTGAGACTCCAACTTCGAAAGCTCGAGTTCTAGCACCGAGAGGTGGCGCACGAGGCCACTGAGCGTGTCAGGCAGCGTTGACATGGAACCTGAAGCGCAAAGTCTTAGTGCAAATTCCAAATTTGAGGTGGTGGTGTCGGAGTTTGCGATCTACACCATGTCAGGTGCGACTCGGCTTGCCTCGAACGGCTGCACGAGCGCAGTCTTAGAACACGGTAGAGTTTGCGCACTTCAAAGGATTGCTGAGGCGAGAAAGGCAAGCTGTGTAGCTGTCCCGACCCCGCTTGAACTCTTCAGGGAAAGGACCACCATGATAGTCCTCACATGCCTGCGGAAATGTTGGCGGTGGCTCGCCAGATACTGTCCTCCCACAAGCGAAAACGTAAATCACCGTGCGATCCGGGCGTGATGCACTCAAACAGGCTTGGTCAGAGTGTTAAAAAGCCGGTTACTGTCCCAGGCAATCTGGAAAGAAAATCAGGGGCTGACCTGACTGCCAGTCACACAGTGTGTGCAGCAGGGGTACGACTGCCAAATTCGTCGCCACTCGCCAGAGGCCTTGCCGCGTACGTGAGTCATGCAGAAGTCATGCATCTTTGAACCTGAGTACTTACATCAACGCTTGTATGTATGGCTGCTAGAGAGGATCATCAGAGGGGGATTGCCTCTCTTTCACTTAGATGAGAGAATGGTGCGAGTTCTTTCACCCTTTGACTCCACTTCGGTCCCTTGCCTATAGAATCAATCCGTGAATTTGCATCGTGAATATGCAGCTTCACGAAACCTGCGAGAATCTTCAGTTGTGCAGCTCCAGCTCATATCTACAGCACTTCTCTGTCTGAGACACATTGCCATGCCAATGAGTAACAGCCCCCTGTGCTTCACTAGCTCGCTGGCCCTCGTTCTGACGAGTCTACCTCGCTGCTCGGAGACAGAATCCGATCAAGCATGACGGATCCGCGAAACGACAATGGGGCCTTCCACGGCAGCTTCGTAGGGGCGTGCATCGCACTGGGCGCCTGGTCTCTGGGGCGCAACCTGCGCCAGGTGCGGCACCCAGCAGCTTGCCTCTGTGTATGTGTGCTCCTGGCATGGTGCATGAGTGATGGCTAACTGATGCAGATTGATGCACGATGGTCAGCACATCACATGCGATGTCGCGAAGCAACACAGCCTCGCAATTGATTGTGCTCCTGCAGCGGCATTTGACTGCGATGGTGCTGCTTGTCTCAACTCCAGCCTGTGACCGCTCCGCATCCACGAATGCTGGCCGAGATTCCTGCTGCTGCAGGGCCTGGTCGCTGTGGCGGCGAGCCTCACGTTCGGCCTGAAGACGGTCGGCATCGGCACCATCAGGGCTGCGGCAGATGCTGAGCTGCCGCCTCCCGAGAGGATGCCGCCGCCCATGCCATGAGTCTTATGCACACTTCATTATGCTGCGAGCAGTGGAGCACTAGTGCCATGCGCAGTACTGCGCATGGCATGCACTCTGAAGAGCAATGCATTCCATATGGTGCATGGCCTGTAGGCGTGGCCTCAAGACATCTCTGGACAGCATCCCACTTGGTTGAGAGGCCATGTCGAAGGGCAAATCAGTTCGTTTTTCTGCAAGTTCCATGCAGATTCAATCTGCATATCCAGCCGAAGCATGCAGTGCCACGGGATGTGTGTCTGCAGGCGAGAAAGTGACGACAGCAAGCAGAACGGCACCGGCACTGCCATCGGATGCGCGCCGCCATGACGGGGCAGTGGCGTGGCAGGCAGGCGTAGTAGAATAGGTAGTGCTTTTGTGGTGATTGACAGCGGTATCAGCGGCGCACAGTGACCAAGTTGTCAGCGACACCCACAGGACATGTGTCGCCATTCTCTAGGATGGTGCCGCCTACCTCGCTGCCGGTTGAACTCGTCTTACACGATCAATCAGCGAATCAGGGTGACAACCAGTTACTCTCGAGTTTACGAAGGTCATTGGCATACGAACAAAACTGGCTGGAGCACAGAGCTGCATCTGCCCTTCCCTGCTGGCACATACCTACATCACTATCGTACATCACTATGAACCCTGATGCAGCGGGCTGCCCGCCCGCGGCTGCCTGCCTGCCGCCTGCGCCGCTGCCAGCGGCTTGTTCACCGCTGGCGAGGCGCCGTCACCCCCTGGGCTGCGCGGCGCGTCCTTCAGCGCTGGCGAGTTCCGGCCGCCCACCGGCGGCGTGCCTGTCCGGCTCGGCGACCGCGCCCCCGGGTGGTTCAGCTCCCGCATGGTTTTGTTGACCTGGCACAGGGAAAAAATGAAAGAATTCAACGAGGGTTCTGAAGCCATGCAGTATCAATCACGACCGCACTGCTGGTGCATAGTGCTCTGGCCAGCACCCAGAGACACCAATGCAGCCCAGCGAGGCATCAAGACGCATTTCGCAGCAGGCCGAGGGCTGGTGACCACTGCACTGAAGACCACTATACTGGAGACAGCTGCCAAAATGTGACCGCAGTTGAGTAGAGGGCGCACTATGCCCTGCCAGCTCAGGGCAATCTGTAGATGTCCAGGGTGTGACTGCAAGATGGAAGTGACAGCGATATGGATATTTTTCCGTTTGCACAGAGTGCGCACTATGCCCTGCCAGCTGGGCGGCACTTTGACGGTGCCGTCGGTGTCCAGGAAGTGCGGCGCCGCCCGCAGCCCCTGGTCCCGCCACGTCGTGCCGCTGTGCTCCGCCTCCAGCAGCGCCTGCATTGATTTAAGGGGTAACTCTCGCTCTCATGCGCTTCCACCTTTGATTCTTCTTGGGGTCGAGAAGATTGCAGACCCGCTGTCTGATTGAGGACATTGAGGATTGCACTCCCCGACACCCAACGCGTGCAGGGCGTGTTCGAAACCTCCGGCGACACCACCCTCACCCCAGCGCACTGAGCTGTTGGAGGTAGGAGCCACAGCAGCATTGTGCAGCGCTGCTGTGACTGACCACGAGGCTGTGGCTGACCCGTTTTCTGTTGCGGATCGCAATTTGAGGAAAGAGCAGCACACACCAGCTTGTCGCTGCCGGCGCCGATGGCGCCTTTGGCCACATCGCGGAAGCCGTCAAAGTCGACGGACCGCGACGGGTCTGTTGGGTGCGCCCGCTGCATGAACGTCAATAGCCGCTTCATCGCCTGCCGGAACAGCAAAGCGAGATGTTCAGCGTGTCTGCACAGCGCACATGCGTGCACGCTGGGGGCAGACCAGCACACATTCACCCACATGTTTGCAGGAACAGCTCGACGACAGTGTTGAGCATCCTAGGGTGACCTGTGCAGTCAGAATGCATGCATATATGTACCTGCAGGTACTTGCGGGTGGCCTCGTCGTTCATGACGTGCGCAGCGCCGCCGACGTTCATGCCCGTCACGTGTGAGATCTTCTCCCGCGAAGACCGCTCATGGATGCCGACGCTGGTGACGCCGATGGGCCACGGCGCGTTGCCTGCAACATCATTCAGGAGTGCTGCTCCAGATCTACGCACACATGCATGAGGAGGCCAGGTGAAAGATGATGGCGAGGTCACACCTGTGTTATACAGCCTGCAGATACTCAAAAGCAGGTACTGCCTCTGCAGGGCTTTGCCTTTGCAGGATGCGATTCTCACCCTGTTGGAGGTTTCAAGTTCATGCTGAGATTTGCAACGAGGGAGGGTATCAAGGGGACGCACCAATGGCGGGGCGCATGTAGATGTCGTAGGCGTACAGGTGGCTGTGCTGGATCTGTCAAAGTAAGGTGATGTTGAGATTGCAGCGGTAAGCGAGAGTGACTAGGGTCGCACCGATTGCGAGGCGCATGTAGATGTCGTAGGCGTACAGGCGGCTGTGCTGCTGGATGGTTTGGAGCTATCATAGTCATGTCAAATATTGCAGAGGAGAAAGGTAACGGCAAGGGATGTACCGATGGCGAGGCGCATGTAGATGTCGTAGGCGTACAGGTAGTTGTGCTGCTGGATGGCGTCGATGATCATCCACAGACCCGCCAGCAGGTCGCCCGGCAGGCGGCGCGCCTTCAGCTCCCGGAACATGGGCTTGAAGAACGTCATCGTCTGCTTGAACTGCGTCGTTGCCTGCTGGCCTGCGCACACGGCAGCCCAGCACTCGTCACAAGGGTGCCTGAAGAATGTCACCGTCTGCTTGAACTGCGTCGTCGCCTGCACGCCTGCGCAGCAGCCATTGGCATGACACTTGTCACAATGGTGCTGTGAGAACGGCATCGTCTGCTTGAACTGCGTGATCGCCTGCACGCCTGCGCACACGGCAGCGGCAGCGGCTTTGGCGACAGAAACACACAGCATAGAAACACCCAGCATGCCCAAAGCGCACAACCAGCCGAGGATGGTTGACGGCGTCGCATGCTCGGCAAGCGACGTTGCACCACATTTCGACGGGCCGTGTAGGTTCGCAGACTCCGCCGATGCCACAAGCAACAAAGCATGGCAACTATAGCCAAGACGGCCCTATGAATCTGTTCTGGTCTCCGAAACCGCGTGCTCTGCCATGCATACACTTGTCTCCCATCCCCACCTGCTCCGGACTCCCTGATCTCGGCAGGCCGCCGGTCCAAGTCCGACTCCCATTCCTTGCACCACGCCTTGACGTGCTTGTATATCCGATCCTCTGTGCACATGGCGGCCTCCTCCCGCTGCGCCTTGACTGCCTCCGCCGCGGCCCGAAAGGCGTCCATCATGTCCGCTTCTTCGCCGTCTGCCATCGTGGCGTCGCGCCCCGAGGTGCAGGCCTCCGGCTGCTCCTGTGTGTAGAAATGTTCGGCTGTGTCAGCGCCGGCTCGAAAAGAGTCCATCATGTCCGCGTCCTCGCCGTCTGCGACCGTGGCATCGCGCCCCTAGGTGCTGGCCTCCGGTTGCTCCTGCGGCTAGAACATTTCCAAGACATGTTCACGATGTTTTCGGCGCTTGGCGGTGTGTGAAACCTCTGCAAAAGCAGTGGTGCGTGCCGCCTCCCAACGACTGTCATGTGAGCAGCAGGTGCAGTGAGATGAGGCGCGGCAAGCAGCTAGATTCGACTGCGGAGGATGCCGCCGCTGCCGTTGCCTGCAGCTGGCAGATGATTTTCGTATGTCATACGCGCAGCAGTCGCCGCATGCCTGCTGTACGGGGGCTGACCTGCTCTGGCCCCGGGCCTGCCTCCGGCTCTGCAGGCTTCTCTTTCTGCTTGGGCTTGTCGCCGCCGACGGCGGAGCTTGGCCGCTTCGCAGCCCTCTGCAGCTCCAGCAGCGTGTTGTTCTGCTGGCCGGCGCCCTTCTGCTCGTCCGTGAGCTGGAGTGACAATCCAGCCGTCTTCAGCCGCGCCCGCCGCGCCGCATCGTCCTGCAGCGCGCCAGATGGTCACAACACAGCCGTTGAGCACACCGTGTAGATGCAGGCTGTGTTTGATGTTATGCTGGTTTTAGACAAAGGCTCGGTGCAAAAGCACAGAGAGGCTCTTTCAGCTGCTGCTTGACGCCTGCACTGTGGACTCTGGCTGCAAGTCCAGGAGCTGGCGGCGTCGCGACACGGCCTGGACGCCGTCGCTCGTACCGCAGATGTGGCTGTGCGCAGAGTTGCGTCCGTCGCCCTCACCTCGCCGAAGAGGGTGACGGGCTGATCCAAGGCGCGCAGGCGCCGTATCACTTCCACCGACGTCAGCTGGTCCGCTTCTGAGGCCTCAGCAGCGGTTGCAGCGGCGTCAGCGTCCCGCTGCTTCGTCTTCTGCTTCGTCTCCGCCGGCTCCTCCGGCTTTGGCGAATCCTGTATATAGTCAAAGTTCCGTAACTGCGACTGTGCAGGTGAATACAGCTTGGGTAAAGCACAGCTGCGGAGGACTGGTGCATGCGCCCTTGCGGGAGAGAGAGCAGCGCCACCCACCCGCCTCTGCAGTTCCGACGCTTCCTCCTCCCTCAGTTTGCGCATGCGGGCCTCTTCCAGCTCCGAGCGCTTGGCGTACTTGCGACCTTTAAACTCATCCTGCGTGCTCTTGCGCTTCTTGGCGATAGCTGCAGCAAGCGCGTCCATAATTCGAGGCTGCTGCTTTCGCTTCCGCTAACACAAGCTACCTCAGCGCCTACTCATTGTGCTTGGGTGCTGCTGGTGTCGGGGTGTGAAATTCTGTGTGCCACCGTGCCAACACACAGATGGAAGCTTTCCGTGCGTTGCGAACGGTTTGACAGCCTAAACCGACTTCGATCGCAATGTGTGCTTCAGCAGATCTGCGCGCGCCCAGATTAAAATTTCGGCAAAACACCAGCAAGGAAGCAGTGGATGCCAAAGATGGAAGTGTCAGCGGCGCTGTTCAACGTCACTGCCAGCAACAGCGGCTTTTTGTTGCTCTGCTCATTGTGTTGGACTGCAGAAACAACTGAAGACGCAAACTGGCATCCTGCCGTTGCTTCCCATCGCCCTCGTCAGGGCAGCGGCCCCTTTGGCTGCTGCGCCGCCGTGTTCACCAGGCGACCATAGTCGTCCAGCGTGGTCATTCCGAAGAGGTCCGCAAAGACATCGGGCGACCCCACACCGCTGCCGTCGGGCTGCTGCGCCGCGGGCTGCGGCGGCCGGCTGAAGGGCAGCGCGGCGGACGACACGCCGCTGCGGGCTCGGTCCTCCGCCACCAGGTTCTCTTTTGCCGTGGGCAGCACATCAGCCGTGGGCAGAGACCG
>JAABUM010005943.1_pt1 | contig 12382 bp, 11 predicted proteins | sample 5559161 | NCBI WGS metagenome assembly JAABUM01 (sample SAMN10711868, study PRJNA513369) | rock metagenome | isolation source: Antarctica rocks | place: Antarctica: Victoria Land, Siegfried Peak nord | reverse complement strand
CCGAAGGCTCTGGAAGGACCCGGAAGCCACGATCGCCTCCGCCAAGGCCTTCCTCTATGCCGCTTCCGTCATGATCCTGCTACGAAGGACCGGTTGTGCTGCATGACTTATCGGACGGACTCTCAACGCCGAACACAGCGTCGAGCACGATCTTGAGATAATGGCTCGCGGTCGGGTCACAGTGCAGGTAGAGCGCACCCGTGGGTTTCAGGACGCGGTGAAGCTCAATGAGCCGAACTGCCATCATGGCGAGATAGGCCATCATGTCATTTTCGCCCAACGTCGAGCGAATGGCGCGCAACATGGTCGCGGCTTGGCTGTTGTGCCGGTTGTTCTCGACTTCGGAGAAAGCCAATTCCGCCGCCTCGTTCCAATGCCAGGTGTCTTCGAAAGCCTCGATTTGGGCTTGCGACTGCTCACCGGAGGGCGATCGGAACAACACATTATAGGAGGCGGCGGAATTGAAGGGCGGGTCTAGGTAAACGAGGTCTACTGATTCGTTCCTGACGTGCTCCCGGAGCACCGCGAGGTTGTCGCCATAGAAGAGCTTGTTCATGCCGCTTCCGCTTCCCATGCTTCCAACACGGTAACTAGGTCGGCCATCTCCCAAAGCTTAGCAGTGACGCCAGCCGCCATCGCGGGAGTGATTTTCAAGGTCTGATGAAGGCGCACGAAATTGTAGTGCATGAAATAGATCGCCATCATGTGCGCGTGGTTCTCCGCTTTCTTGGAAAACGCATTGGTGAGCCGCGTCATACGACGATTGCCCATACGAATTGAAAGATTGCTGCGCTCCACAAACGACGTGCTGATGTGCTTCGGATCAGGGTTGCCCTCGACTTTGACCTTTTTTGCCCCGGTGCATTCGGCCGGGCTATAGCGGCCCTTAGCGCTCTCGGGTGCCGAGCCGTAAATCTTGACGAGCTGGGCATAGTCTACGTCGGCGCCGAAAGCGCCTTCCACGGCTTCGAGGTAAGCCTTGTGACCGTCTGACGTGAGCTGGACGCGGGATGCCATGCGGGGAGCTAGATCGTCCATGAACGTCATAGCGGCTTCGCTATCACGACCGCCGACATAGAAGGAAGCAACGAGCTTCGTGTCGGCGTCCAATCCAACCCACGTCCATATATCGCCAGCGCCTTCCGGTGCGGCCTTGGCAGCCGCCACGTTCTTCTGCTTCGCATAGCAGAAAGCCCATGCCTCATCGACCTGAATGCGCTTGCACGGCAGGTTCACGAGCACGCGGTCCTGATACTCTGAGAAGGCTTGTCCAGCGTCTTCCAACAGCTTGATCAGGGTGGTTCGGCTGATCCCGGTCAAGCGAGTGATCGCGCGAAGAGATAGGCCCTCGGCCATCATCTGAAGGACTTGTGCGCGCTTGGCGGGGAGGAGCTTGTTCATGGACATGATAATGCACCGTCATGCCATAGCGGTCAAGCACGAAGTTACAGTTAGATGAGGGGATTCCATTCCCCTCGCTGCTATGGTAGGCTACGCCGCTCAGGGCAGGATTGCCCTGTAGCCGGGGCGGGTGACCGCCCCGGCGTCTCAGACTATAAGAGCATGTGGCAGGTGGGGTCGAGCCACCACACCACGAAGGGACGATCGATCATCCCAGCGCTCTCTTTCCCCGAGGTCTAATCAGCCTCGGTCTGGTTCCCCTGGCGAGGAACATCGTGCGGCCCTGAAGCGTGCTTCGGGGCCGTATCCTTTTTCAACCTCCAGACCATCCCGTCTTTCTCGACGAGCCCGTCGCGCAAAAGGCGGGTGAGTTGTGGACTGAATGTTGAGCGATCAATTTCGCGGTTCCAACGCGACTTGAAGAATGAGACAAGTTCAGAGGCTTTGGCGCCGGATGTAAAGTGTTCTTCCAGCGCAGCCACAGCAAGTTGCTTGTTTGTCATTCGCGCGTAGCGATCATCGTCTACCGAGGCTACCGAAGAGTCTGTCTTATCAGATCCGACCAAAGCGGCCTTGGCACGGCGCACCTCCTCAAGCTCGGCCTCGGCATCTTGAAGCTGAGAGCGCAACTGATCGCGCCTCTGTAGAAGCTCCCTTTCGTGACTGTCGAGTACCTGGCGGATCGAAGGCATAGACGCCTTCTAGCGCGCCTCAGGAGGCGACGCAAGCATAAGACGCAAAAAACTGCAAATTGATTCACGTACCTTCGTCAGGGGGACAATCCCCAGATGAAATGTTTAGCGCCTATCCCACCGCTTTTTAGCCGCGTCCTGCGCAATCTGCTTACGTTCGTCGGGAGAGAGCGAAGCGGCACGAGCTAAGCCGCCCTTGGCTCCGCCCTTACGCCCGAGGGCTACGGCGGCAGGATCTTTGTTCGGATCGTCGGGAGGTGGCACCACTCGGTCTTCGACCTGGCCAGTCAAAATGTCGCCGAGCAACTTGCCGAGCTGGACGGGATCGCGGGGACGGGGGAGGCGTTTGTCTGTCATGCCGGGAATATGCCACGGAACGGGCGATGCCTCAAAGGCGCGTCAAGCCGAGCGGATTTCAAACTGTACCACTACCTAGCGTTGAGGGCAGAGGCCACGTAGACAAATCCGGCCCAGGTCGCGACGTAGGTGAAGTCGCTGACCCACAAGGCGTTCGGACGCGGCGCCTTGAAGCGCCGGTTGATCCGGTCGAGCGGGCAAGCCGCTGCCGGATCGGGGATCGTCGTCCGGACTTTGATGATCACCGTGAGGCGTATGGGGTCGAGCCGATCTGCAGGGTGCTGCCGGTTGCCCGTCGACCTACCACGCCCATGCCGCGCGGCGCGCCGATCCCGGCAGGCTGTCGGCACGCGCTCGCAGTGACGCGGCGTTGATGGTCGAGATCTGGCGCGTCGATCGCGCAGATAAGATCGCACGACAGCGGGCCAGGGGTCCGTCGGTTGACGGTCACGCGACGAAGGCGCCCAGGTGCAGGCGGGACACGCGGCGGTGCCGCTCTGGAGAGATGTTATAACCGGTGGTGTCCTGGCCCGTGCCTACACGTTCCCTAAGTTGGTCCTGCTCGCGATGGATGGGCTCGGTGGTGGTAAACCCAGTCGAAGAGGTGAGGAGCGCGACCAGCATGAGGGAGAAGGCGTGGATCATGCTGGCGACGAGCTCGGTTCCAGAGCGAGCGTCACGCAGCGGTCGGGGGGTACTGCGAAGGCGATCGCCTGGCCGGCGGGCACTCGGGCCGGCCAGTCGACCTGGATGAGCTGGCCGCCGATCTCGACCGACACGCGCCAGCAGCGACCCATGAAGACCGAGGCCGTGACCGATCCTTCCAGCCGGTTGCCATCGAAGCTGCCGGCCGAAACGATGTCTTCCGGCCGGAACACGAGGTCGCTCGGCCCGGGCGCGTCGGCGTCGGCGAGGCGCATGCGGCAGGATCCCGCGACGAACTCGGGCACGCCCCCGGTGAGCGCCACGGTGCCCCGCAGCACATTGGCGCCTCCGAGGAAGTTCGCCACGAACAGGGAGGCCGGCCGGCGGTAGAGATCCTCGGGCGCGCCCGTCTGCAGGATGCGTCCGTCGTGCATCACGGCCAGCCGGTCGCACAGCGCCATGGCCTCGCTCTGGTCGTGGGTGATGTAGATCGCGGTCGCACCCTGCGCATGCACTGCCTGCAGGATCTCGGTCCGCAGTTGCTCGCGAAGCGCCGCGTCCACGTTGCTCAGCGGCTCATCCATCAGGATCAACTGCGGGCGCGCCGCGAGGCTGCGGGCCAGCGCGAGGCGTTGCTGTTGCCCACCGGAGAGCTGGTCCGGGTAGCGCTCGCCGAGTTCGGCGATGTGCACGGCCTCGAGCGCCTGACGCACGCGGCGGTCCCGGTCGGCCCGCGGCATGCCGGCCATCTGGAGCCCGAAGCCGACATTGCCGGCCACCGTCATATGGGGCCACACCGCGTAATCCTGGAACACGAAACCGACACCGCGATGTTCGATGGGCACGTTGGTGCCGCGGTTCCAGATCGTGCGCCCGGCAATCGCGATGTCGCCGGCGTCCGGGTCGGCTAAGCCTGCGATCAGGCGGATGAGCGTGGTCTTGCCCGACCCGCTCGGCCCCAGGATCGACAGGACCTCGCCGCGCTCGACCGCGAGGTCCAGTCCGTGCAGGACCTGCTTGCTTCCGAGCCGCTTAACGAGCCCGCGACATGCCAACCATGGCGTCAAGCCCGGTCCTCCCGAAAGAACGCAAGGCCCGCGCCGCCACGAGCCACAGCGCGCCGGCCGACAGCGCCGTGCCGAGGATCGCGACGAGCGACAGAGCCGAGCCGATGCCATCGTCGTCGTTGCCGAAGAGGCGCACGATGAGCGCCGGCGCGGGAGGCCCGTCGGCCGGCTGCAGCACTTCCGACATGGGCAGTTCGAACACCGTGCGCACGAAGACGAACAGCACGGCCGTGAGGAGGCTCAGCGCGATCAGCGGCACGATGATGCGGGTGAGGCGAGCCATCTCGCCAGCCCCGTGGAGCCGCGCCGCGTCGAGCAGGTTGGGGGAAATCTGGCCGATGGCCGAGAGCACGATCACCAGCCCGTAGGGCAGGCCCGCCGCCACATAGCCCATCACCAGGAGCGGCCAGGTGCCGTAGAGTGGCAGGTCGCGAAAGCCCGGCAGCCGGTCCCAGACCAGGATGTAGCCGAGCCCGAGGACGACGCCCGGGATCGCGATCGTGCCCACGGCCACGAGCAGCACCGACTGGCGCAGAAGCTTGCCGCCCTGCTCGATGCGCCAGGCCAGCAGCAGCGCAACCACCCCGGCGAACAACGCGGTCAGGCCCGCGAAGCCCAGGCTGCGCAGCAGGGCCGTGTTGGCGGCATGGTCGGGCGTGACGGCCTGGAGGAGAAAACGCCAGGTCAGGTTGCCCGGCACGAGCCCCTGGCCGAGCGTGCGGCAGGCGGCCCGCAGCACGATCGCGACGAGCGGCAGGTAGACCGCCAGCGCGCCGATTAGCAGGGTTGCCGCCGCCACGGGCCATCGGGCCGCACCGAGGCGCATCCGCCGGGCCGGCCGCGAGCGGCCCGCGATCAGCCGGAGGCTGCGTTGCCGCCTGAGCAGGCGGTCGCCCGCCAGCACCAGCGCCAGCATCGACAGGAGCACGAGCGACTGGCTCCCCGCGAGCGCGAAATCGACCGGGAAATCGCTGGTTGCCGTGAAGATGCTGTAGGTCAGGAGGCCGAAGTTGATGGTGCGGGCGATGGTGGCCGCCATGCCGAAATCGGCTACCACCTCGGCGAAGATGGCCAGGAAAGCGAGCGCGACCGCCGGGCCGAGCAGGGGCAGGTTGATGCGCAGCCAAGCCTGCCACGGGGAGGCGCCCACCGTGCGGGCGGCGTCCTCGAACTCGCCGCCGAGCCCCGTCATGGCGCTGGCGGCAATGAAATAGGCCAGCGGGAACAGGTTCAGCGTGTGCACGAAGACGAGGCCCGGCAAGCCGAAGAAAGCGTGCTGAAGCCAGACCGGCACGAGGCCGAACTGGGTGAGGTATCCGCGCGGCGCCATGAGCAGCACCCAGGCCAGCGCCTTCAGATATCCGGGCGTCAGGAAGACCAGCCACGGCGCCAGGGCGAGCGCCGGCCGCCAGGGCACGTCCGTGCGCTGCATGACCAGCGCATAGAGGAAGCCGAGCGCCGTGGCGCTCGCGGCCGCGATGCAGGCGAGCAGCAGCGAGTGCACGATGGCCAGCACGCTGCGCGGGTCGCAGAGGCTGTGGGCCAGCGCCGCCAGACTGAAACTGCCCGGCCCGGCCTCCGCATCGAACAAGGCCGGCATGAACACCTGCGCCAGGACGAGGCCGAGCGGCAGCGCGATCAGCAGCACGAAAGCGCCGCCGATCGCGGCCGTGAACGCATGCCGGCCGAGCGCGCCGGCGGACGGCATCGCCCAACCTGCTGCGCCGGGCCGGAGCGGTGTGAAGATCTCGGTCAGGGAACGAAGCTTTCCCGGAACCACTTCTTCCACTCGACCTCATGCGCGCTGGCGAGCTTGTCGTCGAGGTAGATGAAGGCGATGTCGGTCTTGCGCCCCGGCTTGGCGCTCACGCCCTGGATGACGGGGACGAAGTAGAAGTCCGCGTCCTCACCGTCCATCATCGCGGCCTGACCCTCGGGACTGAGGACGAATTCTATGAACTGCCGCGCCGCGTCGAGGTTCTTCGACTGGGCGCTGGCCCCGATGGTCGAGGGCAGGGCCACCACGCCCTCGGTGGGATACAAGGCGGTGAGGGGCTCGCCCGCGGCGATCTTGCTGAAGGTCGCACTGTCCTGCGCGATCCCGACCTTCGCGTCGCCGGTCAGTAGTTGCTTGTTCACGGCGCCGCCGCTCGGCAAGCCGGAGAGCGCCTTGTTGGTGAGGATCTTGGACAGGAGGGCCTTGCCTTGCTCCACCCCAACGGTCTGGAACAACCCAGCGAGCCATTGAAAGGCCGGACCGGACAGGTTCGGGTCCTTGGCCGCGACGGAGCCGGCGAAGGCGGGTTTGGCGAGGTCCGCCCACGAGGCCGGCATGTCGGCGGCCGCGATCTTGGCGGTATTGACCGCGATCCCGGTCGCGCTGACGTTGGTCGGGAAGAAGAAGCCCGAAGCGGGCGCAAGCTTGCGGCCGACGTCGGTATAAGCGGCTTTCTGGACGAGGTCGGGGAACGCGTGCAGCACTTTCGCCTGGCTGAGCCGCTCGGCCACGGCCGAGCCCTCGATCCACACGAGGTCGAATTGCGGATGGTCGCCCTCGGCCGAAATCTTGCCCAGCACCAGGCCGGTGCTGTCCTGCTCGACGAGCTTGACCGGGATCCCGGTCTTGGCCGTGAACGCCTTCGACGCCGTTCCGACGAAATCGATGGCATGATAGATCACGAGGGGCGGCGGGGCGGCGCTTGCACGGCCCACGGCGCCCGAGGCCGCAAGCGCGGCGGCACCCGCCAGGGCGTCGCGACGCGATAGCATGGTCATCGGAAATCTCCTGTTGCCGATAGGGACGGGATCGTGAAGTCGGCGGGCCGGCCCGAGGGCGGTGGTGATCTCAACCCCTTGATTAAGGCCCGCGCTCGTAGGTCGAGCGTTGTTCCAATTTCTCGTGGGCAATTTTTCAAATTCACCGAAGTCGAGAGTTGCTCACTGCCCGTGCGTTCCCGGAAAGCAACCGCAGCAAATCGACATATTGTTGGCGTCGATCACGGGCCGCATGACTGCCCCGACTATGCTGACCATGCGGTGTTGCCCCAGCCTTTCAGCAGCGGGTTTCCGCTTTGCTCTTCATGGTCGAGGCCGAGCCTTCCAGTAAGCGTTGCTGCGGTCCAGATTTGTCTTTCATTGATTGCCGTGGGTCGCATCTCGGCTGGCTTGCTGCCCCAGAGGCGTGGGCGAAGTCATGCAGCTTCCATGTGAAGCTATGATGATAGCCGGACGAACCGCCAACCACGGCGCGCCTAGCCGCGCCATTGGTGTCACGCGGGCCAGATCGCGCGCGACCACAGTTTGGCCGTCTCTTAGGCATCAGGTGACCTCAAGGCCACGCTGGTGGCCATCGTGGCCTTGGTGCTATCACGCCGGCCTCGTCCCAAGGTGCCGGCTTGATCGCGCGCTCGCCTTGCTGACCCGCACGGCCGCCACCAATACGGCTGTCGGCGGAGCTCGCCCGTTCTGCACGCCGCACCGTCGATGGAGCCCCAGCCAGTATCCTCGGAGAGGACTTCTGATGGGCGAAGCCGACACTTCGAAGGTGACTCTCAGCGCAGCACCACGCTCGCCGACTCGGCATCACTGGGCCGGTCTCCGTACGGGCAGGAAATGCCCTCTGTGCATGAAGTCGCGCCCGTTCCGGAGCATCAGAACGAAAGAGCCTAAACCTGACCTCACCAACTGAACTGGAGGCGCCCGATGAAGGCGTCGCTGTCGATGGTGCTGACTTTCAAGGCCGTCGGGGCCGGATCGGCATGGGAGTGGACGTAATCGGCAACCACCCTGATGTTCCGGTCCGGATACCAGTTGACGCCGGCCGTCACGTCTTCAAGCCGGCCGCCAGTGGTCAGACCCTCCTGGAGGTCGAGCGCGCTGTAGCGCGCCGCCACCTCGAACACCCCATAGCCCCCGCGCGAGATGCGCTGCGCGTCGTCGATCTCCACGCCTTGCAGCACCGCGAACTCGGAGCCGTAGGTCGGAGCGAGACGATAAGGCCGCCCGTAGCCGTTCACCACCCAGGCACCTTCGACGTAGCCGGACTGGAAGAAACGGTCGCCCCGGTTAGCGACGGCCGCGGTCGGCGTCACACCGCCGACATCCGCGAAGGCATATTCGCCCGTGATCCGGTAAGACTCGTACTGGTAGATGGCTTCCAGGCCGAGGCGGCCCGTCTCCTGCGCGTTCCTGAGCGTGCCGGTGTTGACCAAGGTCCGCGCGAACAACTGGTTTTCCGGGCGGCTGCTAAAGGACAGGTTCGTGTTGGCCGGATCCTGCGACCTGTACGAGCCCGCGATGCCGAGGTGCAGCAGCTGGTCCTGAGTGAGGATGGGCGCGTAGGTGACGCGGGCGGTGCCGGCTACGCCGTTGTCCTCGATCATCGTGTTGCCGGTCGTGGTGCTGGTGTTGGCGTTGCCGCCGAACACGCCGGCCGTGACAGTCCACCTGTCGCCGTAGGTTCCGATGGCTCCGCCGAAGTTCCGCGCCGGGAAGAGCGCATTTGTCAGCGAGCGCTCGGCGAAGGTGGTGGTGTTGTCGCTCCGCAGCTGGTCCAGCCCAAACGGCTCCTTGAAGTTGCCGGCCGAGAGGATAACGTGGTTCAGGCCGCGGTAGGCCAGCACGGCATCCTGGATGGGCTGCGTCGCGTTCGCGAAATCGTACTGGAACGCCACTTCAATCGAGTCGTAGAGCGTGAGATAGCTCTCGAAATAGGCCCGGCGGATCAGAAAGTTGTCCCCATCTGCGCCGATGATCGCCGGTCCAAGCGATTTAGGGCTGACGCTTCCGGCGCTGGTGTCAAGCTGCATCCGGCCGCCGATGCGAAACTTCACCGCATTGTCGACGGTCTGCAAAGTGATGCCCTTGCTGTCGACCGAGAACGTGCCCCCTCCCGGGAGCTTGCTCGAATAGGCCGCGAGGAACGGAAGTGGCCCGTCAGCGGGCTTCTTCGCCGTGGCTTGGCCGAGGGTCTGCGGTGCCCCGTTGCCGAGCGGCTGTTTTGCGCCGGCGTTGCCCGGGCTGGCCGGGGTTTCCGACCCGCCGGACCCGCCGCCGCCCGACTGAACGCTCTGTGCAAGGGATGGTGTGGCTGTTGCCACAATAGCGGCAGCGAGCGACACCATGCCGGTGATGCGAGCGAATGTCCAGTTTTGACGGTGCATATGCGGTCCCATGCCCAACGAGCAAAGATCAGTTCGGCGTACCTTAGCCTGGTTAGATGACATAATCTCGTTATAAACGTTGCAGAGGCACAACAGCTGATTATGTTTGACGGCCGCGCCGACATTGGTACGGGGAGGCGCAACCGAACTTGATACGGCTCAGAGGAGGCCACGGCGGTACTCAAGCTACTTGGGCGCGCGAGAAGCAGGGCGCGCTGCTCGGGAATCGAGCCAATCTCGCTGAGGCCCCGGCTATAGGTTCTGCCAAAGTAGCCGAAGAGGCACGCCCTTTCGCTGAAAACGTCCTGCCATCATTGAGCGGATCCGAGCTACTGGCATTGCCAGCTTGCGCGGCATCGCAGCCGTCCTCGACGCCCGCGGCGTTCGAGCGGCGCGCGGGGGCAAGTGGCTCGTCGACGCCAGCGTGCAGCGAGGCCCGCGCAGAGTCGATGTCAGCGAGTATTCGCTTGGCCTCCCCGAAGAATCGCGTTCCGGCGCGCGTCAGCCACGTGCGCCGAGTCGTACGATGGAACAGCTTGATTTTGAGGTCGGCTTCAAGATTTCCGATGGAGCGACTGAGCGGTGACTGCTCCATGCCGAGACGCTCGGCAGCCCGTGCAAAGTGCAACTCCTCGGCAACGGCGACGAAATGACGGAGTTGCCGAAGCTCCATGGTAGTCTCTCCACGATCAGTGCGGGAAGATGCGGATGGCGCGGAGCCTGCGCGCACTTGGTCGATGAAGATCGTCGGCTACTCGAAAGCGGCAAAGTGCCCGCCCCCTCCGCCACCTCTTTCCAGTAGACGATGTTACGGGAGCCTGGCTCAACGACGACCGAAAGTCGATCTGTCGAACCTCGATTTTAGTCCGCGCAGTAAGCCAAGCAGAGCGGCGTTGAACTTGTCAGGTGCCTCGCGGTTCGGCCAGTGGCCGACTCCCGGTAGTTCGACAAAGCCGCGCAGGCCCGGCAGGCCGGTGCGGAGCTGAGCCTCGCTCGTCTTACGCATCTGGTTGCGCCCGTCGACCTCGCCGACGAGGTAGAAGGAGGGTTGCCGGATGGTCAGCCCGCTGAACGCCGTCGCCGTGTCGAAGAAGGGTTGGATGGAGCGGTAATAGCTCAGCCCGCCGCGGAAGCCGGTCCGTTGGAATTCGGCGACCGTGAAGGCGACGTCCTCGGGGTCCGCCCAAGGTGGGATGGCGATGGGTACCGGACGGACCATGGCCTCGCCGCCGTCGAGCGGGTTCCATCGCTCCGCAGGAGGCGGCGATCCCGACGACCGATACAGAAAGGAGGGGAGAGTCACTGCCGCATTCGCCCAATAGTCGACCGCCTTCGGCTGAACCTGGTCGAACATGTAGAAATTGTCGCCGCCGGGCACCGCGCGGACCGTCTGAAAAAAACTCGGACCCCCGAGCGGGAACAAGGGAACGCTGGTCCCGAAGACCGCGGTGAACCGGTCGGGCCGTAGCAGCGCCGCGTTCCAGGCAAGATCACCGTTATGCGTAGCTTCATCATCTCTTGAACTGTGGCTTCACCAGCCGAGGCTTTGCGGCGTACGTGAAAGGCGCGCTTAACCCTCTGCTCCCTGTAGTCGGTCGATCTCGGGCGAGGGTTCGCGAGAGCTGATGTCGGAACTTTCCAGCAGAAGTGCACGAAGGGCGTTCTTCCGCGGACGTCTCTGCTCGTCTTTCGTTCGGGATCAGCGGGCCAGCATACTCATGTTGTTCGGGCTTGCTGCGCCGGTGCTCCTCCTCCTTGCGGCGGGAACGGTCGAACTCGCCGAAGTGGTGAAGACCAAGTACGCACTTCAGTGGGAAGTGGATGAGGCCGCATTGAACGGCGCCCGCGAACTCGGCACTGACCAGTCGAGCGCCACGGCGGAACGTGCCCGGGTCTATGCGGCCAAGCTTGCAGCCCAGGCCACGGCCCGTTGGACGGTGCATACGACCGCACAGGCCAATGCGACGAATGGCTCCATGACGGTGGTTCAGACCGCGTCGAGGCCCTCCTTCTTCGGCAACTTGCTGCCCCCCGGAGGGTGGCACCTCGACGTGACCGGCACCGCGGTCGCGAACTCCAAAGTACCCTTGTGCGTGCTCGGGTTACAGTCCGGAAGTCAGCAGGCTGTCTCGCTGCTGACCGGTTCAGCGGTGACGGCGGCCAAGTGCTTGGTGCAGAGCGACAGCAATATCTCTGCGGCTGGAGGCACCGCGATGACGGCCGCCGCAGTCCGCAGTGTAGGATCAGCGACGGGATCCATCTCACCACCGCCCGTCACGGACGCCCCGCCGATCGCAGATCCCTTTTCCGCTCTGAACATCAATGTGCCCGCCCAGTGCAGCGATCAAGGGATACAGGTTCAAGGTGGCACTCAGTCACTCAATCCCGGTGTGCATTGCGGTACCCTCTTAGTGAAGGCGATTATATACCTTGCGAACCACGGCTTTGCAGGGCGCTTATCGGTTCTCTGACCTGCGATTCGGTTACAAGGTTTCCTAGGTACTACGGGCGGAGAATAACCGTTAGCGCAGCAGCTGCGCTTCAATCGCAGCCTTGTCGATTACCGACCACGCTAAAACTATCTTTGAGTGCCTGAACTCGTAAAAGACGTTCTCTGCAAATGTGATCGTGCGCCCGTTGATGCTCAGGCCGAGAAAGTCCGCTTTCGGAGAACATCTAAAAGCCAAGCGGGCCGCCACCCGTGGGGGCTCATTAACTAATAAGTCGATCTGGAACCGCAAGTTAGGGATGTCGTGGAAGTCTTTGACGAGCATATCCCGATACCCGGACAGGCCGAACGGTCGGCCATTGTGTTGGACGTCGTTGTCGACAAATTTTCCTAGTTCAGGCCAATCCTGTCGGTTGAGGCAATCGATGTATGATTGATAGAGGTCGGCAAGCGATGTCGAGGACACGGCGGGTTCTCCAATGAGATCGTGGTCGAGTAGCTCGGCCATTCGGCTTCGCCCTCACAGATCCGGGCGGGCGGCTTTCCCGCACCCGGCTCTTCCCGGAAGTCACCCGCATCAGGCTCTCCGTGGCGTCCAGGGGTGAGTGA
>JAABUM010005941.1_pt1 | contig 12385 bp, 13 predicted proteins | sample 5559161 | NCBI WGS metagenome assembly JAABUM01 (sample SAMN10711868, study PRJNA513369) | rock metagenome | isolation source: Antarctica rocks | place: Antarctica: Victoria Land, Siegfried Peak nord | reverse complement strand
GCCAAGCGCCGGAGAAGGTGACCACCGATGGCCACGACTCCTATCCTCGGGCGGTGCGCGAGACCCTCGGCCCTGATGTGCGCCATCGTACCAGCAGGTACATGAACAACCGGATCGAACAGGACCATCGGGGGATCAAGCAACGCTATTACCCCATGCGGGGGTTCGGCTCTTTCGACTCCGCCGCCCGGTTCTGTCCGGCCCACGATGAACTCCGTGACCATCTCCGCCCGCGTACCTGCTTCAACGAGGCGGTCTCTCTGGCCGAGCAACGCCGCCTCTTTCGGGAGCGCTGGGGAGAGGTGTGCGCGCTGCTCCAGGCTGCCTAACCACCCTGGCCACTGGTCTCCCCCAGCCCACTGCCGCCTGCCGCACCACTGCGGTCTGAAACCTGACGCTTCCCTATCTCCAGCAGCGCTGGGAAGCGGGCTGTCAGCGGGCTGATCGGCTCTACACGGAACTCTGTGACTGTGGCTATCGTGGCTCGGCCCGCACCCTGCGCCGGTTCCTGAGGACATGGCGGCCCCGGCGTGGACCACGAGGCCGCACGGCTGATGTGAGCAACGCTGGACTGTGCCGGCCTCTGGCCCCGCCCCGACTGTTCTCCGTTCGGCAGACCGTGGCGCTGTTCTTCCGGCCAGAGGCCGACCTGGATGCCACCGAGCGCGCCTACCTGGCACACCTGATCACCCACTGCCCGCCGGTGGCTACCGTCCACCGTCTGGTCCAGCAGTTCCACACGCTGGTGCGCGAGCGGGGGAAGGACGACCTCGCGCCCTGGGTCACGGCCGTCGAAGAGAGCGGGGTGCCGGCGTTACACCGCTTTGGGCAGGGTCTCCGCCGGGACACCGCAGCGGTGGAGGCGGCCCTGAGCCTGGAGTGGAGTCAAGGGCAAGTGGAAGGGACGGTGACCAAGATCAAGCTGATCAAGAGGAGCATGTATGGCAGGTGCAACTTTGATCTTCTCCGGCGGCGGGTGCTCTATGCAAGTTGACGAGGAGGCCGGCGATCATCGGGACTGCCTGAGAGCCAAATTGCCAGACAATTGGAGATAGCAGAGCAGAGGGACCAGCGGAGGAGCGGCGACTATGGGGAGAGGGCGTGTCTGGCGGTGCCGGGGCTGCGGCAGAGCCGAATACGGGGCCACCGGACGCCTGCTGTGTCCCACAGGGGCCGTGTGCGGGGAGGACTGTCACCCCTCGCGCCGCCGACGAGTGCTGCGACAGACGCGCTCATGTGGCCCATGCGCTCCGTGCGGGCGTGGACAGGCGGGGGGGAGGGGCAGCGTGGCGGGCTGTGGGGGTCGGTGGTGCCGTACCGGGCAGGAGGCTCTCCCGCACGGGCACACCGAGCACACCGAGCAGCTCCTCCAGAGCCAGCACAGCATAGCAGCCCGCGATATAGATGACCGACGGGGCGGTGCCCAGCGCGGGGTGGTGCAGACGGCGCAGGCGGCGGATACCACGCTGGGCCAGCTGCTCCCCCGCGCGGGTGCGGTAGACCTGGGCGGTGTTGAAAGCCAGCGCGGTCAACGTCAGCCGTCCCCGCAGCGCCGCCACATCGCGGCCCCAGTGCTCCTCCTCCAGTCCCCAGCCTTCTTTCAGTTCGCGGTAGGCGTCATTTTCAATGTGCCAGCGCGGCCGATAGGCGTGCAGCGCCGCACAGCCATCCGCCCACACGCGCGTGCTGACCAAGCCCGGCAGCAACGGAGCGCCCGGCGGCGCGTCCTTCTCGCGGATCAGACAGGCCCACAAGGTCGCGTGGGGGGCACCGTACCCGGCCGCAGCCTCCACGAAGCTGTCCCAACTGGTCAGGTCCCCCGACGCCGCCACCTCCACGGTGCGCATCTGCTTGTGCCCTTGCAGGGTGCGCACATAGCGGTGCTCCGTCCAGCGGATCAGACCTTGGGCGGCTAGTCCCGCCACATCCTGATACAGCAGGCGATCTTCGGGCAGGGCCACCAGGGCGTCGATGCCTTTGGCATACTTCAACCAGGCCAACAAGGGGCCATCGGCGTAGAGCGCGTCCGCCACGAGTAAGCGGATGCAGCCTGCTCCCCCCAGGGCGAGGGCCTGCTCCACGAGCGCCCGCGTGACGGACGCCTCTTTGCCTTTCTCCGACGCCGCGCCCTCCAACAGACGCCACGCGACGATGAGAGGCCGCTCCCCCGAGACGCACACCAGGGCCACCAGCCGCAGGTTCGGCCCAATCCCACTGCCGTCCACCGCATAGACGTGGCCCCGCACCGCCCGGTGCGCGTACAAACTCTGCACCCCGGCACGCTGCACACGCTCCCACGCCGTCTCACCGACCCGCCGCAGCGCGTCGCGCAACGTGTCGGGATGGCACGGCAGCGACTCCGGCTGCCGTCCCGCAGGATGCCGGTGGCGGTCATTGGTCCCCTTCCGCAGATGCAGCGGTGCCCAGCCCAACCGCAGTAAGATCGCCGGTTCCTTAAAGAGCGCCTCTGCCGCGCCGCTCAGCGAGGCCCCCTCCACGAACGGCAACGTCGCCAGCGTGCGCAGCAGTAATGCATCGGGCACCCCCGCACGCTGGCGCCGCGTTGGCACCGCGTCCAGCGCCTCCAGAACGCTCAATTCCTCATGCAGCGCCACTAACTCGTCCACCACACCGGCACTCAGGGTGGTCGCCAGATCGGGACGCTCGCCCCGGGCCAAGGCCGCCAGCACCACCTCCCGGTCCTGCCGATACCATTGCAGCGTCACTGTCTCCCCTCCTGCGCGTCCTGCCTCCTCCCCTTGACATAGTATCTCCAAATGTCTGCCAAATTGCTGTGGCCCTTGACAAGTGCCCAAGACCCTGATAAATTGCCAAGTAGGAGACATGTTTGGCCAGCTGAATTGAGCAGGGGCTCGCAGAGGTCGCCTTTCTCCTCCGCAAGCAACACGGACGGTGCGCCTGGTGTAGCCTGTACTTCACCACGGGAGATCTCAAGGAGCGCGACCACGTCATCCCCAAGCAGCGCAAGCTGAAAGTCGGGATGAGCGGGAAGCAACTACTCCATGGACATTGCCACGATGCGAAGACGGCACAGGATGGCTCCTGCGCCCGAGGTACTACTGACAACATGTTGTGTGGTTTTCCCCACACTCCTAGTAGCCAGAGACTGAGGAGCCGGATGAGCCGCAAGGGCTCATGTCCGGTTCTGGAGGCGGGCGGGCCGGGGCCCCCCCCCCCCCCCCGCCTCCTGCCGGCACAGCGGGTGTGTTCTGAACAGCTATGCCCCTGTTGTGGGTCTCTCTTCTGTGGCCTTCTTCTCTGCTCACTATATATGAGGCTCTCCCTAGCGCGGGTGTGCATGTATAAAGAGGTCGGGTGCCATTAGGCAGCGGTCAGCGCCTCGACTTCATGCCAGCGCGCGAAGGAACCCGGCCTGCACTGGACTGTCCCTGGTGCCCAACCCATCGGCATCTTGCGTGCTGCCTTCCTCATCGACCGCTGGGACGAGGTGGAAGCCTTGGCTGTGGCCTCACCTTTACCGACGAATTCTACATGCACCCGGTCACCAGCAGGAACTTGACGAACTATGCCTATCAATGGTACTGCAACGATCGTGGCTAGGTAGAAGGAGGCGATGCCATGTCGTCCGATGCCCTGCTGGAACTTCTGGGCAGAGCACGTGAAGATCATGCCTTTGCTCAGCAGCTCTCTGCTACCCCTCTTGTTGTCATGAGCGCCTATGATCTAACTGAAGACGAAAAGTTGAAGGTTGCTGTACCGAATTTTAGCTGGGTATCGGAACACGAACTCGCGGGCATGTCATTTCCTTGGAATGAAGATGCTCTTTCCATCTTGGCTAGGCTCGGCATAAGAGCCTTATTGAGTCTATCGGAACAACCTGTCGGCAGCGATCTCCTCACCAAGTTTGGTTTGCAGGCGGAACATGTGCCCCTGGCCGACTTCAGTGCGCCAACGATTGCTCAAATTGAGTGCATTATTGATGTAATCCAAGCTTTCCTTGGAAGGGGCTTGCCTGTGGCAGTACACTGCGGAGCAGGCCTTGGTCGAACTGGGACTATCTTGGCGTGCTATCTCGTTACTAAGGGAACAAGTGCGGAAGCAGCTATTACCACCATACGCCAACAGCGGCCAGGCTCCATTGAGACACCCGAGCAGGAAGCAGCAGTGTATCTCTACGAACGGCACTTAGGCTTGGCCACTGGGCCTGACACCCAGGCGCAGAGTAATGCATGACAGTCGAATAACCCATAGCTAGCAGGGCATCCCGCTGATAGTTGGCCCCACGTTGCCCCAGGAGGAGGACCGTCGTACGTTTCGCGCAAGGGTTGCGGATGAACGGGATGGGCTACTAGTCCTGCGGCAAAAGCAGCATTGAGCCGCATGTGAACTGAGGATCTAATAACCCATTGTGCTAGATGAAACCAAAGTCCTTGAGGGACAATATCGGGCGGCCCAGCAGCAGATTGAGGTAGATCCCGATCGTATGCGCGGTGAGTTTGGCTATCACACGGGCACACAGGCCCCCCCTGCTCTTAGCACGGTTGCGCTACAGGTGGAACTGATCGACCAACCAGCTGTTGACCGTCCCAATGATCTGACGGAAGTGGGTGATCGCTCCGGTCAGCTGGGCGGGGAGTTGCCCCCGTTGGTTGCAGCAACGAGGGGTGAGCAACCGCAGGTTGTTGTGGCAGGCCAACAAGGCGGCCACCGCGGCCCCGATGTAGCCTTTGTCGCCGAGCACGGTCCAGTTGGCGTTGTCCGCCAGCAGCTGCGCGAGGAAGGCATCATCGTGATGATGAGCGGGGGCCAAGGTGAAGTCCAGCAGCAGACCCCACTGGCTGATCAGCAAGTGCAACTTGAAGCCGTAGATCGCCTGCTTCTTCGAGGGCACCACACCATAGTTGGCCTTGCTCCACCAGCGATGCGCCGCGTGGTAAAAGTCCACCACGGGCACCGGCACGCTATCGGATGGTTGTCCAGGCATTTCATACATTTGTGTTGTGTTTCAGAAGCACCAAGTCCGTGGGGACATACAAGAGGATGAAAATGGGGTAAGGGCGTGGTCGCGTGAGACAGGTCGTCACTTTGCCGGTGCTGCGAGCCTGCCTCAGAAGCTGGCTGCGGGTGCGTCCAGGATAGATGAGTGTCGCCACTCCACGAGGGGTGAGCACGCAGGAGAAACGGGTAATGTCTACGCACCCCCGCGGCGGCCACACCAGGGGAGGAGGATGAGCGATGCAGGTGGTACGCGCGGTGCTGTGGTCTGGATGTGCAGAAGAAGACGGTGGTGGCGTGTGTGTTGCTCACCCAGGAGGATGGCGCGGTGGAGCGGCACATGCACACGTTCGGGCACGATGACGGCCGATCTGCTGACCTTGAGCGACTGGCTGAGCAGCCATGAGGTCGTGCAGGTGGCTCTAGAGTCGACGGGCGTGTACTGGCGCCCGGTGTTCACCCTCTTGGAAGAGGGGCGCACGATCACGCTGGTCAACGCGCAGCACATGCGGGCGGTGCCGGGGCACAAGACGGATGTGCTGGACAGCGAGTGGCTCGCCGACCTGCTGCGCCACGGCCTGCTGCGCGCCAGCTTCATCCCCCCGCGCCGATCCGGGAGCTACGCGAGGTGACGTGCTACCGCAAAACACGGGTGCAGGAGTGTGCCGATGAGGTGAACCGCCTGCACAAGGTGCTCGAAGGCGCGAACGTCAAGTTGGTGGCTGTGGCCACAGACATCCTCGGCGTCAGTGGGCGGCGCACGTTGGAGGCCCTGCTGGGGAGAGAGACGGACCCGGACGTCCTCGCTGACCTTGCGCGTGGGCGGTTGCGGGGGAAGTTGCCCGAGTTGCGCCGTGCTCTGAAGGGGCGCGTGAAGCCGTACCACCTGATCCTGATCACCCGTATCCTCGCGCACATCGACTTCTTGGAAGCCTCACTGCACCAATTACAGGAGGAGGTTGATCAAGCCCAGGACCCTTTCGCTGAGGCCGTCGCCTTGCTGCAGACCATTCCCGGTGTGGGTGCCGTGGCCGCAACCGCCTTGGTGGCCGAAATCGGTGTAGACATGAGCCGCTTCCCGAGCGCGAAGCATCTCGCCTCGTGGGCAGGGGTGTATCCGGGGAACAAGCAGAGCGGCGGCAAGCGCCTCGCGGGGAAAGCCACCCACGGCAACCCCTGGTTGCGTGCGGTGTTGGGTGAGGCCACCTGGGCTGCCGCTCTGTCCAAGGACACCTACTTCAACGCGCAGTTCAAGCGCATTGCTCGCCGCCGGGGTCGTCTCAAGGCTGTTGATGCTGTCACCCCCAGCATCCTCACTGCCACCTACGTCATGCTGTGCGACCACACTCCCTACAAGGACCGCGGTGCCGACTACTTCGACAAGCTCGATGCCGCCCGGATCGAGCGTCACCACGTCGCCCGCCTCGAACGGCTCGGCTATACCGTGACGCTCTCCCCCAAAAACGCCGCCTGAGTGCTCCTTCAAGACCGGATTTTCAGGAGAACCTGCGTGATGCGAATTAAAGTGAATCCCAAGTACCTCCACCACTACATTCTCGATCACGTTGCAGGTGAGGTTACAGAACATTCTAAACAACCCCATGGACGCCTATGTGCAGCTGTCGCCTCCAATTCATCGGCAACAACAGTGTAACGTTGATCAGTAAGTGGTCTCCTCGTACGAAGTGGCGGCATCACCTATGTGCGATGATCCTGCCCAAGGCAAGAGCAGGTTTGCAGCTCATAACAGCGACGATTGTTTGTTCCTCATCTAGTTTTACCTGGAGGCTGTATGTCAGCTATTGGTGGTGTGTATCGAGCCGGAAGCAAGGATGTCACCCACAGCCTATTGATGGAAATGGCGGCGCAGTTGGAGTACCGTGGACCAGATAGCACCGGGATATGGTGCTCCGACGATATAGGCCTAGTTTGCTGCACGCTTGCCACCACTCAGGAGGCCGTGGACGAGAGACAGCCAACACAAGGACGGAGTCAACAAGTGGTGGCCGTGCTGGATGGTCGCCTTGATAATCGTGGCGAACTCATGAACGCCATACAACAGGCGGGAGGTCTATTGCAAGAAAACTGTTCTGATTCAATCCTCTTGGTGTTGGCGTATGAAACCTGGGGGGTAGACTTCTTGTATCGGCTGAGCGGTGATTTCGCGTTTGCTCTATGGGACACACGTGCGCAGATGGTCTTATGTGCTGTGGATCCACTGGGCATTCGCCGATTGTACTACACACTCGACGAACACGCCATCTTCTGGGCGTCTGAAATCAGAGCATTACTCCAGATCAGCTCCATCCCACGCATCTTGAATCATGATCATATTGCAGACTATCTTCTGGACCCGCTATCCATCATCAGCATGTTCGATGAAACGTCAACCTGTTACCAAAATGTTCGGCGCATCGCGCCGGGAACTTGCGTTGTTTTTCAAGACGGCAGTGTCACTCATCGACGATATTGGGATATAGATCCAAAACGCCAGACCGTATATAGGAATGTTAAAGAATACGATGAAAATTTTATCGTGCTGTTTAATGAAGCTGTAAGATGTCGCCTCAGATCGCAGAGTGGCGTTGCTATGGAACTCAGCGGGGGCCTGGACTCGTCAGCTATAGCCAGCATCGCCAGAGGTCTGTGCAATGAGAATAAGGATCTATTTCATTTGAGACTATTGGCAGTTTCACACGTGTATAGCTCTACTCCATCTGCTGACGAAATCCGGTATTCTTCAGCAGTTCAGCGTCAGCATAATTTACTAGTTAAGACCATAAACAGTGATGATCTTTGGATCATGAAGAATAGCTTTGTCAACGTGCCTTACCACGACGAACCGGATCTTGATAGCCTGTACTATGCTATGGTGCGCGCAAGGTGCCAGGTTGTTCATGATGCTGGTATAAGGGTCCTTCTATCTGGGCAGGGTGGAGACCACGTTGTCGCTGGAAACGGGTATTATGTGGGTGACTTACTTCGCAACCTAAAGTTACGCCATTTCCTCTCCGAACTAATGAGCTGGAGTCAGGCAACGAAACAACCACTGATACAGCATTAAGGAGCGTGTGTGTCTTCCCCGATCGAGACCCCTTCACCCATTCAAGAGTGCGGCAGCACGCTTCGAATATGACCAGCTAATTAATCATTGTCGAATCTGGTCAGAGCAGCTAGTTACCGCTCCTTTGGGTATCGAGTGTCGATACCCATACTTCGATATACGTCTCGTGGAATATTTGCTCAGTATACCTATGGAAATAAAAATCCAAAGTGGGGTGAATAAACTGTTACTAAGGCGTTCGATGAAAGGAATTGTTCCCGATACAATATTGAACAGAGGGAGCAAAGGCGATCTAACACCGTTGGTATATGTCGGCTTAAAAGCAGAGTGGAACAGCTTAATAGGTTTATTGGACGAGGTGTCACCCATATTGAGCGATTTCGTTGATATGGTCCAATTCAAAGACGAGTTGACGCGATGGAGAAACGGTTATCTCGGTGATATTGCGCGAATATTCGGTGTCTTGACCTTGGCAGTTTGGCTGAGATCCTCCTACTTAAGCAAGGATGTAAGGCCCGCCTCTCCACCAGACGACCGTTACGGACGGGCTCAACAGTGATGCACACGAAACTGCCGAACATGCTGCCGGAGAAAGAAAATAGGGTGATAGAATGTCGATAGAAGACACCAAGGCTGCTGATACAAGTGTTGATGCCCATCCTATATCCGCATGGCCAATAGCCGTCGGTGAGGCGATATATCCACACGCATCACGTTTCCTGGTTCGCTCCATTACCGGTGCGGAAACGAACCTGCTCACCTTACTTGTGGGCAGAGTGGCTGTGGTGCTTGAATTCTCCTGTATTACCTGACCATTCTGTGTGGCGGAGTCTCCGCTACTGGACGGCTTGTATGATGCTTTTAAACTACAGGGTGTTGTTCTGGCAACTATTTATACTCAAGAAGCTCATCCTGGTGAACATTATGACCAGGTCTCTACAATGGAGGGGAAGATAGAACGCGCTAAGCAATACCGATATCTAGTAAACATGCGTCGCCCCCTGTTTATTGACACGCTGGATCAAGATCTGCACTCTCTTTGCGACAACGAGCCTAACGGCTGTGCCATCATTACTGCTGAGGGAATTCTGGTCCTTCGATCTCTATGGACCACAGCAGCGATGTTAGAACAATATGTTTCCCATCTTGTCTGGGCAATGGGGAAACGTAATGATGGGCACGATATAAGGTACTTTCGGGTTGAACGGCTCGAATTCGGGGAATTTGACGCGGATCTTTACCTATCAGGATTACAAAGAAATGGGCCGCGTTCAGTTTTCGACGTCGCCACTCGGATAATCCAACGAGGGAGAAAGACTCGAAGCCCGTGATTCATGGTGTTGATGCAGAGATCTGATGGCTTTGCTATGCAGCTGGGTTGGTACGGGTGTGCTTAACCGTGGTTATGCGGCCCACTGCTTGATGAGGCGCTGCAGCTGCTTGGACCGGCGTCCGCGCGTCTTGGGTGGCTGTGCTGGCTGGTTAGTCCATCCGATCTAGCAAGACGGTGGTGGAGCGCCATCTCGTCCCCTGCGGAAGATCGGCGGGGCTACACTGGGGAGAGCGGCCCATTGCTTGGGCTGCGTTGTCCCACTCAGATCAGACAAGGAGTCCCCCATGGTGACGCGCCTGCTCTCTCGTGTCCGCCAAGCCGCGCGGCGTTGCGCTCAGGCCATGGGCCGCCGCCTTGCCGCGGCGACGACACCCGTTGCCGCTCCGCTGGTCGGCGGGACCCTGGCCGATCTGGTGCGCAGCAAGCCTGCGCTCATCGCCGAGAATGCATTGTTGCGGCAGCAGATCATCATTCTGCGCCGGAGTGTGAAGCGGCCGCGCTGCACCCCTGCGGACCGGACACTCTTGGTTTTCCTGGCCAGCCGCGTGCGGCTGTGGCGTCACGCCCTGCTGATTGTGCAGCCCGAGACACTGCTGCGCTGGCATCGGCAGGGCTTCCGCCTGTTCTGGCGCAGTAAATCGCAGGCGGTGGGGTCCACCCGCAAAGCCAAGATATCCGCAGAGACGATCGCGCTGATCCGGGAGATGGCGGCGGCCAATCGTCTCTGGGGTGCCGAGCGCATTCGAGGCGAACTGCTCAAACTGGACATCCGCGTGGCCAAGTGGACGATCCAGAAGTACATGCGTCGAGCCCGCCCACCGCGGCGCTCAAGCCAGACGTGGGCCACTTTCCTGCGCACCCACGCCAAGGACATCTGGGCCTGCGACTTCTTGCCGATCACTGATCTGCTCTTCCGTCAGGTGTACGCCTTCTTCATCGTTGAACTGGCCACGCGACGGGTCGTGCATGTCGCGGTCACCCGCCATCCGACAGATGCCTGGGTGGCCCAACAGCTGCGTGAGGCCACGCCCGAGCGTATCGCACCAACGTACCTGATCAGAGACAACGACAGCAAGTTCGGACCAGCTTTTGCCCGTGTCGCCGCAACGAGCGGCATCGAGATCCTGCGCACGCCCTATCGTGCTCCTCGTGCCAACGCGATCTGCGAGAGATTCCTTGGCAGCGTCCGCCGAGAGTGCCTTGACCATGTGCTGATCCTGGGAGAGACGCATCTGCGCCGGGTGCTCCGCGCCTACGTGACGTACTTCAATGGCGTGCGGCCACATCAAGGCATCGCGCAGCAGGTGCCGGCGGGGGTGGCGCAGGGCGTGCCGGGGACCAGAGGGCCGATCCACGCCACACCTGTCTTGGGCGGGCTGCATCATACCTATCAGCGTGCCGCGTAAGCCAGTCAGGCCCTGCCGCTAGGCGCACGGATGGCCTAACCAGCCAGCACAGGGGCCGTTTGCGGCGACGCGCACGAAGCACGACGCCGGCACGCCTATCGGCGCCGCTGGCATTGCCCTGATCGCCAGAGCCGTCGGGATCCCTGTCCTGGCCATCGGTGGCATCACAGTCGCCACGGTCTCCGACGTACTGGCTGCCGGCGCCGCCGGGATCGTCGTCGGCGCGGCCATTACCGGCGCACCCGATCCCGCCGCGGCCACGCGCGCGCTCCACCGCGCCGTCGCCAGCGCGCCGTCGGGAGGGTTAGCTAAAGAGGATCGGGCCGGCGGCGCCCGCGGCCCTGCCGTCATGGCCGTGGAGTGTTCACACAAGGAAGAAGGAGGCGTAGGGCGATGATCACTGTGCATATCAACGGGGAGGCCCGGCAACTCGCCGGGGACGCTAGTGTATGGACGCTGGTCACAGCGCAGAGCGACGATCGTCCGGGCGTGGCCGTGGCCGTCAATGGTCACGTGGTGCCGCGCGCCGCCTGGGAGCGCACCCCTCTCGTTGAGGGCGACGAGGTGCTGATGGTCCGGCCAGCCGCCGGTGGGTAAGGAGGTTCAGGGATGACTATGACAGAGGACACGGGGAGTGTGGCCACCACCGTCCCCGCGACGGACGCGCTGGTGATCGCCGGACGCTGCTTCACCTCACGCCTCTTCCTGGGCACGGGGCGCTTCAACGCGCCGATGACCATGACTGCTGCTCTGGAGGCGTCAGGCACGGAGATGGTGACCGTGGCCATCCGCATGACAGGTGTGGACGGCAGTGGCCCCGACGCCGGCATTCTGGGTGCGCTGGACACCCAGCGCTACCACCTCCTTCCCAACACGGCCGGCGCAACCACGGCACGCCAGGCCATCTTCATGGCCGAGCTGGCCCGCGAGGCCCTGGGCGCCACCTGGGTCAAGCTGGAGGTTATCGGCGACGAGCGGACGCTCTGGCCGGATGTGGCCGCCACCCTCGAGGCGACGCGCATCCTCGTCCGCGAGGGGTTTGTTGTTCTCCCATACACCACGACCGACCTGGTCACTGCCCTGCGGCTTGAGGAGGCGGGAGCGGCCACGGTGATGCCGCTCGGCTCCATGATCGGCTCGGGGCAGGGTGTGGCTGACTGGGATGGGGTGCGCCGTATCGTCGAACGCGTGGACGTGCCGGTTGTGGTGGACGCGGGGATCGGCACGCCCTCCGACGCGGCGCGGGCCATGGAAGCGGGGGCCGCGGCCTGCCTGATCAACACGGCGATCTCGCGCGCCGCGGCCCCCGCGCTGATGGCCACCGCGATGCGCTACGCGGTGATCGCCGGACGCCAGGGCTACCTGGCGGGACGGATGCCCCGCCTCGACCACGCCGTTCCGTCCAGCCCGCTGGCCGGCGTGGTCACTCTGGAGCTGTAGGCGCGTGCGTTCGTGGTCCGGCCGCCCTACGGAGCTTCCCTCCCCCGACGTGGTCGTCATTGGGGGAGGGGTGATCGGGTGTTCCATCGCCTACTACCTGGCGCTCGCCGGCGTGCGGGTTATGGTGCTGGAGCGTGACGGGATCGCCTCCGGGGCCTCGGGCGT
>JAABUM010005939.1_pt1 | contig 12388 bp, 14 predicted proteins | sample 5559161 | NCBI WGS metagenome assembly JAABUM01 (sample SAMN10711868, study PRJNA513369) | rock metagenome | isolation source: Antarctica rocks | place: Antarctica: Victoria Land, Siegfried Peak nord | reverse complement strand
GGGTTTGCGCGACTGACGTGAAAAGCGGAGCAGCGATCGTTGCGCGCGGGAGCCGGTCTTGATATCTTTCAGGAACTCCTGGGCCATGTGGTCCGATGCCCGGAATGAACCTGTCGTTCCATAATCTTCATTACGCGAATCTAGTTTTGACCTAACCGTGATGCGGTTGGATCCTGGCGGTTCCATAATGCCTGTGCGCAAGACCCCTCCCCTCTGAGCGCGCGAAGAACACGCCGAGATCAAGGCGGCCCGGGAGTTCGTGTCGGACCTCAACCTTGCCACGCTCCGGACCTGGGCAGCCCGCCGGGACTGCCCACATCCGTTCCTTTTGCAGCGCAAGGAGAACACGCTGCTGATCGGGACGAAGCCGAATGCCATGTTCCGCGTCCAGATCCCCATGCAAATGGAGGATGAGATGCCGGAAATCGAGGTTCCGACGATCAAGGAGATGCCGGGGGGGAAGAGGAGCTACGGGCGGCGTAGAGACCTCATCCGAGCCCGCTGTGCCGCTCCCTTCGGTCGAGCTTCGCTCTCCCTCCGTGGCATTCCTCTGCAGCCGTACTCGCAATCAGCGGCGATTTTGCTCACGCTTTCTGACAGCAGCGGCGCACTAGTGCTCACGCTCCTTGCCCATCTGCAGCAGCGTGGGCCGCCGTATCCCCCGATCGGTCCAGTGCTATGGTGCTATGGTGCGGAGATACAAAGGCCAGTACGCGGGGCTCGCGCGATCACGATCGAGCTTCCTGCCGCGCCCGTTCGGAGAGGAAGGTTGTCCGTCTGTCCTTGATTGCCTCGAAAGCCTTCCGCGCCTCACCGTAGGCTTTGAGGTCGGCAGGTGTCGTATTGGCAGGCCGGTTCACGCCCGGTACGGCTTCTCTGAAGGTCGAATCAAGCGCCTTCCTAGCATCGGCGAACTCGCGCTCGATCTCGGCCTGCTCAGCGTCCCAATCCCTGTTCATGAGCCTGTGCTCCACTAAAGCTTATTCGTTTTGCACGCCGGGTTGCCGATAAAATGCGACTCGGAGGTGGGTGAAATTATCGGCTTACCGTGGAGGCGGAATTAGCAAGGCTAGGTATGGCGGCTTACAATCATCGGCGGCTGTGCTCGCAATCGTCGCCGATTTCTGCTCACGCTCTCTCACAATGGCGAAGTGCCCATGCTCACGCTCTTTGGAGCTATGATGGAGAGTGGGTGACGGCGGCGATCAGGCGGCGCGGTCTGCTGGGATGTCGATGACTTCGGTCCCGTCCCTGAACGTGACACCGGCGACGACCTTCGGCAACAGGTTTTCGCCCTTCAACCTTCGCCAGGTCTTGGCCGCCGCCATCAGGAGTTTGAACACCATCAGTCTGGCGGTGGTGGGCGAAAGCGCGCCCTTCGTGCGGACGGTCCGGTGGCGAACCGTGGCGAAGACGGACTCGATCGGGTTCGTGGTCCGCAGGTGGTCCCAGTGTTCGGCCGGAAAGTCGAAGAAGGCGAGCAGCGCATCACGGTCCCGTGTCAGGCACTCGGCCGCTTTGGGGTACTTCGCTCCGTACTTCTCGACGAAGACCGCGATGGCGGCCTCGGCGGTGGCCCGGGTCGGCGCCGCGGAGATTTCGCGGATGTCGGCCTTCATGGCGCCTTGCACCGACTTCGGCACCTTGTTGAGGAGGTTGGCGGCCTTGTGCAGCCAGCACCGCTGGTGGCGGTGCCGGGAAGGACCTCGTCGAGAGCCTTCCAGAAGCCGAGGGCGCCATCACCGACCGCGATCTCGCGCGGAGCTGGCTCGAGGCTCCGGCAGGCGAAGCCTGTTGGAGAAGCCGGCGATGGCTCGGGTAGGCATGATCAAAACGAGATCGAACCAAACCAATCGATTGATCTCAGGGCGTCCAGGGGGTGACGCATTTCAGTCCGGATCCTGCGAAAGGCGCCGTGTCACGAGTGGCGACCAGCCGCGCGCCTCGCGCCTTTGCGATTGCCGCGATCTGCCCGGCGGCGGTCGCGACCGGCCCGTCGGTGGTCCTGCGCTTGGCGGTGAGTTCTCCATAGGCCGCTGCAGCCGCGCGATCGAAGGGCAGCACGCGCCCGCCCAGGCCCTCGCCGAGGAGGCGTGCCACAGCCTGAGTGAGCATGTCGCGCCGGCGGTTCTTGGGCAGCAAAGCGAGGCCGGAGGCGATCTCCCCCTCGCTGATCGTCGTGGTGTAGAGCTCACCGCGGCGCTGCGCGGCCAGCCAGTCCAGCACGGCCGAATCCGGCTCGGGCCGCAGCAACTCTGACACCACGTCGGTGTCGAGCACGATCACGACTGACGTCCCTTCGGCTTGGACGCGGCGGGCCTAGCTTTCACCGTGACGGGCGGATGCTCCTGCTCGGGCGAGACATTTGAGGCCCCTGCCCGCTCGGCAACCGCCGGCGATACCTCGACGGCGTGTTCCTGCTCCGGGTCAAGCGCGGGGGTCTCACGAGCGGGACCGCGGGCTGGCAGATCCAACTCGATGCCGCCGAGCGGGGCGAATAGGCCGCGGGCGAAGGCACCGAAATCTGTCGCGTCCTCGTCGGGCGCCGACAGGGCTGCTTCCAGAATGGCGCGGGACTCGGCTTCCATGGAGCGGTCGTTGTGGGCCGCGCGGATCCGTAGCTTGGACTTCAGCTCTGGAGCAAGCCCGCGTATGGTGACCGCAGCGCCGGATGTCGATGATAATCGAACGTCGTTCATAAAATGCTCACTCACAGCGCCGCTGCAGTGCTAGCAACGTGGCAGTGCGAGCGGCGATCTGCAAGCGTATTTTGCTCAGCAAGATGCGTGATTTGCACGGACGTCGTCGCCATGGTTTTAGGCAGGCGTGAGATGGCCTGGAACACCCGTCAGAAGGCCATACGTCCGTTTGGCAACTTGCTACAAAGGCCGGAACAGCGCTAAATAGGCGCATGAACCCCGTCGTCGCCTACCACCGCGTGTCAACCGAACGCCAGGGCCGATCCGGCCTCGGCCTCGAAGCCCAGCGCGAGCGATGCACCGCCTTCGCGGCGCAGAACGGTATGGAGATCGTCGAGAGCTTCGTCGAAATCGAGACCGGCAAGGGATCCGACGCGCTCGACCGGCGCCCCCAGCTCGCCGCAGCCCTCGGTGCCGCGCGGCGCCTGCGCTGCCAAGTGCTGGTCGCCAAGCTCGACCGTTTGAGTCGCGACGTCCATTTCATCGCAGGTCTGATGGTGCAGCGCGTGCCGTTCCTCGTGGCCGAACTCGGGACTGACGTGGACCCATTTATGCTCCACATCTACGCGGCGCTGGCCGAAAAGGAGCGGCGCATGATCTCCGAGCGGACCCGCGCGGCCCTGCAGGCGCGTAAAAAGCAGGGCGCCAAGCTCGGCAATCCCACGAACCTGCCCGAAGCGGGGAAGAGAGGGGCCGCCAGCACCGCCGAAGGGGCCCGGCGCTTTGCCGATAACGTCGCGCCGGTGATCCTCCAGATTAAGGGCAGCGGGGTGGCGAGCCTGCGCGGTATTGCCGCCGCGCTCAACGCCCGCGGGGTGCGGACGGCACGGGGTGGGCGCTGGGCGGCGACGCAGGTGGGGGCGGTCCTGGATAGGGTCGGTCGGTGATGAATAGCTATCGCGGTGAGTGGATCGGGCCAGACTGGTAGCTATCCACGGCGCGCAGCAATGCCGGCAGATCCAGCCGGCGCAGGCTCGCCGTTGTCACGTTCTCGATGATGTCGGTGAACAACGCGCGCTTCTCGTCCAAAATCTCGCCGATTCGCTGCTCGATGCTGTCCGGCGTGAGATAGGCGAAAACCTGCACCGGGCGGGTCTGCCCGATGCGGTGGGCACGGTCTTCGGCTTGGGCCTCGACTGCGGGGTTCCACCAACGATCGAAATGGAACACCACAGAGGCCGCCGTCAGGTTCAGCCCCACGCCGCCCGTGCGCAGCGACGCCACCAGCACGCGCCTGTCCGGGTCCGCGGCGAACAGCGCCACCGCGTCGCCGCGCGCGGCGGTCGACATGCGACCGGTCAGCAGCAGCGGGCCGAGCGGCGCGACGGCCCGGGCGATGCTCTCGGCGCCGAACGGCGCGGCGACGAACTGAGTGAACACCAGGGCCTTCTCGCCTGCAGCGGCCACGTCGTGCAATCGGCGCCGGAGGTCATCGAGCTTGGCCGAGACGCCGGTGCGCGGGCAGGCGTTGCAGATCTGCTTCAATCGCAGGATTAGTTCCAGCACGTGCGTCACCCGAAGCTCAGCGCCGAGTGAACGCAGCCACACCAGGCCCTCGCGATGGGCGATCTCATAGGCGACGCGCTGGGCAGGCAGCAGTTCCGGCGCGATCTCGAAAACGGTCTTGGGAGGAAGGTCGGGCAGCACGTCGGCGCGGCGGCGGCGCAGTTGCACCACCGACAAGGCCCGGCGCAGCCCGGCCACCATCCCAGCCGGGTCGCACAGGCCGGGGGCGACGAAGTCGAGGATCGACACCGCGTCGTCGGGCCGGTTCTCCAGCGGCGTGCCGGTCAGCGCCCAGGCACGGTGGCGTGGCAGCGCCTTGACGGCGGCGGCGATGGCGGTGTGGGCATTCTTAATCCGCTGCGCCTCATCGGCCACGACCACCTGCCATGATCGCCGGCGCGGGCCGTGGGGAGCGGGCAGCGCCATATCGCCCCGCAGCGCGTCGAAGCCGGTCAGGTAGACCTGTGCCGGCGCTCGCCAGCGTCGGCGACGCTCCTCGGGCGGCCCGATGCAGGTGGAAACAGTCAGTTCCGGCGCCCACTCGCGCAACTGCTGGCGCCATTGCAGCACCAGACCGGCCGGCACGACGATCAGCGCCGGTCCCGGCGCGCCATCTCGCAGCAGCACACGCAGGGCCCCGATCGCCTGGATGGTCTTCCCTAGTCCCATCTCGTCGGCCAGCAGCACGCCCGGCGCCGCCAGCAGGCGAGCGATCCCGGCCTGCTGATAGGGCGGGAGAGGCGCACGCCATGTCAGGCCCCAGATCAGCGGCGCGGGCGCGAGCGGGGCGACGTGCATCGGCTGCTAGGCCTCCTCCTCGTCCGATGCCGACGGCTCCGACACCACGGTACTCTCGCTGTAGTCGCTAGCAATATTGCTGGAGATCAGCGACACCTCGCTGCCGTCCAACCGGCGCAGGTCCCACTGCGTGATCCAGCCCTTGATGTACTGGCGCATCGTGCGCGAGCTGGTGCGTTCGCCCAAGAGCAGCGGCGGCGCGGGCCAGCCATAGGCAGTGCTGTAGAGGCGCAGAACCTTGTCGTGGCAGGCGGCCAGGTCGTCCGGCGTAGGCGGCAGCAACCGGTGCATCGTCACAGTGCGCTCGACATGGCGGATGCCGGCCAGCGCCAGCGTGGCCTCGTCGGCGCGTCCCTTCAGTACCAGTCGCTCCGGCAGCTTCTCGCTGTCCAGTCGGGCATTGATAACGGCGGTGGCGAAGTCGTCAGTGATGGCGTAGACGATGACGATGCCCGGAACGCGCCGCGCGCCCTCCAAGCCGAGCCACTCGCCAAGACGCGCGTAGGACAGGGCGCGCTGCAGTGGCGTGTAGCGGCCGATCAGCTCGACTTCGTCGAACAGGATGCACCAGCCGGCGTAGCCTGCCGCACGGAACAGAAGCGGCGCGAAGCGGGTGAGCTGCTCGGTCATCCTGGCGGCGGCGAGCGACTTCAACGCGAACATCTTCCCGGCACCGGCCGCGCTCAGCGCCTGCCGGATGGCGGGAGTGCTGACCTTCGCGCCGCCCCACAGGCGCGCGATGCGGCGAAGCATCTCCGCCGTGGTGGAGGCACGGCGCAACAGGAACAGGCAGGCGGCGAAGATCGGCGCGAAGCCGGCCTCGGGCGTGCTCACGGCGACCTCCAGCGCGTCCAGCACCTCGGGTCTCTGGCGCAGGGTGGCGACGCAGGCCGTGGTCGGGTCGTCCGGTCGGTCGGGAAGCGCCGCGTCGCGCAGGGCGGCGGCCAGCACGTGACCCGGATGTGACAGCGGGGTTTCCTTGCTGACAACGACGCGGCTGACCACAAACCCCTGCTGACGGGCCACCTCAGCCAGATAGCCGAGCAGGTGCGACTTGCCGGTTCCGAAACCGCCCGCCAGTCCGATCCCGGCCGATGCTGGCCCACCCTCGGCCCAGGCCGCCGCCAACGCGGCCTCGAAGGCGTGCTCGATGCGGGTCTGCTCGGTGCCGAGCTGGCGAATGGCGGCCTGATTGGGTACACCGGCCCGCAGCGCCTCGATGGCTGTACGGGTTTCCACCGTCACGGGGAAAGCCACAGCAATGGCGCGACAGGGTTCTGTCTGTCGCCCGGCCGCACATCGGGCCACACGCGCATCTGCAACGCCGCGTACTGGCTGAGCGCACGGCGAGGGTCGCCGGTCGCCAGCGCAGCATCGGCCAGCACCGCCGCGAACAGGCCCGGCATGTGCTCGACGTCGTCGATGACCTCCCGCAACACCTCGTAGCTGTCCATCACCGCAGCCGGGGAGTAGCGCGACACGCCTTCGGCGGCCGTCGTGCGCGACAGCTGTCGCACATCCAGCACGACCAGCAGTCCGCTGACCCCGGCCTTGCGCAGGAAATGACACAGGGAGGCCAGCATGGCGCGTGCGTTGGTGCGGGATATGCGCACCAAAATCTCGGCCGCGCGCAGCAGTGCGACCGGCACTTTCTCGCCCTGCAGCCACTGCAGCGCCGGCTCCGGCCTATCGCCGATGTCCGGCTCCAGTCGCGACAGGCACAGCGTCAGCAGCGCGGCACGAAAGTCCTGCGTCAAACGCCGGTCTTCCCAAAGGTCGGCGGTCAGCCACTGATCGCGTTGGCGCGTCAGCAGGCTGGGCGCCACCGCGAAAGCCACGGCCAAGTCGCTCATCGTCACCACCGCACCCGGCCGAGGCCAAGGATAGGAGTTGCTGCTGAACAATCTTTCCAGATAGCGCTGCAACAGGTCGTCCCAGGGCAGCGCGCGGGCGATGGCGAAGAAAAGCTCGTGCATCATGTGGATGCGCGTCTGGCCGGCATCGATGTGCACCGTCAGCATGCCACGCGACTGGCCCACCGCGATCAGCTGCGTCGCGGCCGCGGCGAAGATCGCATCATCCATGATGGCGAGTTTGACCGAGGCGCCCCCGGCCGGCACGAACTCTGATAGGTACTCGCGATCGAGAATCGACACCCAATCAGCGAGCGGGAGCGGCCTGCTCGTCAACTCGTCCATCGGAGGGTTCCAGGATGAAGCGGATCGCGTAAAAGTCGTGCTGCTCTCCCGACTGGTCGAACATGGTCAGCCGCTTGCCTCCCCTGCGCCCCGTGGAGCCGCCGAGTTCGAAGCGGTGCCCGCCGGTGCTGGCGGCGTCGGGGTGACGGTCCAGCCGTAGCAGGTCGGAGACGAACTCCTCTTGGGGGTAGTCGGCCGCGGCGGCGGGCAACACGGTCAGCTGGTCGTAGAGCTCCGCCAGCGCCACGAGCGGGCCCGTGCCGGGCCGGGTGAGACGCCAGGCCGGATCCTCGGCGCGCGCCATGCTGCCGTAGACGACGAGCAGACGATCGAGGAACTGGCGGGCGTTGAACCGCTCCGGCCGTTGCTGCAGCGCCTTGAGTTGGGCAGCGAGAAAGCTCGGCCGGATGCGCCTTTCCAGCTTGCGCCCGATCCGCACGCCCTGTGACCGGCCGTCGAGCCGCAGGGCCACAGGGTAGACGGTTATGCGCCCGTCGCGGCGCATCAGCACGACGTCCTGGGCCCGAGCGGCCGCAGCCAGCTCGTCGAGCCAGGCGCCGTCGCTGAACGCCGCAGCGACGTCATAATCGAGCGTGGCGCCTGCTTCGGCGAACATTTCACTGATCCGCACGGCGTCCGCCTGGGCCGCGGCGATAAGACCCGGCAAGCTGGCGAGGGCTCCTTCCCTCGCTGACCGGCGCAGCCGCCGTGCCATCTTCAGCAGCGCACCGAGTTGCCTGTCGGCATCACCCAATTGGACATCGATTGCGGCGAGAGTGTCCTCCAGCGAGCGTGAGGACGCGGTGGCATCGGATGGTGCGGTGGTCATGCTGGCAGTCTACGGTTCCATACCGTCATCAGCAAGCGACCCGACCTGGCCCACGCCGATCACTCGACGATACGAGTCCGACCTCGACTTGGCAGGGCGTGTCGCAGACACATTGGAGAATGTATGGGACGGATCAGCCCCGCTAGGCTGCGCCGCAACATGGCGTTGCGGCCTGCCCTGCTTCGATCCCGCGTATGTCACATCGCGGTCAACGGTCGTTGATTAGAATGTGAGCAATGGCGTTTGGCGCGTTCGTCACCTACTGCCGCGTTTCGACCGTCCGACAGGGTCGCTGCGGCAGCGATTCTAAGTGACCGCTGGGGGTAGTGGATTCCTCTCAGTGGCGAGGTGTGATTCAAGCTCCTGATGGAGCTTCTTGAGACCCTTTTCGACGGTGTTCGGTCGGCCTGCGGGGCTTTCCCCGACAAACGACGCGGCGACGTGCATTACAGCATGTCGGATATCGGGCTGTCGGCCTTCTCGCTGTTCTTCATGCAGAGCGAGTCGTTCCTGTCCTATCAGCGGGGATTGGAAGAGGGGCGGAAAACGTCGAACTGCCACAGCCTGTTCGGCATGAACGCAATCCCGACCGACAACCACATCCGGTCCATGCTCGATCCGGTACATCCCTCTCATCTGCAGCCGGCCTTCGATGGGGTCCTCGACGTGCTGCGCCGGCGCGGCGACCTCGAGGCCTTCCAGCGGCTCGACGGTCGCATGTTGATCGCCCTCGATGGCACGGAATACTTCTGCTCGCAGAAGCTCGGCTGTCCGCAGTGCCTGACGCGCAAGCGATCCAATGGAAAGACCGAGAGCTATCATTCCATGCTGGCCGCCACGATCGTGGCACCGGGCGGAAGGAGCCAGGGCCCACGGCCTGCGCAGCAGGACGGGGTGGCGACTGGAGGGCATGCGATGGCGCTGCCACTGATGCCGGAGTTCATCGCTCCGCAAGACGGCGCCGAGAAGCAGGATTGCGAGCGCAATGCCGCCAAACGCTGGCTTTCCACGCAGGGCGAACGCGTGAAGGACCTGCGGCCGATCTACCTCGGCGACGATCTCTTCGCCTGCCAACCGATCGCCGACGCCATCATGGCGGCCGGTGGCGATTTCCTTCTCACCGCCAAGGGCTCGTCGCACAAGGCCCTCTACGATTTCATGGACGGTGCCGTCATCGAGGAACACACGGTCAAACAGAAAGCGCCCGGCAAGCGCCTGACCTATCGCTATCGCTGGTTCGAGAAGGCGCCGCTGCGCGACGGCAAGGACGGCATGCTGGTCAATTGGATCGGCGTCGCCATCACGGACGCCAAAGGCAAGGTGACGTACGACAGTGCCTTCGTGACGTCATTGCCCGTCACGCGAGACACCGTCGCCGAGATCGTGGCCTGTGCCAGGGCGAGATGGAAGATCGAGAACGAGAGCTTCAACGTCCTCAAGTCCAACGGCTACCATCTCGAACACAATTTCGGTCACGGCAAGCAGCACCTCGCCATGATGTTAGCCGCCCTGAACCTGCTGGCCTTCGCGATCCACACGGTCTGCGACTGCCTGGAACAGATCTGGGTCGAGGCCAGGACGGCCAAGCGAGCCCGGACCCGCTTCTTCGAGCACATCCGCACCATTACGGCCTATCTCGTCTTTCCGGACTGGCAGACCCTCATGCAGACCCTGATCGACTCGAAGCCCCCACCTGAAATCGAAGCGCAAGTCACAGGTTGATCGCCGCAGAGGCTACACCCACTGAGAATCGCTGGCAGGATAGTCGTCCCTTTCGCGGTTGCGCAAAATTAGATTAAGGTCGGGAGGGGGCAGGCGACCGCAGGGAACCGCCGCTGGGGACGATCCATGGCCGACATCGCTCACGTCGTGGTCTTGATGCTAGAGAATCGATCCTTCGACTCGATGCTCGGACGCCTCTATCCGCCGGGCCCCGACTTCGACGGCCTCACCGAGCAGGAGTCCAACCTCTGGGACGGCAAGCAGTACAAGGTCTGGTCAAGTCCGGTCCTGACGGACCAGTCGGCCTGCATCCCGAACCCGGACCCGAGAGAGCTGTTCGCGGATATGATCCAGGCGCTCCGGCCTTTCCAGGATCATGAGGGCGATCGAATTCGCATCTGAAGCTCATGTTCACATTTTTAGTGCAAGCCCGGCCGGAACGAGCTGTCGTCAATCGGTGATTGAAACGCATAGCAGGTATAGTGATTAACGCATGCTATGCGTTATTTATTAGATTCAGATCACACCTTGCGGAACTTGTCAGGTCCTGGGCCGACGTCCCTGACGCGAGCAACATGTACGGTTGCCTCGGGATACTTGATCTTAGTTTCCTGGATGACTGCACGCTGCGTTTCACCGGTGACGACAGATCGCGTCCCGCCTCCGTGCTTTGCGCCAAAGCCCCCGTCCCGACGGGGCTCGATGAACATTTTGTCCTTAGACATCCGATTGATCCTTTTAGGGTTGTAGCTGATAACACGCCAGCATTCCAATCGGTTGGTGGCAATCCACCGATGCCGTGAACCACATCTCGGTTGACGTTTGTCAACCTTATGTTTACATATAGATGGGAAGATATAATTTGTCAACCGGGGGCAAGCCATGTTCGGGGATCGTCTGAAACTGGCGCGAAAGCGCGCCGGTCTATCACTGCGCGACCTAGCGGATCGCCTCGGCCATGAGGTAAGTGCACAGGCGATTTCAAAATATGAGGGGAGCAAGATGGCCCCAAGTTCGAGTGTCCTCGTTTCGCTCGCGAGAGCGCTAGATGTGTCGTTGGACTTCCTGATGAGCAACCAGGTGTCCGAGTTGGCTGGCGTTGAATTTCGGAAATACTCCGGCGCGACCGGAACTAATCTGGCCCGTGCGCAATCGACCGTTATCGACGAGGTCGAGCGTCATCTGGCGTTGGATGAAATTTTGGGACTGAGTAGCGAGGATAACGAGCTGCCAAAGAGCCGGTCGGACGTTAGCTCGATGGAGGAGGTTGAGGCCGCGGCTGACAAGTTGAGAGGCGATTGGAGACTTGGAAATGACCCCATCCCAAGTATGACGAGCCTCCTTGAGGACAAGGGGGTGAAGGTCATAACCGTCGACATCCCTAAGAAGCTTTCGGGCTTCACTGGGACGGTGCGGCGATCAAGTGGCAAGGCAGACCTGCCTGTCGTCGTCGTCAGCACTCAGTTCACGATCGAGCGGCGACGCTTCACGCTCGCACACGAATTAGCGCACAGGATCATAGGCAATGCTGGGGGTGGTCTTAAACCTGAGAAGGCGATGGACCGCTTCGCAGCAGCCTTCCTGATTTCGGCCGATCATCTCCGGGCGGAGGTCAGAGGCGCGCGGGACTCCCTGCCGCCTTATGACGAGCTAGTGCGGCTTAAACACCTATACGGAGTAGCGGCTGCGGCGATTCTAATGCGACTGAAAGACATAGGCATCCTGTCGGAAGCGACGGTCACTTACGCCTTCCAGACCTATGCGCGAGCCTGGCGAACGGCCGAGCCACGACCTCTTGATCCATCGGGTCCTTTTGGCAAATTGGAGAAGCCGACTCGGTTTGAGCGCTCAGTCTATTGGGCGTTGGCAGACCGTCTGATTTCCCTGCCCCGCGCCGCGGAACTGCTGGTGCGCCCCGTGTCCCAGATTGAAATAGCTATGCGGGGGCCGGCACTTGGCGATCAGGATCATCGTTAACGACACGTCGTGTCTGATCGATCTTCGCAAAGGGGGTCTCCTGACGACCGCCCTGTTGCTTCCCTATCGCTTTGTGGTCGCTCTTCCCCTGATTAAAGCAGAGCTTCACGACTTCACGACGACCGATTGGGACGATCTAAAAGCGAGAGGTTTGGAGGTCATAGACCTCGACGGCATACAGGTTGCACATGCGATGGAGTTCAAGTCGCGCTACTCCGGACTATCCGCCTACGACTGCTTCAGCCTGGTACTTACCGAGACGATGCCTGACGCAGTTCTGTTGACAGGCGATCAGCAGCTTCGCAAAAGGGCGGTCTCCATTGGGCTTGATGTGCATGGCATTCTATGGGTTTGCGAAGAGCTTGATCGACATCGTAAACTTGCCATAAGCGAAATCGCAGACGCACTTGGGCGGCTTCTCACCGATCCATTGGTCTTTCTTCCATCAGCAGAGGTACAGAAGAGAATTGCACTTCTTCGCGATAGATTGAGAAAGAGGCCGTAACAGCGCGCATTATTAGATATGATAAATGATATTGGACTAAACGGATCGGTCTGACCGTTTGATTGGAATGTCATAGACGGGCCGAGCGCGTTCGGTCTCGTTCGGCTTTTGTTCACTTGCCTATCTTCTGACGGCCTCGATTGCGGGACTATGG
>JAABUM010005938.1_pt1 | contig 12389 bp, 9 predicted proteins | sample 5559161 | NCBI WGS metagenome assembly JAABUM01 (sample SAMN10711868, study PRJNA513369) | rock metagenome | isolation source: Antarctica rocks | place: Antarctica: Victoria Land, Siegfried Peak nord | reverse complement strand
GTAGAAGATACTAATTATCCAGTAGATAGAGTAAATAGAACAGTACAATTACTAACTGTGTATATCATATACATGACATCGAGTGAGTAGTTGCTAAGAAGCATGTAAGTAAGAAGATTATATCTAAAATAGATAGTAAAAATATATTAATATAATGATTATTAAAAAACCTTTCTAACTAGGTTTAGTTAATAAAGGTATAAAAAAAGTTTTTTCCTATCTTTGTTTGTCAATTTACATTCCAAGGTATGTTTTTTTTAAGGCTGTTGTTTTTTTTTAGTGTGTCTATTAATACTATGTGATGGATTTTTTTAGTTATTAGGGTTTTCTTTATCACATTCTTCAAATTGCCCTTTATATCTTGATTCTATACTGCTAGTGTATTTCTTAATTTCATCTATTCCTTTCTTTATTTCGGAAATTTCTTTTTGGTTTTTATTCTATTTTCTTCTTCTTTAATAAGATTATGCTCTAAATTTTTGCTATATTCTGTTAATAAATATTTTTTTTTCTAGAATCAAATTATTTTTAGAATACTCTTGAGACTCTATAGACAAAGTTTTCATTTCTTTATCCCCATCTTCAAATAATTTCTCTATTTCATTAATTCTAGAAAATAAATCATTTAAAGTGTTAGGTGAATAATTGTAACGATCTGTATATAAAGAATTACTACGTTCATAATTAGAGTTTAAAGATAAGTCAAGTAAAGTCTTATCTGATGTATCACTATCACTAGTACCAGATCTATTCTTTTCTTCCAACCCTTCTCTATAATTTTCATAAAATGTTTTACCTGAACTTCCTATAGGTTTAGAGTCTCTCATGCACTCATATAATTCCTCATCAGAAATTCTGTTAGATACTTCATAATTTTTATAGTGTGTCGATGTAACATCTTCAAGCTCTACTAATTTTTTTTTGGAAGCCAGCCTGAAGCCAGCCTGAAGCCAGCCTGAAGCCAGCCTGAAGCCAGCCATTGGGTTTAAAGTGTAAGTAACATTAAAATTAAGAAATAAGTAAAGATTTCTTTTTTTTTTTTAGTGTTTTATATTACTTCTATCATATGTATGTAATTCAATTAAACTATTTTCAAATAAACTTACTAAAGGTACTAGAATTAAAAAATGTGAAAAATATAATACTGTAGATATTTGTCCAAATTCTATAAAGGGTGATTCAACATGTTTGGCTCCAAGTTGCATTAAGATTAAAAAATTAGCTACAAAAACGAAAAAAGCTAATTTACCAAAAGGTCTGAATTGTAACCCTCTAAATCTGCTTAGATCAGTAAAAGGCATTACTAATAATATTAAAATTGCAGAAAACATAGCTATAACTCCGAATAATTTATTAGGTATAGATCTTAATATAGCATAGAAAGGTAATAAGTACCATTCTGGAACTATTGCAGGTGGAGTCTGCATTGGGTTAGCCATAACATAATTTTCACTGTCACCTAAAGCATTTGGCATGAAGAAAACAAATACTGATAAAACCAGAATGAATAAGAAAATTGTTACTAAATCTTTAAAAATAAAGTAAGGAGCAAAAGGTAATCTATCATAATTACCTGAAACTCCTAAAGGATTACTTGAGCCTGCACTATCGTGAAGTGCTATTAAATGCATTAAAGCTAAAGCGGCTAAAACAAAGGGTAATACAAAATGTAGCGCAAAAAATCTGTTTAAAGTAGCATTATTAACAGAGCATTTTATGTTGGTAGTTGCCATATTTAATATATATATATTAAATACTCTTACTACACTCAATAAATTTCTTTATTGATCGGACTATATCTTGATCTCTTATATATTTAATATTTAAAAGGTATTTTTATTTTTTCGGAATATCTTTTTATTAAACGTAATTGTTTTATTCATAATAAATATTGCAATTTCTTATTACCCAATAGCTTTACAGGTGCATAATGTATAAACTTAACTACATTTTCTATTGATCTTACACTTGTAACTTTTAATCTAAAACAATTGGTTTTATCTATATGTATAGCAGTGCTAAGAGATAAATATTTACGTATAGCAGATATTAAAACATCTCCATGTGTTTGAGAAATATCAAAACTGGCCACTAAATAATCCTTGTCTTGATGTAGTTTATATATACTGAAACAACCTTCAGCTTCTATAAACCCTACCAATCAAGCAGGAAAATAAGAAGCACTAAGTATAGATTCTATAGAGTTTATTTCCACACTACTTCTAGTATATACAGGTAAATCTTCTGAATATATAATACCTGAAAGCAAAGCACTTTTAAATCTTAAGTAATCGTACTGTTTCTTAGAAAACATAGTATATTTATCTAGAATAGGTATTATAAATGTTTTCAAATGATCTTTATCCCTAATTCTTAGAGCTACCATATCTATTTCTTTTCTTTTTCTGAAACTTACCAGACCTACACCTAAAAAAGATTTAATCTTATAAATTAGTTGTACGTCTTTAATGGATAATTCAATACCTAGTTCGTAGGTTAAATATTTTCCTTTTTTTGTAATAGTAAAATACCCGTCACCTTCGAATAAACCTATTAAATAAGCATATGTGAGATCTCCTGCATTTAGTCTCTGAGAGGCTTCTGAGGTATGTAGACCTCTCACCCCTGCTGATTGTCTCCATGTCATTGCAATTTTCACGTAAATAATTGAGATTAAAATCCAGAATAAATCGTATGCAAATCCTATATTTGGAGATTTTCCAGCATTAAGCAGGATTTTTAACACTACGTTACCGCAGTGTGGTCCATCTGTATATAAACCACCTCATATGACGTTTTTTTTTCTACCGATTATAAATCGTTACAACAGAGCATTTAATCTCCATTTTCACCAGTTTTATGTATATCTCGTGTTTAGACTATGTCTTCAACCTTTTATTGGTTGTGGGGTACTCGTGTCGAGCTTATTGTTGGTATAACTCACTCGTTAGTCGTTGAACGTTCTTGATTCATTTCTTAGTGGTTTTTAACCTTAAAAACCGTGGAAGAATATACCGAATCAAGCTTCGCTGCAAGTAATCTATAAACCGGTGGATGTATTAAATATTTATAGATGTCCTTGCAATTCTCCCCATTTGCCTTTAGAATGTTACCACTCTAAGGAGCCCATATATACAGAATTTTATATTAAGGGAAATAGAAAATATTGCTAATAAATTTGATTAAATCTTTTTTTTGAACATTTTGAAGGAAAAGTCAGGTTTTTGTATCGATTAATGTTTTCTAAATCATTAAGTCATTTCATATATCCAATTCCTTTAAGTCCTATTAAAGGATGTGAACCTGTAAAAGAAAAAAAAGATATAACTAATTGAATACTTGATTTCGAACTTACAGAAAATTGCTTATATGTGTTATTCTCAAAATCTATTTTGCTCTTTTTTGTAAACAAAAGTATAAGTGATTGAAATAAGTCATTATGTAATCTCTGTTTTAATCGAAAACAACCAACATTATTACTTTTTATAAGAAATGAACCTTCTCCCATTGTAAAACCAACAACTCAGTTATAGAAATAGTCTAAATTAGAATATTGTATTATACTATTAGGCTTTTTGAAAGTGTCAGGTATGTTACATTCAGTCGGTATACTATCAAACAATTTTATATCTTTGTTCAATATTATCATAGCAGTATTAAACTGATTTATTCTTGTTTTAGTTAAAAAAAATATATTATGATGAAATAACAATGGAAACAAAACTTCTTGTAAATCTGTTTTGTTAACAACTAATTTACATCTTGGACTTCTGTTATCTTTGTAAATAGTAATCTTTCCTATCTTTAAAACAGAATATATATATTCTAATGTTGATATATCGTTTAAATGTATAGATATTACAAGTTTAACAGCTATAAACCCTTTAGTAGTTTTCGTTATTTGTATATTACCATCCCCATCTATTAATCCTACAAAAAATGATAAGAAAGGTGATGGAATAGACAAAGACAAATATTCTTCTTTATTTAATCTTGTATTTCTATTCCCTTTTTTTAATGCGTTAATGTTAACAGTACCTATTGTAGGTAATACGCCACCTAAATAATAAACTGTTACATAACTATCTGTAAAATTTTTCGACTCAACTATATCTTGTCCAACTCATGGTATAGCACTCATTAAGTTTGTAATAACAGTTGCCAAATCTTTAATTTGCTTATTATAGCTAAATGTTTTATTAGCTTTTAATGTTTAAAACAAGCAAACCATGTGCAGTATACTTACCTTAATAAAGATAATTATAATTTAATACAGTATAAGGCCTTGTGTTTCAGTCTCATTAGTACGAACGTGCTTGCATAACGTATTTTTTTATTGAAAAAAGATTCCGACTGTACATTAAGCATCATTTCAGACACCCACCGATGAACCAGTCTGTAGCGATATTTTACTCTACCGACGGTCTTAATGCTAAACAAACATCTTTGACCGTTTTCATCAGTATTGCTATAGGGCTATAAGTATAAATTTTTAGTAAAAATTGCTCTATACATTACCCTATAACTATGCATAATATTATTCAAATTAGTTTAGTTTATATTTCATTTCAGGTATTATATATGGAGAAACTATATTTCTAAGATTATCCATAGATTCTTTTCAAATATAGATTCTGTACTGATCTTTACTTCCTGCTGATTGTACGGAAGCTTTAAGATTAAATTTTTCATTTAAAATTCATACAAGCATTAAACAATCATTATAAGTAAAACTATTACTTGAAAATTTTAGTTTTTTACCCACTTTAGAGCCATCATCCATTATTCAGATAGCTAAAGCTAAGGGGGTTAGGTATTGATCAATACACAGTGGTACACATTTTTTACCATCTTTATATCATACGTGATGAATTCAGTTAAAACTTGTGTAAGTTCATGTCGAAAATCTTACTATTTTACGCAATTTACCTCTATTACCTAATTTTTTTGTCATAATAGGTGTTTTAGTATTACAATAACCTGATTCAGCTAAAAATTGGTGTAAAGATAATAAATATTCAACATGAGAATCTTCTTGAAAAAACCCAATTCTAGTTCCTACACCGCCTAATCTTTTTTCAGCGTGAGCATCTCCTAAGAGAGATCCAAATATAACAGATAACACGTCCTTATTATGTGGACCTATTCTGTAAACACCTTTTATCCTCATTGCCTTATTTAATGAACTTAAACCGTTAAATACAGAAATTAAAACTAAATAAATGAATATTAAATTATACATTTGAGGCACGAATATACCTCATAAACTCATTTGACCGTAAGGTAAAACATACAACCTTACTTAATATAAACGGAAAGGCATTCATAAGAAGCTAGAATAACTTTGAATTTGTTTATTCTATTAGCTATAAAATATAACTAAAAGTTCCGACTGTGCATTAAGCATCATTTCAGACACCCATTAGTGACCCAGTCTGTCGCGATCATAAGGATAACCGACGATCTTTAACGTTTAATTCTATATATATATATTTAGTTTAACCTTATTCTAGATAAAGTAAGATTAAAAGTTCTTTGATCGTTTTCACTAACATTGCCAAAGAAATATTTTGGTTTCTTCAATACCCCTGTCGGGCTATTCCACTTTATTTTTATTTTTCTCCGAAGATTGCATAAAAATTAATACTCATGAGACTATAATCTAAACCTAAATTTAAACATATTTAACAATCCAACCTCTTTTTAACAACTTTTTGGGACTTTTTAAAGCTCTTCATACCGTCTTTACACTACAATTTAAAGATTTAGCGGTTTCTACGATGCTAGGATATTAACCATAAACTGTATAATTTAAATTATATATTAATAAAGGGACGCATTTGTAGATTTGTAGGCTGCCTTCTTCATATTGGCTAGATCTTGTTCAGAATAATTAGGTTTTTCTTGAGCTAACGCCTGGTTCTTTCTCTGATTAAGCTAATAGTTTTCGGTGAGAATGTTTTACCTCTATTTAAATCACCGATACCCTTTCTACCTTCCTGGAAAAAAAAAAAAAAATTGGCTATCATGTTTAACCTAGTTAAAAAAAAACTCAGTGTGCTTATAACCAAAACTCGAACCAGCTTCAGTTAGTATGTTGTAATTAGGCAATAAAGATTTTAAGTAAAAGTCTTCTAAATCTAACAATTTTTTATTGTTGTTTTCTTTAGTTACTATTTGAGGAAACCAATATAAAACTACAAATGCAAATGAAGATATTTTGTAGTTTTTCACTGCATTTTTTACTATTTTACTACCATTAAAATTAAATAAATGATTAGTAAATCTGCTGTGGAATTTATCTGTATAAGCTGATCCAATGTAGTAATCAAAAGTAACTTTATTTAAAATTAAATATATACCACTGAGACCTTTAGTTTCTAGTTTTACCTTTTTCTTTTTCTTTTTCTTTTTCTTTTTCTTTTTCTTTTTCTTTTTCTTTTTCTTTTTCTTTTTCTTTTTCTTGGTATAATCTACCCCTAGATTTTCATAACTATAAACAGGATTTAAGTTTTTCTCTCTTAAAAAATAAGAATCCGTGAATATTTTTGAATTTCCTCCTTCGGAAAAAAAAAGCAAAAAAAAATTGTACAGCTGGATCTCGTCTAGTCAAACTAGAAATATGTCTTCTACTTATTACAGCGTAACTAGATATATAAAATTTATTAGATGTGAATAATCCATTAGCTCTATTCTTGTTGTTGTTAAATATGTTATATTTATTGGTAATAGATCATTTTGGGCTATGGTGGTAACCCAGGAAAGCTGTCTAAGTCTCTAGAGTTATTCCTTTAATTTTATCTGAATAATACCCCTGTACTCCATCAATATATTAATCCCCGAGAAAATCTCTTTCTAAAATATCTCATCTAGAGCCTTGTGTAACCTTTATAACTGGTTAGAAACTTCCGACTGTACATTAGACACCATTTCAGGTACCCACCAGTGACCCAGTCTGTAGCGATTTTGTATTAAACCGACGCTCTCTACTTAGATATAAAGTGTTTGACCGTTTTCACCAGCATTGCCAGACAATATTATATTATCCTATAGCCCTGTCAGGCTATACTATCTAAAGTAACTAATTGTTACTAGTATATTTTTAAATACATATTGCATATACTTGATTTAAAGATAGGACTTTGAATTTTAATTTCATATTAAATGTAACCAATTAATTTAGACTTCATCTCATCTATTATATAAGGTTTAACTATTTCAACTAAATTATTCATAGATTGTTTTCATATATTTATTCTCCATTTATTAGGAAATCCTGTTTTTACAACGGTACATTTAAGATTATATTTTTTTTTAAATATTACATAAAAATTCACCTTCTTTAAAAGTAAAATTATTAGTTGCAAGAGATATTGCTTGTTTTACTTGTCTAGACCCATCTTGCATAATTCAATGGGCTAAACCTATAGGAGTTAAATATTCATCTATTCAACTATGAATTACTTTTTTTTACTCCATCTTCCATTTCATAAAAAGAATCGTATATTCAAACTAAAGAAGTAAATGTAAACAAACTTAATCTGTAATTAAATCTTATATTTATATCCTGTTTAGGATTATCATATCTTTTTACTAATTTAGGAGTAATATTTGAACAGTACCCTATACTATTAAAATATAACGTTAGACTATGAATATAAGCAGAATTATTTATTCCTTGTTCAATATTAAATCTTACACTGGTAGAATTTTTGCCTTTTATTTTATCACCTCATCAATCTCCAAGCATACCACATATGATTATAGATAAAACATCTTTATTGTGTGGCCCTATTTTATATAAAGCTTTAGTTCTAGCTTTACCAAAAAAGGATAAAGCAGTATCTGATGAAAAAATTTGTTTGTTTTAATATGAGATATTAACATTCAATTTGGCCACTTATTTTTAGCCATCATTAATATAAATAGTATAACACCTATAGTGAAAACTAATGTTCTTGGAGCTCTATATGATCCATAGTATAAATTTCTTCCTATATGTAAGTATACTAAAAAAAAGAAAGCTGAAGCTGTATTTGAGTGTAAATAACGTAATAATCACCCGTTATTTACATCACGCATTATGTGCTCAACTGAATTAAATGCCTCTAGTACACTAGGGTTATAATGCATTGCTAAAGTTACACCAGTTACAATTTGTATAACTAAACAAAAGCCTAATAGTGAACCAAAATTTCATAAATAGCTTATATTTGAAGGTTCAGGTGAATCAACTAAATATTCATTTCCTAAGCTGATAAGAGGGTGACTTTTTAAAATTCTCATTTGGTTTTATTGATTCGTTTTTCAGAGAGTATTATTTCTAGAAATCTATTAAAAAAAAGTTAGTATACATATTAGATATGCGTTTTTTTTTAACAAAACTCTAGTCTTTGTTTAGCTTTAACAATCTAAGTCTAAATTTATTCTTTAATGGTTAGGCACTGTCTAAGGAATATGTATAGCTTTAACACCTCTGGAATTTAATTTTTTTTGTATATAAAAAGTGTTATTTAAGTATATAATTAGCATCTTTTATCATTTTACTATCTAATTCTTGATCATTATTTAATATTTTATTAGGCGGTTTTTTTTGAGTTACTATACGTAATTTTTAATTTAGTGTCTTAAAAGTGTTTAAATATTTTAAAGGTTCACGCAATAAAGCTCCCTCCCGTATAAGCTGTATAGTAGCTTTTTAATGTTTAAATCCTATTGAAGATCTAGCAATCGCTAATATGTTATATTTTTGTTTTAAAAGAGTGATATAATGCTGTTTTCTCTATATTAAATCATTCGGGTCACAGTATTATAAAATATCAAGTTTAAAGGCAGAAGGTCCATTTTTTAGTAATGCATTGTAAATAATACTTTTACCTTTATTGTATTTAAGTAAGTAAGATTTATAAGAATAATTTGTTAACTACGGAACGGAATAAATCTAAAACATAACCTACATAAATAAAACATGTTTTAAGATTATTTCATTTAGATATTCAAGTTTTACCTTTATTATCTTTTAAGATATCTTTTTTGTATAAATGGGCATTTGAATAAGAAATAATTGGTCAAAATATTTTATTCTTATTATTGTTATCATGTGTATTTAAACCAGTTACGCTTTTTTTTTAAGAAAGCATCTTAAACCTAACATATGCTTTTTACCTCAAACATATGTATTTTTGCTAAAAAACTGTATAAAAATAGTACCGTTATTAATCACCATTTAAATGTTTGCAGGGCAGATGAGCGTTAGTTATTTTCACCCGGAGGACTTAAAAATTTTTAAGCCACGAGAGATTACCCCGACCTCTCTGGCTTTGCCCTGAATGATAAATCAGGGTTCCCTATCGTTGCTCACATAAGTATATAGCTGTTTTACTCCTTTAGTCTTAAGATTCTGTATGATAAATTTGTTAATAGCACTTCATAATTTGAAGTTATATACGGAAAAGGATGGAATTGAACCATCAGATGTTAAAACACAATATTTAGCAAATATCTCGCCCTACCTATAGCAACTTTTCCTTTTTAAAAAAAAATCTGCGGTTATTTAAATAGAAAGATATAACAATTTAGACCTTACTTCAATTCAATAATCCAACGTATTACAGATGGAAATCTGTAATCGAGTTAGACCGGGAACGATCCGGCATCTACTTTCTCGACAAGAAAGCCCTTTACCAATTAAGTTACTAACTCATATTATGCTACGGCCAACCGAATTCGAATCGGTACACATCGTTTGGAAGACGAACGGTCTACCATTAACCTATAGCCGTCTAAATGTCTAAATACATTTAGTTATATATCTAGTTCAAACTATATATATAATACATTACTAATTATTAAGTACCAAACTAAGTATTAAGTAAAATACATTACTAATGTATTAACTAAATTTCTTTACAATGTATTAAATAAACAGAGTATTTTGCTGCTTTACTTAACTTAACAATTATATATTAAAAAGACTTTCTTTTTTCTTTTACATCTTAGTTATCCTGTGCTTCTGTACTACTAGTGTTTACCTGTACCATCCTATTTAGACTTATAAAACTGTATTATTTGGGATTAGCTACATATATATTTTAAAGGAAGTTTATATGTAAAACATATTAATTTATTAAAAAGATTTAGATGTATTCAAATTAACCTGTATTTTACTATATTACTGTATATTGTGTTTAAGAAAAAAAAAGCTAGCTAGCTAATGTGTTTATCTTTTATACTTTGGTGATATTTTAGCTTTATACAAATATTTTTATTAGTACTTTTAAATTATGTTAGTTTATTAGTATATAATATAAAAAAAAATATCTAAAGTTTTTAAATAAAAAAGTGAGGTGCATCATATACTCTTATATTTTTAATATACTCTTAAATATTCTAATATAAGAAATATATTATCATGCAGGTATAGTTTTTATCAGGGGTATATTATTTTATATTAAAGAGTAAAGACTAATCGATATATACGCTTGTATAAAGATCCTTTTAATATTCCTTGTCAAAGGAAAAAAAGGTGAAGGATGACATTCCCAAATAAACGTATTCTTCCTATACATTCATATCATAGAAATTATACTAATAATTATAAAAAAACTCAGACAGGAGTTTTCTACTCCATAAAGGCGGTAATAGAATGTGATAATTTAAGATGGGATATCCCATAATGTTCATATCCTTAAAAAAAAATCCGTCGTTCATAGTAGTAGGAACGACAAAAATACTATCATGATACCCATAATTGATATAAAACGTACGCTTAACCAATTTTTTTTTTTTGAAACCACGGAGATTAAAATTAAAAACAGTATTAAAACTGAACATAGTATTAAAATATATATATAGTGTAAAAACTTAGAATGACCTCTAAATCGAAAAAGACACCACATAACCATGTATGTGATGCGAATTCTATACAAAAAGCCAGACTACCTTTTTTTTTCTTTTAAAAGTTCTAATTTTTTTAGCAAAATATCGGATTATAACCTGAGTAAGTATAGTTTTTAAAAGGCGTATTCTTCTGAGAACCGAAGATAAGATGTGCAAAATCCAAAACACAAATAGAGTTACTCTCTCCATAACCCGCATAAAAATACAAGAAAATAATAGGGTGTCCCCTTTATGTAATTAATCGTTAGCGCCATTAGAATTAATACGCCATAATACATTATAGTCATTATCTTCAGAATTTTCCATAAAAAAGATATTAACAAAATATGCTGTTAAAGCTATAAATAATATTATTGAAATTGTTCAACCTGTAAACAATTGTTTGAATTTTTCTGAATTATTTTTTCTTTTTCTGTATTATGATCCTCAGTAGTAAACAGATAAAAACAAAAATAATCAAACAACATTCACAAAATGTCAGTAAAGTATTCCAGCTTCTAAGCCTAAATGATGATTTTCTGTTAAGTGATACGCTAATAAACGTCAAAAGCCAACAGCTAAAAAAATTGTACCAATGATAACATGCAGTCCATGGAAACCTGTTCCAAAGTAAAATACAGAACCAAATGCTCCATCTGAGAAAGTGAAAGAAGAAACTTAATATTAAACTCCTTTGAATGCAAGAAAAAAAAAAAAGACTTTTTTTATGAATTATTTTTTAGAATCCGTAGAAGGATTTGATATAGGTGTTCTGGCAGATTCTTGTAATTTTTTTTTTCCATCTCTATAGATTCTTTGCTGGGCATTAATTTGTTCACGATTTTCCGATTTATATGTTTTATTATATTCTCTACGGAGCCTCTTTCTTCTTTCCTCATCAGTCTCACCAAAAATATTATTATTTGGGTTTTGACCTCCTCCCCCTGAATTTGGACCATTTGAAGGTTGACCTCCTCCACCAGATCCACTAGATGGTGGAGATACAGGATTCAATAATTCTGATATTTTCATAAAAACAAATTTAGCTAGAATAAAAGAACTTAAGATAGCTATAATTGAACAGAATAGAATCAAAAATCTAAAGATCCAAGGATGTTTCTTAACCAAAATTTCATCAACCAACAAAAGATAGAAAAGTGTTAATACACTTACAGAAAAAGCACAGAATACAAATATAAGATATCAATCATTGTTATATCAAATAACTAAGAATAAACCAAGATAAATTTGTGTGATAAAACCTAGATATCTAGAATATTTTCTAGATAAATAATCCACAGCCAGAAAAAATTTAGATGTTTTTATTTTTTGAATAACAAAATCGAATTTGTATATAAATATTGGAAAAATAGCTAAAAAAAATCCATCTGAGAAAGTGAAAGAAGAAACTGAATATTCAACTCCTTGGAATGCAGTAAAAACGAATGCTAAAATAATAGTAAGCACTGCACCAAATAAAGCTCCATTTCTTTTTGCTTGTATTAAACAGT
>JAABUM010005937.1_pt1 | contig 12391 bp, 23 predicted proteins | sample 5559161 | NCBI WGS metagenome assembly JAABUM01 (sample SAMN10711868, study PRJNA513369) | rock metagenome | isolation source: Antarctica rocks | place: Antarctica: Victoria Land, Siegfried Peak nord | reverse complement strand
ACAAGGTTTCGAAACGAAACCCAAGGTTCAATTCCACTTCAGAGAATTAAACCCAAGGTTTCAGCTTTGCTGAAACCCTTGCTTTGCCAACCTGGACGCGCAATTGACATGCCTAAATCTGCTGCAGCAGTAATTTTTCCCACTCCTCCTTTTCCAGATGTAATAACGATAACTCTAGATGACGGAGCTGCAGCGGCAGAGCGGCCGTCAAGCGTCCAGCAGTACCTGCCATCACAAGAAAGCACACAGAAAAGATCCTGGTTCGACGCGGCCGCCATACTGAAAAGTGTTGACCACCCTGGCGCCGCAGGGCACCCGCCTGCGCGGAGGCTACCCCATGAATGGCGGCTTTGCGGCCACCTTCCTGCAGCGACAGCCGCCTCCAGGCTCCGGGATCGCCATAGCTGGCCACGGCCTGCGCGCGGTCGCCGACTCGGAGAATCCTGTGCCGGCGGGCGCCGTCGGCGGCAAGGGCGGCAAGGAAGCCATGTACGCGAATTCCAATCCAAATAGTGCTGCCAACTTGCTTCGCGGCGGCGCCGAGGCCCGCGGCTCGAACGTGGAAATGACGTTTGCTCACTAACGAGGCGATCGGAGCAGAGCTTCCGTCGACTCCTCTCGCTCACAACTGAAAGGCTGCTGGGGTCTGCGGGCAGCGGCAGCGTGCTGGTGCCTCCGCGCCCCGGCAGCGGGGGGACCTGCCTAGCAGTCGGCCACCTCCGCAGCCGCGCTGAAAACATGATGATGTAACGACGTCTGGAACGGTCAAATAAGGGCGCTCCATCGGTATCGGGAACCAGCAGTGCCAGTGTTTATCAGGACACGTGGCAAGGCAGCATGGTCAATCAGATTGGCAGCAAATTTCGCGTTGCCCTGGCATTGTTCCGACATCCAACATTCTTCCAAACTGACTGCACATTTGCAGTCGAATACAGTTCACCTCAAGTGCTGGCTGGCCAGTGACTCCACAAGCTAGCCAGTGAGCATGCTGATGATGCAACTGCCATTGCTGTGGCACTCGGCACGGCCGCCAGTGGCCGTGCAAGCCGCAGGTTTATATTTCAACCGTGCACGTCTCAGATTTCATTTAAGATATTTCGTTGTCAAAACTTTGTAAACAGCTGCAACACATAGGTACAACGAAAATCAGCACTGTGCTATGTGTCGTCGTCTGCTGGAGATTAAAGTGGACAGTTGGGCACTCTTGGCTCTCAAACTCAGGCATGTGGTCACATCAATCAAAACAAACTCGGCAGATCAAGCATCCGCCATCGACGTTTACCACAAATCATGTTCAATCAGCTCGGTTCAAAGTGTAGCTCCATGCTTCTGTGGCGGCGGCAGCGCACGCCACCACCACCACAGCACCGACAAAAAAGCTGCATCTACCAATGTTCATGCAAGGACAAAGGCATCACTAAACCCTCCTGAACTAGGCACAGGGCGGTTAGCACACGCTGCGCTGATGCTAATCCCCCGCTTTGTTTATGTGCATCAGACATCCCAGCGGTCCCAAGTCGCCATGTTCCAACCTCCAGCGATCCCTAGCCGCCAAGTTTCAACCACCGCCATATTGCGAATTACCGCTGCCACCGCCCTGGCGTGCTGTCTGCCGCAAACAGCATGCTCTGCATGCCGCCCGCCCGGCTGGGATGCTGCGGCGGCGCCAGCCGCCTGCCCACCGGAGTGCAGCACCCTCCCGCAGCAGGAGGCCCACCGGATCTGAAGCCGCTTGCAGAAGACGCAGCGCCGCCGCTCAACGTCGCCAGCACCGGCTCATCGGCCTCCATCCACCGCCCTCTGATGGCGCAGCGCCTCGCGCCAAACGCGACGCCGTGCTGCCGCTGTTGCTGGCTGACTTGATTGGCTGCGGGTTTGCTGCGGCAGGGGTTGACCCCTGAGCACGCCAGAACGCTTTGCGGCTGTTGAAAGCCCTGTGGGCGAGCGGGACCTCGTGGCCTCGCAAAGCTCTGCGGCTGCCGCTGTGAGTCATGAGGCTGCTCAAAACCCTGTGGCTGCTGCTGGAGACCTTGTGGCTCTGCAGCGCCCTGCGGATGCTGCTGAAGACGTTGAAGCTGCTGCTGCTGCTGCTGCTGCTGCTGCTGCTGCTGCTGCTGCTGCTGCTGCTGCAAGCCCTGCGGCTCGGAGAAAACCTGTGTTTCCAGCTCCGCATCGGCATCCATCCAACGGCCTCGCAATGCCTCCTCGTCTCGCCTGCGCGGCCGGCTAGGGTTCAGCGCCTCGCTGCTGCCACCACTTGAGAAGGTGGCACAGCAGAAGGCGGGTCCGCCAAAGCCGCCGATTCCTGCCCCACGGCTGGCAATGGAGCCGGCGCGGCTGACCGTGCTGCCGCCCTGCCATTCTGGATGAAAACAGCTGAAGGCAGGCTGCGTGCCGCGCACATACTGCGGCGGCGGCGGCTGCCAGTGGCCGACAGCCTGCGGGCGTCGCGGGTATGGATGCTGTTCCATGCGCTGCCAGCCGCCAGCATTGCCGCCAGTGCCGCCGCCGACGCGCCCGCCGCCGGCGCTGCTGCGGCCACACCCGCCGTAGTCTTGATGCCTGCCGCCGCCGGCCGCCTGGTTGAAGCACGGCTGGCATCGGTCGAAGTCGAGGCGGCGCCTCACGTTCCGGCGGCTGCTCGAGGCTCTAGCAGCTGGCGCACCATCTGAAGTATGGGAAAGGCTGCGCCGTGCCTCCTGCTGCTCGTCTGCCACTGGCCTGAAAGCGGGGAGCATGCTACGGCTACTCCGCCGGACTGGCGAGCCACCATCATCGGCGGCGGGCGACCTCGTCCCTGGAGCAGCCTCGATTGCACACGCAATGCCTGGCGCCGTAATGTTGGCACATGTGACTGCGCGCTGCAGCCGCCGCACGCACGCCTTCAGCAACTGCTGCACGGCGCTGGGGGTACCCCGGATCTGCAGCAACAGCATGACAGCATGAGCTCCCATGATTGCCGATATCCAGCAGGGTTTTCTAATGCTGCCCAAGCTGCAGTGACACTGATGATGGTGTTCATCCTGCTGTCCCAACCCACGCCTCTGCAGGCAGCTGAGCAGCTAGATCGCACTCGCCCAGCCAATGCCCCGGTCAATCCGCTCAACTGACTCGAATGCTATAAGATCAGGCAAGACTCGCTGCAGTGATACATTACGAGGCAAGCAACCCTCGCAGGCAGGCAGCGAGAGCTCAGGCAGATGCACCGACCTCTGCAATGCATTCTCTGGGACCGCCTGTTGCTGCTGTGCTGCCGACACCGGCGGCGATGTCAAAGCTGCAGGTGCCGCCGCTTTGGGCACCATACTCTCGCAGCAGGCCTGCCCGCGCCTCCCGCAAACTCGCGGCCTGAATGAACGGAGATTGAGTAGTTATGATGCCCTTAAGGGCAACGGCACCGATCTGGTTTTCCCGCCCTGAGTCGCGCCTGCTCGCAATAAAAAGATCGGCTCTCGCTGTCGTGTGTGGATGCTTCACGCCAAGAGAGGAGGCAATTCCTGTGTACTTGCATTGAATTTTCACCCTGCTGGGCACATGTTGTGTTATTCCATTTGCGCTAGTGTCCTCACCTGGCGCGCATCCAGCAGCAGGCGCACATCCGTTTGCTGCTCTTCCGGCAGCTCATCTGCCGATGCCTCCCGGTCGATCGAGACCATGCATGCGTGCAGCGCCGCCGCAGCAGCTTCTGCAGAGCTGCCACCGTCCGCACCGAGAGGCCTGTTCAGCCAAGGGCGGTTCAATGCAGCCCGCTGGCCTTAAGATGTCGAGTCGAGGTTTTGGAGTCGGGCCGCCCCTAACCACCCACTACCACATCCTGAAGCTGATGGCATTGGCTGTCGTGGATCGATTTGCTGCGTACATGAGCCAGCAATCCACATGTGGAACATTCGATCGCACCCACAATCATGTCCATGTGGAATCAGGTCGCACCTGCCGTCAATCAGAGACATGGTGATGACTCTGTCGCCTCTGCTGGGCTCCGCATCTTTGATGTGCAACTTGGCGCCGCTGCTCTGCCGCACCTGGTTGATGACGAAGCCGCCCTGCACGCAGCCAGGCGCCAGTCAGATCCAATTGATTAGGTCGATCATCATCGATCATTCGGCAGGTTTGGACAGACGCGCCAGAGATGAGGTCTGGCTTGGAGCGCAAGGAAGTGTGATGTCAGGATGCCCCACACGCAGAGAGTTTCAGAGCTTCACCTTGCCAATGACGCTGCCGGTGCACGCGACGGGACACAGCATCCGCAGCAGCGCCGACGGCGGATCACCGTCCGTCACCGCTGCATCAGCTGTTTCCGTCTGGCCGCTGCGCGCCTGCTGCATGCGCTGCCTGGGCTCAGCTTGAATCGCAAGGTCCTGCAGGATCGCGTGGAATATGCCTTGTCGGCCTGACCAGCGGTGGCGAATTGGTTTGCGGGTTACTTACCGCAGAGTTTCAGAATTGGTAGGATGCGCAACAGCGTGTGCAACAGTCAAGCGAAAAGCTATAATTTGAAGTTGAGCGGCAACAGCTTGCCTTACAGGAGTGCTGATTGCCAGGAGCGGCGTCCAGCGGACTGCTGTGATGTCGCCGCTTGTGCAATGTGGACACCGGAGTGAATTCCTTGTGGCGACCCTCCATGCTGAGTCCTACAGCAGCCAGTGCGAGTGACTTCATTCGTGTAGGGGGAGTACACAGCTGCCACCGCAATCATATGCCGCCATAGGGTGTTTGACCAAGAAATGCCAGCTGTGCACTTCAGAATGCAGATGGCCACTGGCATAGTCAGCAATGGAGTGACGATGCGCACTCGTTGATAGCAGCTAAAATCCCTGAGTGTCTCTGACGAGGCCGGCAGCGCGGCGCGTCGGCGTCGATTCGGCTGACACTAACAACTTTCCACTGTTCCAGTACACGCACCGACTGCTCAGGAAGTGGACCTTCTGCCACAGCCTAGACCACCTTGAATGACACAATGCGGTCGTGCAATCACTTTTCAGGGCTTCGAGCGCCCAGATCCAATGCTGGTCGCATGCACGTCAGCAGATGCGCGGTGACGATTGGTGTGCCAGACGGCGAAATAGCGGCAACAAGAATGAACGGTTGGCTCCTTGTGTTCAAGAATAACAACAATAGAGTCCTAAATGGTACTATTGCGAGGCGTCTGGTCTCATGACAATGACACTTGCGCGCGCAATTGTCAATCACGCGCGGTTCACGTGCCATCGGCGGTCAGCGGCGGGCCACTGTCCTCACACAATTACGTTCTCTGGCGACGCAGCGCGGAAATGCGACGCAAGGTAGTAAGCGTGACAGAATCAGAACCCCGACTCGCATGTGGTGTTTTACAAAGTGACTCCCCCACACGAACGGAAACGAGAAGGACCGTCCAGGCTGTGGGCGAAGTGCACTCCGCAGTGGAAGGGGGTTTTTTGGCGGTCAAGAGTCAGCAAGCAATTCTCCTCAGAATACCACATTCCGTTACCGTTCGATCTGAGACATAATTTCAAATATTGGAGTGGGCCTATGCCGCCGCCGCCGCCCTTGCCTTCTAATGAACACTCTGTATGTCCATTCTGGATATTTATACATTCATGCTGCGCATAAAATTTTTATGCGCGCCGAACGTCACCATCGAAACATGCATCGTCGATAAGTCAGCCTGTCTCCTGCTCTGCGCTGCCAGTGCCACTGCAACCTTTCAATACTCGAGCTTTGTGAGGCGCTGAGACGCTTTCTTCGCGCTTCCCGCGCCGCGCTCGCCATTCGTGTCACACCAGCCCGCCGGCCGGCACAGCCAGGCAGGAGCCCTGCACTGCCGTTGGCGAGCTGAGGAACAGTATCGCGCGGGACGCCTGTAATGGGTCAGGACGGGGCAGGAGTGTCAGCAAGCGCAGTGCACTGAAAGCTGACAAATTGTGAGTAGGCAGGCTGCCACACTCGTCCATTCAGTTACTTGTGAGAATGTGCGACGGGTCAGCAAGTTAATTCGCAGGTGTGGATGCTACAGAGTATAGTATGACAGCAGCTGTGGAGGAGTGACTAGTTTATGTACCTGCTGCCGCTGTTCTTTGGCGCAGAGCTCGTCCTCGTCAGAAGAAGGTGGGGACTCAGGCGCCATGTCCAAGTCTCCCTCCTGTTGGAACATGCACTGCCAGGCTGCGACTGAGAGTCAGGCTGCTCAACAATGGGAAGTCTGTGATGCAGTGCCTGCACCACCTCACTCTGTGATGCAGTGCCTGCACCACCTCACACCACCTCAGTCTGCACCGTGTGGGGACATATATGTGCAGTCGCCCGAGTGTGGCTGCGGATAGGCGCGGCAGCTTTGCACCTCTAAGGATGCGTCTGATGAGAGGGACACCTCTGCGGCATCGCTGGCGCTGCTGTGACGTGCGGTGAGCTCCCCACCGGCCAGCAACACAGAGTTTATGCGCACGCCGTGCGGCGCGAGCTGCCGCCCAAGTGCGCACATCAGATCTTCCTGTCAGTGGAGCACAGTTTCTCAGCCTTTGAGAACGAGCAGCCACGAATGACCAGGACGAAGACTATACAACGCAATCCTCGTAAGGTGTGCACCCTTCCGAATGCCTCAATCAGCTGGACATGTGAAACTGCGAACCACATCTCATCTACGCACCGCATGGAAAGACGATAGGCTGCTGAATAAAAACTGCGCACCTGTGCATGCTTTGCCACGACCGCATGAGATGACGTGGTTGCTGCGCCGCCGGCGAGCACGCCAGACAGACTGACGACATCCACGATGCGGCCGTTGGACGTGGTGAGATGTGGCTCAGCCGCCTGCGTGTTGAGTTGAGTGAAGGAGTGATATTATGGAGTGATATTATGGTTGTAAGGATGCAGGACTCGGGTTCATGGGCTTGCAAATATGCACCTGCACGCATGGGCAGGTTGCTGACCATGCAGATACAGTTTCCTGCTTGGTGATCAAGCGCGCCACAAACAAACACATCATCTGAGACGCGCTGTCTGAATGCGACAGTTCTGCAGCCTTCAAGCAGCAAGGTGCACTGCATGAGCGGCAACATCGCCGTCTCGAGAAGATCCCCCCGTAGTGATCGCCTTCACCTTCACGAGCTCGCTGGTGGTGCGCAGGTGTTGCCGTAGCGCTGCCGTTACAGCGCCGCCAGGTGGCGCCGCCGCACCGTTGTCGTCATCAGCAGGGCTTTCATCAAAGCTAATGTGCCTGCACAGGCCCACGTTGCCCTTCTCGTCGGAGGGAAGTTTGGCCGTCACATTCGTAGATGTCTTGCAAGGAAGGACAGCGCGCTGCTGACCGTCAGGTGATCTGCGGGTCACTGACAGTCTGCGCCAGCAACCCCTTCCCTCCAGAGACAGCCGGCAGCCGCAGTAGCGATCGGATTCTCTGTTCAGTCCATTCAATGGGCTGAGATACTGCACTGTTCAGCTCTTACGCATCATTTCACCTGTCGTTCAGGACGAGGACATCGATGCCACCCAGCCTCCCTGCGGCTTCCCCAATAGCGCGCGCAACGCCGCCGATGCTGGAAAGGTCTCTCACAACCGCATAGCCCTGTTGAAACCTTAGAAATATCATTCGAAATTTTTCCATGGGTATGGTGTCTCTACGTGTGCACCGGCCAGAGCTGCTGGGCTGAGCGCTGTGTTGCACAGCGTTGTCCGCCTATGCCGGGACCAGGCCAGAAAGAAGGAAGCTTTCGAAGAGCTAAGCACCATAGCATGAAGAAGGACGCCATCTTACCTTGTGAAGCTGGGTGATGAGGGGCTTCAGCTGCTCCTTGCTGCTGCTGATGACCGCGAGGGTGGCACCCTTCTGATCGAATGCCAAGGCCGCGGCGGCACCGACGCCAGATGCACCTGAGCGTGGCAAACTGACTTGGCGCGCTTGAATGAGGCACTATGAGCTCATTGCAACGTTGAGCCGCTCGCATCCACCAACATGCCGCCGTTGCACTTCCATGTTACAGGATGCACACAGCTCGGGTGCAGGGAATGCCGCTCACCGACAATGAGCACCCTCCTGCTCCGCCATACACCATCCGCATTGGAATTCCGCTTATTCGAGGTCTCAGCGCTGCTCTGACCTGCACCGGGGCGGGCAACAGTCGCATAACATGAACGGCATGGCAGCGCGCCGGCAGGTGCAGACGGTGTGAGCAGCTCCGCCGCTGCTTTGAGGGCGATACAGCTCCCTGGAAGACGCACTCTTCGATGTTGCGAGGCTTTGGTGGCATGCGCACCTGAAGTCTGCAAGCTCATCAGGTGCTTCACACCGTGAGCTGCGAAAAGGCACATCGCGTTATTGAGTACCGGCGGTTGGCTCGCTGCAAAACGAGAGAGGATTGGATTTGGTGCGAAAGTGGGAGGCATGCAATGTGCAATAGGAGACTATGGGGTGATAACTTGCACCAGGCTGCGGATCTCCTAGGAAAACCACAAATCGATGACGTGACTGCACGAAGTGGGCATCAGCGGCATCTGGCGTCAGAGGTCGCCGCTGGGAGCGGATGAACAACACGCAAGGATGCTGATGAACGTAATTTGCGGGATCCATGCGGGAACGTAGTGTCTATTTGGCTGGTTGCGCCTCCTGTATCACCACCACCACCATGCATAAAGCTGCTGATGCCTGTGTGTGCGTCTGCGTGCGCCGGCAACATCAAATGCACGAGAGCATGGTTGGGACATCATGGGCCAACAACGTCACAGAAACGCAGGAGCCGTCGTTACTTCGTTTTTTCAATACAGAAATTAGGATGTGGCGCAACGGCGCTGCAAGCCATGCAATTGCTGCACGACATGACCTCGAGTTATGAGGCGTGCGACTATGACACCAAACACATGGCATGCTTCGACAAGCTATACTCATGCGTTGTGTTCGTGTGTGCCGCCGCCGCAATACTTTGAGCTGCACAGGCCCGCTGCGGGCTGACTGATCAATGACATACTACGTGTACGCTTGAACACCGGCCAGTGGACAGGATTTGAAAACCTCGACGGTGCCGAGACTTCAGCACCACGATGTTTTAACGCTGCTGGCAGCACCGCTGGCTGAAGCCATATTATAACTGTCATTGCTTGGCGAAACTGCTGCTGTGTTCTAACAGATACGCCCCGCCAGAAGATGGCGGCGCATCAACCCGTGTTGCGGCGTTAACTCAAGCTCCGGGTATAGCACACATGTCACGCCCATGTGTTCCATGCTGAAGCCGTCATGACGCTGCAACCAGGCGCGTTTGCCGGCACGGGCAGGCAGGCGCCCTGCAGATACGACGCTGCTGGGCTGCTGAGAAACAGGATCGCCCGGGACACCTGCAGGCACCAGCAATGTGGCAGAATCTTTCGAGCACGATAAACATGACAGCGAGCAGGATGCGGTATCGATACCGCATCCTGCTGAATATCATCTCATGTGATTTGTGGCCATCCTGCTGAACATCTGATATGATGTGTGGCCATCCGGCTATACACCAATGAACTCTGGCGACACGAGTGCAATCTGGGCGCGCACCTTCTGACGAATGTCCTTTGATCGCCGCTCGGCTTGGAGAGCCGCAGGCAACGACACCGGCGGCGATAATCCCGCGTCGAACGCTGCCTCCTGCACATGTACGCGCCAGCAGATGTGAGAAGCCCGCCAGCAGAAATAGAGTACTTCGCTGTCTGAGGTGTCCGCGCTGTCTGCACAGTGCGTGGACATGATGGTGCTGTGCACAGCCCAGGGTGTCGCACAGCCACGGCGGCAGTCAGGACTCAGGCTCCACCCCCCTCTACGGTTTGACCTCTCACCGCAGATGAGGCGTCCTTGGGCATGTATCTGACGGCAGCGGCGCTGCTGGCGCCTGCCGCCGTGAGGAGCACCGAATTGAAGCGCACCCCTTGCGGCGCAAGCTGCTGCCCCAGATCGTTGGCCAAATGCTCCTGCACCAGGCCAGATGAGGCATTCAGAAGGTCAAAATATTGCATGCTGGCCAGGGTGTGCTGAGCAGCGTGCTGAGCATCTGTAGCTGGGGGTTTGACGCCGCCAGATGTACTTGCATGGATCTGCTTGCCATATCGGTGGCATTGAGGCGCGGCGGCTGACATGTGCTGTCAGACTAGTCTGACAGTACTGGGTGGGTTTGACAAGAAGCAAGCAGGCAGTGCCATGTGCGGATGGCGGTGCGCCTCTGGCGGGACTGCTCTCTCACCTGCGCAGCGCGCTCCACCCTGAAGGACGTTGCCGTCGAGTCGCTACGGGCGGGCAGGCAGACGACGTCCACAATGCGGCCACCGGACTTGACGACGTGCGACTGCGCCGCCTGCGGGCAGGATGCCGGTGGGGGCTGCCGTCGTGGAAGGCTTTGATGAACTCCACGCTGGCAGCGCAGCTGATCTATGCAGGTGATGATGTGTGCGAGCAGTGCACAGTGCTGTGGTGGCACCCTGGAACTGGAACTGGAACTGGAACTGGAACTGGAAGTGGATGCGGATCGGATCAGCGTGCATCACAGATCTGGCAGCAGAGACTTGGCACGCTCGCCCTTGTGCCTGTAGGTAGATAGTCCAGCACACCTGGACCAAGCCCCCGACGACGTCTGCGGGGCAGCCTTCTGTGGTGCAGTTCGGCAGCCAGGCTGCTGTCCCTGCGCAATTATAGGTGGTCGGAACAGTGTGGCAGGCGGCATGGCGTCGAAGTGCATAACAATCCAATTATATGGCATATCAGATCACTGGTTTGTTTCGAGTGCTGAAATATCCCGCCTGATGTTCAGGATGAGGATGTCGATGCCGCCCAGCCAGTGTGCTGCGGCTGCGACTGCGGCGGAGATCCCCTCGGAGCTGGAAAAGTATCCGACGATCCTGTGGCCCTGCAGAATGATAGGTACGTGTCTGTTGATGGATAAATCATGGATGACATCAATGCTGAGCTGGAGCGCACAGGGAGGAGCGCAGCAGGCAAAGCACGCCGAGCATGGCGAGACCGTGCGGTCGTCGCAGGAGTCTGAGCAGAGCTCGGGTACTTGAATGTGGAAGAGCAACCTACCCGGTGCAGCTGGTATACGAGGGGCCGCAGGGTTTCTTTGCTGCAGCCGACGATTGCCACAGTGGCTCCCCTGGCGTCAAAGGCATGAGCAGCTGCGGCGCCGACACCGGAGTCGCCTGATTGGGCATAGAAGCGAGCTCAAAGATACTCGAGGATGTTGTTCAAGTCAACTCAGCTTCCAGCTGGTCGCGCGCCGCCGCTGCACCTCGCTTTTCTGAAAGGGTACAAATCATGAACAGAGGCTCACCGACGATCAGCACTCGCTGCATGGTGAACGCATCGTTTGTATGTGAGTCCTCCTGGCCGAATAACGGCTCTAACTTTCGTCCTGCATGTTGCACATCGCGCTCGAGCGTTCCTCAGCCTTGGCACGAGTGGGCTGATCAGGCACATCACACGCTGCAGTGCAGACCGGTGCAAGCAACATCCACAAGGCTGTGCAGCTTTGCAGGCGCAACACAGCCGTCTCAAATCCATGTAACATGCGGCTTGCACACCTCCTGTGACCGATTGCCTGAACAAGTTCATCGGGGCCTGCAGGGCGGCTAAACACATTGGGGGCGCTGGCCGGTCGATGATGCAGGTCTGCTGCGGCTCAGTTGGCTAGAGACGTTGCAGAACGGAGGACAGCATGCAAGCCCAGGCGTGTTGGAAGCGATTTGGCAAGTCACCAGCTCCGACACTACGAGTAGTGATACGTCCCCGTCACTTGACGTTGACATCACAGCACTGAATGTGCACATGTTGGCGCACGCCACACAAGCGCCACGTGGATGTCCGCCATCAGAAGAAATGGAACAACGTGAGGGTTTGCAAGACGAGAGGATTTGCAGCCCAGAATTTCGAACATGCCAGCCCCTGGCTCTCTGCCTGAACCCGCTGCTCATCATCCGCTGCTGCCACTGCCGACGGCGCAACCAGCCAGCGGCCACCGCCAGGCAGTGTACAATCTTGGTGGCGCTTTCCAGATGAGAATAAAGCAGAGAATTTCGGGTAGGGATCATTCATCCCAGCTACGGCGCATACAGAGTGGTGAGGCAGTCGTGGAAATGACCGAGCACGCACCAGCCTCTTGTGAGCACTGCTAGCGCCAGCCTAGTGATTGAGATGCTGATCCCCTTGCTGCCTCGCATCACGAGGCCAACAATTGTGTTGCTTGCGGGACGGCATCGGGGGTCTGGATACGGCTTTCACTCATAGTGATCGCGGCACTGCCAGGTTCAGGTTGTGCGAATAAAAACAAGCCATTTTCCGATGCATGGTACCTACTGGCGCTCACTGCACTACCACATCACTTTGGCTGCAAACATATCGAGACAAAGACAGACTACTAAGATACACCACCGGCCGCAGCACCGGCGGTCCATAAACCTAACA
>JAABUM010005936.1_pt1 | contig 12397 bp, 19 predicted proteins | sample 5559161 | NCBI WGS metagenome assembly JAABUM01 (sample SAMN10711868, study PRJNA513369) | rock metagenome | isolation source: Antarctica rocks | place: Antarctica: Victoria Land, Siegfried Peak nord | reverse complement strand
TGTGCTGGACAGGAGAACCGCACGCAACACCAACGGCACGACATCATGGGAGTACCTGATCAAGTGGCAAGACTACCCGCCGGAGAACAATACCTGGGAGCCATGGCGCAACCTAAACACCTACGGCAAGAAATTCGTTTTTGGATAACTTGACACACAATCCACTTGCACTCTCTCCTCTCAAAGCACCATCGCCCTGCGCACCTTGTAATATCCAGAGATATAAAACCGCCACCGTCAGTCCTTTGGCCGAGCACCACAGAGCTCTCGCCGTGAGTACTCGAAGTGCCCTCACCGTCACTCTCCCTCTGCATACACCGCGCGCACACCTGATTAGCCTTGCCTATCACGGGCAACTGCTACAATCCCGGTGTGTGCGCAACCTGCCGCCGATTGCGCCTAGTGACTCCCGACTGCCGCCACAGCGCTGCCGTCAGTAGATTGTTTCCGGCGGCGGCGTCTGTGGTCACGCGTGTGTCTGTCGCATCAGTGGCGTGCAGCAAGTTCATGCATCAGTGGCGTGCAGCAAGTTCAATAGCGGCTGCGCGGCGCTGCTGAGAATCTATATAAGCCCCTCAGGACGACATCCCAGTGCACGGCTGCATTTACCAGGTGCGTCATCGGTGCACGCACCTTTTGCGTGTGTGCACGCACGTGCGCAGCATACAGAGCTCAGCTCTTGCTCATTACTGATTCACAGCACGCCATTTGGCTTGCGACCCCGAGTTTTGTGCCGCAGAAGAGAATTCTGATGATGGGGTTTTGTGCCGCAGGTCGAGACCGGCAAGATCGTGGAAGTGAAGTAAAATGACGTTCCAGCTTCGGTGGCGTTTGCCAGATATTTTTTTGTGAACTAGCCCTAGTGAACTAGCCCTAGTGAACTTTTCAGCAGTGGCATCCTTGATTGCCGCGCGCCCTCGTATGATACCAAAATCTGTACGATCGATCCACTTGGATCCTGTAATCTCTGTACTTTCTGCCGTCGGTTTCCAGCTGCCAATCCCACAGCATCCCCGCAGTTCTACCCTCGGCAATCTCACTGATGATCCAGCAGCCAGATCTGCAACACTCCCAGACGCAAGTTCCAGTGATAACATATGCCTTCACCAATCTCAGGATTCGGCCAAAACTGCATTTCCCAAAGCTCCGTCCATCCAGGTCGCTGCCGCGATCATATTCCAGCACCCACGGCACAGCGCCCAGGTCCATGCGCCAGCCCACCACAGGCAACCGCCCTCTACCGCAATGCCGGCACCGCCATTCGCGAATTAATTCCTGCTGGCCAGCCGCAGCCAACTGCATTTACAGTAGATAGACTGACACATGGCCGACCTCGCCGCTCTGGCAGGTCCGCAGCTGTCGCCAAGCTACTGTACAGTAGCACAGGACATGTCTTGTGGCGCTGAGATTGAGGGCTGCGCCGCAGGAAAATGTTTTTGCCTAACTTTCAACTTGTAATCAGACAACCAATTCCAGATGTAAATCCACAACGTCGATTGACAAATAATGTCCAGCAGTCTCATCAGACAGAAGCGAAGAATTGGGTGCCTAACACCAGAAAATATGACCCGCCAGCAAGCACTTCTATTGCCTGCTCGCCCAGCCAGCGTGTCGTTGATTCATGGCCAATAAACCAAGCCGGCAGAAGGTTCTTTCGCCAATTGACATGCGAAACCTATTGAATTGCTATTATGGTTCAGGAGCCGCAGACGATCATGTTTAGCTGGTCCAGCTCCCGCCGTCAGTTCACTTCCGCCGCCAGCGCAGCAGTGCGCTGAACAGCCGCTTCACGAACGGCGTCAGGCGGCCCTTATTGTAGACGCCCCCCACCTGCCGGATGGCCTCTGCCTGCCAGCACGCAGCGGCAGCATCAGACCAGCACGCAGAGGCAGAGCATGCAGCGGCAGCATCGGGCCATCAGGGTGTGCCCATCGCAACACAAAACCGGCCCTGCCTGAACCACCAGCCAAGTGCGGCTAGGCGCAGATCGATGCCGTATCTCAGAGCAGGTCTGGCGTAGTCTGACTCAGCGGTGACTGCAGATGATGTGCACACCTGGGTGTGGTAGGGGTGGATGACTGAGGCCAGTGCCCCGAGGCCCATGCCCGCCCGCATCGCGACGGTGATCTCCGAAATCATGTTGCCGGCATCAGGACCAACGATGGTTGCGCCCAAGATGACATCCGTGCCCTTGCGGACATGTACCTTGACAAAGCCTGCAACGGCCGCACATCACTTTGTCTGGCACGTCTCAAGGCTTCAAACTAACACCCAGCGCAACCGTGCACATGCATGCAGCAAGCCGCAAGCATGAGGCGACATGCATGGAGATGGAGGCATGAAGCTGTGCCTGCCCCAGCGCCGTCCAGGATTGCGCGGTCGACTTCGGCGAGGTCCCGGGTGAAGGTGTCAAAGCGGATGGACTTTGCCTGGCGGCCGCAGCAGTGCACAGCCGTGTCAGATGGGCACGTTGGGAACCAGCATCACACCCCACCATCGACCAGCAGTTCAGTGTGTCAGATGTATGGGCATCCTGTGAATGGCACCATCCACTCGATTGGGCACACTGGCTGGTCAGCAGGCAGAGGCACACCTCCAGGTCTGCTGGGTACATGCCGACGTGCGCGACCTCGGGCTCGGTGTAGGTGGCCCACGGGATGAACAGCGAGCTGAAGGTGCCGCGCCCGAAGAACAGCGCGTTGCGAATGACGGTGCGCGCCATGAAGTCCGACACATGCGTGAACTTGAAGTGCGTGCAGCAGTCGCCGACGGCAAACACGTGCTTGAGGCTGGTCTGCAGACGGTCGTTGACCTGCGCGCAGTATCACAGCATGCAGTGGGCTTGAGCACGCAGCAGCTTCCTGAGTCTACTAGGCCACTCGCGGTTGTAGGGCTGAAGTCAAATGAGACTGCAATGCGGCAGCAGGGCTGATGTCAAGTATGGCGGGAGGACATTCAGGGGGAAGCAGGAGTGCTGCTTGCCTTGATGCCGGTGAGCGTGTCAAAGTCGATGCCGGCTGCTTCCAGGCCTATGTTGTGCACGTTGGGGACTCGGCCGGCGGCCACCAGCAGCGCGTCGACGGTGAGCGTCTCAGCCTGGCCGTCTGAGCGGGTGAAGCGCAGCTCAGAAGCCCCCCCTGCAGTGGTGGCAGGGCCAGTATATCAGCAACAATCATGTTTCACAGACGGATCCGTGATGCCCTGCTCGCTGAGCGAAGGCTCCGCACACTGCCGCCAATGTTGGATCACAGCAGCATGCCCCTGCTCGGCGCGCTCAAAGCCAGCTGATGAAAATAATGGGAACAAAGGACTGCCCTACTACAGGGGGGCTCCCGCACACGCAGGGGGTTATCAGGAACAGAATGGCAGGCTTACTCACCTGGTAGGCTGCGCACGCTGGTGATGTTGATGGAGAGGAAGAACGTGACGCCGTCGCGCGCCAACTGCGCCTGCACGATGGCTGCAGCCTCGACGTCCTCCTTACGCAGGGCAGACGCGCTGTGGCTGATCACGGCGGTCTGCGCGCCAAAGCGCGCCATGCATTGTGCCATCTCCATGCCTGCAACGCCACGTGTGGTCTCAGCAATTCATTGATAACTTTCGTGGTGGTTTCCCACAAACCTAAATCACGCCCAAAGCAGGTGTCAATAATGACCTTCCAGCCAGCTGTGTGCACTTGCCACTCTGATGCGGCAGCGCCGTCATTAGAACGCAAGACCTTGCGCAGAGTACTCTCAGCAATCTCATCCAAGTGGCCATTTGTGCGAGTGGAGGTGCACGCATGCGCAGCATGGCCACCTGGCATTGCGGGCGGGCCTTTCGAAAGCCCCGCACATGGCCAGCAGGCTGGCTGGATCCATACGAAAATCCCCATGGATGCCAGGTCTGCCTGCAGGTGGAGCTTTTGAGGCCAACGAAATTCACAGCTATCTGCCAGTCGACACGACGCACCGATTGGCCCTGAGCCAATGACGGCAAAGCGGCGGGGTAGCTCCGTCTGGTTGTAGAAGGTGTCGTTTGTCAGGTAGCTGGAATCGGCCAGGCCGGGGATGGGGGGCACCATGGCTGTGCCGCCGGTGGCGATGACTGCCGCCGCAAACTCCAGCGTCTTGCCATTGACCTCGATGGAGTTCTTGGACGTGAACCTGGCACGGCCCTATGTGTAAAACAGTATGTGGGAGTTCAGGGAATGGTTGTGATTGGCCAAGTGCACACATTGATTTGAGGTTGGAGCACCCCATCCACCAGTCACTAGTGATTGCACGCTGCCCTCTCCCCCAAGATAAGCGGGCAGATTGGGAGGTGGAAGGGGGGCGTCAACACCCCGCTGAACACAGTAGCTGCTCATTGGAACAAATTAGGACTGTCACATATGTGAACTATGTGACTCCATTCTCCTGGACACTCATGGCGATGTAGTGCTGTGGCAGACTGAAAAGTAGCGAGGTGCAAGTTTTGGCAACACTGTCGTATGTAGCAGTGCCGCGCCTGGAACACGTCGATGCCCAGGTTGTCCCGGAAGCGGGAGCAGGCGTCTACGCGGCTGATCTGCGCACGCAGCTGCCGCATGCGCAGCATGACGCGCCCGAAGTCGACGGTCACACCGCCGTCGACGACGACTCCAAATTCCGCAGCGTTGCGCGCCTGCAGGTGATAGGCGCATAAGCCAATTGTTTCTAAAAGATAACAAAAGTATCATCGTCGCTGGATCGTGTTGATACCGGTCCACTGCCACTACTGCACCGAATCTCACATTCTGACGCTTTACGCGAGGCAGAAACTCAAAACGGTCAGGGAAACACCTTTGACGTCGGAAATTTACTGATTGCGCAGTTTTTCTGTCCACCTGCAAGGTACATCATCCGGCAGAAACGTGGGAATTTTCCAGCAGCTTGGCTGGCATCATGATGAAGGCACTTAGTGCACCATTGCGCCGCCTCAACGACGAACCTCATGAGCGGCGCGCGCGCAGCGGATGAGGGCCTTGGACGGCACGCAGCCCACGTTGAGGCAGTCGCCGCCGAAGAGGTGCTGCTCCACGATCGCCACGCGTGCGCCGACACCTGCGGCCCCCGGCGCCAGCGCCGATGACCACCAGGTTGTATCTACAGCGCAGTAGCACAGCATCATTGTGGAGGGGCGCACTGCTGGCTGACTATGAACGGTGCGCGCATGCTTTGTGCGTGGCAGTTCATTGTGCCGCAGGCATGGGGATGCAATGTGGGCAGCACGGGAGTCTGGCTCGTGTGCATGCGCACCGGCCAGAAGGCACAGGTTCTTTCCAGCCAGTGGGCCGGACGTTGTCGAGCAGCAGCCGGTTGGCATCGTCCAGGGGCAGCAAGCGTGGCAGCGGAGATGGCGCCACACCATTGTCCTGCATGACGGCTGCAATGCCAGCGCGAAAAACGTGAGGATATCAATGCATCAATTTCAATGGATCCTGTGGGGAAAATGCGCATCAGGCGCAGCGCCAATAATCACGAGTTTCAACAGCATAGTCGCCACGATGGCTACGCACAACAGGCGCCTCAAAGTCCATGATCTCGAATGTGACCCGATCGTCGCGCTTTCATTCTGAAACGATTCGAATTTGTACACCTGATCGTCTGGCTGCTTGAAGTGGCAGCAGACGGCTTTCCTGGCCGGTCCTAGGCCAACGCAAAGAAAATATTCATCCACCTGTGTTGCGCCCGCGTCATGCGGATTGCCCTTACGAGGCCGACAGCTGGATTGAAATGAGATGGAAAATGGTTTTGAAGTTTGTTTAACACTCTGCAATCCAATACTCACCCGTAGTGTACACCGTCATTGGCAGTTGCGTCAGCACGCGGCCAGCAGCCGTCGTCGCCTTACGTAGGACGAAAATGATGAAGCATGGGCAGTCGACCGTCGTCTCAGAGCTGGCCACGGTGCAGCACACCCGTGCAGCAGCGTTTAACTTCAGTGCTGCTCGTTGTGGAGGGCGTCAGCCGCGCCAACCTTTACATCGGGACCCCAGCTGGCCAATGGACAGGTGATCTGCGGATATCCGGAGATGACGACGATCGATCGTCGTCATCTCCGTTACGGCTAATAAGTTGACCGTGCCCGCTGTAGCAGCTGTGTCTCACCGCCGTGAATAACATATTGATATATTGGATCGGAAGCGGCCTGCGCAGCTCATGATCGGTCGGCCTCGCACGCTGCAGGAAACTCAACGACGTTCCCTCCGATCGTCCTGCTGGTAGCCGCGCTGTGCATCCTGACGTATGGGCTGCTGGGTGTCGCTCTGGGATTTTCTGGACTCGTGTTCAACGCCGGTTCGGCACTCGTCACCGCAGTCTGCCTGGCAGTCGAATTCCCCTTCGGCTGGTGAGAGTATTTGCGAAACCATGCATGTGGCTGGCTGCCGCTGCCTGCTCTGTACCAAACATAGTCAGTAGATCCACATCAATGCGCAATGCGTGCGTGGCAATGCCAGGTTTTTCTTCACTAGCAACGTGCTCGCGGCGTACCCGTTCATGGTGGCGCGCTCGCCGCAGCCCATGCCCGGCCTGAACGGCGTGCAGAGCAATGCCGTCATCATGATGGTACTGCTGCTGCTGTGCAACTGAACTTATGCCTATGCGCTGCGCTCACCGGCCTGTTAGAAATTTGTCCATGTTTCCGACCTGCTCAGACTTCATGACGATGCGCGCAGGGTTTTCTCGGCAGCATCGGTCTTGGTGTGCCCATTCTCGTGCGTGGGCTGCTGCCGCCGTTTATTGTTTCCTTTTCTGTGACGCCTGTTGCGATTGTTGGCAGGAGGGCTCACTGCTTGACCTCTTGACGTCCTGAGCAATTTCATTCGATGCATGATTCGCAGGCTTCGCACTTCTTCTTCGTGCTGCAACTGCTGCGCATCCAGAGTGGCAAGGGCAAAGTGTACACCCACGCATACTACAGGCGGGTGGTCACAGGAAGCATACAAATCACAGGCGATGGATGCCACACATAATGTTTCTGCATCGGTTTTCGATCGGCATGGCAACAGCACAGAAGTCCGCTGCATCCGACCTCGCAAATAACCTGCTATGCATCGTAGGGCGAGAGTGTACTTCTACAGCAGCCTCCTCACCATAGCTGGCGTCGCCCAGCTGTCGCTGGGGGCCATCCTCTGCAACGACATCGGCACGAGCAGGCGAGTCAGACATGACGGCATCCGAGCTCCTTCCGCTTCCCTCGCGCTTCTGCATTCGTGCTGCGGCGGTCGCTGTCATGTGCCGCCACCAGCTGGCAGAATCCATTATCGTCATCCGGATGATGACGAACCCGTCGGCCTGTCCGCAGGTACCTGCCGCCGATGGTGTCGCTGCCGTTCGTCGTGTCCTACTGCCAGATCAGCGTCGCCGTCGGGGGGCTCGTCATCCTGCTGGGTCTGAGCAGCTTCGTGGTGGCCGGCGCCAACCTGCAGAAGGCGGTGGTGCCGTACTGTGTCGCGTCGCTGCTGGTGCTGATCGTCCAGCTGGCGTGCTTCGACATGACTCAGGTGATTAGTGCGTGCATGGGTACATGCTGCTGTACGTATGTGCACACTCGTGGCGGCGTCCAATCAAGTCAACCATCAGCCATATGTGTTCTGTTTCTGCTCATGAGCGACGCACAGCGCATACGCCAAGAGCGTGGCGCTGCTGACATATCTGTCCATTCTTCTGCGTCATGCAGATTGGGCTGCTGAGCGCTGTGCCAGGCGCCCCGCTTATTGTCGGCTCCATCGTGGCCTGGAACACCATCGTCATGACAATGGTGCCCGCGTACCTCATCGCCAGCATGAACGCTGCCAACGTGGATCTGGGCCCCCGCCACGACGCCGATGCTGCCATGGTGGCCAGCGCTCTGTAGAGGGGCAGTACCCAATAATTTGAGCTGCATTGTGCGTCTGTTACGTTAGTAGGCGCCTTTCGGGCCTTGTGATGGGTTCACTGAGGCCAATGCCGACTGTCCCGATGGGAAGATGAGAGACCTCTCCCGCCAAAATGCATGCCAGTCCTGGTTTCAAAAAGTCAATATTATTTGGGTCGGATTTTGATATCCAATGTACAGATGGTATGGCTGACACTGTACAGATGGTATGGCTGACGCTGATTTGTGTCGGGATCCACCACCTCAACTCCCACAGCTCCAGATCAAATGCAACCTACTAGTAAAATCAGCACCCAATCCAATGTTCCGAGTGTTTCAAGCAGGGTTCGGCAGGTTGCTGCCGCGATCATAATCCAGCGCCCGCGCCACAGCGCCAACATCCATGCACCGCACTCCGCCGCAATACTGGCTCCGCCGCCTTGCACGCTGCCGCAGCCACGGCTGATATTGCCCGCCCCCTCCGCCTGCCGCAATGGCGGCTCTGCAGCAACGCACGCCGCGGCCACTAGCGCTGTCATCGCTGATATCGCTGCTCTGTCCACTATTTCCGCCATCGTCGTCACCAATGCGGCAGCCTCCTCCAGGGATGACTTCCGTCGGATCCGCGGCTGCCACCGGGCTGGCCGGTGGCGCACATACTGCAGGCTGCGCCGCAAAGAGGGTCCGCCAGTGGTCATACGCTGAACGCCCTCGCATCCTGCAGGTGACTTACATGGCGCTGCTGAGAAATCCACACGAGAACTTCACGAAATTATTGTATGAAATTCAAGAACCGTTGAAGAAACCTGCTCGCAGGTACCTCCCTATGTCCATGTTTCCAAGCTCGCCACGTCTGGCGCACTGCCGGTCAGCGTTCAGTGTGACTGCCGCATCCTGCTCTGTCAGCCGCACCAAACAGGAAGCAACAAACCCTAGGAACACAAGCACCAGGTCTCGCAGAGTGAAGTTGAACCGCTTCTCCAGCGCCACGAACACTTGCTTCGTGCTGCTGCCGCCGCCGCAGCCGGCGGCGGCGGCGGCACCTCGGCAGCAGCCGCGGGCGCAGCGGCAGCAGCAGTCACAAGCAGCCGGCCGCAGCAGTCTTGCAGCGGCAGCCATGAAGGCGTACGTCAGGTCGTCATCGTACACTGTGTCTGCTGCCAGAAACACCTGCAGGCAGAGAGCAATCAGGTGCTGACTCGCATGGGGTACTCAAACGTTGGCCCGCCACAGCCGCAGGTAGGTCGTGGTGCACTGTGTCTACTGTCATGTTTCTCCTGTGGCGGCATGCCATCAGCACAGCCCGCGCAGACACAGTCCGCATCCCTGGGCAGAGGAGAAGTCCAGAACACAGCACACCCAAGTTTTCGATACAAATACACAGCAGTGATGCAAGCACATGGGCTGCCCCTCAGCGATCAAACTAGGGTCCTCAAATTCACCCCGAGTCGATATAATCCTGGGAAATTGAACACCCCTAAATAAACCACGAGCTGCTTGGCCTCCAGATGTTGTGGTGCACATTTGAACAGAGTGAAATGACGGAGTAGGATCAAACTACCTGCACCCAGTATTCGACGCCTCGCCGTTTCTGCCTTTTTGCCCTTCCCTTTCCTCCCTCTCCTTCTGTTTTCTAACCTTTCCGTTTGCTTTTTTCGCTTCCTTCCTTTTGCCTCAAAGTCCTGCCCGCACTGGGGGGCGTTGGCGGCTGGGAAGCGGCAATGTCGCAGGCACTCCTTGTGCGGCGCCCTCGCCGCACCAAGAGGCGATCCACCACGCAAGGTTGTAACTGGCAAAGCAACCTAGTTGGCACAGGGGCGCCGCCGAGGGGAGGTCGGTGAGCAGCACCCTGGCGGCGCCGGCACGGACTGCCGCGATGCCCGCGACACCGCACCCCGCGCCCAGCTCGACCACGGTCGAGCCGGCAACGAGCGCCGGCCGCGCTAGCCTAGCTGCTAGTGGCAGCAGATCCGCCAGTAAGAGTGCTCCACGCCTACGGTGGAGACGGGGAAGACTTCCTCAGACGCCATTCACGGCAATGTCTGTGTGCGCCGAGCGCAGCTCTCCGTCCAGCGCCTCCTTGGCCACGGCGGCGCCGTCAGCGGCCTCGCGCAGCTGATCCACCTGCGGACGCCAGGATCATAGCCGCGCTCGGCGGGCTCTGCAATTGACAGCGTGCCTCATGGGTTTAATGGATCGACTTCGGCGGCACTGTGCTGCTGTGAACAAGGCTTCTAGCATGCCCCAGCGCCGTTGCACACGACGGCTGTGGATCCTGTGCACCGACCTCCTCCAGGAAGGACAGGAAAAGACAAGTGCGCCAGTCTGTGGTATGGTTTGAAATCCAAGCTCTGCAACAGCGTTGGCAATCCTCAACAAGGTGCGTCCAGCGTGCTGCAGACACCACTGCCGCTGCAGCTCATCGGATCGCTTGCCGGCCTCGACGGCGGCCCGCCGGTCAACCGCTGCCTGCGACTCAGCCGCCTGCTCCGCCGCCTGATGCCGCGCGACAGCCGCCTCAGTGACCTCGGCGGCTTTCCGAGCATGCTCCATCTTTCCGTTGACGATCGCTATCTTCAACCTGGCATCCACCCTTGCATGCTGCTCCGCCCGCTGCGGCCGCTGCGCCTCGGTGTCAGCGGCTTGCTTCGCCTCGGCCAGCTCGCAAAGCTGCTGCGCAGCATCCACCGCTGCTGTCGCGTGCCGCTGCTGCTGCAATTCGGCTGCGCGCTGCGCCGCGACGGCCGCCTCGCGCTCCGCCGTCAGCTGCTGCGCCGCTTCCGCCGCCGCCGTCTCGTGTCGCTGCTGCCGATACTCGGCCGCGCGCTGCGCCGCGACGGCCGCCTCGCGCTGTGCAACCAACAGTTTTGCCGCCTCCGCCGCGGACGTCTCCAGCCGCTGCTGCCGCGCTTTGGCCGCAGCCTGCGCCGCAGCGGCGGCCTCACGCGCCGCCAGGCGCTGCTTTCCCGCCTCTGCCGCCGCGGTCTCTAGCCGCTGCCGCCACTCCTCTGCGTCGCGCTGGGCCGCGGCCACGGCGCCCCGTTTCTCCACACCTTCGCACCGCACCTGCCCCGCCTCCGCGTCAGCCGCCTCCCGCTGCTGCTGCTGCTGCTGTTTGGCGTCGGACGGCGTGGCGGCGGCGGCATTGCGGGCCGCGAGCAGCTGTTTCTCAGCCTCTGCTGTCGCCGTCTCCAGCCGCTCCATGGTGCCCCGGCTGCGGCGGCGTCGCGGCCCGCCAGGAGCTGCTTCTCCGCCTCCGCCGCGGCAGTCTCTAGCAGCCGCTGCTGCACCTCCGCCGCTGCCTGTGCCGCGGCAGCTGCGTTGCGCTGCGCGACCGCCTCGCACCGCTGCCAGTCCGCTCCCGCCGCCGCCATCTCCAGCAGCCGCTGCCGCTCCTCGGCAGCCTGCTGCGCTGCGGCGGCGTTGGCGCGCTGCTCCGCGTATCTCCGCCGCACCTGCTGCGCCTCCGCCGCCGCAGTCTCATAGGCGTGCCGTTGTTCCTCCGCGCAACGCCGCGCAGCGGCGACGGCGGCCTCCTCCGCCCGCAGCTGCTCGCCGTAGTGTTTGTCCAGCGCCGCCGTCGCCGCCGATTGGGTGCCGGCCTCCGAGGCTGCGGCCTGCACAAATGTGCGCCCGTTGGACGACTCTAGAACGTGAGCAGCTCGAGGCAGCTAGCAGCAATCAGCCGCCGGCGAGCCAAAAATCGTTTTTGATGCAGGAGACGCCCAAGAAAGCTCGGCGAGGTCCCATAACAATGGCGCACTCGATGATTTGTGACAACAACGCAGCGCCAAGAGTCCCCCACTTGCACCGTGGCGTCCGAGGCGGCGGGGGGTGCGTCGGGGGCGGCGGCGGCGGCGGTGGCAGCCCCGAGGCCGCTCACGGCGCTGCCCCCCGCGAGCCAGCGGCGCCGGCGCCGTCAGCACGCTCTCTAATCGAACGCACCTGACGAAAGGTGCAGAGCCCCAGCAGGGTGCAGTCGGACAGCAGCTACTGGCAGAAACCTCTCAAAAACAAAAAAAAAATAGTCAAGGCCAGCCCCGTCAAGTGTGCTCCGGCCCAGGCAACCGTCCTTCCTCACCAGAGGCGCCGCGCTGCAGCAGCCAATTGGCGCCAATTGGGCCCGGATCCGGGCGCGGCTGCGGGCCGCGGCCGGCGAGCGTCAGCCCTGCCGCCGCGCTGCCACGCAGGGTGACCTGAGGGAGGACAGCAACTGTGCTTCAGAGTTGGTGTGTCGAGGGATGGGAAGTCTGCTCGTAGCGAAAGTGTTAGATTTGTCTGTCAGCAACTATCCAATAGGGAGATTGGGAATACTGTCGCTTTATCAGCACCGAGGTGTACGAGACGATGGTGTAGGTAGCTAGGTGAAATGAAATGTTGAATATCGAGCGCTCAAGGCGTGGCACGACCCAGTGTGGGCAGATTAATTCCCTCGGTGTGTTTGTAATTAATTAATTAATAACACGATGTTACTAATCATGTTACTAATCCCTTCCTGACCGCCACTGAAGCTGAAACACCTCGGGAAAAGTCGACA
>JAABUM010005935.1_pt1 | contig 12397 bp, 5 predicted proteins | sample 5559161 | NCBI WGS metagenome assembly JAABUM01 (sample SAMN10711868, study PRJNA513369) | rock metagenome | isolation source: Antarctica rocks | place: Antarctica: Victoria Land, Siegfried Peak nord | reverse complement strand
CCGGCAGCCCATCGAGGTTGACCCATTCTTTGGCGTTGAGCTTGCCCCGGTGGATTGCCACGCCTCGTTGGCGTGTCTGGATGCGACGCGATGACGTCAGGTGGACCGCGCCGGCCGGCAGGTCGCCGATGCCGTGGATGCGCGCGGCTGTCTCGTGGCTGACCACCACCGGTTCCACGTCGTCCCCGCGTTCGGCCGCGGTACGGGCCGGGTCAGTTGCCAGCCACTCGGCTCGCGCGCCTTCGATGGCTCCGCTGGGTACGCCTGACATGACGTAGACGCCGTACCGCACACTGCGGATCACCCCGCGCCTGGTCAGGCGTGGCAGGTAGACCGGGTCCACGCCGGCGATACGTGCTTGTGCAGTGGTGAAGAGTCCCCACTGCCCGGCGGCCGTGCCGCTCACGGCCTCGAGGATGTCCGCTTGTCGCATACTGCAATATTAGCCGTATAGGTCAATCGTGCAGTAGCCCAGATGAGGCGCAGTCTTAGTACGCGGCGCACTTGCCGCCGAGGGGGTGCGTGCGATCATTGCTGCGGTGGACGTGCCGGTTTCCGTCGACCTGGAGGCAGGGTACGGTCCGGACCCGGTGGACCTGATCGCGGGCCCGTTGGTCGCCGGTGGCGTCGGCCTGAACATCGAGGACACTGTGCAATCAGGGCGGTGGGGTGAACACGACGAATGGGCCGAGCAACGCGGCTACCTCGGCCTCGATGCACTGGCACGGGCGCCGGCCCGTCTTGAACCCCGCCCCCGACACCAAGGAGGAGGACACCGTCATCGGCGCCATCAGCGCCTGCCCAACTATCGAAGGATCACTGTCGTACACCACCCCACCGGGCTTGACCCGTGGATCCTGGAGCTGCCAAGAGATCCGGGGCGAGGACAGCGGCGCCTCCCTGGCACATGGGCCCTTACCGGTGGACGTTCATGATTGGACATATAGCAACCTGCGCAGCCGCACGATGGTCGGCCGATCTAGCAGCGAGGGTGCGACTGGCAAGTGCCGACGGTAGGAGTTCGGAGAACTTGAGTTTCTTCACCGCCTGCTCGCTCACCTCCGGCTCGATGCCGGTCAGGTCGTCGCCGAACCGAGAACGTGTCATGCGCATTGCCGAGGCAACGGCTGCGGCCGTTGCATCAGAGCGCAGCAAGAGGTGGAGGCTGCTGGACGACGGCGTATCCAGCAGTTCCGGGGCGACGTGATCCAGTGCGGCGCTCAATACAGCATTGGCCCGGCCGCCGGCGAAGGTCCACCAGCGCAGCCGGCCGTTGACCTCGGCGACGATGGTGCCGTCGGGCGAAACCCGCCCTCCATAGTCGCCACGCAGTGCGTCAAGCCTCTGAGACGCGCGTTCGCTGAGTGCGGCCCCAACGGGGTGGGCGCCGAGCAGAAGTCGACGGATCGCATTGGACAACTCATACGAGTACGGACGAGGTTTCCCGGCCCACGTCGACCGACCGGTCTTCTTAGCCGGCTCGACGTAGGCCCGCCGTCGGCGCCAGTCGATGTGCGTGACCTCCCACGGACGACCGGCCAGCGCGATGATTCGCGGTTCGCGAGACTTCGTTGTGAGCACGATGGGGTCGACGCTGCCGACCTCCTGGCGACCATGGAGGACTGTGACCTCAGGGGATGCCGTGAAAACGGCCAACAGATCCATGAAGTTGCGCGCGCCGTAACGTCGCTCGGCCTCAGGCCCCATGAACAGCACACCGCTGTCGCTCTCAAGGTGGCCGGTCTCCAGGAGCCAATCGACGATCGAGCCCAGCTCGTGCTCGGCCGCTAGGCCCAGTGCAGCTTGCCACGACAACTCCTCAGCAGCCACGATCTGGCCCTTCTGAAGTGCAAGCCCGAGCAACTGCTGGGCGGCGACGTGTCGCGGTAGTTGCGGGGCTCGATGGGTTCGACAAAGCCTTCGCCCATCAAGAGAAGCAGCCCGGCCGCTCGTAGGAACTCCGCGTCATCTGTGGCCAGGAACGTCATGTTCCGGTTCACCCCCGGTCGACGGCCGGTGCGACCGAGCCGCTGGAGGACTGACGCGACGGTCGTCGGAGCGCCGACCTGCACCACGCGATCGAGGTCGCCGACATCGATGCCGAGCTCAAGAGTTGACGTCGAGACGATCACGCAGTTCTGCGCCTCGGCAAACGCCGTCTCGGCCCTGCGACGCTCGTCCACGGACAGCGACGAGTGCGAAACGTAGGTGTCGACCTCCAGGTCCCGGAGTCGCCCGGCAAGTCCCTCCACCGTCCGCCGCGAGTCGGCGAAGGCCAGTCGCTTCTGACCTTGATGCAGGCCGGCAATCACGGTTGCGGCGTTGCTCACGTTGCCCACGTAGTCCAGTACCAGCTGAGGAGCCGTGGCCGAGCTAACTGCCGGCGCGACTACCGTTCGCGGCCGGTCTGCACTGCCACCGCCTTGCAGCCACTGTAGGAGGCTGTCGGGGTTGCCCACGGTTGCTGAGAGGCCGATCCTCTGTAGTGGTCGATCTGCGATTGCCGACAGCCGCTCCAGCACCGCGAGCAGGTGCCACCCGCGGTCGTCTCCCGCGAAGGAGTGCACTTCGTCGATCACCACGGCTCGCAGCTCTCCGAACATCCGCTGCTTGTCCACGAGGGTGGACACGAGCATGGCCTCGAGCGACTCGGGGGTCGTCAGCAAGATGGCCGGACGCTCGCGCTGCTGCCGCGTGCGAGAGCCCGCAGTGGTGTCCCCGTGGCGCACGCTCGCCTCACGGCCCAGCCACCCGGCATACCCGGCAACTCTCGGCTCGAGGTTGTTAAGCAGCGCCTTGAGGGGGCAGACGTAGAGCACGGAGAGCCCGTGCCAGTCCTCGACTTCCATCCGGGTCAAGAGCGGGAAGAGGGCAGCCTCGGTCTTCCCCCCCGCGGTGGGTGCCAGGAGCAACGCATCGTCGCCGCGCAGCACCGGCGCGATCGACTCCTCCTGGAGCGGCCGCAGCGCGGACCAGCCGAGAGAGTTGACGATGTGGTGTTGCACTACGGGATGTAGCTGGTCGAACGATCCCGGCAGGCTCACCGAGGGCTACTTGTCCGACCCTGCGACGTCGAGTTCGATGTCGTCCAAGGGACCCGAGGGGCCAACCGACACCGCTGCTCGCTCGACGGCAGTCATCTCCGCACTGCTGACCGTCAGCGCATAGTGAACGCGTGGATCGAAGTCTGGGAACTGGTCGACCCGGTCGAGGACATCGGCCACCAGTTTCTTGAGGAACACGCGTGGTGCGATCCCCACTCGTCCGCCGAGCTTGCCTGTGACGGCCGCCGCCAGGTCGGACACGTACTCGTCGTCGACGAACTCCCGCACTCGATCTGCGGCCTGGGCGCCACCGCCGTAGAGGTCGCGCACCTTGCGCCCGAGCTCAACCAGCGAGTCATGGTCGAAGCCGGCCAGTCGCACTTGCACCGCTCGGGGGTTGTCGAACCGCACACTCGTGGCGAAGTCCGTCGACAGACGCTGCGCCAGAGGAGGAAGCCGATGCACTCCCGATGGCCCGTCGAAGAACGCCGGAGTCCCCGTCACCACGAGATACAGCCCGGGAAAACGACCAGCGTCGATCTCGTCGATGAGCTGTCGCAGTGCGTTGAGCGCCTTGTCCCGCACGTCCCCGCGGACCCGCTGCAGAGTTTCCACCTCGTCCAGCACTAGGACCAGTCCGGGATGCCCGGCATCACGGAGCACGGCGAGCAGACCTTGCAGGAACCCGAGGGCGCCGAAGTGATCCAAGTCCCCACGGATCCCCGCCGAGCGCTTGGCGGCTGCGGCGACCTGCGGCTGCCCGCCCATCCACGAAGCAAGGCCGTCAGCGGTCTCGCGATCTCCAAGGGAGACCGCCGACCGGTAACCCCGGATGGCTTGGGCAAAGACCGGAGTGCGCGTGCTGACGTCGGCCAGGCGGCTCTCGAGCAGCCGGTCTACGGCCGCCTCCAGCGCCGAAGAACCGGAGCCGCCAAGTGTCGGCTCGGCGGCCAGGACATCGGACTCCAGGGTGAAGAGCCACGAGTCGAGGATTCCCCGGAACGCGCTGGCAGGCATGGACGCGGTCCTGAGCGACTCCGTGATCCGGCGGTACACGGTCTCCAGACGGTGCAGCGGCGTCTCGGCCTCCGACACCTGCACTTCTGCAGCAGCAAAGCCCGCGCGGAGTGCGCGCTCGGCGAGGTGCCGGGTGAAGAAGGTCTTGCCCGCGCCGTACTCACCACGGACCGCCTTGAACACCGCCCCGCGGTCCGCCACCGTCGCGAGCTCGGTGTCGATTGCTGTCGAGAAGCGCTCCAGCCCGACCGCGAGCAAGTCCAGCCCCGACTCGGGCACGGTCCCGCGCCGCAACGCGTCGATGACCTCGCGACGGCGCCGCGGAGAGACCTCAGCCGCCATCAGCCACCCCGAACTGCTCACGCAGCAGCCGCTGGTTCAGCAGGACCGACCGGGACTCCGGGTCGACCTCCACCACCGGGTATCCCTCGACGTTGAGGAGTTGTTGCACCTGGACGAGAGCTCCACGGACCTGCACCTCGCTCACCGCAAGTGCGGACGCCGCACTGCTCAACGGGACCCGCGACGATGGCGTTTCGGCGAGGCGCGCGAGGAGCGTCGTGACCTGGTGATCCGCGACAATGAGGCGACCCGCCATCCGGCGTTGTGCGCGGTATGTCTCGCTGGCCACCACTGCTTCCCCGAGACTCGTGGCAACAGAGCCCACCATCGCGGTCGGTACAGGCGGCGCAGGCTCGTCGAACAGCGTCGGAGCCTGAGTCGCCTTCGCGGCCTTTGGTATGCCGCGTGGCTCGCTGGCGGCGGCCGGCTCCCCGCCGACGAGTGTGGGGACCTCCCACCACGAGGGGTTCTGTGGGGGGAGCAGCCTGAGACCCAGTGGGTTTGTCTCGATGTCAGGAAGGAGTACAGCCACGGGTACGACGACCTCGGCGGCGCTCGCGCCACCGTGGTAGCCAGCCTTGAGGGGGCCATAGCGCAGGTTCTCGCTGACCGCGAGCACGACATCACCATCGGCGAGGACCCGGCGTCCCTGGACCGCGACCTCGTCGGCAGCGACGACCCCGCTGGCCGGACGCCAGCGGTTGCTGGTGGCCCCCGGCCTGCTCCGCAGGACACTGCGGCGGCGCTCCACGACGTGGCCGTGGTCGGCGGTCATGACCACGGTGCGTCCTGCCGAACGGGCGCGGGCGAGCAGTGGTGCGAGGTGTTTCACGGCGTCGGCCGTCCACACCGTCCCCGACGGGTCACTGCGATCTAGGGCGTCGTCGATCGTGTTGAGAACGATCGTCACCAGCCGTATATCGGCATCGTCGATGGCCGCGCCGACACCGTCGTTGACCAGGGCCCCGGGCGTGGTGGTGTCGACGCCCTTCTTGTGGAACAGCGCCGCGCCGATCTTGGCCGAGTTGTGGGTGAGCTGTTGGTACCCGCTGACTTCGGCGGCCTGCTCACCACGCGTCAGTCGCCCGCACAGCAGCGACGTCCGGCTGACGCTCGTCAGCGATGGCAGAACGGCCAGCGCAGGCGTGCGCTGCAGTCCGCCGTTGGGCATCGCAGCCTCGACCCAGCCGAGGCGCTCTCCTGCATCCTGGAGGATCTCGTTCGCGGAGGCGGCGCTCATGCCGTCCATCACGAGCAGCAGCACCGGCGCACGCTTGGCCATCGGGATCACTGCGTGGGGCAGGAGCGACTCCAACGGCCAGACCGGCCCGCTGTCGCCGGGCAGGAGCACCGTGCCGTCGCCCGAATCCGCGGCCGCGTGGGCGGCAAGGACGGCGGCGAAGGCTCGCTCCTCGCGATCGCGGCGCGCCAGTGCGGCTTCCACCACGTGCCTGAGAGCCTCAGACAGCGGTGCGTCGTCGACGCCGATCGCTGCGTCGTTGACCGCCGCGTCCGCCCACGAGTCCACGCTCAGGTGTCGCTGCGCGCGACAGGCCAGGGACGCATCGCCCGATGTCTGGTCGGTCAGCAGCCAGCGCCACAGTCGCACCGCCGCGGCGAATGCCCTGACCTCGGCGGAGTCTTCCCTGCCCAGTCGGTGCCCCAGTACCAACGACCAAGCCTGCTCGATCCCTGCAGAGGTCGCCCGCGCATCAGCAACGTCAACCGCGAGGCGGGAGCACCCGTCCTGGAGCGCCTCGCCCAGGGCGAGCAGTCGCGCTCGAAAGCCGCGTGGCAGGAGATCGGAGCGTGAGGCCAGCTGGGCGGCCATCACCTGGTTGAGCAGGGAGTCGGTCCGCGCCAGGACCCGGGTCAGATGTGCGGCCTGCCGACCGTCGACCGCGAGGTCGACCACGACGGCGGTGGTCGCCGCGCCCCAACCGACCAGGGCGGAGCGCGGCTGGATGCCGATCTGCGGCTCCAGACGGACCAGCGCGAGCTTGGCGGCGTGACGCTCCGACTCGGAGTAGGTCGTGTCGTCGGTCAGCAGGTGGGCCACCAGACCGAGGGGCACGAGATCGGCGAGATGCCCGCGCTGCAGGAGTGCCCGGATGGGTGCGGCCGCGGCGCCACAGCTCTCCGCGAGCCAGTCAAGGACGGCGTCCGTCAGTCGGTCCCCGTGGCGGGCGCGCAGCTCCGAGAGGTCTCGGACGGCTGATGGGAGGACCGACCAGGCGAGGACGGAGATGAGGTCGATCGTCTCGCTGACGAAGCCGAGGGTTCCCCGAGCGACCGAGCGCATGACGTGCCCACGGGTGAGCACCCCGGCCGGTGCGGCTGGCCATCCCTCAGTCGGGGCGGCCGCGAGGATGGCAATCGCCAGGTCGCGGTTGCCGGAGGCTGTCGTGAGGGCTGGGTCGATGCCGGTCGCCTTGAACCGGTGTCGCACGGCCTCCCACGGGTCAGGCCGTCGCAGCATTCCCCAGATGAAGTGGGAGAGTATGCCGGGTCCCAGGTCTTCGTCGCTGCGGTCGGTCAGGATGACCATCCAGTCGCCCGGACGGTGCTCGAGGAGTGCCTCGCGGGCGGCCAGAGCCGACTCGGCCGGTCGGATCCGGACCGTCATCCCGTCGCGCTCGACGTCTTGCCGGGCTGCCGGGTCAGGCTGCCCGACGAGTCCGACGACTCCGTCGCGGTAGCGGTACCTGGCACTGCTGGCCTCGTCGACCATCGCCAGCACCATGGACGTGCTCACGGGCGCGACATGTGTGGAGACGGTCACTCGCGCACCTGCCAGGTCACGTCGACGGGCTCGTCCGCGTGCTCCGCCAGGAAGGCCCTCACCAACCGGATGAGCTCGTCGTCATTCGCCCCCGGTGCCCGGGTAGCCGTGCCGTGCGCCCGGGACGGCTGCGGGCCAGGTCTCGGGTGAGACACGGGGCCGGGGCCGCCGGCAGCAAGCCAGCCGAATACGGCGTCATCGGCGTCCTTGAGCGCCTTGGCGACGCCCGTGACGATCTCGTCAGACTTCAGTGCGTCGCGCAGCGCATTGACGATGGCAGCTGCCGACTCGGCGCGAGGGCCTTCGCCCTTCATCGCCTCGAGCAGGGGGGTGAGTCGTCCCCACTCGAACGATGCCAGGCTGCCGGTGACCGACACCGCCGACGACAGGGACTTGCCGGCAGCCGTGGCACGCGTCCCCAGCCCGGCCCGCGCCAGGGTCTGCACCAGGGTGACGCCGTTCTGGTGCTTCAGCTGTTGCACCAGAGCGGCGGTCGTGCGAGCGGTGCCGAGGCGCTTCACGTCGCCGCCCGTCGTGTCGACACCGACGCAGCGGTAGGCCTGTTCGAGCTCTGCCACCAGTCCGGGCGCTGCTCCGACGGCGGTATTTGCTGCCGACTTCACTGCCTCGACCAAGCCAGCCACGGCGGGCGCAGTCAGGTGCGGGCTGCTGTTGGTCCCGAACAGTGCCGCCGCGACAGCCACTGCCTCCGACCACTCTGAGGCGGTCGGCATTGGCTGGGTCCGAAGCTCCATGGCCGGCACCAGCTGCCCGGGATCTGGCGCCGCAGGCAGCGCGGCGCCGTGCTGGAACCACGCGCGCTGGCGCAGGGCACCCCAGGCGATGATGACGAGGTCGCTGACCTCGGGTCGCAGACCCTGGGCCGGCTGCACCGCGTCGATCCAGCCCCGCAGCTCGCCGACGCTGACCGCCGCATCGGGCTCCACGCCGCCTTCCTGGGCACGGCGACCCAGCGCCTTCTCGATCTCCTGGCTCCACGGGCTGAAGCGGTCGTCGCCGAAGATGAAGTGCATCTCCGAGGCGGTGCCGACGCCGAGCGCGTTGGCGATGCGCCGGACCGCCAGCTGGTCGCCCTGCAGCTCGACCCGCTTCTCCTTGTCCGCAACGGCGCGCGCGACGTGCGCCGCGGCCTGCCTCAGCTGTGGCACGCGCACCTCGATGTCACCGGGCTCAAAGTGTGGGTGGCCGGGCCAGGTGGCCTCGAAGGCCTGACCGAGCAGGTGAGTGAACGCCGCGCCCAGCGTGGCCCCCACCGGCCGAGCCGGGGAGAACGCCCGGTTCAGCGAGCGAAGGATCTCGTCGTGGGACCCGTCATCCACCAGGGTCCCCGGCCGCACACTGGCCGCGCCATACGCCTGCTGGATGGCGTCCTCGAGGCTGCGGCGCAGGGTGTTCCGGTTCGACTCAAGAATGTTCTTCGCCAGGGCGCGATCGGCTTCGTTCAGGTGGTCGGCGTGGCTCTGCCAGCGGTCGCCCGAGCCTTCGAGCAGCCAGTTGAGGATGACCAGCCTTCGCAGGTCTCGGATCCGTTCGTCGGCGAGGAAGCGGGGGAGCCACACGATGGTCTGCGACTGCACTCCACGGGCAACCATCTCGTCGACACGGCGCAGGTCCTCGGCAGCTGAGTGCCCGGGCTCGTCGAACGGGTGGTCGATCACGACTCGCCACGTGCCGGGGTTGGCGCCGAAGTGGTCGTCGGACAGCCAGCTGCTGTCGCGGACGTTGCCGAAGAGCACATCGACCTGGCGCTTCGACCCGTGCCAGATGACCTGGTGTCGGTAGGCGCCCTGGATGTCCTGTTGCCCCAGCTCGATGCCCAAGCTTTCGCTGACGAGGGTCTTGATGAGCTCGCGGCGGCGGCCTTCGTTGTCCTCGCCCTTCGCGCGCTCCACGATGGACTCGTGGTCGACGTCGGCGAGCTGGACCCGGATCGTGGGGTTTGCGTCGGGCCCGTCGAGGTGGATCTCGGGGATGTCACGCGCCCACGTCCGGACCTTGGAGAGCACGGCTGTGGCCTCGCCGCCGGGCAAGGGCGACACGACGGACCCGTGGTTGAGCGAGGCGAGGCGCGCTCCGGTGAGCGACTTGAGGGCGGGCACGTTGGGTGCCACCGCGGAGAGAAGGAGCGTCTTTGCGAGCCGGTCATCGGCAAGGTATGCCGCCGGCAGCGACTCCGGCGTTTCCCTGACCGTCCGCTCATCGACGGAGTGCACTGAGAACAGCAGGGGCCGGAACTTCTCGGTGTAGAGCCGGTTGGCGGAGCGGAACAGCGCAGCGGCCTGGGCGTCGAGCGCCTGCCCCGTGGCGCCTTGGACGATGTGGTCGAACGCGTCCCCGACGGGCACAACTTCATCGACCGTGAGGGTGTCCCGTCGGTCGACGAGCATGTTCTGCATGACCTTGAGCGCCGTGCGCTCCCGTTGCATGACGCTCGCCAGCGAACGCAGGGTCGAGACCAGCGCGGGGGAGAAGGGATAGGTCAGGCGGAAGGCCTGCTCGTCGGCGCCGCGATGTCGTTCGTCGGTGTTGACTCCATCGAGCAGCACGTCCCAGACGGCTGGGCGGCGGTCGATCCCACTGAATGCGTCCTGCAGAGCCACCGCGGCCGCGTCGTCGACGGGGCGAAGCAGTCGCTGGTTCGCCACGTAGGGGAGGTTGTCGTCGCCGAGAACGATCCCGGCGAACCGGCCCTCCTGGTGCCGGAAGGCCCGGTCCAGAGCCTCCTGCTCGGAGCCACTGGCTCCCGAGTCGGCGAACCACCGGCGCAGGTCCATCTGCCGGGCGACGAACGAGACCAGAGGAATCGCACGGTTGCCGACTGCGGACTCGACGAGCTTGGTGAGCTTCTGCGACTCGCGACGGAAGAACTCGCGGTCCTGCACGGAGAAGGCGAGCCACAGCACCAGCTCGTCCAGGAAGAGCACCACGGCGTCGTAGCCCAGCGCCTTGGCGTGCGTCGCGATGTTGGCCAGGCCGGTGTCGAGGTCGACGAACTCGGCCTGCTGTGTGTAGGCGGTGAAATAGGTGTCCACCAAGGCCGTGGCCAGTCGCTGACGCTCCTCAGAGGTGGGGCCGGCTGCACGGGCTTCGGCGTAGGTCACGGCGTCCCACGTACCGGCCGCGGTGACGCTGGCCCACGGGTTGCGCTCACCAGCCCCCCCGCCGTCCTTGTTGAGGTCGCCGAAGAACGCGTCGTCGCCGAGCCGGACCCTCAGCGCATCGGCGTCCCCCAGAAGTCGGTCGGACTTGTGGATTGCCGGCAGCGGCGCGCCCGGGTGGAGCGACTGGATCTGGCGCAGGTACCCCTCGAACAGCGCCTGCTCCATCGTCTTGGCCCCCAGCAGGTGGAACGCCAAGGGCAGGATGGACTTGTTGCTCAGCTGGCGGTCGTGCTTGTCGATGATCGGCTGGAGCTTCTCCTTCGCTCTGGCGACGGGCTCGTTGCGCAGTAGCGCGTGCAGCACCGCCATGAAGTGCGACTTGCCAGAGCCGAAGGACCCCGTCAGGAAAGCCCCTCGGCTAACTCCGGACCCGATGGCCTCGCCCACGATGCCGAGGGCATCATCGAAGGCCTGCGCGAGTGACTCGGTGACGACGTACTCGTCCATGGTCCGGCCGGCCGCGTCGTGCCCGACCGAGTCGGTGAGGCGCAGCACGTAGTCTTCCGCGCGGGCGTACTCGGGGATAGCGATGAGGTCCCGTAGCAGGGTGCTCACGGTTTCTCCTTGGGCGTCGTGGTCATCGTCAGGCCTTGGCTCGCCGGCCGCGGGTCGGCGCGGACGGTCGCCAGCCGTGCAGCTGGTCGAGGGTGAGCCCGACCTGGGTGGCCTTGTCGCGCAGGTGCTCGGCGCAGAACTCTGCCAGGTTGACGCCGTAGGTGGGGTCCACCTCGTTGTGCCACTGGGTCACCCAGGGCTGCAGCTCGGCGAGCCCGGCAACCAGTGGCACGAGCCGCTGGTCGGTCCAGCCCTCGGCTTCGCGGGCGCCGATGACGGTGGCGAGCGCCAATGCCTGTTGGGCGTGGTCCCAACCCACCCAGCCAAGGACCGGGGTGGGGTCTGTCTCACGGCCGGCGTCGGGGTAGAGGATGAACCGCTCCTTCGGCACGTCCAGTTTGCCCCGGTGCTGCCACCACGAGGCCTTGAGGAAGTCGGCGCTGGTGTACTTCGGAGGGACCGGGATGTCGCCGACCTTCTCGCCGGCGTCCTCGCGGCGCTGTAAGTCCCAGGTGTACTCCCAGGCCTCCCGCTTGCGCAGGCCCGAGTCCTTGAGCCGGTATGCCGCGAGGAACGGCACGCTCTCGTCGGCCAGCAACGCGGTGAGCGAGGCCGTGACGGACTGGTCCCTGGTGCCGGACCACAGCTCCAGCACCGACACGAGATCGGCGTCCCGGCTCACGTTGTCGGCCAGCTGCCCGGTCGACGTCGGTGCCGGCCGGCCCTGCCCGTCGAACCAGTAGCGCTTGTCCTCGAGCCGGTCGAGCAGCCAGCCACGCAGGGCACGGTCGACCCGCTTGTCCCACGGCTCCGTCGCCCAGCGCCGCTTGTGCTCCGGCCTCTCCAGCAGCCGGATGAACGTGTCCGACTCGATCACGTCAAGCCGCCGCTGGACGAGCTGCCGGTAGGCCTCGGGCCAGTGCGCCGGGATCTCCGTGATGGGCGTCGACCCGTGGCGGGTGAACCAGGCCGTCTCCTCCTCGCCGGCGGCGACCTTGCGCGCCAGCGCAATCTCAAAAGCCCGCTCACCCAATGCCAGCTCAGGTGGCTCGTCGCCAAAGGTAAGGTCCTCCTCGATGAGCCCATACGATCGGTACACCTCCCAGTCCAGCTCCTCCTGCAGTGCGATCATCCGGCCCCGCATCGACTCGATGACGGTCCTCGAGCGCTCCATTCGGGCTCTTCACAGTTGACGGTGTAGGTGGCGGCGCGTCGGTGACCGGGTAGGCGTCGAGGTCTCCCGAAGATGGAAGTTCTGACACCACCCATCTGGAAGACCTCGACATGTCTGACGCTACCTTCGCCCGCCCTGACCTGACCACGTTCTGCCGCCTGGACGAGCTCGGGCTGGAGGTGACCGGGCAACGGCTCGAGCCTCATCGTGCGGTCCTGGCCTGCCGGGTCGTCGAGGCGGACCAGTGGTGCCGCCGCTGTGGGTGCCAGGGCGTCCCTCGCGACACCGTGGTGCGGCGGTT
>JAABUM010005934.1_pt1 | contig 12398 bp, 10 predicted proteins | sample 5559161 | NCBI WGS metagenome assembly JAABUM01 (sample SAMN10711868, study PRJNA513369) | rock metagenome | isolation source: Antarctica rocks | place: Antarctica: Victoria Land, Siegfried Peak nord | reverse complement strand
CCGACCTGTCCCCCCACAGCCTGCGCCGCGGCCACATCACGACCGCCGCCCAAGCCGGCGCCCCCGAACGCCAGATCGCCCGCACCAGCCGCCACGCCAGCCTCATCGTCCTACGCGGCTACATCGACGACGCCGAAGTCTTCAACGACCCCAGCAGCAGCTACCTCGGCCTCTGACCCCCGCGCCGGCCATCCCCCGAGCGCCAAGAACGATCATGGGTAACGGCACATAGCCACACCTGACCTCGCGGACCTCCACGGCGAGTGGGGCTGGCCTGACATCGAGGCCGCCGCTCCGGGAGAGGAACCCGGTCGCATTACCCGCGCACCTGTCGACGACCTTCGTCAGGCCAGTGCCGAGGTGAGTTGGTCGCGGAGTCGCTCGACAACGAGGATGTCGGCGGTCACGCCCTCCGCCGAACCGGCGGCCAAGAGGCTGCCGGACACGACGTCGCCAGCAGCCGCCGACTCCTGCAGGTAATGGACCCAGGCCTGTTGGCGAGAGATGACGACGTCGACGAGCGTCTGATCGAACTGACCGCCGTAGGCGTCGCAGAGCGCCCGCAGCCGGGCTGGACGCGCATTCAGGTCCGTGAAGCCGTGCTCGACGCTGCGCGAGTCCTCCCACAACGGGACCCAGTGCCAGGCGGCGCATGCCAGATCCCATTCCCTCGTCCCGGGCGCCGCCGAGTCCCAGTCAATCAAGGCGTACGGACGTAGCCCGCGGAAAACGGTGTTCCACGGGCCGAGATCGTTGTGGCACATGACCTCACCGATGGGCGCGCCGGGAAAGCGTTGCCACACGGCACCCTCCGCCGGGACAAAGGCGCTGGTCGCGTCGTGCAACGATCGCAGCAGCCGACCGAACGAACGCAGTGAGTCGATCGACCAGACATGGTTCGGAAGCGGACACCCAGACGCGGCATCGCCCTCAACGAAGGACAAGGTCTGTCGGTCGAGGGTGTCGTAGCCGAGCGGTTTCGGACAGCTGTCCCAATCCGCGGCGTGCAAGTGCGTCAGCAGGCTATCGATCGAGGCCGAGTACGGCGTGCGCGCTCGACGGACCGTGTCACCGACCCGCACTGGTGCCGCCCGATGACCGCCGCGCAGGCTGATCTCCTCCACGGGCGAAATCCTTCCCCACCCGGCCAGTCAGCCGCAACTGAGATCGATCTTCGCGATGCCAAGGCGGCTGCGGGTAGTGCCGGTTCCCGCTGGTGTGGGTAGTGCCGGATCGACTAACGGCGCACCTACCCTTGATCGCTCGGCTCGCCCTGTAGGACATGCCAAGCGTCATCGAGGACGCGTGCCGCCGGCTGTGAGGCATCCAGCCCGACCGGTTGCCAAGGTCGGAGTCCTTCTAGGCGTGTCGCTTCGCCTGTAACCCATCGCCGAGCGACGGTCGCGACAGCGGCACCATCTGCCGGGGCATCAACGGCCAGGCCCGCGTGCCGGTTCAACCACGCGGTGCCGCGCGACCGCGCCGCCTGCTGCAACGCCGCTGTCGCATCTACGCGCAGGTAGAGCAACCGAGGACGCAGCAACTTCGAAGCCGCGAGCAGATCATCGGACAGCGCCAGACTCGCCGCCGCGTCCCAACCCAACTTGTCCGGCAAGTCCGGCCACGGCCAATCCTGCAGCCACACGGATCGCTCGGCGATCACTTGGTCGCGCAACTTGAGGAACACCTCCAGCACCTCGGCAGGCGACACCCGAAATACCCGCTGGTCTCTGTGCAGCAAGTCGTAGAATACCGGCCAGGCCGTCGTGTAGTCGACGGGATCGGACCCCACGGCACGTTCACCCCAGACGGCGTCCTCACTGAGTTCAAGGACGCGGCTCCCGTCTGCACGGAGCCGATCCGCAAGCGCCGCCATCAGCGTGCTCTTACCCGCTCCAGGCGCGGTGCTGGCGATGGTGATCAGATGCGACGTGATGCCAGCGGCCGGACCCACATCGGCAGGCTAGGCGGCCACGGCTAGCGCCGCCTTCACCGGGCGGCTGACGGGTAACACCTACCGGTGCGCCTCGGTCGCAGCGAGTAGCGCCCGCTGTGCGTCAGGACCAACACCCGAGAACGTCCCGATGCGCGGCGTTCTCCTGAGTTCGCGCAACGCTCCCGGGCGGGGGGGGGGTAACACGCCTCTGCCGTCTCGGCTCGCTTCATCACGTCTTGCTGTTCTTCTTGTGCATCTCGTCCTTAGTCGTCGTTGTCAGGTCGCCATCGCCGGCTGATTTTTGGGGGTCAGACCTTTGCCCGTTGCGGATGGCGGCGGCGGCGGCGAGTGCAATGACGGTGGCGCACGGCCGCACCAGGCGCGGCGCGGCCCCGTACAGCGTCGTGCCGAGCAGCGGGGACAGCAGCATCCCGCCGATGGACGCGGAGGCGTAGAGGCTTTGGTACCGGCCTTGCATGCCGGCCGGTGCGAGGTCGGCGGCGTGCGCGGTCGCGGTGGGCTTGTAGAGCATCTCGCCGATGGAGATGATCAGGACCGCAACGAAGGCCGAGAGCACCGATGGGATGACGCCGAGCACCAGCCACCCAACTCCGACGACCGCGTAACCCGCGGCGATGACGTGCAGCGCCGGACGCGATGCCAGCCGCCTGGCTACCCGCGGCTCGAGCAGGACGATCATCGCGCCGTTTAGGGAGATGGTCAGCCCGTACAACCATGGTGGCGCTGAGCGGTCGAGCAGGAACAGCGGGACGACCGTGTACAGCAGCCGGTAGGTGGTGTCGACGGCCAGCACGCTCAGGACCACGCGGCGCATCTCGCCGTCCAGGCGCAGCACGGCTAGCAGCCCGCGCCGACGCGCCGGCGCCGGCGCCGCGGCCCGCGGTACCCAGCGCAGGACGACCACCAGCAGCGCCGCGCTCGTCGCCCCGTCGATGAGGAAGATCCAGCCGAAGTGGTGCGCGGCGAGCAGCCCGCCCAGGGGCGGCCCGAGCACGGCACCGGCGTTGAACGCGGCCCGCGACAGCGCGATCGCCTCGCGGCGCAGTTCGCTCGGCAGTCCGGTCGCGACGACCGCGCTCATCAGTGGCCGGCCGGCACCTCCGGAGAGCCCGGCCAGCAGGGCGAGCGGCGCCAGCGCGGGGGTCGGGCAGATGGCGAACGCGGCCACGCTCAGCAGGGCGATCCCCTTGGTCGCCACCAGGGTGTCGCGCAGCCCGAACCGGTCGCCCAGCGACCCGCCGAACAGGTTGCCGGCGATCGCCCCCGCGCCGTACACGGCCGTCACGACACCGCCGGCCGGCGTCGACAGGCCGCGGTCGTTGACCAGGTACAGCGTCAGGTACAGCCACGCCAACGACCCGGCCGCGCTGACCAACTGTCCGAGCAGCAGCGCCTTCAGCCAGGTCGGCGCGGTACGCAGCACAGCGCTCCTCCACGGTGAGTTCCTTTAGGGAACCTACTAGGCTGGGGGGGTGCCGCGTCCACCGACTTCACCGGACCCGAGCTGTGCTGTCTCGGCCGCCGCTTCGGTGCTGGCCGACCGGTGGTGCTGGCTGGTCGTGCGGGACGTGGCGCGCGGCTACCGCCGGTTCGATGACCTGGTGGCTGAGCTCGGCATCTCGCGCAAGGTGCTCGCCGAGCGCCTGCGGCACCTGCTCGAGCAGGGCGTGCTGGAACAGGTCGCGTATCAGGACAACCCGATCCGGCACGACTACGTCCTGACCGGTCGCGGGCAGGCCCTGCTGCCCGTGCTCATCGCGCTGCAGGACTGGGGCGACCGCTGGGTGCTCGGGGACGGGCAGGTCACTGCCACCTCCACCGATGGCGCCGACGCCACCCGGCTGCACGCGCTGGTGGGCACCCGGGTGCCGGACCTGCGCCTGCCCGCCACCCGCGGCGACGGCCGCGTCACCGACGGCCCGACAGTGCTGTTCGCCTACCCCGCTACCGGCGCCCCGAGCCCGCTGCCGGCGGGCTGGTCGGACGTGCCGGGCGCCGCTGGCTGCACGCTCGAGAACCGACTCTTCCGGGACCGGCACGACGAGCTCGTCGATGCCGGCGTCGTCGTCCACGGCGTGTCCACCCAGCGGCCCGAGGAACAGGGTGCATTCGCGGCGCAGGAGCAGATCCCATTCCCGCTGCTGTCCGACGTTGACCTGCAGCTGACCGCGGCACTGCGCCTACCGACAGTGAGAGTGGCCGACCAAGTGCGGCTCCGGCGCACGGTGCTGCTCATAGACGCCGACGCAGTAGTGCGAGACGTCCGGTACCCGGTCACCGACATCGCCGCAGCCGTCGCATGGGCGGTCGACTGGGCAAGCGACCCAACATCCCACCAGTGAGTCCCAAATCCGCCCGCAGGACTCCGCGGCGACGTTCGTGCACGCGCTGGCCGGGTTCTCACGACTTCCCGGAGCGGTACTCCGGGACGGGTAGCGGGTTATGCCGGTGACTCGCGGGGAACCGCGCAGGGTTACCTGAAGGCCAGTGGCGGCCAAACCACCAAACGAGCAGACCTACGCAAGCCCCGGTCCCTGCACCACGTGAGGCCCCTCGCCCAGTTGGACCTTGTAGACGGCAGGCATCGGCATGTTGAACCAGAAGTCCGCATCTACTGCGCAGCCGAGGCCGAAGAGGGCGCGCGCAATCCACGTGCCGTGCGCCCCGATCACCGTCACACACCCCTTGCCTTCGTCTGCTGCCCGGCCCAGCGCGTCGACTGCCCGCGTCATCAGCGCGGCGTGGGTCTCGCCGGCCGCGTTTGACCACTCGGGATTGTCCCAGCAGTACCGGTAGTGGCGTTGCCAGTGTGGTCGGTCCGATTCCGGATTCCCATTCTCGAAGTTCGGCACGAGGTTCAACCGCGAGGCCGAGCGCCTGGGCCGCCGGGGCCACGGTCTGCATCGCCCGCAGGTACGGACTCGACAAGAAGCGCGCAGGAGCGACAGAGACCAGCGGCCCGGCCAAGTCGTCGGCCTGCGCCAGGCCGACTGCTGTCAGGGGACGCCGGTACTCGTCAAGGCCACCGATGGTTGGGGGCATCGACGTCGCGTGGCGAACGAGGAGGAGGTTGAACACCTGGGAACCGTAGCGACCAGCCCCGAGGCCGCCGCCTCTCAGCGGTTGTAACGGCGGCGGATTCAGCGGTCCTCCTACTCGATGCCGAAGCTCCGCCAGACGTTGCCCTCACGCCCACAGCTTCGCCGACGGCCAGGCAACGTGCCGGGGTGCGAGCCACAACACCGGCCCGCCCAGGGTCAGCCACACCGGGTCCACGGTGGCCACTGTCCTGGGCACCGTGGGCATGCGAACGGCGGTGGCCGGGGACCGTCCACCGCCGTTCGCTGGCGACCGTTCACCAGCTCAGCCGGTCGTGCTGCCCGCGCCGCTGCTAGGGGTAGTACCCGCGCCGGGCGTCATCCGCGGCAGCTTCCCAGTGCCGATCCGGTTCGCGTCAAGCGTTGACCCGTTCGCATCCAGGTTGCCCTCAGCACGCACCAGTTTCCCGACCGTGACCTCCGAGGCGCTCCCCGCTGCGCCCGCGTTCCGGTAGACGGTCGTGCTGCTCTCCTGGACCGTGCGGGCAAAACCGTCCCGGCCGATCACGGTGAACGACGTGCCGCTCACGGCGGTGACGTACCCCTCGGCGCGAGCCAGCTCGATCCGCACGCTCTTAGCCACCGGGGCCGCGGCCGTCGGGTCGACGAACCGCACACGCACGATCTCGTTCGGCTTCACGTCCGCAAGCGAGGCGGTGCCCATCCCGTGCTTGTAGACGGTTACGGGGGTGACCGTGACGGTCTTAACCCCACCGGGGGTGTCCAGGGTGATCGTGTTGCCGCTCACGGCAGCGACCAGGTCCCCAGCCCCACGGCGGTCACCGTCCCGGTGGTGCTTGCCGTGATGTGCGTGGCCCGCGACGCTGGCCGAGCCGGACGTCGAGGGCGAGGTCGTGGTGCTGTTGGCGGCGCTCGCGACACCGGTGACGCCGAGCGCGAGACCGACAACGAGGCCGGTCCCGGCGACGCTGACACCGATCAGACGGGGGCGGATCTTCGACATGGGGTTGCTCCTTTGAGGGGTTGGCTTACTCCTTGAAGGCTGCCCCGGTCTCTGGCAAGTCCCTGGCAGGAAGGTACGGGCCACGTAAGGGTTCCCTCCGCAAAATCTGGACGCCTGATCACGGGTCGGCTGCGAGAACTGCCGTGCCGTTAGGGCCGATGAGAACGCCGCCTCGACGCGGTTACCGGCTGGCTCGTCAGACGCGGGAGCGGCAGGGATGCCTAGCACTAGTCGATGCTTTGCCGCTGCGCCGTGAGGTCACCCGGGTTGTCGCCTGTATTCACAGTCATGCTCGGCTCAAGGAGTAAGACTTGGGCACCGTCCACGGACACCGGCTGGTGGGGTACGCCGCGGGGTACGACGTACACCTCGCCCGGAGAAAGCGTCACGTCGCCGTCATCCATTCGGATGATCAATTGCCCTTCAAGGACCAGGAAGAACTCATCAGTGTCCGGGTGCGCGTGCCGCGCAAACTCCCCGAGCGCTCTGAACACGCGGACGTCGTAGTCGTTGACGGTGACGACGGTTCGGGGTGACCAGGTCTCACCGAAGGTCGCCAGCACGGACTCGAGGTTCACCGGGTTCATTTCGCAGACGGTAGTGCCGGTTCCTCGACGTGTAGCGCCGCCTCTTCACCGGGCGGCTGACGGTAACGCCGCCTGATCGTGGTTATCAGTCCATGGCCATGCCGGCGAGGTAGGCGGCGACGGGGTGGGCGGCGTGTCGGTCGAGGTTGGCGCGGGCCATGTCGTACCGCATGGTGGTGCGGGTGTCGGCGTGGCGCATGGCGTACTGCATGTCGCGGAGGGGGACGCCGGAGATGAGTCCCGCGGTGCAGAAGGTGCGCCGGAGGCTGTGCGGGCTGACGGAGTGCTCGATTCCGATGGCGCGGGCGAGTCGTTGGAGGTGACCGGTGGCGGAGGTTGGTGACATTCGCTGGCCGCGGGTGTTGAGCAGGATCGGTCCGTGCTGGCGGTCCTTGATGGCCTCGTGGACGGCGCGCAGCACCGGGACGGGTAGGGGGATGGTGGCTGGCTTGTTGCCCTTGCCCATGATCTGCAGCAGCTCGTAGCCGCTGTGGTAGCTCAGGTCGGTGACGTTGGCGCGGCACGCCTCACTGATCCGGAGCCCGAGCATGCCCAGGATCGCGACGAGCGCGTGGGCCTGGGGTCCCTCGTGGCGGGCTGCGGTGAGGAGCGCGGCGTACTCCAGCGGGTGGAGCACAGTGCGTCGTTGGGCTTCCCAGCTGACCCGGGGGCGGGTGACCGCCAGGGCGGGGTTGTCGGTCAGGTGGCCGTCGAGGACGGCGTACCTGAAGAAGCCGGCGACCGTCCCGAACCGGCGGCCGATGGTCGCCGGGGCCAGTTCTTCGTGTTCCATCCAGCGCAGGTACAGCTCCAGGTGTGGGCGCTTGGCCTGTAGCGGCTCGAGCTGCCGCGTTGCGCACCAGCGCAGGAACGCCAGCAGGTCCTGCTTGTAGGCGCGGAGCGTAGACCCGCGATAGCAAGCGAGAAAGCTCGCCAGGGCGTAGTCGGTGACGCTAGGACCGGTCGAGCGGGACACCAGCACGAAGTCGGACATGAGGACCTCCAAGCGGGCCATCCAGCCTCCTCCAGCTGCCTCCCACGCCAGGTCCGGCCGGCAGATCAGCACGCGGCGCTGATAACCACGATCAGGCGGCGTTACCGTCTAATGCAGTGCCTGGCATTACCCGCCTTGCTGCCCGCCCGTACCCTGAGCTTGTGAGCCAACCAAGGCGGGGGCGCGTCTGGCGGGTAGGCCAGTACCTGGGCTTGGTCTCTGACCGGCCCACGCTGTCGTGGCGTCAGGCTCTCAAGGCGTTTCTCTGGAGCCTCCCCTTGCTTGTCAGCGGAGCGTTTGCGGCGGCCGTCGCTCAGGACAGCGGTGCGCCTGAGTGGTTGACGATGGCGCTCAGGGTGCTGCCCATAGTGGCGCTGGTGGCTCTGCTCAGTCGGACGAACCGGCGGTAGGTGCCGCTCTCAGGCGCTGGCGCTGATAACCGCGATCGAGGCGGCGTTACCGTCAGCCGCCCGGTGAAGAGGCGGCGTTATCAGTGATTCACCCGGGCCATCCGGAGGCCAGGGTCGGGGCAGGGGGTGGCCCGCGAAAGTCCAGCGAGCCGTGTCAGGGCTCGAAGCGGTAGCCCAGCCCGGCTTCAGTGATGAGGTGCACAGGGGCCGCTGGCGCAGGTTCCAGCTTTCGGCGCAGTTGCGCGATGTACACGCGCAGGTAGTTGCTCTCGGTCTGGTAGGCCGGGCCCCAGACCTCCTGCAGGAGTTGCTTTTGGCTCACAAGGCGGCCGGGTGCGCGAACGAGGATCTCCAGTAAGTGCCATTCCGTCGGGGTTAGCCGGACTTCCTGGCCGTCCCTGAGAACACGCCGCGCGGCAAGGTCGACGCTGAAATCCGCCGTGACGACGACGGGGACATCGGTGACCACGGGCACACCTCGGCGAACGGCGGCGCGTAGCCGGGCGAGGAGCTCGTCCATGCCGAAAGGCTTGGTGACGTAGTCGTCGGCACCGGCGTCCAGGGCTGCGACCTTGTCGCTCTGGTCCTCTCGGGCGGACAGGACCAGGACGGGCACCCGGGTCCAGCCGCGAAGGCCATGGACGACTTCTAGGCCGTCGAGGTCCGGGAGGCCGAGGTCGAGGACGACGACGTCCGGCGGCCGTCCTCCGGCGAGTTCTAGTGCGGCTCGGCCCGTAAGGGCGACGTCGACCTCGTAGCCGCGAGCCTTCAGGTTGATGGAAAGGGCTCGAGTCAAGGCCTTGTCGTCGTCTACCAGTAGGACCCTGGTCATGCCGGGAGCGTAACGGTCATGGTGAGGCCGCCGCCGGCCGTCACGCTGGGCCGCAGTTCGCCGCCAAGGGCTTCCAGGAAGCCGCGGGCGACTTGCAGTCCGAGGCCGACGCCGCCTGTGCTGCGGTCACCGCCGAACGGCGGCGGGACGTGGTCCATCCCGGGCCCGTGGTCGATGATCTGCAGGCGCCCGGGACTCCCGTCGATCTCCACGCTTCCGGTGCTGTGCCGTAGCGCGTTGTCGATGAGGTTCGCCACGACTCGTTCCAGGAGCCCGCCGTCGGTCACGACCGGGGGCAACGTGTCCAGCACGTTCACCCGTACCCGGTGCCGTCCGGGCATCCCGGTCATGGCCCGGGCGACGACCTCGTCCAGGCCAACGGGCGCGAGGTTCACCGACAGGGCTCCGGCGCGCAGGCGGGACGCGTCGAGCAGATTGCTGACGAGGCCCTGAAGCCGGTCGGTCGCGTCCTCGATCGTTTCCAGGAGCTCCGCGTTCTCCTGCGGGGTCCAGGCGACGTCGGTCTGCCGCAGCGAAGACACCGCGGCCTTCGCGGCGGCGAGAGGGCTGCGCAGGTCGTGCCCGACGGCGGCGAGCATCGCGGTCCGTAGCCGGTCGACGGCTTCGGCGGCGGCGGCCTGCTCGGCCAGCCGACGCCCTTCCAGCGCGGTCGCGGCCGCATCCGCGAACGCGCTCAGCACCCGGCGGTCCTGCGCGAACAGGCGGGGCCCAGTGACGACCAGGGTGCCCTCCGGGCCAGCGTCGACGTGCTGCTCGCTGTCGCCGGCTACTTGCTCACCAACGCTGGCGTACACGATCTGTGCACCGTCGATGGTGCGCAGCATCGCGACGTGGGAGGCGCCGAACGCGGTCTTCACCTGCTGCAGGATGCCGGGCAGCGTCGCCTGCTCGCCGAGGGTCGATCCCGCGACCGAGGACAGGGCCTGGGCCTCCGCCGCCGCACGGGCCGCCTCGGCGCTTCGCCGGGCGGCGAGGTCCACCACGGCGCTGACAGAGACAGCGACGGCCACGTACACGCCGAGCACGATGAGGTCCTGCGGCTGCTCGACGGTGAAGTGGTGCACGGGCGGTGTGAAGAAGTAGTTCAGGAGCAGGCCGCCGCTGAGCGCGGCCGGGGCTGCGGGTCGCAGCCCGCCAACGAGCGCGACCGCGACGACCAGCAGCAGGACGAGCAGGACCGGCGTGGCGTAGGTCAGGTCCGTGTGCCGGGCGACGAGCGCCGCGGTCAGCAGCGGCGGGCCCAGCAGCCCGAGCGCGCCACCCAGCCACTGCCGCCTGACCGGTAGCCCGGGGGTCGACTTGACGCGCATGCCGTCAGCCTCGCAGCCCGCCGCGGCCGGACGGCGTATGGACGCCGTCAGGATCACGGCCGGCGGCGTCAAGGATGCGTCAGCACCGAGTCGGGGACCTCGGGCGGGCCGCAGGCTGAGCAGGCCGTCGGAGCGGGCGGCACGCGGTCAGGAGGACGCCAATGTTGCACGTCCCGCACGCCAGCACGCCCGCGAACGCCGCCGGGCCGGCCGCCGTAACCGGTGGCACCACCGCCGACGGCCTGACCGTGACGCACGTCCTCGACGCTGGCGTCGCCTATCTCCTGGTCGGGAGCGGGGGTCCTGGTGACCCGCTCACGCTCCTCCTGCCTACGCAGTCCGACTCGCTGTCGGGACTGGCCGTTTTCAGCCGGCTGGGCAGGCTGCACGCCCGCCACTGGGCCCTGGTCTGGGGCGCGGGTGCGCCGCCCGCGAGCGGAGTGGGCTTCAGCTCAGGCGACCTGCGCTTCTGTCGCGAGGGCTACAGCCCGGGTGCCGCCGTCGGGCCTGCGTGGGTGGCCGTCACGAACGGCGTGTTCCGCGCAGCGACCGTCGACCCGGACGGACCGGAGCCGCGCTGGCTGCCGCTCGCCCCGTCCTGGTGAGCACCGCAAGCCCCGTAGAAAGGCAGTCCCGCAGGTGAACACGAACGGCGAGATCGTTAAGCGGTTGTTCATCGGGCGGGCGCTCGCGAGCAACCGGCTCGGCGAGACCCTCCTGTCCAAGAAGATCGCGCTGCCGGTGTTCTGCTCCGACCCGATCAGTTCGGTGGCTTACGCGACCGAGCAGATCCTGCTCGTGCTCGGAGCGGCCGGCGCGGCGTCGTTCCTCGGCCTGGCCGCGCCCATCGCGGCGGCGGTCGCGCTGCTGCTGGCGGTCGTGGTCGCGTCCTACCGCCAGACGTGCTTTGCCTACCCCAGCGGCGGCGGCGCCTACGTCGTCAGCAAGGAGAACATCGGCCAGACAGCGAGCCTGACCGCGGCTGCGGCGCTTCTCGTTGACTACGTGATGACAGTCGCCGTCTCTGTCGTGTCCGGGGTCGTCGCCGTCACCTCGGCGGCCCCGTCGCTGGCCGCGCACGCAGTCCTGCTGTCCGTCGGCTTCATCGCGCTGCTTGCGGTGGTGAACCTGCGCGGCGTGAAGGAGAGCGGCGCCGCGTTCGCGCTCCCCACTTACGCGTTCGTCGCCCTGACGTTCCTGCTGCTCGCCTCTGGCGTCTACCGGGCCCTCACCGGCGGCATCCCGGACGCGGCCAGCGCCCACGAGCAACTCGTCCAAACCGCGCACGTCGGCGGGGTGTTCACCCTCCTGCTGTGCCTGCGGGCGTTCGCCAGCGGCTGCACCGCCCTGACCGGCGTCGAGGCGATCAGCAACGGCGTCCCTGCGTTCAAAAAGCCCAAGAGCCGGAATGCCGCGGCCACCCTGACGATCATGGGGGCGCTCGCGATCAGCATGTTCGGCGGCATCACCGCGCTGGCGATCGCGACCCACGCCCGGGCCTACCCGGGCGGCAACCCGTCGGTCATCAGCCAGGTCGCGGAAGGTGTCTGGGGCCGCACACTGCTGTACTACGCCTTTCAGGTCGCGACCGCGGCGATTCTGGTGCTGGCGGCGAACACCGCGTTCAACGGCTTCCCGACGCTCGCGTCGATCCTCGCGCAGGACCGGTTCCTGCCGCGCCAGCTCCACAACCGTGGCGACCGGCTCGTCTTCAGCAACGGCGTCGTGCTCCTGGCCGCCATCGCCGGAGCGCTGATCGTCGGGTTCAACGCCAACATCGACAAGCTCATCCAGCTCTACATCGTCGGCGTCTTCACATCCTTCACACTGTCGCAGTACGGGATGGTCCGGCACTGGAACACCGAACTCGCCACCACGACCGAACCCGCCCGGCGCTCAGCCATCCGGCGATCGCAGTCCATCAACGGAACTGGTGCGACGGTTACCGCCGTCGTTCTCGTGATCGTGGTCCGATACAAATTCCTTGGGGGCGCCTACCTCGCCATCGCCGCGATGATCGCCCTGTTCTTCCTCATGCGCAGCATCCGCCGCCACTACGACAACGTCGCCCTCGAACTCGAACCTGAGGCAGCCGGTATCGCCCTCCCAAGCCGGAACCACGCCATCGTCCTCGTGTCCAAGATCCACAACCCGACGCTGCGCGCTCTCGCCTACGCCAAGGCCACCCGTCCCCACGACCTGACCGCCCTGACCGTGTCCCTCGA
>JAABUM010005931.1_pt1 | contig 12401 bp, 15 predicted proteins | sample 5559161 | NCBI WGS metagenome assembly JAABUM01 (sample SAMN10711868, study PRJNA513369) | rock metagenome | isolation source: Antarctica rocks | place: Antarctica: Victoria Land, Siegfried Peak nord | reverse complement strand
CCTACGACAACCTGGTCGACCACTGCTGCGCTGCCTGGAACAGGCTCGTTGACCAGCCCTGGACTATCATGTCCATCGGGCTGCGCAGCTGGGCACATAGGTCCTGATCAGAGGGATTTGGTATTAGTCGCCTCTGCGGTCGCTGGGTGCCACTTGGCCTTGCTTACGTCGAATTAGAAGACGCGCCAGACTCAAAATCCGGTTCCGCAAGGAGTGTCGGTTCGACCCCGACCACCCGCACCATCCAAAGCAACTGGCGGGAAACTTCCATCAGGCGTGATTAGGATCCCCGCCGATGCAGGTCGGGTCGGGCGAGGGGTGATTGTGCACCAGCAAAGATGCGCGCTGATTCCTTGAAGAGGCTTGGAAAAGAACCCCAACCGTGCGCCACCAGTGCGATCGTCTCAAAATCGAGCGCTTCGATGAAGCCCTGCAGATATCGGGCATGGTCCTCGACCCGGTAAGCGATCGCGGGCTTGTTCGACTGGCCCATGCCGATCAGGTCGGGCGCGATGCACCGCGCCTGCGTAGCGACGTGTGGAATGACGTTGCGCCGGAGAGAGATAGGACGATGTCGGATTGCCGGGCAGGAAGAGCACGGGTCGTCCTTCACCCTCATCGACATAAGCCATTCGCGAGCCGAGCACGTCGACGTGGTGCATCGGGGCGGCGCGCGTTATCGCTCGCTCCTCATTGACCGGTGGCCTTGGTCTTCCCGAACGCTCTGGTCGGTGGATCGTAGAACCCGGTCATGGTCGTCAATCGGCCATCCGCGGCGAACTGCACGTAGCTCGCGCCTTGGGCGAACTCGTCGCCGGCGCCGTCAAACATCGTCCACTCGATCACCGCCTTGTCGTGGTGTTCGAAAAAGCGGTCGTTGCGGAACGTCGCGCCAGGGCCTTTCTGGCTGGCGTCCTCGATCTTGGCGATCAGTTCGGCATGGCCATGACACTCGGTGCCAGGATCCTGGTACACGCAGTCGTCGACGACGCTTTGCTTCAACAGCCGCTCGCGGTCGGCAGCGGAGACCGCGATCCCCCAGGCCGATTGGTAGGTCTCAAACGTCTTGAGATGATCGGGCTTGGTCATCATGTGCTCCGGGCGGCGATATCGATGTTACGGTGGTCAGGAAGGCGGCCAGCGTCACGCGCTTGAACCGCTCGATGGCTGCGCCGCTGCGCTGGACCTTCATCCACAGCATCGCCCCCTGCCAGGACGACAGCAGCGCGGAGGCGATCTCGTCGGCGGGCATGTCGGCGCGCATTTCGCCTGCTACCTGCGCGGCGCGGACAGTTTCGGCAAAGGCGCCAGTGATCCGATCGAGCACGTCATCGAGCCGGGTGCGCAGAGCCTCGCTATGCTCAGATGTCTCCAGGCCGAAATTGCCGATCAGGCATCCGTGATGCCAGTCGGCCGCGTCGAGCCGTTCGGTGACGGTATCGAAGTAGGCGCGAAGGCGGGCGGCTGGCGACCTGGCCTCGTCGTACAACGTGGCGGTGATCGTCGCCTCGATCCCTTCGTAATAGCGCTCCAACGTCGCAACGGCGAACGCTTCCTTCGACGCGAAATGATTGGTGAAAGACCCCTGGGGCACGCCTGCGGCGGCGGTGATGTCGCGAATCCCGGCGGCTCCATAACCCTGCTCGTGGAGGGTGCGGACACCCGATACGAGGATCTTTTCACGGAGAGACGGTCGGCCCATAGACAACTAATACGGACAAACGTATTAGCGGTCAACCAGATCAAGAGCAAGAGCGGTTATGATGGCGTCGACAGACATGACGAAGCAGGCCGTGGACGACGCGAGCGCGGCGCTGTACGGCAAGGGTCCGGTGCAGATGGTTAACCTGCTGCGCTTTCGCGACCAGGCCCATTATGCGGACGGCTCCGACCTGCCGCCTGCTTCGGGAATGGACGTCTATATGACGCGCTACGTCCCGGCTTTCGCCGAGGTCGCGGCGAAGATGGCGCCCGGCGAGGCGTTCAGCCCCGTGTTCCTGGGCGGCGTCGCCGCGACTCTCGTCGCCGAGCCGGGTGAGGCCTGGCACGCGGTCGCAATCGTCCAGTATAAGACGTTCGAGTCGCTCAAGAAGGTGATCGACAGCCTCGAATACGAGCAAAAGGCGGCGCCGCATCGCCGCGCGGCGTTGGCTGACTGGCGCTTCATCGCCACGCAGACGATGGACCTGCCGGCTTGACTGCGCTCGGATCCGGCTTTCATGGAACGGCGCGGCACCGGACCGCCTGGATCGAGGCGGGGCCACAGGACGGCCCGTTGATGATCTTTATCCATGGCTGGCCCGAGTTGGGGCTGGTCTGGCGCGCGCAGCTGGAGCATTTCGCCGGGCACGGCTGGCGGTGCGTGGCGCCCGACATGCGCGGCTATGGCGGCTCCTCGGCTCCGACATCGCTCGCCGCCTACGCCGTCCGCGAGCTGGCGGGCGACATGGTCGAGCTGCACAATGTGCTGGGCGGGAAATCCGCGATCTGGGTTGGGCATGACTGGGGCAGCGCTGTCGCATGGGCAATGGCCTCGCACCACCGCGAACGGTGCCGAGGCATCGTCAACTTGTGCATACCTTATCTCGCGCGGGGGCTGGCGCTGCCTACCCTGGTTCCTCTGGTCGATCGGGAGCTTTACCCCATCGACGAGTATCCAATCGGTCAGTGGGATTACTGGCTCCACTATCGCGAGCATTTCAGACAAGCCGCGCGCGATTTCGAGGCGGATACGCGCGCCACGCTGACGATGCTTTATCGGGCCGCGCCCGAGAACGCGGCGACGAAGCCCGCCTTTTCGGCGTCGATCCGATCGACCGGAGGATGGTTTGGCGGCCACCGACAGGCGCCCGCAATGCCTCGCGATGAGGCGCTCCTGAGCAGCGCCGATTTCGACGCGCTGGTGGCCGCGTTCGAGAAGACGGGGTTCGCCGGCGCGAACGCCTGGTACATGAACGATGCCACCAATCTCGCCTACGCCGCCGAAGCTGCCGATTTCGGCCGATTGAGCCTGCCCGCGCTGTTCCTTCACGCGCGACACGACGCCGTCTGCAACACGGTGAACAGCCGGCTGGCGGACCCGATGCGCGAGGATTGCGCCGACCTGACCGAAGTAACAGTTGATGCAGGTCACGAGCTGATGCTCGAACGGCCCGACGAGGTGAACGCTGCGGTCGGAGAGTGGCTGGCGGCACGGTTCTGAGGTCCGGCCCAAAACTCGCCCTGATCTACCCAGGCCGGCGACACATCGCTTAGAGACCGCAACCCGGCTGCTCTCCGCTATCACAGAAGAAGCCACGGTTCGATGCGACGGAGGTCCGATCGAGCACGTACCATTATTTGTGTCGGTTAATCTTCGGACCGCTTCTATGGGCTGCACCGGCCAAGAGCAGAGATTTGTCGTGCTTAGCCGAGCACCCTGGGTTTCAGCATCTCCTCGGCCCACTGGCGGAAGCTGGTCGGCCCGATGATCGCACCTGAGCGCGGCGCCACATTGTCCACGCCTTCGTTCTTGGCGCGAAGCATATCAACATAGCCTTGCGCGAAAGCGTCGGTCAGGCCGCGCGCCATCAACTGTGCCTTGAAAGCATCGAGCGGAACCTGCTCGTAACGAACCTCCCGGCCGATGACCTCCGAGATGATCGCCGCTAGATCGTTATAGGACAGTTCCTCGGGTCCAAGGACCGGTACGTCTTCTTGCCCCGTCCAGGACAGGTCCGCCAGCAGCCGGGCAGCGGCCGCGCCGGTGTCGCGCGTGGCGGTATGCGGAAGCTTCTTGTCGGGATCGATCGGACCGAGCATCCGGCCCTGGCGGATCGCTTCGACCTGCTGGAGCGCATTGTCCATGAACGCCGGCAAGGCGAGGCCACGCGCGGCAGCGCCCGTGGTGCGCAGGAGGTCGACCATGCGGATCGAGCCGGTCGCATTTCCGGCCTTTTCCTGCTACTCGGTGTCGCGCCCAAGCGTGGTCGCCGCGACGATGTGGCCGACGCCGTGGCGACGCATTGCCTCGACGCCGGGGCGCGCGAAGTCGACCGTGGCGGCGTCGGGCGTTTCAGACGGGGTGGGCGGGCAAAGCCAGAATACCGCATCTGCGCCCTGAAAAGCGCGATCGACCACGGCGGCGTCGCCGTGTGAGCCCTCGACGATCTCAACCCGGCCGCGGACCGCTTGCGGGAGCTTGGCCGGATCGCGCACGATCAACCGCAGCGCTTCGCCGACATCGAGCAGATGCTGGACGACGTGGCGTCCAATACTGCCGGTTGGCGTGGTGACGACGATCATGGGTAGCCTTCATGTTGTTAGAACATTGCGCTTGTGTGGTCCCATCGTGATTATGATTTGGGGAGATGCGACTTCAGATTGCGGGCGAGAAGATTGTCGAGCATCCGGTCCGACATGAGCCTGGTGAGACGGATGATCACCGCCGTGCTGCGGCCCACGGTGTAGCGAGTGCGCGGCCGCTTGCTGGTGATCGCGTCCGCGATAACACGAGCTACCTCCTCCGGAGGTGCTCCTCCTGGAACAGACGCATTGGCCTGCGAGATAACTGCATGCATGAGCGCGCCGTAGCGACCACGCTGCTCCGTTGTCATTCCCCCGATGATGCGCTGGCCAGCGGCATCAACCCCACCGAGCATTGGCGTTGTCACGGCGCCCGGTTCTCACGCCGCACGTCGAGAAGCGAGGTTTCCAGCTGGTCGTACATTCCTGGCCGGAGATCCTTCAGCCAAGGCCAAGGCCCACCACCGTGGGAAAGGAAATATGTGGGCATTCGCGGTTGCGTCATGACTCTGTCCTTCCGCACAAAGATGCGGTATTTGTTAGAAACTACATCTCGGGTAGTTCGTAACGTTGGACAAGGAGGCACTTTGCACGCACCAGATTACCAAGCGGAAACCGGTCAGTGCGTGCTCATCGGACGTATGCTGGGGCGGGTCACCGATAAGTGGACGGTTCTGATCGTGCGCGTGCTCGGGCGGGGACCGCGCCGCTTCAACGCCCTGCGCCGAGAAGTGGGCGAGATCAGCCAAAAGGTGCTTGCCTCGACCTTGCGCGACCTTGAGGAGAACGGCCTCGTTTCCAGGACGGTGACGCCCGTCAATCCGCCGCAGGTCGAGTATGCGCTCACCGATCTCGGTCGAGAGTTCTTGAGCCCTATCCGGGGCCTCGCCGAGTGGGTTCTAGATAATTCCACCCGCATCGAAGCGGCGCGCACGGCCTATGCTGCGCGCGCATTGGCTGCTGTTTCCTGACAGGTTACCTGGTGAGTGGCTTACTCGGCGGAGAGGAGGTGCCTAACGCGGCGCAGCTAGCTAAGCAGGAACACGTCATTGCCTTCGTCAAGCGCTGCGCGGCGGCGTTCACCCTCACCGGCCGATGGGGCTTTTAGTGGGCGCTCACCTGCTCCCGTCCACGACCTGACGGCTTCGGAGGTGGCGCTCACGTTCTCGAGCTCGCGACGGGCATGACGATCGAGTGGCTGGATTGCGAGCACTGGCTCGCTGGCCAGCTCGCGGCGGCGACCGAGTTGGCGCAGGGGGCTCCGGCATGATCCGCCGGTTCCTGGATTGCTCCAGCGGCCAACTGTCATCCAAGACCTGATCCTGGCTGAATACCAACCTGGCCGAAGGCGTACAGCCCAACCCGGCCAGCCCGATCACAACGGGCTTGCGGGCCGGCGGACGCGCTAAGGCGGGTTCATCTACGCGCCGAACGGCTAAAAGCGCTACCCCAGGTAAGAGTGGGCCGCGATGTTTCGCGGGTGGTTTTAGGAAGGCCCCTGTTTCATTGCTCGAGGCATGAGGTCGTAGGGATGTGCCCAGCCTGGTAAGGCCGAGAGACGCTTTGCCCACTCCCTGGTCCAGGGAAACGTTGCGAGGTCAATCCCTGTCTTCTCATCGAAGTACATGTAGCCAGCCATGGAAATGTCTGCAATCGTCGGCCGCTCACCGACCATAAAAGTACGGCTCTGGAGATGGTGCTCGACGATTGAGAAAGCCGCTGTAGCTTGCGTTCGGAGGAACTCCGTTACTGCGGTCTCGCCCTCCATCCTGAAGCCAACACGCAAACGCAGCGTTGAATAAAAGCTTGAGAACTTGTGGTTGTCGAAAAGCAGCCAGCGAAGGATTTCCAGCCGCTCATCCCCGGTCCTGCCGCCGAACTTGCCTGTGAGATCGGACAGGTATGTTAGGATGACGCCAGTCTGGCTCAGGCGCCTGCCGTCGAACTCCAACACGGGAATCTCTCCCATCTCGTTGAAGGCGGAACTGAAATCGGACTTTGTTTCCGGATTGAAGAAATCGACGAACCTGGGCTGCCAATTCATCCCGCACAGGCTGAGCATGAGCGCTGCCTTGTAGGTGTTGCCCGACTCCCCTCTGCCGTAAAGATTATAGTGTGTCATTGAGTGGACCTCCCTTCATGTGAATGGCGTCTTCGGCGTGCGATGCAGTGACGAGATCATTGTCCACCACCGTGATGGGAAGGCGGAATGTCCAGCGGTGCACGGCCAGCGCGGAAAGCGCGAGTACGGTGCCAAGGACGCATATCCCCCACCAGCCGAAACTATTCCAAGCGATGCTGCCCGCCAGCGAACCCACGGTGCCACCCGCGAACAATGCCGCGACGTAGATTGTGTTGACACGAGCTCGCAACGTATCGTCGAGCCCGAAGATGATTGACTGCTGAGAGATCATGGCGAGTTGCAGCCCCGCATCCAATGCCACGACACCGAATACGAGCCCGGGAAGTCCGGGCACAAAGGCCATCAGCGGGAACGCCATCACCACGGCTGCAATCCCCGCCCGCGTCACACCATCCGGCCCATGCCGGTCGGACAGGACCCCGGCCAGCGGTGCCACGAACACCCCGACCAGTCCCAGGACGCCGAACAGTCCGGCGTAGAAGGCCCCCAAACCGAAAGCTGGGCCTTCGAGCAGCAGGGCCACAGTGGCCCAGAATGCGCTGAAGCTGGCGAATAGCAGGCCTTGCACAAGCGATGCGCGTTGCAACTGCGGATGGCGGCGCAGGACCTGGCCCAAAGACGACAGCAATCGCCAATAGGGCTGTGGATGCCTGGGCGGCGACGCGGGTAAGACCGCATACAGCGCGACAAGCATGACCGCCGCGACCGCAGTGGCGGAGCCGTATACCGCCCTCCATCCAAACGCACCTCCCACCGCTCCGCTCACGACGCGCGCGAGCAGGACGCCAGCGAGCAAACCGCTCATGACGGTGCCCACGACGCGCCCGCGGTGCTCCTGCGGAGCCGTGTCGGCAGCAACCACTACCACCTGGAGCGCGATGGTCGCTCCAACTCCGACGGCGGTCAATGCCAGCGCGAAGGTCAGGAACGTCGGGGCGCTTGCGACCAACGCCAGCGCTGTCACCAGTCCGGCCGCCTGACACAGGATGAGGGTCCGTCTGTCGATCCCGTCCCCCCAAGGGACTAGGAACACCAGGCCCATCAGATAGCCGAACTGGGCCGCCGCGACGGCGGATGCGGCCATGGCTCCCGAGACATCGAATGATCGAGCGATCAACCCTAGGATCGACTGGCTGTAGTAGATGTTCGCCGCCGATGTTCCCGATGCCAAGGCCAGCAGCAGCACGAGGCTTCTCTGGGTATACGGTCGAAGCCGAGCCGGGCCGTGCCCGTCTTTGCCGATCATCGCCTCAGTCCATCGCAAGGAGGAATTGCCGGAGCAGTGCGTTGAACTCACTAGCGGCTTCGAAGGGTGGGAAATGGCCGGAGCCCGCCACGACATGCAGGAAGGCACCTGTGATTTGATTGACGATCATCTGGCCCGCTGCGGCTGGGGCACTCGGGTCGTTCTCTCCCACGATGACCATCGTAGGACAGACCAGGGCCGACAGGCCCTGGATGTCCAGCGTGGTGACCGCGTCCCACAGGGATGCGTGCAGCTCTGCATCTTGCCGCAGCAGAACCTTGAACAACCGGTCGAGAACATCAGGGCGCCGCTCGCGAAAACCGGGGGTGAACCAGCGTTCCAGGTGCGAGGCTGCGATGACCGCCATGCCCTCGGCTCGCGTCACGGCCGCCCGGTCGCGGATGGCGAGCCGCACGGGATCCGTGAGCATGCACGACGTGGCGACCAGCGTCAGCGAGCGGATGAGGCTGGGGTGCCGGACGGCTACCATCTGGGCGATCATCCCGCCGAGCGAAACGCCGACAAGATGCACCGACCCAACCCTGAGGTGCGCCAACACGTCGGTTACGGCGCCCGCGAGACCTTCCAGCGTCGGTTTTGATTCCAAGCCGTCCGAGAGTCCATGCCCCGGCAGGTCGAGAGCCATCACGTCGTGGTTTCGGCCGAACTCCTCGAACTGGTTGTCCCACAAGGTGAGGTCGAGCCCCAGGCCGTGGAGGAACATGAGAGGAGCGCGGCCTCTGGGTCCGGTCCGGACCAGGTTGATCTCCAGGTGATCGCCTATCGTCAATCTTGGCATCAGGGGCTCCGGCAGTCCTTGCGGGATGACGCGTGCGGGCCGGCGACCTGCTGGACCCGGAAACCCTCTATTACGATACATCGTGTAGTGCAATGCCCGAGGCTTGGCTGACGGCGTGCTGCCTGGGACGGCTTGTCTCACTCGGATACCTGGGTGACGATCCCCTCATGAGCCAGAGTAAGTCACCCACAAGCAGCGAGGATGGCGTGGCCCGTGCCGCAGGCCGGCCGAGGAGCGATGCCTCACACCGGGCCATTCTGGAGGCGGCTCACGCGATCCTGGTCGAGACTGGACTGAAGAGTTTCTCCATCGAGGCTGTGGCGAGCAGGGCTGGCGTCGCTCGGACGACGATCTACCGATGGTGGCCGGACAAGAGTATGCTGGTGAACGAGAGCTTTCTGAACGCCGTCCAGCCGCAGATAAATTTTGCCCGGACCGACTCGCCGTCGGACGACTTCCGGTCCTTCCTGGCGTCTCTGGCCAAGGCGCTCAGCGGGCCGGACGGACGGATCGCGGCCTCGGTCGTGGCACAGGCGCAGAGCGACTCCGAGACGCAGCGAATGTTCCTCGAGGAATTCTCAACGCCGCTACGGCGTCATAGCGCCGCCTTGCTCCAGGCAGGCATCAACCGCGGCCAGTTCCGTCCCGACCTCAACGTGTCGCGCGTTCTCGATGCGGCGATCGGTGCGGTGTACTTGCGTTTGCTGCTTGGACAAACCTTGGGGCGGAGCTGGGTCAGGGAGATGGCGGACACCATCCTGCACGGTTGCTATGCAAATAAGCCGGGCCAGGCTGAAGGCGGCACGGTGAGCCCACGTCCGGCAGAGTGATGGCATCTGTATAGGCCTACATGGTCACATCGCCGCGGGAGCCAGTGAGAATTCGAGACGAATTCTTTCGACGATCAATGGGAACTAGGCTTGAGCAGTTCATGCCACGGTTGATGGTTCTGCTCGGTGTTGCCATCATGGCCTTCGGCACAGCAGCATGGTTCCTCAAGAGGTTAGTCGGGTAAAGCCGGCGTCTACCGGCCTGCGACAGGTCACACCCGTAACTAATTACCAAGACTTTGCCGACCTGTGGGAGCCAAGCCCGGCGCAAGTAACCTGCAAACCGATTTAGCTCTGGGCAAGACGAAGCCCGGTCGGCTTGAGAGGAACTCTGACCTTCATCTGGACACCGAAAACTAGCCGCCCACTAGGTCCGCGCGACGTAGGTGCCGCCTTGATGCTACCCTATAGTTTGCTCGGCCGGTGCTGTCATCGAAGCCTCCCAGGCGCCCTTTTGCCTTGAAGCCGTATGACGGAAAACAAGTGATGCTGTTGAAAAAGGCGCTGCAGCTACCGTTAGGATAGGGCGCGCGGCTGTGACTCACTGGTCTCCATGGTGCGATGGAGGCGATGATGACGGGCAAGCGGGTCATGGCGGAGCCAGTGTTTTCCACGGTGCGGATCGATGACTACCTTCCAGCCAACCACCTGCTCCGGGCGGTTGACGCACTGCTGGACACGGCGTTCGTCCGACGCATCATGGCGCCCCACTACAGCTTGATCGGGCGTCCCTCGATCGATCCCGAGCTGATGATACGCATGCTGCTGATCGGCTACCTCGGCGGCATCCGCTCCGAGCGGAATCTCTGCGCCGGGATGCGCCTCAACTTGGCCCATCGCTGGTTTTGCCGCCTTGGCGTGGACGACGTCGTGCCGAACCACAGCACCTTCAGCAAGAACCGGCATCGCCGCTTCCGCGATGGCAACGTGTTCCGTGCCGTGTTCGAGCAGGTTGTGCGCTGCTGCGTGGAGGCTGGCCTTGTTCCCGGCGAAAGCGCGGCCGTAGACGGCAGCCAGGTGGACGCCGACGCAAGCCGCCACAAGCGCCTGCCCGGTGGTCGCGTGCCCGAAGCGTGGACGACGGACCGCAAGGCGCAGTCACGCCCGGTGCGCGAGCATCTCGACGCGCTCGACGCGGCTGTGCCACCCGGGCCGGACGAGCCTCGCCATGAGGCACCCAAGTATCTGTCGCCCACCGACTCCACTGCGGCGTGGAGCATCAAGCACGGCGTGGGCGTGTTCGCCTACGAGACCAACCTGCTGGTGGACACGGCACATGGCATCATCGTCGACGTGGAAGCGACGCCAGCGCGGCTCAGCCAGGAGATCGTCGCCGCCAAGGCCATGCTGGCGCGGGCGGAGGCGGCGTTCGGGTTCGCGCCCTCCTGCCTCGGCGCGGACAAGAGCTACGGCACGGGACCATTTCTGGCGTGGCTGCTGGCCCACGGCGTGGACCCTCACATCCCGGTGCTGGACCGCACGGCGCAAACGGAGGGCATGTTCACGCGCGAAAGCTTCACCTACCTCGAAGCCGAGGACGCCTGGTACTGCCCGTCCGGGCACACGCTGCGTCTTGCGGGGTTTGAGCGCAGTCGAGGCATACAGAAGTACTCGGCGCGGGCAGTCGATTGCGGAGCTTGCGCCCTCAAACCTCGGCGCACGACAGGAAAGGCGCGCGGGCCCAATGTCAGCATCCACGAGCCGGCCCGCAAGGCTGTCCAAGCGCTCGCCGGCACCACGGCTTACGTTCAGTCACAACGTTGGCGCCAGAAGATCGAGATCCTGTTCGCTCATCTCAAACAGCAGTTCAGGATCCGGCGCCTGTGGCTGCGTGGGTCGCAAGGTGCGGCCGAGGAGTTCCATTTGGCAGCCGCCGTGCAGAACCTGAGGCGGCTGGCACGGCTTACAGTCTACGGCCTGTCCGGTCAGGCCGGGACTGCAGCGTTCGGGTAAGGCCAAGTGGTCATGGCGACTGCCGCCGAAATTCTTCGCAAAACAGAATTGGATGATCAAGTGCCCGGCTGCACCATGACCTCTTCAGGGTTTTTCAACAGCATCAAGTGATTTCCGTGAGCCTCCGACATGCGCCCAGAACCAGACTGTTTCGGGTGCGAAGAATGCACGACAAATCCTGTCGGAATGGTCCAATGTGCGAGAACCCCTTGGATCAGGTCTTCCGCATATGCTGGTCGGCTACATGCGCGTTTCTACGGATGGCGACTGGCAGGTGATGGACCTGCAGCGCGACGCGCTGCTCGCCGCTGGCGTCGACGGTCGTCACCTATTTGAGGACCGGGCGAGCGGCAGCCGCGGCGATCGCGCTGGATTGGCCAAGACGCTTGCCTTCCTCCATCCCGGCGATTGCTTGGTTGTCTGGAAGTTGGACCGGCTCGGTCGCTCATTGCCCCACTTGCTGATCACAGTCGGCGAACTCAAGACCCGCGGCATTGCCTTCCGGTCGTTGGCCTTGCTCAGCGTCACGGCCTCCGCCTCCAGTGCGCAGAACCGCTTGTGGAGCGCTCGCAACCCTTGCCGCGCGGCCTCGGGCAGGATCGCCTGATCCTGCGTGTCGACCAGCTCCATCAACGCTTCCAGCTTGCAAAGACCCTGTGGCACCACCAAGCCGAACTGGACCATGGCAAGAATTCGTTCCACACGTTCACATAGGCGCTGCTTATCAGGATGGGCACAGTCCAAATCCGTTCCATGGTCCAACTCCGGCGACGGCTCGATCCCTTGATCGTGTTACCGGGGCCGATGCATGTCGAACATGGCCGTCGAGTCGACTGCGGCGTAAGCCGCCGTCCCGCCGGCGCGCAGGATAGGCCTCGCCTGTGCTGTCAGGTAAATGCCATCCTGGAGGAGGCTGTGGTCAATGTGGACGGCAACCACTTCGCCGAGCACTATCCACGTCTTAAGGTCGCGGTAGGCACCGTCCTGCAATCGGATGAGCTGCGTTAGCCGACACTCGAAATTAACCCATCTTATTCAGGGCATGGCAGGGATTCGGCGGCGGGTGTCGCGTAAGCTGCTGATGGTGTTTACGGATTGGGTGTCGACGCCATCCATTCACCCGATCACGCCGAGCCACACCCGCCA
>JAABUM010005929.1_pt1 | contig 12403 bp, 10 predicted proteins | sample 5559161 | NCBI WGS metagenome assembly JAABUM01 (sample SAMN10711868, study PRJNA513369) | rock metagenome | isolation source: Antarctica rocks | place: Antarctica: Victoria Land, Siegfried Peak nord | reverse complement strand
AACAGGCGCCACCAGACGCCATTGCTCGTCGCTCAAGTCGCTGGGATAAACCACTTTGGATGCGCGTCTCATCAACTCCAGTCTGACCCAAACCCACACTACAGAGACAGGCTCTCAGGTTTCTTCGTGTCCTCTGTGTTTAAATCTTCCCTTATGCAACTTGAATTTTTGGGCACTGCGGGTTATCATCCCAGCGAAACGCGCCATACGTCGTGCGTGCTGATTCCTGATGCGGCGTCCGATGATGCCTTTGTGCTTGATGCCGGAACCGGATTTTTCCGTTTGGCCTCGCGCGAGCGCCAGTTGCCGCAAAGGTTGCACATTTTCCTGAGCCACGCGCATCTCGATCACGTCGCCGGTCTCACGTTTTTGCTCGATGTGGCGTTTGTCCACTCCATCGAAGTCACGCTTTATGCCGACACGAACACCCTGCGCGCCGTGCGGCAAACGCTGTTCGGGTCGCCGCTGTTTCCCCTTGAGTTCAGTCATCCAACTGTTGACGTCGTGCCGCAACGCCCATTTGAAGTGGCAGGCGTGCGAATCGACACCTTTGCACTCACGCATCCCGGCGGCTCGCGCGCGTTTCGCTTTGGTTGGCCGGGTGGCAAAACGCTCTGTTACGTCACCGACACAGTGGGCGATGGGCGCTATCACGACTTTATCGAGGGAAGTGACGTTTTGATTCACGAGCGCAACTTCCCCGACTCGTTGCCCGCTTTGGCCGAGTCGTCGGGTCATTGCACATCGAAAGCTTTCGTCGCCGCGGCGCGCGCATCGGGCGCGAAACAAGTCATCGCCACGCATTTCAACCCGCTCACCTTGACCGACCCGCTCGAAGAAGATGACATCCTCGCCCAACTTCCCGGCGCGCGCGCCGCGTTTGACGGGCTGAAAATCGAGTTTTAGCAATGATTCAAGCGCTCTACCAAGCTCATTACCGGGAATTTTGCTCCTTGGTAGCGCCCGCCCGCCCAAGCCGCGTTCAACGCACAGGGGCGCGCTTGTGCGATTCCAATTCTTCTCCCGCGGTTTCTTCTCCCGCGGTTCGGAAGACTTTTCACATTGGCTCTGATCCGCGAGTTCGGAGCGACCTGAAGAATCGCGTCTTCGCCACATTTTCATCGTGAAACCCGTTCGCTTCGCCCTCATCGGCACCGGCCAAATCGCCGCGTTTCATGCGCGCGCCATCGCCCTTGTTCCTCACGCGCAACTCGTCGCCGTTCACTCGCGCCGCGAACCCGAAGGTTTGGCCTTTGCCGCAAAATTCGGCGTGGCCTATGAGAGCGACCTGGGTGCGCTACTTTGCCGCGACGATGTGGACGCCGTGTGTTTGACCACGCCTTCAGGCACACACGCACTTCTGGGAACGCTTGCCGCCCAGCACGGCAAACACGTGTTGAGTGAAAAACCGCTCGACGTTTCGCTGGATCGCGTGGATGAACTCATCGCGGCTTGCGAGCAAAACGGCGTTCGTATGGGCGCAATTTTCCAGCCCGCTTTGGACGCGGCGCGGTTGCCCTCCAAAAGGCGGTTGACCAGGGGCGCTTCGGCAAAATGGCGTGGGCGAGCGCTTATGTTCCCTGGTATCGAAGCGAATCTTATTACCAATCGGCGGGTTGGCGCGGAACGTGGGAATTGGATGGCGGTGGCGCCTTGATGAACCAGTCGATTCACGCGATTGATTTGCTGCTTCATCTGGCAGGAGAAGTCGAAGACGTGTCGGCGCGTTGCACGCGCGCGCTTCACCAATCGCTCGAAGTCGAAGACACCGCGATGGCGTGGCTTCGTTTTAAATCCGGCGCGCTGGGCGTGATCCAAGGCTCAACCGCGTGTTTTCCAGGCGAAGCGAAGCGCGTAGAACTCAAGGGTTCGGGCGGTTCGGCCACACTCGTCGATGATCGCCTGACCCTGTGGCAGTTCGCCGAAGAACAAAGCGGTGACGAGGAAGTGCACTCGTGGGGTGACGAAACGCAAATCGGCGGCGGCGCGAGCGACCCGAACGCCATCTCTGTGGAAGGTCATCGCGCTCAAATCGAAGATTTCGCCCTTGCGGTGCGCGAAAACCGCGAACCAGCGATTCCAGGCCGCGAGGCGCGCCGAAGTGTTGAACTGATCTGCGCCATTTATGAATCGGATAAAAGCGGACAAATCGTGCGTCTATGAAAGGTTTGTGGCCATAAGAAGGCAAAGAAAACACAATAGGAGGCAACAGTTAAGAGGTAAAATCCAAGGATTAACAGCTTTCCTTTGTGTTTTTTGTGCCCTCTTGTGGCCAAAAACGGCTTTCGCCCTGGAAATTATCGCGCATCGCGGCGCAAGTGCTTATGCGCCGGAAAACACCTTCGCTTCGGAAAAATTGGCGCAAAAAATGGGCGCCGATTGGCTCGAAGCCGATTTGGTTTCGACCGAAGATCATCAGTTGATTTTGTCGCACGACCTCTGGTTGGACGAAACAACCGACATCGCCACACGATTTCCCACTCGTAAACGGCGCGATGGACATTTCTACGCGCTTGATTTTTCTCTGGCCGAACTGCGCACGTTGTCGATGAGGCCGCGTATCGAAGCAAGCGGAAAACGAACTTTTCCCGATAGAAAAATCAACTTGACCGGCGCCCGCATCACGACTTTAGCCGAGTTGTTGACCTTGAAAAACGGCGCGGCGGGTTTTTATCTCGAACTCAAAGCCCCGCGTTGGCACCGTCGCAACGGCGTGGACATCTCGAAATCCTTGCTGGAACAGTTGCGCCAAGCGAAGATTCCCGCTCGCCGCGTGTGGCTCGAATGTTTCGATCCTGGCGAACTCAAGCGTTTGCGCGGCGAGTTGCGCTCTCCGTTTCGCCAAACCCAACTCATCGGGCAACAGAATGAGGTTTTCGACCCGAATGGCCAACGCTTTGACTTCGACGCGATGCGAACACCTTCCGGCTTGAACCAAATCAAGCGCTACGCCGACGCCATCGGCCCGCGCATCGACTTCGTGATCAACGGTTTGGGCGTCTCGAACTTCGTGGCTCAGGCGCACGTGGCGGGTTTGGCGGTTCATCCTTACGTTTTTCAAACCGACCGTTTTCCCTTTGCATTCCCGCTCACGCAGAACTGGATTCGCACTTTTCAACGCGCGCGGGTCGAATCGCTCTTCACCGATCAGCCCGATGTCGTTTTACATTCGCTTTCCCACCAATAAACACAGATGAGATACCGATGTTTTTAAATAAATCTGTGACCTCATCTGTGTTCATCTGTGGGGAATGAAAACTCAACTCGCGCCAAACCTGGTGTGAACGCGGCGCCAGAACTCGCGCTCCAACGCGACGCGTTTGCGCAGCACTCGTCCGCGCGGCGTCGACGCGAACCAGTGGAGGTTGACGAAGTCGCGGTCTTGCGCGCCAAAGCGATATTTGTAGTCTTCGGCTCCGCGAAGAAAATCGAATTCTCTCGCGCCTTCAGCTATAGCTTCTTGAAACACGCGGGCGAACAGGCACGTTCCCACGCTCCATTTTTGCAGTTCTGGCTCGAAGCCGCCGATGAAAAACCAGAATTTGCCGCCCCAAAAGTAGCACAGCAAAACACACGCGGCGCGGCCATCGAGCTTGAGGCGCCACAAGCGGAGCCAGTCACGCGCGAGAAAATCGTGGCACAGCGCGCGATGAAACTTTTGGCGCGCGGGCAAAACGAGCACGCCGGTTTGCCCGCGCGCGCGCCAGCGTTTGCCGTGTAACTCGAACAAATCGCGTAAGCATTCTTCGACTTGTTCGGGCGTTCGCGCGAGTTCGATTTCGACTGAAAAATTCTTTTCCAAGCGTTTGGGATAACGTTTGATTTGCTCGCGCATATTTTTGCCGAGCGATTTCACGTATTGGTCGAACGACGAGGGAAACTCAAGTGCCGGGCACACTTCGGCCTTTGAAACCGCCCATCCGCCATCTTGTGCGAGTTGAACCAAAGGCGACGTAGCGGCGATTTGATTGAGAACGGCACCGTCATAATTGCGGGCGACTCCGCGAAGCGTGCCCCAGAGTTCGAGGACATTTTGTTCGTCACTTCGGGCGCCGCCGCAATCGGCGATGCCCTCGCCCCACATTTCCAAACGGCGCGCCTCAAAGCCGCGACTTTGCAGCCAGATCGCCGCGCCCGTGCGCGTTTCCAGTTCAAGAAAACGTTTGCCGCGCCCGAAGTGCGCTTTGTAAAGTTCGCGGTAGGCGCGCGATTGAAAAACGGTCACGCGCGGGCCGCCTTTGGGTTATCGCGCTGTTTGAGTGTGGACTGTGTGGACATAAAAGCGATCATCGCGCAAAGTAAAGCCACATCATCGGAAGCGGTTGTCTTCAAGAAATCCAAGCTGGCGTTTGATGCTCGATTATCCAGCGCCCACCGAGTTTGCGAAGCAACATGTAGTCGCCCGAACCGCAAAGCCAATGTGATTGAAGGCCGAGACAAAGAAGCGCTTGGTCGCGGCGTGCGTTGAAGCCTACGCGCGGCAACTGGACGATTCCGCTGGCCAGTGGAAACTCGGCGTAGAATTTGTCCTAACCATGATTGCGCGTGCGATTCTTGCCCATGACCATCTCTTGGAAAAGTTGACGGCTTTGCTTTGTAGAAGGATCGCGCAGCATAAATCAGCATCAAATCGCGGCTCAACGTCCGTTTTGACCTGGCTTTTGCGAGCGCCATCTTCAACGGTTTCCCGTTCGAGCCTTGGAAACGCGGTCGCCAGAAAATCGGGCCGATTCAAAGGGAAATCGCTTGCGCTCCAGCGGGCGCTCACGACGCAAAGCGGCTCCTCGTAAGACTCGATTCGTTCCCGAAGCACCAAAGAGAGCGGTTCGTATTCGTCATCCATCGGGTTCACGGATGCGGGCGATAAAAATCGCTGGACAGCTTCACCCGTTGTCCGCCGACCAACTTGAACGCCTGTGAATGGGTGCCACCTTCGCGCGAGGTAACGAGAGATACCAGTTCGATTTTGGGCGAGCGCCGCGCTTTTTGTCCCCACACGCGCGCGTTAAATTTGCCGCCCGCAACGAAAGTTTCGACTTTAATTGGCGCGCCGGACGTGTTGCGGAACTTGAAGTCTTTCTGACCCCACATGAGCGCGGCGTCGCGCGAAGGCGGGACGTAGCTCACGCGCATTGAGTGCGCGTGGCGCTCGATGATGGAAAAGTTGCCCAACAACGCGCAATTGTAAAGCGTGGAAGCAGCCTGACAAATCCCGGCGCCTGTCCCGGCGACGACGCGGCCCGACACGAACATCTTCGCTTCGCGCCAACCGCTTGCGGCGTTGCGCGGGCCGATGGAGCCATTGGTCGAAAACACGGCTCCTGCGGGAACAACTGTTCCGTTGATGTGATCCGCTGCCATCTTCAAATTGACGGTGCGGCCCCGAAGTGTCGCGTCGTAGCGAGTCGAAAACGAGGCGAGCAAAAAGGGAAAGGCGCCCTTGCCCGATTTGGGCGTTTCACTGATTTTGGGCGTTTCTTCGGGTGCAGGTTTCTCTTCTTTGACGCGAACCGTAGCGAGATTTTCGCGCGCTTTGGGCGGCGACGCTTCCAATGCGGCTTCGATTGCGTTCGCCGAAGCTTGGATATTCAGACCCGTTGTGCCGAAATCTTGGCGCACCTGACCGTCGAGTTCATGGAGAGCCGCTTCCAATTTCGCTCGGTCAACGCGCAATTGCAGCGGCGCGTTCTCGCCACTCCGCGCGCTTTGCAGCATCGCGCGAAGCGACAATCCGGCGCCCAGTTCGTCGCGGCCAAAGGTGTATTGGTAGGAGCCGATCACCGTGCGAAACGGCAGCTTGAGTTGAGGCGCCAGTTCCCGGCCCATCTTGTCGAGGGCCGCCGCGTCGCGCAGTCCGCCGATAGACACGCCCGCGACGCTTTGTCTTGGGCGGCGCATTATCGGGTTGGCCCGCGGCGCGGCGGGAACGGAGAGACCCTGATGGCGCACCGGTTCGCCGATGATGATGGGCGAGTCGTTGGACAGCGGCGCTTGGAGTAGGGGCGCCGGATCGGGCGCGCCTGTGCGGTTGATGCGGGTGGACGGTTCGGGCAACAGTTGCGCACTCGCTACTGAAGGTAACAAGACGACGAGGAGAAGCGGGAAGCGAATCATGAGCAGAAGTTTGACGTGCCTTTAACTCGCAAGGAGGCAGAAGAGGTTGCAAGCGCGCCACAAAAAATTGTGGCAAAGAAGATCAGCGACCAGAGCGATCCCGAATTGCACATCAAAAACCGGTCAGGGGTTAAAACCGAGGCGGCTCTGCGTCGAAACCGAGAACGCGAAGCCTCAGCGAGTGCCTAGAACAAAGCGCGGAGCGTCATCATTGCAAGGCATGCGTCTTCGACACACTGACCAATGCGCTCGCCAATGCGCTCGCTGACGCTTCGCGTTCTCGATTTCGACGCAGAAATTCTGCTGCTCGTTTGGCTTTATCTTGTCGGACGCCACTTGTTGGCGCGCCGTGTGAGCCATCCTCTCAACTTCTCGTGCGTGAAAATTTACTTGAAGCGCTTGGCCCACTCGCTGTTCAGCGAGGCGAGGACGCCTGCGCCGCTTCGTTCGTCGCGCGGCAAAGACGCGCTCAGGCCGCGCTTTTTGTAATCGGCGTCGGCGAAAGGGTTGCCTTTCACGCGGACGCCCAACCCTATACGAGTCGGGCGCATTCCGGCGAGCAGCAATTGTTTCTGGCCATCGTCCGAGCGCAAAAACCGCTCGAAGGTGGCGCGCGCCGCGCTGATTTCGACGGGCGCGCCGACGCGTTCGATGTTGGTGAACGGATGATCCGCCAAAATCGTGCGCGGCAAAACCCACATCTCGACATTTTGACCCGCGTTCAAGGCGCTGATGGCGTCGCTTTCGTAAGCCAAACCCCACCACAAACGGCCGCCGTCTCCGCTGAGCAGGTCGTTGACCAGGTCGCCCGTTGTGTCATAAGCCGAAGGCGTTTGGCTTTCAAATCCCTTCATCCATTGCCAGAACGCGCCCGCGCGAACAGCCTCGGTGGGCGTCTGGCCGTGCGATTCGCCCCATTCGCGCGCCATCGAAAAGCGGCACAGAGCGCCGACCGCCGTTTGTTGCGGGTCACTCAAACCGAACCTTCCCGGTGCGCCCGAAGGAAGCGCCTCCCGAAGCGCGCTCCACGAAGGGATGCGGTGATTGGGCCAGCGGCGCCGTAGTTCGCCCGCGTGAGCACCCCGCGCGATGAGCACAACAGGCGTGCCCGCCACCGATTCGCTCGCCGATAAAAGTTCGCGGCCCGACTTGGGAGCGAGCGTGTTGTAGCGGTCGAGCCACGCTTTGGAAGAAGGCATCCAGGCATCGGGCGCCGATCCGCCGCGGCCCAAAACGCGGCGCACGCCCGCTTCGCCTTCGGTATCTTGCACCACGATGTCGAAGTTTTGGCCTTCGGGCGTTTGCTTCCACTGCGTTTGAACGCGATTGAGCACGCTCGCCATTTCGGGCGAAGTCGCTACCAGAATCGGCATGCGGGCCGAACCCGTCGCAACAGCGGGAGTCGCGGCGAACCGCTGAATCGACAATGTGAGCAAGACTCCGGTGATGGCTACGAGCAGATGGAGCGTAGTTGGCGATAATTTCGCTTTGCTCAGCCCATCGTCGCCCACAACTACGCGCGACGATGATGGCGAAACCGTCACCCTGCGCTTGGGGCGCGCGGGCATCACGAGGTCGCCGTTGATTTTGTGCAGCGTTTCCGGCGAAACAAAAGGTTCGAGATCGGGCGCGTTAGCGCGGCGGCTGCGGCGAATGTCGTTGGCTTCTTGAGCGGTCAGCGTTTTGAGGCGCGCCGGTTCGCCCTTTTGCGATTCCAGCGGCGCCGGAACACGGGGCCGAAGCGCGGACGCCGAGGAAAGTTCTTCCGAGCCGAGATGTTCATCACCGCGCCGGGATTTGGAGCGAAACGCTTCGGGCGCAGGAGCAGGCGATTGAACTTCTTTCTTCGGGTGAGCGGCAACACCTTTGGTAGCCGGAGTCTCGACGACGGGTCTTCTGGTGGGAAGAGCGACTTCCTCCGCGGCGGCGAGTTTCTTTTCAACTTTTGGCGCGGGCGCGGTTTTGGTGGCGGGAGCCGGAACCGAAACGCGGGTTTTGGCCGAAGGAGAAGACGAACTGTAGGTCGGCTTCACGGCTTGCGAGGGCAGCAAATCGAGCTGAAGTCCGGCGCGGGCGCACTCGACGACCCCGCGAGCAGCAATGATTTCTTCTTGAACCAACGTCGGTAGCTGGGTTAGATCCGAGTCGGGCAAGTTGGAAATTTCGCCGCCGCGCATTGAAGCGATGAACGCCACATAAGGCTGGGCCGACGAATCGCCAATGGAGTGCAAGATGTGCTGGCGGTCGTATTTGGCGCGCCATCCGGCATCGAGAAGCACGTGCCTCGCCTGGGGCAATACCTGCTCGCACAGCGATTGATACCACATCCGCTTTTGCAAGTCGCGGTGTTCGGCGTTGGCCGAAGCGTCGGTATAAACGCGCCCGATGCGACGACGAATGGTGGTTTCGTCGGCGTCGACGGGCACTTCCAACAGCGCGTAAAAATCAAGCCATTGGCCGTCCAAAGGAGAGTCCATCACGTTCGTCGTCATCGTATATATCTCGCTACACCCGCTTAAAAACTTCAATCGAACTGACATGACATTCTCCTTGGCAATCGCCCGTCGGACGCGGCGTGTCAAGAGGTGTTCGAAAGAAAAGAAAGGAACAAGACCTCAAACCCGCTTAAGCACCTTTTTTGCCTTCCTCGCCCTGACACCTCAACGCGGTTAGAGTTCTTCGCCTGACTCGTTGCTTCAGGTTTTCCACATCGAGGCTCCAGACTGACACGAAAAACGGCAGCTTTCCCAAAGAGCTGCCGTTTTTATGATCGTATTGCAATGAGGATGCGATGCTTAAGTGAATTCCACGAACTTTTGGGATTGCCGCGCTCTGTCACCATCAAATGCACGCAGGGACATGGCGTGCCATATGCGCTGGCGCCAACACGCGGAAGCGGAGATGACAGGCCATGTCTCCAGAGGATTATCCGACTTTCCCCCGAACTTCTAAGCTCGAATCGAGGCGCCCAACGCCTGCGCCGCCTGGATCACGCGGCTCGACACACCTTCGATGTCGCTCTCATTCAGGGTGCGATCTTCGGCTTGAAGACGTAGCGACAGCGCGAGCGATTTCTGGTCGCTATCCAGGTTGCCGCCTTGAAACACATCGACTACGCGCGCCGACACGACCAACTCGCCGCCTGCGTTTCGTGCGGCCTGGAGCAGAGTCGCCGAAGGCATCGAGCGCGCGACGACAAAAGCGAAATCGCGGTCAACGGCTTGAAACCGCGAAAACACCTTGAACTGGCGCACGAGCGAGATGTGACGAACCAGGGCGTCGAAGTCGATTTGCGCGAGATAGACGCGATGCGACAGTTCCCACTTGGTGGCGACGAGCGGATGAACTTCGCCCATCACGCCGATTTCGGCGCCGTTGAGCGAAATTGTGGCGCATCGTCCCGGATGAAACGCGGCATGGCGCGACATCTCGAACACAGGTTCGGGCGCGCCGAACTCGCGCAACACGTTCCCCACAATCGCTTTGAGCGCGAAAAAGTCAACAAGCGCCGCCGTTTTTTGCCAATGCGCGGGCGCGGGCGCGTCGCTCAGGCACACGCCGAGCGTTCGTTTCTCGTCGGCGAGCGGGCCGTTGGCGCTTTGCTCATACACGCGCCCGATTTCAAAAGCGCGCATCCGCCGCCCTTTGTTGCGCGCCAGAACATCGAGGAGCGAGGGCAGCAAACTCGTGCGCAACAGCGTGTAATCCTCGGTCAGCGCGTTGCGAAGTCGCACCGCGCGTTCAAGCGACGCGCCCGCATCGAGATGAGCGCGTTCGTTGGACAGAGAAATCGTCGCCACTTCGGTCAAACCGCAGCGCAAACACGCCGAGCGCGCGCGATCCTCCAATCGCCCGGCGAGCGGCCTGCCCGCTGAGGTGTTGACGCCTTCGTGGAGCGTCGTCGGCACGCGGTCGTAGCCCCACAAACGCGCGACTTCTTCGATCAAGTCGATTTCGCGCTCGATGTCGCGGCGCCGGGACGGGATGCGCGCCGTGATTTCATCGCCCGCGAACTCCGCTTTGAAACCCAAGCGTGAAAGCGCATCGCGCATCCAGACCGGCTCGATGCCCAGGCCCAGAACCGCGTTGGCGCGCGCCGGTCGCATCGTCACAACGCGCTCAGTCGCCGGGTTGGGATAGACATCAACGATCCCTTGCGCCACGCGCCCGCCCGCGATTTGAACCAACAGTTGCGCCGCCCGATTCAGAGAACGAGCGCATCCGTTCGGGTCAACCCAACGCTCGAAACGACGACTCGCTTCGCTGGTTAAACCCAACGCTTGAATCCCGCGCCGCACGCAAGCCGAGGAGAAGTGCGCGCTTTCGAGCAACACACTCGCCGTTTGCGCGCTCACTTCCGTTGAGGCGCCACCCATGATGCCCGCGACACCAACCGGCTTTTGAGCGTCGGCGATGACCAGGGTGTCGGCACAAAGCGTTCGCTCTTGCCCATCGAGCGTTGTGAGCGTTTCGCCTTCTCTGGCGCGGCGCACGACGATTTGCCCGCCCAAACGAGCGAAATCATACGCGTGGAGCGGCTGACCCCATTCGAGCATGACATAGTTGGTCGCGTCGACGATGTTGTTGATGGGCCGCACGCCACAATCGAGCAAGCGCTTTTGCATCCAATCAGGCGACGGGCCGACAGTTACGCCTTCAATCAATCGCGCGACATAGCGCGTGCAATCATCGGGCGCTTCAATCGAAACCGATACGCGGCCCTCGATTGGCGGCCCGTCTTCTTCGACATCGGGCGCGGGCGCGCGGAAACGCGCGTCCGTCATCGCGCCGACTTCGCGCGCTAAACCCGTCGCGCACAGCCAGTCGCCGCGATTGCTCGTCACTTCGAGTTCAAACACGTCGCCTTCGCGCCCGTCGATGCCCAGTCCCGCCATAAGCAGAACCTGTTCTAATTTTTCTGTCGGTGGCAGTTGAACGTATTCGCCCAGCCATTCAGCACTAATTCGCATATTTTTTAACCATAGATGAACACAGATGAACGCAGATACAGCGCAGACACCATCTTCATTGATCGGTGATACATCTGCGTTCATCTGTGGTTTAAAATTGTTCCAAGAACCTCAGATCGTTCTCATAGAACAAACGTAGGTCTTCTATTCCGAATTTAATCATCGCCATGCGTTCGATACCAAAGCCGAACGCGAAACCGGTCACTTCTTCGGGATTGTAGCCGACATTTTCCAGCACTTTGGGATGAACCAGACCGCATCCACCAAGTTCGAGCCAGCGCCCATTAAAAAACACGTCGAACTCGGCGCTCGGCTCGGTGAAGGGGAAAAAATGCGGGCGAAAACGGGTTTGCACGCCGCCGCTTCCCGGCGCGGCCTCGAAGAGCTGCGACAAAAAAGTGGAAAGCGTGCCTTTCAAATCGCCAAATGTCACGCCCTTCGCCACGCACAAACCCTCGACTTGGTTGAACATGGCGAGGTGAGTTCGGTCGATGGCTTCGCGGCGATACACGCGACCCGGCGCGATGATTTTGACCGGCGGTTGGCGTCCTTCCATCGTGCGAATTTGAACGGAACTCGTTTCGGTTCGCAGCACCACATCGTCGGAAACATAGAGCGTGTCGCGCTCGAAGCGCGCTGGATGGTCGGGGCCGATGTTGAGCGCGTCGAAGTTGTAATACACGTTTTCCACTTCCGGGCCTTCGACAACGGAAAAGCCGAGATTGGAAAAAACGCGCACGATGTCGTCGAGCGTTTGAGTGAGCGGATGGCGGCGCCCAAACGAAACATCAGGCGCAGGAAGCGTCACATCGACGGCTTCGGCAAGCAAACGCGCGTCGAGTTCAAGTTTTTGGATTTGCGCGCGGCGCTCGTCAAAGGCGGCTTCGACCCGGCGTTTGACTTCGTTGATGAGCGCGCCGACTTGCGGGCGCTCTTGCGGCGACAGCTTGCCCAGACCGCGCGACATTTGCATCAGTTCGGCAGATTTGCCAAGCGTTTGCACGCGCAGGGTTTCGTATTGGGCGCTGTTTGTGATGGAAGACAGCGCACCCATCGCCTCAGATTCAAGGATTGGCAGGCGCTCGGCGAGATCGGACATAAAAGAAAGCGAGGAGAAGTGTAGGAGTGCCGCGCTAACGGGCGCTCAGTTTTGGGCCGCGCTCAGCCAGAACTGCGCTGTCCGTGTGGAACGTGTCCGTGTGGAACGTGTCCGTGTGGAACGTGTCCGTGTGGAACGTGTCCGTGTGGAACGTGTCCGTGTGGAACGTGTCCGTGTGGAACGTGTCCGTGTGGAACGTGTCCGTGTGGAACGTGTCCGT
>JAABUM010005925.1_pt1 | contig 12415 bp, 16 predicted proteins | sample 5559161 | NCBI WGS metagenome assembly JAABUM01 (sample SAMN10711868, study PRJNA513369) | rock metagenome | isolation source: Antarctica rocks | place: Antarctica: Victoria Land, Siegfried Peak nord | reverse complement strand
AGGGGTGTCGCAGAGGTACACGCCGTTGATGCACGGGTGTCTACAGGACTGCAGAGTCTTGCAAAAGACATGCGTGCTCCGTGCACTATGCCATCCCTTTGGCGCACCTGCCACTGATGACCCGGATGTGGTCGGCCTTGATGTCGGCATTGATGACGTCCGTCTGCGACAGCGCTTTCAGGCAGGCGACAACCTGCTGCAGCAGCTCTGGGCGCTCGTGAATCACGTCAGCGACCGTCACGCCGACGTCCTGTGACAGGATCCAGCTGAACCCGCGAGCCTGCAGAGCACAACGAAGTGAATCTCTAGGCCTGTGGGCCTTGTGATTACAGCTGCGAGATGCTGGGTAATTGGATTACGCATGGACCGCACCTCAAAGGTGCCAATGTAATCTGGCACGAAGGCTGCCGCTGGCGAATCCCTCAGATCCTGCAGCACCTCTGCCTCATGCTGGGCGAACAGGCCGGCCTTTGCCCGCTTCACATGCAGCTGCCGGCCGTCGGATGCCTCGAACGCGGTGTGCACTGGCTGAGGAAGCTGCTCGATGTGCCGCCGACCCTGTCCCAGATAGTCTGGAGTGGCTGCGCAGCAGAATGTGTTGCTGAAACGTCCGCGGTGAGTCTGTCGCGACGCACATGGCTGTTGCCTGGGATGTGAAGCCAGCGGTCGACCGGGGGCGAGAGAGGACATGTTGCAGACAGCACAGGCGAACGACATTGCGCCAGCCTCGAACAACGTGGTCGTTACAGCACCTGCTCGGCCTGAATGGTGCTGCGTTGCGGCAGTCAGGCCGGAATAATCATATAAATGACGAAATGACGAAGGAGGCGCCAGAAGTAGCGTGTCGGACAGGTTTAAACCCGGCCAGTGTCAGCGCACGAGGGGCCTCACCTCACCACGACAAAACCCTGGAGCTCAGATCTGCCATGTCACCGCCACCTCAGCGCACGCAGGGGCGGCCTGAGCATAGGTGTCATAGGTGCACAGACGACTACGGCTCTCAGGAGGAAGGCTCTCTGAGAGCCTTCCCGCAGAGCCGTATGTTGGCCGCCAAACCGGCAGGGCCGTCTTACCGCCGACCCTTTCTGCGAAGCATGCAAAACCCTGCTTTGGGGCGGCGAATCACGTAACTTGGCCTCGCAACAAAGTCGAGGGCGGCGTCGGACGAGCGCCCTCTTTGGTGCCAGACGCGCAGTGAGCACTTGGGCGGCGCCACCATGGGAAAGGCTGGCAAGGGTACCGGATCCTTCGGTGCGTGACCCTGCCCCTCGCAGCCTTTCTCCTGGGGCAGCAGACGGGAGTGGGATGGGAGGCAAAGCAGTGCCTGATGGAGCCTGGCGCCGCACAGGCAGCGGACACTGGCTCAGAGGGATAATTGGATCACTTCGCAGCCTCTGCCGGCGCGGAGGCAGAGGCTGCAGCCACGGCGGGACAAGACTCAGCAGCCCAGCAAAACACACGATGTGCCTGCCAGATTGCGGTGCCAGCCGGGGCAGTAAGCAGCTCGCTGTGTGGCACCTGCACACATGCTCTGGAGCTTGCGGTGACAGGGAGCCTCACACAGACAGCACTGAGCGTTCCTCGAGGGGCTCGAGCAGTAGATGTTTGCTGGGAAGGGAGGCAAGGGTTCCTGGGCACGGACAGCAGTTGCAGGTCGGCCGCAGCAGTGCTGCTGCTTTCCAAGCTGGCATCTCGGAACCGGGGTTGGGGCTTCAGCTGCAGCTGTGGCATTGCTGGCCTCTGAAGCGCGTGCGGGCTGGCTCCTGGTTCCCTGCTTGCCGTGCTGTTTGGGCGTTCGACATGCAGACATCGCAGAAGCGGTTGGTGTACAACGGCGCACTGGGGTCCTGCAGGAGGACGCTATATTGCTTTCGCTGCCCACAGCCGAGCTGTATCTGCGCCATACCAGCTGCGCCAGCGTCACCGGGGGGCGCCCTTGCCTGCTGCAGGCTCTGAAGCTGTGTGCAGGACAGCAGGCCTGACTCTGCAGCCCGAACACGGACAGCACTGACAAATACGTTTCTCAATCGACATTTCTCATCTACGCACAGGTAAGAGGCGCAACAAGACGCACACGCTGTGCCGGCGGTGCGGGCGTCGGTCGTACCACATCCAAAAGTCGACCTGCTCGTCGTGCGGCTACCCGGCGGCGCGCATCAGGAAATGTGAGTCTGCGCATCACAATCGCAAGGAGTCGTGCCGTCACGGACTTCGTCTCGGATTCCGTCACGGCTTGGCAGCTGTCTTGCGGGCGGGAGGCAGCGGCATTGCCGCTTGTGGCTGACTGCTTTGCTAAGGCTGGCGCCGCCACCAACGCCTGTAGTGTCGCCCTGGCGCGTGGCTGGCAGCGAACAGCTCGATCAGAAATGGCCAGCTCGAGTGTGTCAGTGGCAGAACAGGGAGCCTCCTCGCTGAACATGCATCAAATTCAGCGCCTCATCCACCCTTCCCCTCCGCGCAGATAACTGGAGCGTGAAGGCCATCCGCCGCAAGACCACCGGCTCCGGGCGCATGCGCCACATGAAGACAATCCAGCGCCGCTTCAACAACGGCTTCCGCGAGGGTGAGGGTTCTAGGGTTTAGGGTTTTGAGGCTCCCCCACATACTTGTGACAAACTGGTGATTCAGGTCCGCCGTGCATATGCAGCTCCTCTGGCTTTGTTGCAAGGCGTGGCAGCCAAAACCTAAACCCTAAAGCCAAACCCAAGCTGACGTTGCCGAATGCTGTGTGACTGTGCTGACGCTCCTGCTGCTGCACGACTGCAGACGTGCACCCCCTCTATTTCCGTTTTGCGAGTGATGTGAGATTCTGTACACCAGAGCATTCACAGTGGTGCCTTGCAAACGCGCAGGCGTCACCGCCCCGGCCAAGCACCAGGCGTAGGCGAGCACCCTGTAGCAGCCGCCGCAGCCGGTCTGGCGTCGTGGCAGCGCGCTGCGAGGCAGCGGCAGCAGCATTGCTCGTGGGGGGCAGCCTACCGGAGGCGAGGGCGGCGTCTGATGGCAGCGTCAGGACCGCTCTGTTGAAAGGCGAGTCTGACAGCGGCTCTCGCCGCTGCCGGGCGCCGCGCTTTGTTTTGGGAACCAGGGCAGCCAGTCGGCGTCCTGGGGTTCCACCACCGTGTCGGCCTGGATCAGTGACCGGGTGCACGCATCAAGAAATGAGAATCCTGGGCTGTAAAACGAGACAATCCCAAAGTGAAGCCCAAACGAAACCTCCCAGCTCAAGAGAACCTCCCTCTCTCCGGACACACCTGACCATCCCCTCCCAGCAAAACTCCTGCCAGACAGCATCTATTCTTTTGAGCTGCTGATCCCAAGCTCCGAAGTGTCAACCGCTTCATCTCAATGTTGTGAGCTCTCCCTCGAGCAGCGGAGCAGACTCTAGAGTGGAGCAAGAAACAACGACCAACACCGGTGCCGTAGACTCCTGTCACTGTCCGTCCGGCGCATCTTTGATGTTGTAGTTGCGCACCCGCCGCTGCGCAGGCGGCGCCTCTCGCCGCCGCTGCAGGGCCTTCAGCTTCGCTCCCTGCGATCGAGAAACCGGCAGGCTCGGCAGGCGGTTGTTCACGTCCAACATCCCGTTGAAGGAAAGGGTTTAGGGCTTGGGGACCGCCCAGCTGTGATGGGGTGCAGTTCTGTGCAGCAGGTGCATCGCCTCCCCGCTCCACAAACCCCTGTTCATGAACTTTTCAAGCAGATGGTAACAAGCTTTGGTACACATGCACATTTGCGCAGCTTGTCAAAGCAATGCTGCCACGAAAGCGTACCTGGATTAGCACATCACGCCGCATCGGCGTCGCCTCCCTGCCCCGCACGACGCCCACCGCCACCGGCCCCGGGCCGGCCGACTTTGCTGTCCCTCTGGAGCTGCCGCTGCTTCTCCGCCCGCGGGGCGTCTCGCAGGAAGCTTCCTGCTTCCCGTCAGCGCTGGCAGCGGGCTGCGCGGCAGCTGGCGGCTCGTGTGATCCTTGCTCTGTCTGGTGACGCTGCATCGCTGGTGCCGACACGGTCGCCGCGGCACATCCGCCGGTCATGTCACCCGCTGGTGGCTGCAGCTGGCGCCCACCACATGCAGGTAGCAGGCATCCGCATGCAGCACGTGTTGCCGCGTCCGCGCAGTGCAGTGTTGGCTGCTGCCTGTGCGTCTGTGTGTTTGGCGGCACGTGCTCACATTGCGGTGCCGACACAGCTGCACGTCCTGCCGCCGCCGCAGGCGGCTGCCGGCTGGCTTCCCGATGCGTCGCGTCGCGCTGCCGCATCCCTGCTGCGGCAGGGCTTTCTGAATGGCCCTGCCGCAGCTGCCACTGGTGCTGCTGGTGCAGCTGCCATTGATGCGCCACTTGCGCTGCCGCGGCTGCTTCCGCGGCTGCCGCCGCCGCCTGCTGCTGAGCCGTACGCAACGCGGTGGTCATTCCGCGAATCTCGTGATCGTGCACCTGCGAGACTCGCAGGGCTGTGAAACTCTCAAGTCCAATCTGTTTAGGTGTGGATTTTTTATTAAATTAATTATTTTTTAAAAAGCTTTTCTTTTTCTTAATTATATATAGTACCTTAAGTGAAAATAGTACACGATTGGCCATTTGCCCACCCATTGTCGCTGAGGGCGCATCAGCAGTATGTCCATCACATAAGCTTTGCTGGCTCACTCGCCTGGGCTCGCATCTCCAGCTTTCGCTGTTCTGTGGTGAGCGCCGCACGGCAACTGTTCCCCAGGGCAACGAGAGGAATCGCAACACTTCCCGGCTTTGTCTGGGCGTCCACCTTTTGCATATCATCGACAGTTGATAATCCTCACCTCGGACTGAGCGTCCAGCCGGCGCCGTGCTGCGTTCAGGGCAGCACGGTCCTGATTTCCGAGATCCATCAGCCGCCCGTTTTCCGCCGCCAGACGCGCCGCCGCCGCCCTGGCACCCTCCAGAGCCGCCGCCGCCGCCGCGGCCTGTTCGGACTAAGAAAAATCAGTTACAAAAACTATGTGAAAATTTAGAAATCAAGTATTGTGAAAAAGCTGAATTTTCTATAAACACTTATTGGTTAACTGGTTTTTATTGGTTAACTGGTTTTTATGAAGCTGAAGGGTATTTTCGCCTGTTCGCAGGCGGCCGCAGCCGCCACCTGCTGTGCTTGCTCCACCTGATGCTGCAGGGCCGCCAGCTGCGTCGCCTGTTGCGATAGCGCCGCGCGAGCGGCCTGCATCAAATGCAAGAAGAATTGAGCAAAAAAAACAAAAAAATGAGTGTGCACGATCAGCTTGTTTGTCTGTTCGCTCTCAGGACGCTGTCGGACAGCGCTGCCCTTTCCCAGTGTGTCGTGCCTTTCCCAGTGTGTCGTGCCTTTCCCAGAGGGTCGTGCCACCAGGTTGACGCGGGTAGGCGCAGCATGATTGGAGAGAAAGCTCCAGCCACGCTGGGAGCATTGACAGGACTCGCGGCCCTGAACCAGAAAGGGGTCAGACACAAGACCTGTTGCACCGCTTAGAGCGAGAGAATTCGGGAGGGTGCTGCCCCAGAGACGGCGCACCTGCGCCTCTGCCGCAGCAGCGTCCCGCTCCTGCGCCAGGCCACCCAGCATGCCGCCCGCGTCCGCCGCCGCCGCCGCGTGCGCGCGCTGCGCTGCCGCGGCAGCATCCTCTGCTTCCTGCTTCCCCCTTGCTGCATCCTGTCTGGCCGCCTCGGCTGCCTGCCTGGCTGTATCAGCTGCCTGCCTGGCCGCTTCCGCTTCCTTCCTGGCCGCTTCTGCTTCCTGCTGCTGCGCCTCGGCGGCCTCGGCGCGACGCCGCAGCTCCGCCTGCATCCTGCTTCCAGCTTCCGCCGCCTCCCCCGCCGCCGCCAGCGCCGCCGCCAGTCGCGCCGCCTCCGCGTCGGCCGCCGCCGCGCGGTCGGCGACAGCGGCCAGCTCTGCTGACGCAGCATCTGCGGCTGCTGCGACGCCTGCTTTGAGCTTCTGCATCTCCTCTGCAGCCACCCTGCAGCGCATGTGCAGCCTGTTGTCCAAGTAGGCGTACGATCGACATCTGGGAGGACTCGGAAGCCGGAAGCCACAGTGTGCTTACTCTCTGTGGGCAGGACAATTTCTGTGCGGGGCAGCATGATTGTCAACGTCTGCTGATCAATTGGGCTGCCGGTGCACGCGCCTTTGCAATGTCGCCGAGCGCCGCCGCATGGCCTCAGTCGCCTCCCCAGCCACCCGCCTGAGCCGGCGGCGCAGGTCCTGCCGCGCAGCGACCGCTGCAGCGGCGGCGTCTGCCCCCTGCTGTTCCGCTGCCAGCTGACGCTCTGCGCAATGAAGCATGGGCTTTGCAGCTTTGCTTGTAGTATTGCTTGCGAAGATCGACACCAAGGTCTCTAAACCCTAAACCCACCACCCTTGAATTCTCGGTGGTGCTCAGCACCGCAAGAACCTTTCAGGTCCACAGAAACCACATAACTAATATGCCAGCCGAACACGGTTTTTAAATGCCGGTGCACGCTCGCAAGGTGCACACCGTTGGCGGCCGCCAGCTGCGCCCGCGCCTCCGCCGCCGCGGCCGCCGCCGCCTCCTGCTGCCGCGTCAGCGCCGCTTCAGCCGCTGCCTGCTGGCGCTGCAGCGCGCAGCGGGCCGCCTCCTGCTGTCGTGCCGCACAAGCCACCGCCGCTTCCAGCTGCTGGGTCACCTCGGCCGCCTGCCGCTCGACTGCCTCCTCGCCTTCCTGCATCCAAATCGGATCTGGAAGTCAGGAGATCGCCAAGAGGGTATGCAGTGTGCTGCCGCCTGCGCGCTTCCCCCACTGCGTAACACGTTGTGCTATCACTGTCTACCTGCAGCATGAGGTGCGTCGCTTCCGCTTCCGCTCACAGCCGCCGCAGCTCCCCCCCTCGGCTGGTTTTGAACAACAGTCATGCAATGACAAGGTTTCGTTATTTGCAGAGGCCGCGCCTGCAGCATGCGGTGCGTCGCGTCCGCCTCCGCCCGCAGCCGCCGCAGCTCTCCTGCGGCGGCGGCTTTTGCGGCGGCGAGGTCCCGCTCGGCGGCTTCCCGGCAGGCGCGCAGCTCCGCTGCGCCTTCCTGCTGCCGCTTCCCCGCCTCCTGCGCACACGCGATGGCGGCCTGCGTGCAGAACAGGCTGCCATTTGCAGGCATTGCTAGTGGGATTCACGAGAATCTAGATTGGTGAAAAGCACCCATGCTGCCTGTTCAGGAACCAAGGGACTCTCAAAGAGGTTGGCAGCTGCCAGACATTACTTTTATGCCGCGCACCTGCACACTGGGCACAGTGCAGCATGTTGCAGCGCCTGACTTTGCGGTCAGTCACTGCAACGCCTTGCACAAATGAGAGCAGCGCCACGCGTTGCAGTGGCGGACGGCAGCGGCATGCTCAGTCACGATGGAATGCACAGATGGCGAACGACGCGCTGATCAAAGCCCCAAAGACGGTGGAGCCGCACTACCCTAAACCATAAACCCTAACCACACCGCAGCCGTCTGGGCGTGCGCGCCGGCCTGCTGCCGCGCCGCTGTCGCGTCCGAAGCTGTAGCTTGCGCCTCTTTCTTCGTAGCTTCCACCTCTGCCGCGGCTGCAGCCAGCCGAGCTGCGTGTTGCCCCTGTCATCGGCGGGCAGATGTAGGGTTCAGAGTGTAGGGTGTAGATGAACTGTGCATACTTGATGCCGCAATTTAATGCCGCAACACTCAACATGTGCTTCTTTGTAGCGTTCCCACTGACGTGGGGCCTCCGCTCTGAGTCGTGCAAGCGGCAAAGAGATCCGACCGGATCCCAGCGCATAATGGCATGCACGGCGACGGCAGCCTTGGCGGGAGTGCCTTGCCTTTGCCGCCTCGAGCAAGGCGACCTCAGATGACCGTACACGCTTCGATGGCAGGGTCCTATCCTAGCAACCCTTCAACCCTCACCTGCACTGCCTCAAGCTGGCGCTCGAAGCGTTCCGCCAACTGCCGCCAATTGGCCCTGGCGGCGCTTTTGGCTGCGTCCAGCTGGGCCTGAAAGTCGAAAGAGTGCGGCGTTGAAGCTGTGCGTGTGGCAAAGACAGTACCAACTGACAAGATGACACCTCCCACCGCTCACATCATGGCCGGGCTGCATCAGGCGTGTTGGAGTGGGGGCGCTGCGCGTGAAACGCCGCGGCGGACTTTCACTGACACATGCATTGCTGTTGAAGCCACCTCCATGGCGGCGAGCGGCCTGGTGGCTGCCCCGCCCATTTGCCGCAGCCGCGCCCCGCCGCACGCCGATAATTAGATGGTTTGAATCCCATGCTCCATGCGTACACCATGTGTGTCAACCCTCCCGGCGTACCTTCATGGCGGCGAGCTGCTCGGTGGCTACCCCAGCCAGCCGCCGCAGCCGAGCCTTGCTGCGCTCTGCCGCCTCTCGCAGCGCGGCGGCGTGTTCTGCTTGTTGCGCCTCGACTGCCGAAACCGCTGCCGCCGCCGCCGCCCGTTCCCGCTGCAGCTCTGCGCCAGAGGTGTGCAGACTTGCTGCGACACTCGTCTGGGTTTATGACACTCGTTCTGCAGGATCTGTGCTGAACGCTCTTTCCCGTCCGCTGCCTGCGCCTCTGTTGTGGCAAAGGCTGCTGCTGTCATTGCCCGCAGTGACTGTCATTGCCCGCAGAGACACCTCTGTCCAGGCTGCCGCCTACTGACTGCTGGCCCATAACCCCTACGCTCGCTTCGGTGCGGCTGCTCTTGTCTAGCATTAGAACTCAGGAACGATGTGTGAATTGCAGAGCAGGCGTCTCGAGTGCCGTAACCTCCCCACCTTCGGCTGCTGCCGCCACGGCGGCACACATGCCCTGTAGCGCCTGCTTCCGCCCCTTGTGCGCAGCTTCCGCCGCTTCCTGCTGCCCCCGCGCCCGCCGCAGCTGCTCGTCGCGTCCCCGCAGCAGCTCCAGCGTGCCCGCCTGCACCCGCTGCAGGTGCGCCGCCTGCGCGTGCAGCGGATGCACACCGGCTGGGCCTTTCACGGGTTTAGGGTTTAGGTGCACGGGTTTAGGGTTTACATGCACGCGCAGCGGCGGGTGTGAGCCCTTTCAAGCTTTCTGAGATGACGCTGCTGGCGGCTGTTGTCAGCGAAGCTCTGCTGCACCGCCCCACGATGTCACCACCTCACATGTGCTACCCTCACCTAAACAGTAGCATAGATTCTTAACCCACCTCGGAGTCGGAGCGCAGGGCCTGCAGCTGGCAGTCCCTGCCGGCGAGCCTCTGCTGCGCCGTCGTGTGCTACCGCCACCCTGTGGTACAGGTTTCGGAGTGGGAGACAGACATCCTCGCCCACCTCCGAACGCTTGGCCTGCAGCTGGCAGTCCTTTTCGGCGAGACTCTGCTGCGCCGCTGCCAACGCCCGAGCCCGCAACGCCGCCACCTCCGCCTCCCGCTGCGCGATTTCCGAGTCAATATCCGCCGCCTGTTCTCTCCCAGCCTGGGCGTCATGGGCTTCCTGACGGCCGTCGTCGAGCTCGCTGTCGTCGTCTGGTTGCGCACGGGGGGCGGCATTTGACGTGGCGGGGGCGGCGGCGCGCCGCGTCGCGGCGGTTGCCCGCATCCGTCACATCGGGCCCGGGGCTGCTGCTAGATCATTTTCATGATGCCCCCGCACCATCACGGCTGATGTCGGAAGGCTGAACGCCTCTACTTGCGTACACGCCCATGCGCTTGTGCTGAATGCTCGCTGGTCACTCGTGCTGCCTGGAGTCAGGCCCGGCGTCCAATGTCTGGGCCAGATAGACATGTGATCTCAGATATGTGCAGAGCCAAACAAGCTACTACGGAACAGTGCACTGAGCGGCGAGTCGGAAGCTGCACACACGAAGTGTGCCGCACAGCGAGAATGGGGGTGAACAGGCTGCCAGACATGATCAGGATGTCGAAATGCCAACCTGCATCCATATAAAGAGTTGCCAGGCAGCCTTGCGACGGGCTATCAGCGGGCGCGCCTGGGCAGGCTTTCGGAGGTCGTTCGCGCGCTGATGTGTAGACCGTATGGAGACTGGAGCCTAAAACTAGCAGGAGCCAGAGCTCCAAGGCCACGATCGTGTTTGCGTTTCACATCACTTTGGAGAACCTCACAGTGACTGGAGGCCCACTTTAGCTTCTGTCCGCGTTGAGCGATCAGTCTGAACCTCGGTGCATTCGAACCCAGAATCGCTGCGAGCTTGCTATCGACCTACCTAGCAGTACAGCTCGGCCCCTTGCGTAAAGGATAGGCCTTTCAGCACTCTCTGCGCACATTGCGTTGCTCATCGTGCTGTGTCGTTATTCTGCAAACGTCGATCTGGCTGGACTAAAGCAGACACCTCCCGCATGTGAGCCAGCTGCCAGCAGAGACTAGGCAGGACGTTCGAGCAGAGTACAGCTGCACCTGGATAGTCGGCACCCGGTTCTCGCCGCTGCTTCTGGGTCTCGCATACAGAGACGTGCGTCTCAGCCGTGGTGGAGGCGGCGGTGGGCGCGGCACATGGTGAAGCTCACGCTCATAGCCCGCGTGTCGGACGGCCTGCCGCTGGCGGAGGGACTGGACGGCGACAAAGACCATGAGCTCGCAGCCTTCAAGCAGCAGGCTAAGGTGTGGCGGCACATCGCCACAATTTCCAGGCATCCCCTTCGAAGTACCCCCTGAAATCATGCGGGCGCCTTGGGACGGGGCGCCTCTGGCGCAGCGGCAGCATGGCGCAACCAGCGGCCTGGGTGGGGTAGGATGTATACCTTTCCAAAAAAATTCCCAAAAAGTTTTCTAAAATTTTCGCCGGCCCCACCCTGCAGGTGGCAATGCCTGCAGACGCCAGATTCCATACGACGTTCCACATGATGTCACATGCATCCGCCGAACCTGCTCAGTAGGTTGACGGAGGCGAGCCTCGCGGAGCAGCCCAAGCGCACATGACGGTTTGGGGGACCACGACTGATGCACCAGTTTCATAAATTCCCATAAATTCCCAAGGCCATTCAAGGTAGTCACCGCCCGCCATCATACACGATATCTCTGTGCAACTGCAGGTCGATTACGAGATATGGCAGCTAGCGGCGCGGGCAGCCCAGGCGGCATGCTCATGCGATTGCTGCCTGTGTGGCTTTTTTGGAAAATCCGCAGCTGAATTCTCAATACCTGTGCACAACGCGTTCTTGCCAACAACACCCAATGTCCCATAATTTTCACATGCACCCGCAGAGACCTGCCCAAGAAACTTAAAAACCTTCGGGAATTCAAAATTGCTTAAATAAAGATGGCGGCAAGCAGCGCGGGGCAGCAAGCGCATGATGCTGGAGCTACCACTTGATCCCCACAGCTGATGCGCCAATTTCTGACTGTTTCTTGCATGCAACCGCAGACCCTGTCGAAGAAGATGGCGGCGAGCGGCGCGAAGCAGCACAGTCGCATGAAGGCGGCGTGCATACAAACCCTAAACCCATACCTTGCACACCGTAGCTGATGTGTCGGGATTCGCAGAGCCTGTTCAAGAAGATGGCGGCGAGCGGCGCGGGGCAGCCCAAGCGCATGACGCTGGAGTCTGGGCCGATGACCTTCCACTACATCATCACCGGCAACGTCTGCTTCCTCACCCTGGCGGACAAAGTGCGGACTTCACGTGGCACCACAACTCAAGACCCTACGCCGTTTCACGTTCCCCTGCGATATAAGGATGCCCCCTGCGATATAAGGGGATGCGGTCCGGCCTTGCTGCAGCGCCAGCTGGCAGAGCGGGCCTCCGACATCCTCGCAGCTATTGCTGCAGGCCCATGTGCTAATGGACAGCATCGGGAGCCCCCAGCGCCAAAGCTTCCTGGAGCTTGAGTTGGGTGTCTGCAAAAGAGCATCTCTGCGGCGACGGCGGCGGCGCCGCCGCTGCCAGCGGTGGCGCCTGTACCAGCCATGACGAGGCGTTGTATCGGGTCGCCAGGCGACAGCTAGTGGCGCAGCTCCCACAGGCCCTTGAAAAGCGGCACAAAAAAACATTAGTTGTTATTGAATAAAAATATAGTTATTATTTGAAAAGTAGCACAAAAAAAAAATAAAAAACAGTGCCACCGCATTGCCATGGTGACAGTGCTGCTGAGGCTGAGATACGCTGCTGACACTCACCGCGGCTGACTGGCGGACCAAATGAACGACTTGTCGGCGCTCTACACCACTGAAACTTCAGGTTCTTTCCTTTTTCGTACTGGTTCCCCCTTGCAGCGGCAGGGCTACCCGAAGAAGCTGGCACATGAGTATCTGGACGAACTCCTCCTGCACGAGTTCGGGCGCCTTTCACTTGTTGTTTCCTTCTCTTGTCATGACCCTGTGCCTATTGTTTGGGCAGAGCTACCCGAAGAAGCTGGCGTATGAGTACTTGGACGAACTCCAGAACGAGTTCGGGCGGCTGTATGGGGGACAAGTGGACGCGGCCGCGCGGCCGTACGCCTTCATCC
>JAABUM010005924.1_pt1 | contig 12418 bp, 10 predicted proteins | sample 5559161 | NCBI WGS metagenome assembly JAABUM01 (sample SAMN10711868, study PRJNA513369) | rock metagenome | isolation source: Antarctica rocks | place: Antarctica: Victoria Land, Siegfried Peak nord | reverse complement strand
CTGTGCGGTGGTGGAACTGCGCGCCCGGCGCTGCCGCCCGGGCCGTCGTGATCAGCGCCGCCTGGCTTAACCGGGGTGCCCGGGGAGGGGCACCAGCCCCCTCCTCTTATTCCGAAGATGAACTAGTACAAAGGGAACAGGGCGACGGACCGTGGTCCGCCGCCCTGTTCCTTGTTTGGGGTATTGGTGTGGCTCGCTGAAGATTGCCTGACCATCCGAATCAGGCTCCAGCAGGGTCTCTAGCGTTGCAAACCGCTGACCACGCTAGCGTATTCCTTGGCCAGTTGCGCGGCCTGGCCGGCTTCCTTGCCCTCGGCGATCACATGGACGACAGGCCGCTCGGCGTCGGGCAGGACAAGTACCCACTCCTCACCGAGCTCGATCTTAACGCCATCAATATGCCGCCCGCGACGGTCGCGGTAGCGCTCATTTAGCTCACGCATGACCCGTGCTTTCTGCTCCCACGCGCAGCGCACATCAGCGGTACTCAGGTAGTAGGGGGGCAGCCCCGTCACCAGGTCGGCCAGCGAGGTCCGAGCCATAATCAGCATCTCTAGCAGGCGCACCAGAGCCATCATGCCATCGAAGGTGGACTGGAACTTGGGGAAGATAAAGCCGCCATTCCCATCGCCAGCCATGATCACCCCCTCGCGGGAGGCCGCTGCCATCAGCGCGTAGTCGTCCACCTTTGTGCGCAGCACGTGGCCGCCGTGCCGCTGGGCGATAGCTTCGATCAAGCTGGGCGCGGTGACTGGCACGGCCACGGTCCCGCCCCCGTTGACCCGCAAGCTAAGCTCGACCATGGCGGCCAGACCCGTCATCGGCGGCACGATACGGCCTTCTCCATCAACCAGGTGGATCCGCTCACCCTCCACGTCAATGGCCACGCCCAACTCCGTGGGCAGCGCGCGGGTAATCGCGGCCAGGCCGTTCATCTGCTCGGCCAGCGCCGCCTCGGTCACCGTACGCGGCGTGCCTTCTTCCATGCTGGCGTTCATGGAGATCACCCGGCAGCCCAAACGCTCCAGAATGGCTGGTAGAATGGGCGCAACCAGACCACCCATGTAGTCCACCACGATGTTCGGCTTGCTCTCGCGGATCAACTTACTGTCTATGGCGAAAAAGAAGCTGGCCCGATAACGCTCCACGGCGTCGGTGGCGTACGAGATCACCCCAATGTCGTCGAGCTGAGCGCGCCGGAAATCCTCGCGAAAGAACAGGTTGTCGATCTTGCGCTCCGTATTTGTGTCTATGTCCATGCCGTTCTTGGCCAGCAGCTGGATTGTGACCGTGCGGTTGCTGCCCGGCGCCACCGCCACGTGGATACCTCCCGTGGCCGCCGAGGAACTGGTGTAGTAGCGGGCCACCGGCAGCGGTTGGGTGGTCAGGTCCCACACATTAACTCCTGCTGAGGGCAGACCGGAGATCAGGGCACGCTTGAGCATGCGCGATACGCGATGCAGGTCGCGGTTGATCGTGACCGTGCTGCCCAGGGGCAGCGTGGCCCCATAGGCCGCGCCCAGCTTTGCCGCGAACTCCGGCGTGAGGTCCACATTGGCCAGCCCGGTGACCCCATGGCGGCCAAACAGCACGCGTTTGCCCACCGACCCCATGATGATCGAACTGGCCACCGTGGCCCCTGACTCAATTGTTTTGTTGGGCCAGATCTTCACGTTTGCTCGGATCGTGGCGCCCTCGTCAATACTTGTGTTGTCGCCGATGACCGTGCCTTCCTGCAGTACCGCGCTGGTGCGGATACTGCACTGCTGGCCGATAATCGCCCCCCGGATCTCCGCTCGTTCGCCGATATAGCAACTCTTCCAGATGATGCTGCGGGCGATCCGCGCGCCGCCATCAACCGTGCAGTTGTCCTGGATGACCGTGGGGCCATGGATGACCACCCCGGGGCCAATGTGTACATCATGGCCCAGGGCAATTGGCCCAACCAACTCAGCGTCTGGCGCGATGGTCGTGCGTTCCCCCACCCATATATCGTTGCCGCGGCGCTCCCCCCACGGCTCAACTTGCACGTTGCCTTCCAACACGTCACGGGCGGCGCGCATATACTCGGGCACTGAGCCCACATCACACCAGTAGCCCTCGGCCACGTAGCCATACATGGGCTCACCGTTGACCAACAACTGCGGAAACAAATCCTTGCTGAAGTCGAATGATTGGTCCTTGGGGCAAAGATCCATCACCGAGCGTTCCAGCACATAGATGCCCGTGTTGATTGTGTCCGAGAACACCTCACTCCAGCTGGGCTTCTCCAGGAACTGCCGGATCCGGCCATCGTCTCCGGTGATCACCACGCCGAACTCCAGGGGGTTGGGCACCCGGTACAGGGTCAGCGTGGCCTTTGCCTTTTTGGCCTTGTGCTCGGCGATGATCATGGAGAGGTCAAGATCGGTCAGCGCATCGCCGCTGATCACCAAAAAGGTGTCGCTCAGCAGGTGCTCGGCCAGCTTGATCGAGCCTGCAGTGCCCAGCGGCACATCCTCCACGCTGTAGTCAATCTTCATGCCCAGGCGCGACCCGTCGCCAAAATAGCTCTGGATCGAGTCGGCCATGTATTGCAGCGTGACGATCACCTCCGTTATGCCGTGCTTCTTGAGCAGGAGGAGGATATGTTCCATCACTGGCCGAGTGACGATAGGCACCATTGGCTTGGGCCGCCCCAGGGTGAGAGGTCGCAGGCGCGAACCCTCACCGCCCGCCATGACCACCGCTTTGATCGTGCTCATGCGTCTCTCTCCCTACCTTTGCTGCTTTTCGGAGCGATACGTCATCCCGTGTCCCCGCTTTGCGGACTATTGTAGCCTCAGGATAACACAGGCCGGAGCCACCTCCGGCGCCCACCCCCCGCATGGCTACTCCCCATCGGCGTCGCCCGCGCGGCCCACCGTACGGCCAGAGCCGCGCGGTGGGCCAGTGCAACACCGGCGGCAGCTACCCAGGGCGCTGGGTAGCTGCCTGCTTCTCGCGCAGGAAGGCGTCGTAGGCCGACCGGTCGAGCGGCAGAGACGCCGGCCGCCCCGTGTAGCCCGAGAGCAACAGCGCGTTGGCCAACTCCAGCGCGTGCAAGCCATCACGGCCATCGGCCACCAACGCGCCGCCCTGGCGGATGGCTCTGGCAAAGCGGCGGACCACCTCGGCGTGACCAGTGGGGCCTTGCTCCAGCGGCACATCTTCCCAGGCGCCCTCTGGCATAGTAAACATGGGCAGATCGCGGATCTCGTCGGAAAGCGGGCGCTTCATCCGGTACAGCCGCAGCGCATTCTCCTCCACGATAAGTTGGCCCAGTTCGCCAGTAAACTCAAAGCGATTCTGGCCTGGCCACTGCGCCGTGGTGGTGTGGAAGTAGCCGGTGTGACCACCACCATACTCCAGCAGTGCGCTCACTGTATCTTCAACCTCAATGGAGTGGGCGCGGGTCAGCGCCTGCGCCACCAGGCTAGTCGGCTGGCCACCCAGCCAGATCAACAGGTCCAGCGAGTGCGGGGCCTGGTTCATGATGATGCCGCCGCCCTCACCGCGCCAGGTGCCCCGCCAGGCCCCACTGTCGTAGTAGGGCTGCGAGCGGAACCAATGGCTGGCCACCAGCGACGTGCGGTAGAGCCGCCCCAGGGCGCCTGAGGCCAGCAGTTGATGCGCCGTGCGGTAGGCCGGCTCCAGGCGGTTCTGAAACATCAGGCCTAGCCGCACGTTGTGTACCCGCGCCGCGTCGAGCATGGCGTCGGCCTCCGCAACAGTCACGGCGATGGGCTTCTCGCTCAGCACGTGCAGGCCACGCTCCGCCGCGTAGATGGCCACCGGCGCGTGGTAGGGGTGCGGCGTGGCGATCAAGATGGCCTCGCACACTCCGCTATCAATCATCGCCCTGTAATCCACGTAGGCCGGCAGGCCAAGTTGCGCGCTCTTCTCCCCCAGCAGGGCCTGGTTCACGTCGCACAGCGCGGTGAACCGCACCTCCTGAACAGGGCCATGCTCGGCCTGCAGATGAGAACTGCCCATACCGCCCACGCCAACCAAGCCTAATCGTAGCGGCTCCATCGCCTATCCTCTCCCCGCTCTACTGGACACTCATGCGGTGTCCGGCGCTATCCCCCCGAGGGGCCGCGCCGCCCGCCTCGTCAACTAACAGGCCGTGGCGGGCCAACTCGTCGCGCGCCGCCTCAAAGGCAACACGGGACGGCGCATCCACCGTATGCAAATGCACGCCTCCCGTCAGGTCTGCCAGGAGGGTAGCCGGCCCTTCATTGAGCCGCCGCACGAACGCGCGCACGTCCTCCCGCGTCTCCACCATCAGCCGCCCGGTCAGCTCACCGTAGATGGCGTGCTCTACCACAACATCAAGCACCTTCACACCGTGATCAACCAGGATGTTCAGCTCCTCCTCGACCTGCTCTCGGGTGTGCCGGCTAGCCAGCACGGCGCGGTAAGGCCGGCTGCCGGCGCTGATCGCCCCACTCGCCGCGTCGGGCAAGCGCAGATAGCCCTGTGGCGTGGCGATCACGCTCTGCCCGGCGGCGCGCAGCACCGCCATGTCCTGCACAATCACCTGCCGGCTGACCCCCGCGGCGCGGGCCAACTCGGCGCCGGTGATCGGCTGCCCGCCCTCCCGCAGCGTCGTGAGAATAAACTGCCGCCGCTGTTCGCCGTTCATATCCGCCTCCCCACACCGGTTTTCACTCTCTTAACTTCTCCCTATCTGTTCAGCAGCGGCCTCACCGAGCGCACGGGGCAGGGGTCCTATACCTTATAGAGCTTGCTTACCTGACACCCTACCCGATACGTGGCGTGAGCGCGCTTTCCGGGGGCGGCAGGGGCAGCGCCACATGGCCGGAGCCACCCGGCCGGCGTGGTACAATGCACAACGTCCTGCCAGCGTGCTACGGGATGGTCAACTGGGGCTCGCGTAGTGTGGCCGGCGCGGCGTCCCTGCTCGTGGCACTATCGTACCAGAAGAGGGCGCCACACAGATAGAAGCGGGTAAGAGAGATTGTGCGCGTAGTTGTTCTCGACGCAATGGGGGTGCTCTACTCGGCCGCGGACGCTGTCACGGAGTGGCTAATCCCTTTTACCCGCCGCCTTGGCTGCGCCCTCTCCGCCGAGCAGATCACCACCGCATACGTGAGCTGTAGCCTGGGCGCCTTCTCCTCGAAGGCTCTCTGGCAGACGCTGGGCGTCTGGCAGGAAGGCAGCGACCTGGACACAGCCTACATAGAGGCCTACACCCTGATGCCGGGGGCCATTGAGTTGCTGGCCCGGCTGCGCGCGGCGGGCGTCCTGGTGGCGTGTGTGTGCAACGACGTGCGCGAGTGGTCGCTAGCCGCGCGGCGCGCCCTGAGCCTGGAGGAGTATATTACGCACTGGATAGTTAGTGGTGAGGTGGGCGCCCGCAAGCCTGACCCACGCATCTACCGCCACTTCCTGGAGGCCAGCGGGGCGCTGCCCCACGAGTGTGTCGTCGTGGATGACCAGGCGCGTAACCTCAACGCGGCGCGCAAGCTGGGCTTTACCACCCTATGGTACACCCAGACCACTGCCCTGTCGCCGGAGACACACCACCAGGCTGTCTCAGATTTTGGCGATCTCACAGCATGGCTGATGGGGTCGCGCGTGTTGTAGTTCAGAGGCGGGAGAGAAAGAGTGCAAGCGGAGATCGGCCCCCACAACGCGGTGATGGTCGTCCTTTCCTTCGAGGGGCCAGATCAGTACGCGCAGGCCGGCGGGTTGGGCGTGCGCGTGGCCGAACTGGCCGAGGCCCTGGCCGAGGCCGGGTATGAGACATCCGTGCTCTTCGTGGGCGATCCGGCCTTGCCCAGCAAGGAGGTGCGGGGCGGTGGCAAGTTGACCTACTATCGCTGGTCACAATGGATCAGCCAGTATTACCCGGCCGGCGTCTATCAGGGCGAAGAAGATAAACTGCGCGACTGGAACGCCAGTGTGCCCCCCTTCGTGGTTGATTCTATCGCTGGCCCGGCCATCGCCGCGGGCAAGCTCGTCGTGGTGCTGGCCGAGGAGTGGCACACCGCCGACTCGTTAGCGGCTATCAGCGATCTGCTGCACTGGCGCGGGATGCGCAACAGAGCCCTGCTGCTGTGGAACGCCAACAACATCTTCTCGTTCTGGCGGCTGGATTGGAACCGCCTCTCCTTTGTCTCCACCCTGACCACGGTCAGCCGCTACATGCGCCAGTATATGTGGAACATGGGGCTTGATCCGCTGGTTGTGCCCAATGGCATCCCCGCCCGCCTGCTCACCAAAGGGGCCTCCGACGCCGACACCGCCGCCCTGCGCGCTATCTTGCCCAACCGCCTGCTGCTGTTCAAGATCGGCCGCTTCGACCCTGATAAACGGTGGATGATGGCCGTGGAGGCGGCGGCCTGGCTCAAGGCGATGGGCCAGCCTGTCTTGCTGATGATGCGCGGCGGCATTGAACCGCACGGCCATGAGGTGCTGGGCTACGCCCGCCACCTGGGCCTGATCGTCCACGATCTGACCAGCCCCCCTGGCGCGCCACGCACCGTGGCGACTGGCCTGGAGGTGTTGCGTACCGCGCCGCCCGCCGATGTGTATAACCTGCGCTTCTTCCTGCCCGAGGAGTTCGTCCATGTGCTCTACCGCGGCTGCGACGCCGTGCTGGCCAATAGCGGCCACGAGCCGTTTGGCCTGGTTGGCCTGGAGGTGATGGCTGCCGGCGGTCTGGCCGTGACCGGCTCAACCGGTGAGGACTATGCGGTCGGCTATCAGAACGCCATCGTGGTGGAGACCAGCGACCCCCGTGAGATCGTGGCCGCACTGCTCTACCTGCGCACCCACCCCGACGACGCGGCGCGGATCAGGGCCGCTGGGCAGCAGACCGCCCGCCTGTTCACCTGGGACCAGGTGCTGATCACCCTGCAAGCGTGCCTGGCCACCGTGGCCCGCCGCCAGGGCGCCCTATGAGCCCAACTGGCCAGCACGGCCCGCCGCCACGCTCTAGAGGGCATCGTGCGCGAAAGCGGTCAAGCGCCCGCGGGCTGCCAGGGGCTCAGGCTGATATAGGCGCGTCGGCCTGCCGGCGTCTCCGCCACCGTGCAGCGCGCCTGCGCGTCCACCCTGGAACCGTCCGGGCGGACCAGGGTGACCAGGCCCTGGTAGGGGCCATCGGTCACCTGCTGGGACTGGGCCTGGCGCGCCAGGGCCACCGAGTCGGGCGCCAGCAGGTCCGCCAGGGCACTGCCCTGCGGGTCCCCTAGGGGACTACCCAGCAGCGTGGCCACATCGCCATACGCCTCCAGCACGCGCCCATCGGCGTCAACCACCAGCAGCGCCCCCTCCAAAGAGGTCAGCAGCGCCTGCACACCCGCCTCGGCTCTGCTGGCCCGCGCCAGCGCTTGCGCCAGCGCCTCCTTGGCCCGCAGTGCGGTGACCAGGCGGGTGACCAGCAGATCGCGATCACATGGCTTGAAGATGACATCGTCGGCCCCCGAGCCCAGCGCCTGTCGGGTGACCAGACGCGGGTTGGTCGCCGCGGCCAGGATCACCACGGCCACCAGCGCATAGGCCTGGTCGGCGCGCAACTGGCCCAGGATATCCTGCTCCCAGCCTCCGGGCTCGGCCACGTCAACCAGGATCAACCGCGGCCCAAACGAGGCAATCCGCCCCAGCGCGGCCTCCGCGTCAGCGCCCACACAGCTTACCGCGTAGCCTTCAGCCTCCAGGAGGGGCCGCAGCGCGAAGCACAGCACCGTGTCGGCGGTAGCGATCAATACACGCGTCTTCTCCGATGTGATTCTACCACCGGTCCCTGTGCTCTCTGGCATTCCTGCTAGCATCTCCGCCGCCCTGGTCGCCTGGGGACTACTCACCCGCATCATGTGTGGGAGCCCGTCTCCGCCCGATTAGCACGTCGTTGTGTGCTCACTTTGAAAGTATCGGCAAACGGTTCCTATCTTCGTAGCCCTCCCGGCCATATACATCGGCTCCCCGCGCCTTCATCCTACCCGACGCGGGCGCCTTGCTTCAACACGGCTGCTACCCCAGGCTCAACCTACTGGTGGCTCAGATCGCGCCCACGCCTCTCTTCACGATCCGCCTGGCCCGGTGTCAGGCGGCCTCGTCCGATGGGCCTGGGTCAGAACGTAGGGCGCGTTGCCCACGCTGACCCCACCCCAGCTGTGATATGTTGATGGGGCGAGTGGCCGCCGTGAAAACAATCCACGCGGGGCCGATCCGACCGAGAGACGACGAGAGGGGGAGACATGCGCGTTTTAGTCACAGGGGGCGCCGGCTACATCGGCTCGCACACCGTGCGGGCGCTGCGCGAACGCGGCGACGACGTGGTGGTACTGGATAGCATGGAGTTCGGCTACCGCGCCGCCCTGGCCGACACACCGCTCGTACAGGGCGATACCGCCGATGAGGAATTGGTGGCTCGCTTGCTGGCCGAGCACGCCATTGAGGCGGTGATCCACTTTGCCGCCTACAAGTCCGCTGGCGAATCCATGGAGCGCCCCGCCCGCTACTTCCAGAACAATGTCTGTGGCACGCTGGGCCTGCTGCGGGCCATGCAGCGCGTTGGCGTGCCGCACATCGTCTTCTCCTCGTCCTCCGCCGTCTACGGCACGCCGGAACATCTGCCGGTGAGCGAGGAGAGCCCCTTGCACCCTGAAAGCCCCTACGGTGAGTCCAAGCTGATGGTCGAGCAGATGCTCAGGTGGTTCGAGACCTGCCACGGCCTGCGCTTTGCCAGCCTGCGCTACTTCAACGCCGCCGGCGCCGCGCTGGACGCGCGCATCGGCGAAGACTGGACAGTGACCCTGAACCTGATCCCGCTGGTCATGAAGGCTGCCCTGGGCAAGCTGCCCCAGCTCACCGTCTATGGGTCCGACTACCCTACGCCCGACGGTACGGCCATCCGCGACTATATCCACGTGGTAGACCTGGCCGACGCGCACATCATGGCCCTGGAGCACCTGCGCGCCCACCAGCGCTCCCTGATCCTCAACCTGGGCACGGGCCACGGCTCATCGGTCAAACAGGTCATTGACACAGCCCGAGAGGTCAGCGGCGTGGACATCCCCGTGCAATACGCGGACCGCCGCCCCGGCGATCCCGTGGCGCTCTACGCCGACCGCGCCAAAGCCCAGCAGGCGCTGGGGTGGCAGCCGCGCTATGGCCTGCGTGAGATCATCGCCAGCGCCTGGCGCTGGCACTCCACTCACCCCAACGGGTACCGGGAGTAGGGGGGCCTGGGATGAACCCTCCTGGCCCACGTAGTCGCACACCATCGGCACAGCCACCTCATAGCGGTCCAGGTCGTCGAACGAGCCGAACTCAGCCTTGATCAGGAGCATGCGCGTCGCGGCCCGGACCAATAGCTGGCCGATGGCCGCACGCACGCGCTGATCGGCGATGGCGAGCAGGTGGGCACGGGCCGGGGGCGTGATGATGACCAGCCAGCGCGGGCTCATGTCAGGCCAAGATCCGCCTTGACCTGCTCCCACGGCACGCCCTCGCCACGGGCGATCGCCTCGTTGCTGGCGCGGATCGCGGCCATGGCCTCCGTATCGCTCAGAATCTCCAGGGTCTCCATCAGCGATTCATAGGCGTCCCAGGACAGCACGGCCAGGACGGGCTGGCCGCCCTCCGTCACCGTGATCATCTCGGCCTCAGTAGCGGCGCCATTGGCCTGGCCCCTGTGGAGGCGCGAGAGCGCGCCCGTCTCTTCCAGAGGGATTGTTGTGTGCATGGTTAGACCTCCTGCTGATCCTGGTAGCCACGCTGGCGTGCGTGCCGTCGTTCCCTGCAACGCGCGGTTCGTGCGGCTCACAGAGCATTCTCACCAGCGCTCTGGCGCGCGTCCTGAACCGTGGTTGCCTGGCTGAGTTTCGTCGTTCTGGCCGCATAAGAACCATGAACGCACATCGGGAAGGGCTAGCGGCCAGCCCTGGTTGCCAGGTCATTGGCCCAACCGACCAGGCGGCGCAACTCGGCGAAACCGAGCGCCCAGAAGTCGGGGTCGCGGAAGTCCACGCCCAACGGCTGGAGCAGCTTCTCTGGCGCGCGGCTGCCGCCGCTGGAGAGCAGTTCCAGGTAGCGGGGCACAAATGAGGCCCCTTCCTTGTGATAGAGGGCGTAGAGGGCCAGCACCAACAGTTCACCGAACGTATAGCTGTAGCAGTAGAACCGCGTGTTGATAAAGTGGGGGATGTACGACCAGCCCCAGCGATAGCCCTCGGTCATCTCCAGCGCGTCGGCGAAGTAGGGGCGATGAACGTCTGTCCACACGTCACACAGCGCCTCCGGCGTCAGCCGCCCCTGCTGGCGGCAGGCAAAAGCGCCCTGCTCGTAGCGGGTCAGCACATTCTGTCGGAACACCGTGGCAAAGATGTCCTCAATCTTGCTGGTGACCAGCGCGAGCTGCTCCGCCGGATCGTCCAGGCCCTGCGTCAGATGGTCAAAGACCAGCATCTCGGCGAACACCGACGCTGTCTCGGCCAGGGGCAGCGGCGAGTGGTAGTTGAACAGGGTCTGCCCACGTGAGAGGTAGCCATGCAGCCCATGGCCCATCTCGTGGGCCACGGTCACCGCGTCGCGGATCGTATCGCTGTAGTTGGTCAGGATGTAGGGGTGCAGCTTTGGCGTGGGCGAGCTACAGAATGCGCCACCGCGCTTGCCGGGGCGCAACTCGGCGTCAATCCAGTTGCGGGCATAGAACTCGGCGGCGATATCCCGGCAGCGCGGCGAGAAGGCGCCCAGCGCGGTCAGGATATTCTCCCGCGCGTCCTCATAGCTCATTTTGCGCGTCTCGCCGGCCTGGGGGGCATACTGGTCGTAGGTGGCCATGCGCGGCAGGCCCAGCAGCCGCGCCTTGAGCCGAAAGTAGTCCTGGGCGATAGGGTAGTGAGCCTCGGTCACCTCAATCATCCGCCGCACCGCCTCGCCTGGCACCTCGTTGGACAGGTTGCGCCGCTCCATAGGGTCGGCGTGGTGGCGCAGGCGATCCATGGTCAAATGGTCCTGCACTATCGTGTCGTACACATAGGTGAGCACCTGGCCGTTGCGGGCCAGCACGTCGTAGCGCACCTCCTCGGCGTGGCGGCGCAGGTCACGGTCGGCGTCGTATTGCAGGGCCAGCGCCTGGGTCAGGGTCAGCTCTTTTGTCTCGCCGTGGCGGGTCACCGGGAAGGTCAGCCCGCTGGTCAGTTCGGTAAATAGGCGCGCCCAGGCTCGCTGACCGGTGGTCTCCTTCTCGTTGACGATCTTCTCCTCGGCCTCGGTCAGCGTGTGCGGCTTATAGCGTCGTTCGCTGCGCAGGTAGTGGCTGTAGGCGGCCAGCGCGGGGTGGGTGATCAGGCGCTCGGCGTCCTCGTCGGACAGCGCTAACCACTCCAGGTCAAAGAAGAGCATCAGGTTGCTCAGTTCAGTGGTGCGCTGCTCCACGCGCTGCTGCAGGTCGCGGGCAGCCTGGCTGCTCGTATCGGCTGAGTAAAAGAGGCTGGCAAAGCTGGCCACGCGGTAGATTCGCTCGACGATATCCTCCTGGCGGGTCACCCCGGCCAGCAGGCGCTCGGGCGTCGGCCCACCCGGCACATTGATCGCGCCACGCAACTCAGTGGCAAACGCCTCGGCGTCGTGCTTCAAGGCGTCCAGCGCCTGCTCAATCTGGGGGTCATCAGGGCCAGCGAACAGGTCGCTCAGGTCCCACACCACACCCGCGGCGCTGGAAGAGGGCTCTGCGACGGCAACCATAGGGCATATACTCCTTACCAGAACAGATCAGGGGCCAATAGTTTCCCCTCAGGATACCCCACTGGCGCGTTCGGCGCAGCCTTAACCAGCCAGTTAGCGCCGCTCCGCGATGCTTGATCCGATGCATGGTAGCGGGGATAGAGCCGAGTCAGGAGAGGGGTCGGCCATGAAGAACGAGCCAGCGATCAACCGCGCTGCTACAGGGCTGTAAGGTCACCTGTCCGAGCCCACCCAATCTTCAAGGGCTAGCCGCGGTACATCCTGGAAGTGCTGGAGATTGCGCGTGACCAATGTTGCGCCCCGGGCCAGGGCGATGGCCGCGATACGCCGATCGTTGGCCCCCGTCCGGCGCAGCTGGGTCCGCGGGGTCTCGCCCATAGCGTCGGCGGCGGCATCATAGGGCAAGACCGTGAACGCGTCATAGAAGGTGGCTGTCGCCTGGAGGTTGGCGAAGGTCTGGACCAGCCGCGGACCTCCGGCGTGCCGGTTGATCATCTCCAGCCGTCCCCTGATCTGCTCCTGATATGACACAACCGTGACGACGACATCTGCCTCAGGTCATTGGTGACAGGTTAAGGAAAACCGGCAGGCGTCAAGGGGGCATTGTAAGCGGCAAGTGCCTACACTAGAGGGATGACCACTGCACCACCTCCGCCACGCCGCCCCACGAAGCCGA
>JAABUM010005923.1_pt1 | contig 12422 bp, 21 predicted proteins | sample 5559161 | NCBI WGS metagenome assembly JAABUM01 (sample SAMN10711868, study PRJNA513369) | rock metagenome | isolation source: Antarctica rocks | place: Antarctica: Victoria Land, Siegfried Peak nord | reverse complement strand
TGCGGCTGGCAGGGCTCCATGAACTCGCGCACCGCTTCCACCACCGCGTCCGGGTCTGCAAAGTCGCCCACCGCCACCTGCATGCATAGCAGATAGTGTCGAGAGCCATCGGTAAATACACTCGGGGAGCCCTGTGCTGACAGCAGATCCGCCGAATGTTGCCCCAGCAAGCCGGCCAGCTGAAGTTCAAGCCTGCCCAGGGCGCAGCCAGGCTGAACCCATTTGCATCTGCTGTGCGCAGAGGCAGGCGTGTATAACAGCAGCGATATGTCAAGGTTTCGATTGTGTTCTGTGCCGCACGCACCAGCGCCATATTTTCCGGGCGGTACCAGCGGTCGTAGAACGCCTTCACCGTCTCCGCCGGCACGCCGCGGATCACCGACTCGAGGCCGATAGGCAGCCGCTCCGCATACTGCAGTATCAATATTTCCTGGTTTGGTTCTACAATTGGTTTTCGTTTTATACTATAAATGCTGTTGTTTCACAAAGAGGCATGCAACCACTACAACTGGCCATCCGAGCCACTGAAATCCCAGCGCAGCTTGCAGCCGCAAACATTCCATTCAAGCATTCAAGCTCTGCATGCACACCAATTGGGACGATGAACAGTGGAGTGCTGCAGAGGCTGACATGCATTGCGCCCAGGCCGCAGTCACGCGATGCAGGTGAGTGGCCCACCTGTGAGCCCTGGAGCATGAGCTTCCACTGCGCCTCCTGCGCCCTCCCCCGGCTGTCTCTGCCCATGCGCCACTCCTGCACAGCACACATCCAGTCGCCAAGCTGACCAGCCTGCAGCACTCCTGCTCTGATGCAAGGAGAGCAGGTAGAAACGTTGGTAATGGAACAACAAATAGCGATGTGCGTTGACAATGCGCTCTGCAATGGCAGAAACGCAGATGCATGCCGCGCATCAGCAGCATGCGTTTTAGGGAGGAGCCTCTGCTCCTGCACTTGGTCGGCTGCTGGGCATCTCAAAACCTACATCTACTCACCCAACAAGGAAGGCAAAACGCCACCCACCTCCAAAACTGCGCCCCGCTCCTTTGCCAGGTCCTCCGCCGAGCACCTGATCTCCGTCGCAAACTGCGCGAAGATGTGCAGCGTCTGCCGCAGGAACTTGTCGTCGTCTGTCGGCACCAGTACCTCGTACACCTGCGAGTCACGGCAATTGATTTTGTGACAGGAGCATAGTGTGATAAGTTTCATTGACAGCATAGTGTTTTCCATTGAATCTGTCATGCCACGGGGTGCAGGACTCGATTCGGAGAGTTTGTAAGGCCTCCCAGCATGAGGCTGTTTTTCCACCGCCAACAGAGCGCTTTGTCTCACCGTCTCGTCGGCGGATGTGTAGGCATTGGAGCACGCTCCGAACTCCGCGCCGATGGACTCTAGGAACGCGATGATGGCGTGGTTCTCAAACGATTTGGTCGCATTGAAGGCCTGCAGGAGTGTCACCGAGGAGGTGGGGGCCCCTTGCATATGCCAGCACCGTGATCCTATCTCGATGTCAGACGAGAGTGCTGATAGCTCATGGACTCGCGCTTCTGTGCCCAGGTGGAGACTGCGCCTCAAGGCTCAGCCTGTGGATTAAGGGCGCCGGGCTTGCAGACGAAACAGGCGCTCGACTGCTGCAGCTGCGCCTTCAACATGTACATGATGCGCCCTCCGATCATTCCAACAGCCTCCACTAATGCGCTCAAACAACGCCCTCCGACCATGCCCTCCAATGCCGACAGTGATACGTACCAGGTGCTCCAGGATGTGCGCTATACCGCGTTCCTCCTCGGTCTCCACAACCGACCCGACCCGCACCGCCAGCGCGATCGCGGCCCGCTTCTGCGGCTTGCTACATGGCCTCACGTAGTACCTGGATAGCGAGAGCATCGATGGTATGTGTCGCAAAATGGTGCCTAGTGCAGTGCAAGATCTGTGCAGAAGCGTGGCGGCGATGATGTGTGGCAGGTGTTCGTGGGTGCATGATGGTGTAATATCGGTACGTTCTGCACGAGGGCTCACTTGAGCCCGTTTGCGAAAGTGCCGTGTCTGAGGTCTGTCGGTCCCAGGGGGAGCGGCGCATCCTCCTCTGGCAGCTCGACGTCCGGCAGGGCGCGGAACGCCGCTGACATGACTGCGGCGTCCTGATGAGACCGTTATCAACGTCCCGACAGGAGCCGTGCGATCGTCTCTGCAGAGTTCAGTGCTATAGTATCACACTGGCTGATGGTTATCTTTGCGTTGATGTGCTCAGCAGGAGTCGCTTCTGCCCCACGAATGATGTTCTTAATAAATCTTGTCCAAACAGCAGCGCCGCAGTGATGGCGCCGACCCGTTCCGTCACGTGATAATGACTTTTCGTTTTAGAATGCAAAGCAGAATGTGAGTGCGAAGACGAGAAGCAAAAAGTTGCCATAAATGGGACCTGACCTCGCTGCAGACTTTGCACACACTTGGATTGTATCGCAACTTCTGCTCGCGGGAGCGCATTGTGTATTGGAACGCACTTGCAAAGCCTACTACCCTTCAAGTCGCGGCCATGTTGGAAGGACTTTGACGGGTTGCAGCCTCGAATGCTGATGTGCAAGCACTCGTCTTGAGCACGAACGTCACTGCAACGTATTGCTTTGTGAATCTGACACGTACTCGATCATGAAACGTTGATTTGGACAAGCAGTGGCGTTCTGCACCTGGTTGTGTTGCTTGGTCACGTTCTCCCTCGAGCGAGGACACCAAATTGGCCTTGCACTGGCTGCCAGTTTCAGTCCGCTGCCAGCCTCAGCCTGCAGCCGCAACTTGCAGTGCGGGCGACCATGCGTGCGCGGCTAACGCTGACCTGACAGGTCAGCCCTCCATTATGATCTGTTCTTGGCGCAATATGTCCGCTGAGCGCAGCGGCAGCATGAATGCCCTGTCCTTGCCATGCATTGATGGCAGCATGCAGCAGAGACTGAGTAGCAATCCAGATACGGCGGTGACGAAACTTAGTCTGCGTTGTGATGCAGGCCATGTCGGGGGCCCATGGCAGCAGGGGTGTCGGTTTGCCGCTGCGCCGCAGCTATTTGGATGGGCCGGGCGATCTGCTGCCTCCGCCCGGCATGCGACATGGAGAGGTGCCAGCGAACTTCACTCCTGAAGTACGGCTGCAGCATGGCATTCACACCCGATGCTGGCTGGTTTTGCACTGGAGCAGAGCCAGCAGATTGATCAACATGATGCATGCACGCAGTTTCCGGGCCGGGCGCCTCCGCCAGCGCGCGGGTGGGGCCCGCGACCTATGGGTGGCGGCTTCCCGCGGCATGAGACCGGCTGGGACAGGGACCTGGTCTGGCACCCTGGGCACCCGGAGCCAGGTGCACACCGTGTTTCACACTGTTCATACTGTGGTGCAGGCCGCCCTCACTGCGCTCCTGTAGCCGCTGCGAATTTTCAGCTGTTTTCGCGACCTGCTGCTATCCTTCCATCTATGTTACCATGCCTGTCGACTCAGGCTCACGCTTGTGCTCGCCCAAACAGGTCGAGGCGGGCCTGGCTTTGAGCCGCCTCCGTATGGCCCGCCGCACGGCCCGCTGCCCGGCTATGGGCACTCGAAAGCGCCGCCGCCGCACCCCGCCGCATATCCTCCGCAGCACCCGCCGCGCATGCAGCCGCCCCTGCAGCAGCATGACTACGACTATCTGGCGTACAGCCAGGGGTCCGGCCTGCCGCCCTACGCCGCCGCAGCACCGCCGCCGGACCACGGCCGTACTGGCCAGTATGCTCAGAGCCACATGAGCCAGGTGCCGCTGCCGGAGCCCATCTTAAAGCCGCCTATGCCGGATGACCCCACGTCCCCAGTGGGCTCGCCGCCGCCGCCGCCGCCGCCTGAGGAGGACGCCGCAATGGAAGTGGACGCCGCAGCGGCGCCTGCGGAGGCGGCAGACACTGCGGCGGCTCTGGCGGGCCGTGCAGTGAGGGCCGCAGCCGCGGCGGAGCCAGTGCAGCTGCCGCCATGGCTGCAGCAGTCGGCGGAGCGGCGAGCAGCGGCGGCTGCAGCGGTATCTAGCGCTACCGCCTCGGGCGAGGCGGCAACTGCCTTGACGGCATCTGGTTCGATTGCGGACACACCGGCGTCGCCACCAAAGAGTCCCCTGCGCGGCGACGCGGGCGTGGACCTTTCAGCCCTGCAGGTCGCCAGCCCCACAGCGTCCGCCCCCAAAAAGTTCAGGTGAGGTTGTACTGCTTGTTTGCCAATGTTGCGATCGAAGCGGGTGCATGATGCCTCATTCAGATGTTGACTTGGAACATCGCCAGTGTGCTTGACCCGGGATTCACCTTGACGATGCAGCTTCAGCCCCGTCAAGCCGAAAGCAATCGCGGTCAACAGGCCCTTTTTCAGCAAGGGGCCAGTCGCCAAAACAGGTGAGTGATGCAGTGCAGTGCGTAGGTGTCCCTTGTCTCATCTGCCTTTGCCAGCTGCAGACTAAAGGGCTGGAATGCTGACGCGTCGGTGATGCGCATGCAGCCTCAGCTGAACCCCCTGCGAGCCAGGGCTGTCAGCCAGCTGCTGATGGCACCGCCGCCCAGAAGGTGGGTACCTTGAAAGTCGCTCCTGTTCCTCGTAGCTGTGAGGGTTGATCGCTGACCCACACCCACCGCCTCGCTTCATGAAAGCCTTCCCAGTTTTCGTGGACTTGACGCAGCGCTCGCCTCTGAGCATGCATTACTATGATGGTGTGTCTGCAGGCTCGGAAGACACGCTTTGGGCCTGAGAAGGGCAGCGCAGCCGCTGCCCTTACCGCGGCCAACAGCAGTCTGCAAGGCGTTTTCGAAAGCCCTGATGCGGACGGCTCTCCAGCAGCTGATGCCCCGGCAGCGGGCAGTGCGGAGGATGCCGCGGCGGCTCCAGCCGCGCAGCCAAAGCGCAGTCGCTGGGACCTGCCGTCGACGGCGGTCGCCGCCGTGACAGCTGCCGCGGCGGCCATCACAGCCTCCGTGCAGCCGAGCGGCAGCAGGCTGCCTGGCCCGGAGGGGCTGACAGCCTCCTCGGGTTCTGCGACAGCTGCCCCCAGCGGCAGGGACGGCGGCGCGGGCGACGCTGCTGCCCAGGACCGCAGCAGGCCGCCCTTGCGCCGCAGGAATCTTGCGCGCAGCCGCAGCGGCAGCAGAGCCACCAGCAACAGCCACAGCAGCGCCAGCAGCAGCAGCAGCAGCGCCAGCAGCGACGACAGCAGCAGCGACAGCGCCAGCAGCGGCGGCCGCCGGCGAGACCGACGGCGGCCTCGGCGCCGCAGCCGCACTCCGGACAGCCCGGCAAGGTGGGAGAGCCTAGCTACTGCAAATGGCCTACCGCGGCACATGCTGTTGACGATCATTCGCCGGCCTTGTCGGCGGCAATGGCTCCGAGCCTGGCTTCGATGACTGGCTGTAGCGGTTGGTGCTGCCAAGATTTGCGAATGGCCCCATAAGCCACGTGTTGGGGCATGAACTTTCAGCAATTATGTTCCGCCCATATTTTCGCCTGCATATTCGCCGCCCTTGCTGCAAGCAGGCGGCGGCGGCCGGGGAGCAGCAGGAGCCCGCGGCAGCTGGCGCAGCGGCGCGGCCTGCGGGGGCGGTCCCCCAGCCCGGTGCCAAAGGCGCACACGGCTGCGATGCTGGACGACCGGCGGACCGCACGGCGGGCGCTTATCGCCGGCAGCAGCCGCAGGTTTCACTTCCCTCCACGCTTTCCGACCATCCCCCCTCCTGCAGGCCCAGCTGCGTCAGGAGTGCTTCTTGCCTGCATAGCACACACCCGGGTTGCTCTCTGCCATTGGGCGGCCGGACTGCCTGCCGATCAAGTGCCGCAGCAAGCGCTCACAGTGTAGAAAACTGCCAGGCGACAGACTCACACAATGCAGCGGTGATGAGGGCAGCTTGTCACAGAGCCATCACGTCAATGTCTGGACTTACCAGGTCTGAGGAGAAGGAGCCGCAGCCGCGATCGAGGGGCGCCTCCGTCGAGCCGTCGCGTGCGGACGGTCGCGAGCACTCGCACCGACGCGCCGGCCGCGACGCCGACGACCAGGTGCGGGATGCTAGGGGTTTGTTGAGGGCTTGCTTTTCATGCTGGCTCCTGTATACCTTGCAGGATCAGAGACATGCCAGTGTGCCCGCTGTCCTTGGGGTGCCATAAATGCGGTTGTGCAGCCGGCCCGCGCAAGCACGCCTCGTATTGCACCCTTGATGACAGCTCACAAGCACTGTCATACATACAGCTACATATAGCTTCCACTTCCACTTTCATACCATATAGCTTTTATAGCTGTGTGGTACAACAACAATAACAGCTTCCACAATGGCAGCGGAGTGCATGGCGATGCAGTTGCGCAGGCTGTCGGCGGCGATCCTTATTGCCTGTCGAAGTCTTAGAAATGTCTTCCTTGTGCAGCCTGACGAGCGGCGGCGAGAGCGCAAGGCGCGGGAGGCGGTATATGACCGCGACGCACACTACGAGCGGCAGCGAAACCTCGAGGCGGAGGAGCGGCGCCCCCCTGACGCACGGTGCGTCCCCATGGCTGTGGCAGCTTCTTCAGCAGTGTTGGTTTGGCATAGCTTTGTCGAATGTGTGTTCGCCACAACCCCAGCTTCAACTTGTTGACCTATGCACCACGGCAAGAAGCGGGGAGGCCTCAAGCACACAGCCAGCTTATCTCCTCCTCTGCAAATCAGACTTGCGTTAGAGCAGGGCACAGGGCCCAAAACCCTCGACCCTCTGTCTGCAGGTCGTGGCGCCGCGAGCGCCTGGAGTCGCACCCCCGCGCCTCCCCCCCAGACGCGGGCAACGACGAGCCGAAGCGGGAGCGGCGGGCCCGTGACGACGAGGTTCTGGGGGCGCGCGCCGCGTGGGACCGCCGCAGCGGCCGCGACGAGCGCGTTCGCCGCCGCAGCCCCGACCACAATGAGAGCGGCCGGGACGGGGACAGGCGTGGTGGCGGCGAGCAGGACAGGGACGGCGACAGCCGGCAGCCCCGCAGCCGCAGCCACCACGAGCGGCCGCGCTCGCCGACGCCAACCAGGTGCAGCAGATGCTCAGAAATCCTGTTGGAAGTGGAATGCCAAGCCTTCGCCGCAAGCCCCCGGCATATTCTGCGGCTGATTGCTGCTGCAATGGACCTGGAACCCAGGCCCAGCAAAGTAAAGCGCCACCTGAGGTTTGATCATCTGCCGCTTGGTCAGCATGCATTATGGGTTTGGATCAGCAAGGCTGTTGTAGCAGAACGGCTGGCGAACCCCGGCTGTCCCACCTCGTGGCACATGCAGCGCCATGCGCAGCTGATGCCAGCAGCAGCAGACATGTGCATGAGAACAGCGGCCAAAACAGTGTACCTGTGCTTCTTGTCATCACCTGCAAGCGCACAGGTCGCAGGGTGTTCTGCTCAGGCGCAGGGCCGTGATTGACAGCGAGAACGGTGTCGCTGTTCACTGAACACACCAATCATCACTTGCTTAGTCGCCCGCAGTTATGGTGGCTGCAGAGAGCGGGACACGGTGCCGCGACGCAGGGCGGCTGACGACAGGGAGCCGGACCGGCGGGACTACGAGCGCCGGCGCGGCGACGGGTCCCGGGACCGTGAATGGCGGGATGCCCCCCGCAGCCGGCGGGACGGCCGCTCAGGCAGTCGTCACGCCTCGCCGGCGGGCTCGCAGCAGCCGCGCCGCACGCCGCGCGAGGAGCGGGTAGCGGGAGGTGAGTGTGCTGGTACCACAGCTGCATGTCTCTTGACTCACATGTACCTGGGGCCGTGACTTGCCTTCATTCGCATGTACTTGAGCAGGTGCAGAGAATCGATCGCCTGGCCAAAGGCTTTTGCTGCGGTGTGGCTCACAGCGCAGCTGCGTGGGCCGACAGACACATGCAGCAGCTTGTTCGGTGATTAGCTTTCATTCGGTGATCTTGAACTCGAGGAGCAGTGAATGAGGCGTTTGCAGAGCACGCAGCACTGCGCTGGGCACCACGCCAGCTTCGCTCACAGCACCCCGTTTATGTGTCTGCAAATACAACGCCGGTTTCTCCATACATTCTCATACCTGCAGAGCAAGTGACGCTCATGGACCGCGAGGCGGCGCAGCTGGAGGCCAAGTACAACGCGCGGGTGCGGGAGCTGGCCGGCAGCTACGGCGTAGACCTGGACTCGCTCACAGGTGTTTTCCTTGTCGTTTGTGTTTGATCATTCTTGGGTCTGAACAGTTTCGCTGGACCTGGACTCGCTCACGGGTGCGCGCTGCCGGCTGCACGATGCCCCTTGCTGGCTTTGATTGTGGAAGGGGTCATTTTGATCTCCTGGGTCAGCGGCAAGGCGTTTGCTGTTGACCAGGAGTCGAGCAGTGGCCGGAGTAACCCAGACAGAGAGCAGCTAAGTGCTTGCATTCGTGTGTCTGCCTCCTGTACTCTCGGCAGGCATCGAGCTGGCCATCACTTGCGCCGTGATGGAACGTTAAACTGCAACCACAGTGTGGCACCTCTCGGATGGCTGAGCATCCCGCCTGCCCGGGGGTCGCGGCTGTGGGGAGCAGCTGTGATCATGTAAGCCGGTCTTATCGGTCCCTTCACCCTGTAAACCCTGTACCTCCACACAGGTCATGAAGAGGGGGAGCCGCTGTGGACGTGGGTGCACACGGGCTTCTTCGGGCCGACGCGCGACGCTAGCTGGGCAGACAACTGGGACGGCGAGCTGGACGACCTACTCGCCTCCCTGCAGGGCCAGGTAGCTAGCGTCAATGAATACCGATATTTTATAAACATCTGGTACATGAATGCCAAGATCTTCTACATTGACGTGGTCAAGGGCTCACAGAGGCAGCGGTGAGCTCGACCTGCTCCTGCTGGCGCAGCAGCACTAAGGTCAGGGAACATTGAACATTGTCTGTTCACCTTTCCGTTCCCGTTCACCTTTCCGTTCGGGGGTAAAACAGGCAGTGACCTGAGCGATCTGCTTGCATGCCTGCATGCGCCTGCTTATCAAAGGGTCTGGTGTGATCGCAATTTCTGCTTTTCGCCCTCGTCGTGGCCCCTCGCCGAATCCAAACAAAGCCTCAGTGCATGGTAACGGCTTTGCAGGCCGGCGTGGTGCTGCCCCTGGACGGCCTGTACGCTGCCGCAGCCGCCGCAGCAGGGGAAGATGAGGACGAGCCGCCGCCGCCGCCGCCGCCGCAGTCGCCGTACGGGACGCGCGACGTGGAGCTGCAGGGCCTCTGGGAGGTGAGGCGACATCCTTGCACAGCTGCAGCGTCCTTGCTGCCTCCAGCAATGCAGCGATACAGTGTTGGCCATCAGTTGAAGGTGATCCTCTGCTTGCAGCGATGCAACGCTGGTCATCGGTATAGATACGGGGTGCCGATGCCAAAGGATGTTCAACAAGGCGCTAGGATGCCAAACCTGCTCATCACAGCTTCACAGGTTGATGAGCACGAGGCAGCGCTCGTGGTTTTCACAGGCTCCGCTGCTCCCCGGAGCAATTGCATGAGCACATGTGCTTCCTGCACCCCAGCATGGTGGAGGCCTTGAACCCTGAAGCCTGCCGCAGGTGCCAGAGGGCGAGCTGGCGCCGCCGGATCCGCGGCCATACAAGGCAATCGCAGCGGCGCGCCCTGACGGCGGTGCCTCCCCCGGCCGCGGTGGCGCCTTCCCGCCGCCTACTTTTGCCGGCGAGTCCCACCGTCAGGCGAGTGGCCTCGGCAGCCGGATCACCGATGTTCAGAGATGTAGACCGAGACACCCTTGCAGGCTGCAGAACAGCATGAAGAATGGCAGAGAGTGCTGCGACTGGCGGACGCCATCTGCTGGTCGGTGGGCACAGCCAAGGCGCCTCAGCATTTGTGTATGTCTGCAAGCGCCCAGCTTCCACAACTCTGGAGCCCCTTGCAACAAAAAGCAAGCACACAGCAACAGGTATTCGTACATCTTGCTCAGGCGAAGAAGGACCAGCTGCTGGAGGCTGCCAGGGCCGCAGCGTCCGCGCACGCAGCGGAGGCGCTGGCGCCGCCGCCGCGGCCGCCGGCGGACCCCGATGCCCCACCACTGCCGGCGGGCGACGGCGCCGACAGCGACTCGGGCCTCAGCTGGTCCACCAGCCCGCGCCACGGCAGGGCCGCAGACACTGCGCAGTCTGTCGCCGCCGCAGGTGCAGTATCTGCTAGAGCTACTGGTGCCGCTTGCATGTCTACAAAAGCGTCGACAGCGGCAGCTGCTGTTTGATGGCCGTCTGTGAGCTTTTTGCAGTTTACAGATGCAGCATGCACGTGCAGCAGCTGAGCATGGGTGCAATGTCAGTTTGCAATGGCCAGCGACTGTGAGTGCAGGCGGCAGCGACGAGCGGCAGCCGCCGGCGGCGCCGCGGCACGAGACGCGGATAGCGGACGACGACGCTGCGCCGGCGCATCAGACGCTAGAGCAGATCGCGTCGGCGCAGTGGTGGGCGCCCCAGCCGGCGCCGCCGCAACTGCCGCCCCCCGACGCGGCCGGTGGAGGCGACGTTGTTGTGCAGGCTGCTCAGCGCCGTGACCCAGAGGACGGTGCGGCGCAATGTGGCTAAAATGTTCCACAAATGTCATTCACATATTACAGGGAAATTGCTGCCTGCCGCACCAACATCAACCTCATCTCAATCTCATGTACCACTGTTGGGCCTCAATTTGCACCCAGCGCAACATTTGAAGCGGCCCTTGGCCTGCAGCTCAGCCTTGCGTTTTTGTCTCCCTATTTGCTAAACTGACCGTACCTGTGTCGGCGCTCCTTGCAGACGAGCTGTGGCACATCTTGGGCACAGACGGCGCTCCGAGCCGCGACGCATACACCCTGCACCGGCTGCGGCGGTGGGCGCGCGACGGCCGCTTCGGCCTTGCCTTCGGCGCCGCTGTCGTGCGGCATGACGAGCACGACGTCTGGGTCCCCCTGACAGAGGTGCGGCATGATGCATGCCGCCAAGGCGCCACTCCAAGAGCAAAGCCCTAGCAGTTACACGGGCAGTGGCAGCACACCGGCCCAGCAGCGGGAATAGTAGTGCCATGACCTCATGCCGCCTGCTACAGAGCAACAGAGCAGCAACGCACCGTGCCATCCTCCGAGTAGGGCTCTCAGGTGTGAAGCTGCAGTCCGTATTCTGTGCAGGAGCCGCTGTCGGTTGACGACCTGCGGTGGGCCGGCGGCCGGGAGGTGCCCTCCACCCAGCAGCTGGCCCAGCGGCGCGCGGCGGCGGAGGCGGCCCGCTGGCCGGTCGACTCGCGCGACGCCACCGCTGGGCGGTCCGACGAGGAGCTGGCGGCGGAAGCCGACGCCCTGGCAGCGGCGCCAGCGCCGCCGGGCGCCTGCGCCGGAGAATCCGTGTTCGGCGCCGCCGCTGACCCAGCGGCGGTCGCTGCGAACGAAGCGGCGGCGGCGCCTGGGCCGGCGCTGGCGCTGGTGCGGCCGGCGCTGGCCGCAGTCCCGGCGGCGCCGGCGGCGCAGGCGGCGGAGGCCGCCCGCTGGCTGGACGCCTTTGACGTGAAGCGCGAGCAGGGCGAGACCCGCGGCGCAAAGCTCGACGCACGCATCCAGGCCTGCGATGACGCCTGGAGGTGAGCTGCCGACACCAAAGCCAACCTAAGACTTCAACGAAGCAGGGCAGTTGGCCCAGTCAGACACGGTAGAGCATAGTCGGGCAACTACCACTTGCAACTGGATGTGAGGGGCTGGCGGTTCCCTGCAACGTGTGTCGGACAGGGTGCAGCACAGCCCAGCGGCTACAGACAGTGGCCGCGGCCTCGTTCCACTTACATGCGATGCACATTGCAGGCCAATGCCGAGCCTTGCGCTTCTGCATCATCCTCGGATGTGCAGTCCAGCCTGAGTTCTGTACTTGAAGCTCAGCATTGCTGTCCTTTGATGCATGCATGGGCAACGAGGCGGCAGAGCAGATGGCGTGGTCGAAATGATGTAAGCCAGAACACTGACTGCTTGCACATGAAGCTGAGCTTACATGTCCTCGAACGCAGGCGGAAGGAGAAGGCGGCGAGGCGAGCGGCGAGGGCAGTGCGCTGGGGGCCGCCGCCGCCGCCGCACGTGCGCGCGGCCGTCGCCGGCGAGCTCGCCACCGCCATCTTCGCCAGCTCCGCGCCCGCCAAGCTGCTGCGGCAGCTGCTGGATGCGGGGCTGACTACTGCGCTGCCGGCCTTCGCGGTCCTAAATGCGGCGGGCGCCGCAGATCGCGCCGTCGAGGCGGCTGTGGAAGCGGAGCGCGAGCGGCAGCAGGAAGCGGATCGGGAGCGACGGCAGGCGGCGCAGACGGCGCGGGATGAGCAGGACAGGATCGAAAAGGCGGAACGCAAAGCGGTGCGCCTGGCCGAGGAGGCCGAAGAGGATGCCCAGGTGCAGGCCGCCGCCAAGCGGCGTGCCGAGGAGAAGGCAACCGCGGCGGCGGCAGCGGCGG
>JAABUM010005922.1_pt1 | contig 12422 bp, 12 predicted proteins | sample 5559161 | NCBI WGS metagenome assembly JAABUM01 (sample SAMN10711868, study PRJNA513369) | rock metagenome | isolation source: Antarctica rocks | place: Antarctica: Victoria Land, Siegfried Peak nord | reverse complement strand
AACGAGATGATGCCCGACTTGTTCATCACGAATACCACGATGGCGGAGAGGGTGCCGGCAACCAGACCCACCCAACCGGCGGTCGCCGTCATCCGCTTCCAGAACATACCGAGGATGAAGGTGGCGAACAGCGGCGCGTTGAAGAAGCTGAACAGCTGCTGCAGGTAGTCCATCAGGTTGCTGTAGCTGAGGCGATGACCGCGGTGAAGATTGCGATGATGGTGGCGCCCACCGTCGCGATGCGTCCGACCGCGAGGTAGTAGCTGTCCGGCCGATCCTTCTTCACGTATTGCTGCCAGAGGTCGTAGCTGAAGACGGTGTTGAACGCCGAGATGTTCGCGGCCATCCCGGCCATGAACGCGGCGAGCAGACCCGCGATGGCCACGCCGAGCAGGCCGTTGGGCAGCACATCCTTCATCAGCAGCAGGATCGAGTCGTTGTACGTCACGTCGCTGGGTGCGCTGGGGTTCGCCTTGTAGGAGGCCATCTGCGGCACCAGGATCGCGCAGATCATCCCCGGAATCACCACGATGAACGGGACGAACATCTTCGGGAACGCCCCGATGATGGGGGTGGACCGCGCCGCGGAGATGGAGTTCGACGCCATCGCCCGCTGCACCTCGACGAAGTTCGTCGTCCAGTAGCCGAAACTGAGCACGAACCCGAGACCGAAGACGATCCCGATCACCGACAGCACCGAGTTGTTGAAACCGGACAGCTGGGTGGCCGGCCAGGCGGACAGCTGGTCCTCGGCGCCGGTCGGTCCGGTGATCTTGGCCTTGAGCCCGTCCCAGCCACCCACCTTGTGCAGGCCGATCAGGGTCAGCGGCAGCAGGCCGGCGACGATGACGAAGAACTGCAGCACCTCGTTGTAGATGGCGGCCGAGAGCCCGCCAAGGGTGATATAGGTGAGCACGATAGCCGCGGCGACGATCAGCGCGAACCACAACGGCCAGCCGAGCAGCACATTGACGATGGTGGCCAGCAGATACAGGTTGACCCCGGCGATGAGCACCTGCGCGAGGGCGAAGCTGATGGCGTTGACCAGATGGGCCCCGGTGCCGAATCGGCGGCGCATGAACTCCGGGACGCTGCGCACCTTGGAGCCGTAGTAGAACGGCATCATCACCACACCGAGGAACAGCATCGCCGGTACTGCACCAATCCAGAAGTAGTGCATGGTGGGCATGCCGTACTGGGCACCGTTGGCCGACATCCCGATGATCTCGACGGCACCGAGGTTGGCCGAGATAAACGCCAACCCGGTGACCCACGCCGGAAGGGACCGGCCGGAAAGGAAGAAGTCGATGCTGGTGGACACCCGTCGTTTGGCGGCGACTCCGATCAGCAGGACAAACGCGAAGTAGATGGCAACCATCGCGTAATCGACGAATCGCGCGTTGAGGCGCAGCGTGTCACCAGCGGCGAGCACCACGACGATCTCCTTTGTTCTCGGGCGGCGGTTCGCCCTCTCTCGAGCGGGCTAACCGACACGATGCGCCCCCGGCGATGGCGTCGCGCGGAAGAGCCTCGGCGGGTCGAATGACGAATGTTGCATGGTGGTCTCGATGGCGGTGCTCACCGACGCGACCGCGGAGGTGTCGACGAGGGCGATGGCGCTTCCCCCGAAGCCGCCACCGACCATCCGGGCTCCGTGCGCACCGGCCCGCAAGGCCGCCGCGACGCAGGCGTCCAACGCGGGCGTGGACACCTCGAAATCCGTGCGCATCGACTCGTGTCCGGCGGTGAGAATGGGTCCGATTGCGCGGGGGTCGGCGCCGGAGCGCAGTGTGTCCAAAGTGGACAGCACCCGCGCGTTTTCGGTGACGACGTGGCGCGCCCGCCGGTGCAACAGCCCATCGAGTCCGGCCAAGGCGGCGAGGTCGGCGACGTCGCGCAGCGCTGCAAGCCCCAGGGCGGCCGCGGCCGCGGAACATTCGGCGCGTCGGTTGCCGTACTGGCCATCGATGAGGGTATGCGGGGCACCGGTGTCGCAGACGAGCAGGGACAGCCCGAACGCGGCGAGGTCGAACGGCACTTGCGTGGTGCTGCGATCGCGGGTGTCCAGGAATAGCGCGTGTCCGGCTTGGCAGAGCAGGGAGGCGGATTGGTCCAGCATGCCCGTCGGAGCGCCGACGAAGTCGTTCTCCGCCGCGCGGGTGATGTCCACCAGCTCCGCTCGGGTGTAGGGCAACTCGAACAGCGCGCGGACCGCAAGCGCGACCGAGCACTCCAGGGCGGCCGAGGAGGACAGTCCGGCGCCGATCGGCACCCGCCCGTCTACCAGCACGCTCATCCCGCCGAGCTGATGGCCGGCCAACCGCAGCTGGTGCAACACTCCCGCCGGGTAGGCCGACCACCCCGCGGGTGTTCCCGGCGCAAGGTCGTCCAGCCGCAGCCGCGTCGACTCCGCGGGGTGCTGCACCGAGGCCAGCTCGACGAGGTCGTCGCCGCGGCGGGAGACGGCCGCGAAAGTGCACTGCGGCAAGGCGATCGGCAGCACGTACCCGTCGTTGTAGTCCGTGTGCTCGCCGATGATGTTCACCCGGCCGGGTGCCGCCCACACTCCGTCGGGCGGCCGACCGAAATACGCGGCGAAGGCCTCCTCCGGGCTCACGCCACCACCACCGTTCGCAACGCCTCGGCCACAGCCTCCGGATTGGTGTCGTTGATGAAGACGTTCATCCCCGACTCCGAGCCCGCGAGGTACTTGAGCTTGCCCGGGGATCGACGGAAGGAGAACAGCTGCAGATGCAGCCACCAGTCCGTCCGGCCGGCACCGGTGGGGGCCTGGTTCCAGGATGCGATGTAGGGCATCGGGGTGTCGAAGCGGCAGGCGAAGCGACCGAGCACATCGAGGTACACGTCGACGAAGGCGTCCCGCTCGGCGTCGGACAGCGCGGGAATGTCGGGGACCTGGCGATGCGGAAAGAGCTGGAGCTCGTAGGGCCAGCGGGCAGCGGCGGGGACGAAGGCTGTCCAGTGTTCGTTGCTGGTGACCACCCGGATCCCGGCCGCTCGTTCGTGTGCCAGGACATCGCCGAACAGGTTGCTGCCGTGGGTCTCCCGGTGCTCATCGAGGCGATGCAGGATCTTCTGCACCCGCGGGGCGACGAAGGGGTAGGCGTAGATCTGCCCGTGCGGGTGGCTCAGCGTGACCCCGATCTCCTCCCCGTGGTTCTCGAAGCAGAAGACCTGCGCGACGCCGTCCACAGTGGACAGGTCCGCGGTCCGCTGCGCCCACGCGTCAACCACCAGCCGGGCGCGCGCCGGGCTGAGCTGGGCGAAGCTGAGGTCGTGGTCGCTGGTGAAACACACCACCTCGCAGCGTCCGAACCCCGGGCGCAGCCCCGCGAGCGGCGCCCCACCGACGTGTTCGGCCACCTCGGTCTCCACCGAGGTGGCCAGGGCGGGAAACCGGTTCTCGAAGGCGACCACCTGATAGTCGTGCTCGGGCACCTCGGTGGCCCGATCCGCAGTGGACGGACACAGCGGGCATTGGTCGGCCGGGGGCAGGAAGGTGCGGGACTGCCGGTGCGAGGCGATCACCACCCACTCCCCCAGCAGCGCGTCGTAGCGGCACTGGGAGTGCGTGGTCGTGAGCGGCAGCTCACGGGTGTCCACCGCGTCGCGGGGCGAGGCGGCGTCCTCGGCATCGAAGTAGACGATCTCCCGACCGTCGGCCAGCCGGCGTCGACTCAGGATCATGGGCTCGACCCGCGCTCTCTGGGCCGCGTCCGGTTCCGGCATGACGCAGGTGCTTGCTCGGCCCCGGGCACCGTAACACCGAGCGTGTTCACCGCCACCAACCCGACTCGCGCGCTTGTTACGCTCCGCTGCGCAGTACCTGAGCAGGTACTTTCCCGCGGCGAGGAGACCGGCACATGGCGATGAACACCAGCGGCGAGATCGAGATCAAGGCGGACCCGGCGGCCATCATGGCCACCATTGCCGATTTCTCGACCTACCCGGAATGGTCCTCGGCGCACAAGAGCGCCACCGTCGAGGAGTCCGACGACCAGGGCCGGCCCACTCGGGTGCGGATGATGATGTCGATGGTGGGCATCAGCGACGAGCAGCTCGTCGACTACACCTGGGACGGCGAGGAGCGGGTCTCCTGGTCGTTGGTGGAGAGCACGCAGCAACGCAGCCAGGAAGGCTTCTACGAGTTCACCCCCACTGCGCAGGGCACCCAGGTCGCCTTCGAACTCAACGTCGACCTGAAGATCCCCGTTCCTGGCTTCCTGCTCAACCGGGCCAAGAAGTCCGCCCTGGAGACGGCCACCAGGGGCCTGAAGAAGCGGGTCGAGTCGCTCAACTGAACCCCTTGCGGTGACGTCATGATGCTGCCACTATGACGTCATGGACCTGAGCAATCTCACCGCCGCCCTAAGCGAAGAGCTGCAGGCGGCCGCCGCCCTCGGCGATGAACAGACCCAACGGACCGCCGCCGCGCTGGCGGGCTCCATGGAGTCTGCCGTACGCCTCATGCTGATGTCTGCAATGTCCGAGCTCGCCGCGGAAGTCACTGCCGCGCTGGGTGATCGGGTGGTGGAGGTCCGACTGGAGGGCCGGGAGGTCCGCGTGGTGGTCGGCGGTGAGCAGGCGCCACCCGAACCTGCCCGCGGCCGGGCCGGCGGGATGGATGACGTCACCGGCGACATCAGCCGCGTCACTCTGCGCATGGTGGACCAGCTGAAGGCGAAGGCCGAACATGCCGCCAACCGCGACGGCGTGTCGCTGAACGCCTGGCTCTCCCAGGCGGTGAATTCCGCGCTGCGGGAGTCGGGATCCGGCCTCGGCCGGGGCAATACACTGCGCGGCTGGGTGCAGGGATGAGTACCTCATTCGTGCAGCCTGAGCCGCGCACCGAGAACTTCGCCGTCGGGACCGACACCGTGGAGCTGGAGATTGCCCTCGGTACGGGTTCGGTCACCATCGAACTCGTCGAGGACCTGGCGGAGATCGAGGTGGTGCTCGCGGTCGGTGCCGGCGCCTGGTGGCAGCAGGGCCTGACCGGAGTGCTGTCCATGCTCAGCGCCGGTGGTACCGAGCGTCCCGATGCCTCGAACGCCGTCGCGGGGGCGTTGTCGGCCACCGAGATCACCTACGACACCCGGCGCGGCCGCCTCGTACTGCGGGCCCCGCGCACCGCGGCTCCGCGGGGCATGTCGCTGGACGCGCAGGTCCGGGCGCCCGGTGGCGCGCGGGTGCTCGTCCGCTCCAGTTCCGCCGCGGTGCAGGTGAGCGGGCCCGCATCGCAGGTCGACATCAGCACCGGCTCCGGCGAGGTGCGACTGCAAGAAGCCAGGGAGAGCGCCGAGATCCGCACGGGCTCGGGCGCCGTGCGGCTGGGTGAGCTGCGCCGTGGTGGGCGCCTGCGTTCCGGTTCCGGCGACATCAGCGTGGATTCCACCGCGGGCGACCTGGAGCTCATCAGCGGTTCCGGCGATCTCCGATTCGGCCTTGCCCCCGGCGTGCGCGCCGAGCTGGACCTCGCCTCGGCGTCCGGCAAGGTGCGCAGCGAGTTGGAGCTCCTGGAGAGCCCGCCGTCAGAGAGCTATGTCCACCTCCGGGCCAGGACGGGCTCCGGCGCCGTCGTCGTACATCCCGCCCGCTGAGCGCACGGTCCGGGCCAGGGCGCCGGCCAGGCCGCCTCGCTCGCCCACCAGTACACCGCGCAGTCCGAGCCACCGGGCCATCTCCGCGAGGCTGACCGCTAGCGCGGCGGCCACCGCACCCTGCGGCTGCCCCGGTTCGGCGAAGGCGCCGAGCACCCGCAGCACACCGGCCGTACGGTCGGACTTGAGGTCGACCCTGGCCACCAGCCGGCCGTCGAGCAGGAAGGGGAACACGTAGTAGCCGTGCACCCGTCTAGCCGCCGGCGTGTAGATCTCCAGGCGGTAGCGGAAGTCGAACAGGCGCTCGGCGCGGGGCCGGAAGAACACCAGGGAGTCGAAGGGACTCAGCAGGGTCGCGCGGCGAATCGCCCGCGGGGTCCGGGCGTCGCGGTGGCGGTACGCGGGCAGGCCCCAGCCCCGGACGGCTACCGGCTCCAGCACTCCCTCCTCGACCAACTCCGCCACCGCACGCGCCGATTGCTGTGGAGCAAGCCGGAAGTAGTCGCGCAGGTCGGGCTCGGCGGCCACCCCCAGGGCCCGCGCGGAACGCTCCACCAACGCGCGAATCGCCTCGTCCTGCGGCAGGTCCATCGCGAGCAGCTCGGCAGGCAAGATACGGCTGGTCAGCTCGTAGTGGCGTTGGAATCCGACGCGCGTGCCGGTGCTGAGCTCGCCGATGGCGAACAGCCATTCGGAGATGATCTTGGTGTCGCTGCGATCCCACCAGGTGCCCGCTCGCCGGGCGGACGCACCACCCTGCAGGTGCCGCTCCAGCTCCCCCGCCGTTGCCGGGCCGTGTTCCGCCACCGCATCGAGCACGGCAGCAGGCAGGGCGGGACGGCGCGCCAACACCGCTGCGGCGCTGCGCGACCCGCTCTTCTCCCTGGCCCGCATCCGCCACCGCAGCAACGGCCAGTCCTGCACTGACAGCAGCGCCGCTTCATGGGCCCAGTACTCGATGAGCAAGCGGGGACGGCGCGCGCTGTGGCTCCACGCGGCCTCGTCCAGCAGCTCGCGGTCGTAGCCGCCGAGGCGGGAGAACACCGGCATGTAATGCGCGCGCACGGCGACCGACACGGAGTCGAGCTGCAGCAGCTGAATCCGGTCCAGCACCCGTTGCAGGTGCCGACGCTGCGGCGCAACGCCCGGCGCCCGATCGGCGAAGCCCTGCGCGGCGAGCGCTGTGCGCCGGGCCGCCGCGGCACTCATCTCCTCCACGACGGCCACCCTGCCACGTGGAACCGACATTTCCGCTGCCAGCAGCTGCAGCCGTCGCACACGCCGACACTAAGGTTGCCGCCATGGGAGTCGCCGCCGTGCGGGCTGCGGATGCCGCCGATGCCGCGGCCATGGCGGCGGTGCAGCTCGAGGTCTGGCGCACGGCGTACCGCAGTTTCCTCCCAGCTGAGGTGCTGGCAGAGCTGGACGCGGACACCGCAGGCCGCGCGTGGGAGCGGGCCATCACCTCCCCCGGCGCCGCACACCTGCTGGTCGCCACCGAGTCCGGGGAACTCGCCGGGTTCGCCGTGGGCGCGGAGGCCGAGGTCGCCACCTTGCTGGTGGCACCCCGCTGGGGCCGGCGCGGGCACGGCGGTCGATTGCTGGGGACCCTCGCCGAGCGCCTCCGCGTCGATGGTGCCGAGCGCGGCCTGGTGTGGGTGGCCGAAGGCGACGAGGCGGCCCGGGCGTTCTTCCCGGCGCACGGCTGGGAACCCGACGGCACGGTCCGCACCTCGCACCACGGTGCCCGGATGCTCCGGGAGCTGCGGCACACCGGTTCGCTGCTGCCGCGCTGGCAGTAGTCGGTGTGGGTCCGCTTACCGCCACCTTGGGAAGGATTCCGTGCGGAGGGCGCACGAAATCCTTCCCGAACGCGAGCTTTCCCGAGGACAGTAGTCAGTCCATCAACGAGGCGGCGACGGTGGCACCCAGCTCGTAGCAGGCCTCGCGGGCGGCTTTGTCCGGTGCCCCGGTCAGCTCCAGCGGCTCGGCCACCTGCTTCCACGCCATACCTCCGGTGAGCTTGAGCACCGCCCGCACCGCCCCCGCGGTGTCGTTGTTGCCGTGGGTCCACAGCCCGAACGGGCGGCCGGCCACGGCATCGAGGCAGGGGTAGTACACGGTGTCGAAGAAGTGCTTCAGCGCTCCGGACATGTAGCCGAAGTTGGCCGGGGTGCCCAGCAGGTACCCGTCGGCCGCCAGCACATCGGGGATGGTGGCGCCGAGCGCGGGCAGCGAGCGGACGTCCACCCCGGAGATCTCCGGGTCACGGGCGCCGGCGAGGGTGGCCTCCAGCAGCTCTCTGGTCGCCGGAGACGGGGTGTGGTGCACGGCGAGCAGGGCGCTCATGGCTGCGTGTGGTCCTGCCGCTTGCGCTCCTGTTCCTCCAGTTGCACAGCGCGTTTCATAGTTTCCCTGGCGCGGCGCCGATCGCCGGCGGTGTCATAGGCCACCGCCAGGCGGTAGCTGGTCCGCCAGTCATCGGGGGCGGCCTCGTACTCGGCCTTGCGTTCGGCGAAGTAGGCGTCGGCGGCGTCTCTGTCGATGCGTCCCGACGGCCGGCGGGGCAGCCCGGAGGTGTCCGGGAGGCCTCCCTCGTCGTGCAGGCGGCGGGCCAGCTGCTGATGGCGGAGGCCGGCCCGCAGCGTCGCCACCACCACCCACGCGCCGATCAGCGGCAGGATCAGCACCCCGGCGCCCAACCCGACGGGCGCCACTCCCCCGGCCTGGATGAGCAGGACGCCTTGCCGTCCGAGCAGCACGAAGTACACCGCCAGCACGGCGGTGAGCAGGTACGCGACGCGGCGGCCGGTCACAGGTCCAGCAGGTGTTCCAGGCCCACGGTCAATCCCGGCCGCTTGCTGATCTCGCGTACCCCGAGCAGCACGCCGGGCATGAACGAGCTGCGGTCCAGGGAGTCGTGCCGGATGGACAGCGTCTCGCCCTCGGTGCCCATCAGGATCTCCTGGTGGGCGATGAGACCGCGCAACCGCACCGAGTGCACCCGAACCCCGTCGATCTCCGCGCCCCTGGCTCCCTCGAGCTCGCTCGTGGTGGCATCGGGCATCGCGGCCATGCCGGCCTCCGCACGCGCCGCGGCGACGAGCTCCGCGGTCCGCGCGGCGGTACCCGAGGGTGCGTCCGCCTTGTTGGGGTGGTGCAGCTCGATCACTTCGACCGATTCGTAGAACCGGGCGGCCATCGCGGCGAACCGCATCGACAGCACGGCGCCGATGGCGAAGTTCGGGGCGACCAGCACGCCGAGTTCGGGCTTGGGCTCGAGCCAGGCGCGCACCTGGTCGAAGCGGGGGGCGTCGAAGCCGGTGGTGCCGACGACGGCGTGGATGTCCTGGTCGACGCAGAAGCGCACGTTGTCCATCACCACGTCGGGATGGGTGAAGTCGACGACGACCTGCGCGCCCGCGTCAGCGACGTTGAACAGCCAGTCGCCGGCGTCGACGGCGGCGACGAGGTCGAGGTCCTCCGCGGCATCGACCGCCTTGCAGACCTGTTCACCGACGCGGCCCCGGGCACCGAGTACCCCGACGCGTAGGGGTACCTGCACCATGTCCTGCTGCAACAAAGGATCCGCCACCGTCTCTGCTCCGTTCATCCTCGTACCGCATGCACCTGCGGCGGAAGCTCGTCAGCGTGAGCGTACGGCCCCACCACCGACACGCCCCTGGGGCGCCGCAGTACGTCCGCGGCCACCGCCGCCACCTCGGCGAGGGTCACCGCGTCGATACGGGCCAGCGTCTCGTCGACGTCCAGGTGATCGGCGTAGTTCAGTTCGCTGCGGCCCAGCCGGCTCATCCGCGACGCGGTGTCCTCCAGCCCCAGCACCAGCCCACCGCGCAGTTGTCCCTTACCCCGCGCGAGCTCCCCGTCGGTGATGCCCTCCTCGGCCACCGAGCTGAGTACCTGGCCGATCACCTCCACCACGGCACCGAGACGCTCGGGCTGGCACCCCGCGTACACCGAGAACGCGCCGGTGTCGGCGTAGGTGTCCACCCCGGAGTACACCGAATACGCCAAGCCACGCTCCTCCCGCACCTGCTGGAACAGCCGGGAGCTCATCCCGCCGCCCACCGCGGCGCTGAGCACAGCCAGCGCCCACCGCCGCTCGTCGTGACGGTGCAGGGCACGCGAACCCAACACCAGGTGGGTCTGTTCGCTGTCCCGCTTGATCAGGCTGAAACCAGGCCCAGCACGCAGCCGCGCGGTGCCCCGGCGCACCGGTTCGGGTGCTGCGGGAGCCCCCAAGGCCGCCCCGAAAGTGCGGGTGACCTGGTCGAGCACGGCCTCGTGTTCCACGTTCCCCGCCACCGCCACCACCATGCGCTGCGGGGTATAGCGGCGCCGGTGAAAGGAGTGCAGCTGGGTGCGGGTCATCGCCTCGATGGACTCCACGCTGCCGATGATCGGCCGCCCCAGCGGGTGCTCACCGAACAGCGCGGCACCGAACGCGTCGTGCACCAGGTCCTCGGGGTCGTCGTCACGCATGGCGATCTCCTCGAGCACCACGTTGCGTTCGATCTCCACGTCGGCGCTGGCGCACAACCCGCGCAGCACCACATCGCTGACCAGGTCCACCGCCAAGGGCAGATCTTCGTCCAGCACGTGTGCGTAGAAGCAGGTGTGTTCCTTGGCGGTGAAGGCGTTGAGCTCTCCGCCCACCGCGTCGACGGCCTGGGCGATGTCCAGTGCGCCCCGGGTCGGGGTCCCCTTGAACAGCAGGTGCTCCAGGTAGTGCGCCGCACCGGCGACGCTGGGCTTCTCGTCCCGGGAACCGACCCCGACCCAGATGCCCACCGACGCCGACCGCACCCCGCTGAGGCGCTCGGTGACCACTCGCAGGCCGCCGGGCAGCACCGTGCGCCGCACCGCACCAAGGGACTCGTCGGCCGATACACCGCCGCGGCGGCCCCGAATGCTGGTAGCACCCGCGGCCGCCGCGGCGGTCGTGACTGGTTGTGCGCTCAGGACGCGGATTCCGGCGCGTGCTCGGACGGAGCCTCGGCAGCAGTCTCGGTGGCGGCGTTGTCGGCGTCCTCGGCCACCGGCACCAGGCTGATCTTGCCGCGGTTGTCGATGTCGGCGATCTCCACGCGCAGCTTGCTGCCCACGTTGACCACGTCCTCGACCTTGTTGATCCGCTTGCCGTTGCCCAGCTTGGAGATGTGCACCAAGCCGTCCCGGCCGGGCAGCAACGACACGAAGGCACCGAACGCGGTCGTCTTGACCACGGTGCCCAGGAAGCGCTCTCCGACCTTGGGCAGCTGCGGGTTGGCGATCGCGTTGATCATGTCGATCGCCGCCTGCGCCGACGGACCGTCCGTCGCGCCCACGTACACGGTGCCGTCGTCCTCGATGGAGATGTTGGCCCCGGTCTGCTCGGTGATCGAGTTGATCATCTTGCCCTTCGGGCCGATGACCTCGCCGATCTTGTCCGTCGGGACCTTGATCGCGGTGACCCGCGGGGCGAAGGGGCTCATCTCGTCGGGGACGTCGATGGCCTCGTTCATCACCTCGAGAATGGCGATGCGGGCGTCGCGGGCCTGGGTGAGCGCCCCGGCGAGCACGTCGGAGGGAATTCCGTCGAGCTTGGTGTCCAGCTGCAGCGCGGTCACGAACTCCTTGGTGCCGGCCACCTTGAAGTCCATGTCACCGAACGCGTCCTCGGCGCCCAGGATGTCGGTGATGGCGACGTACTCGGTCTTGCCGTTCACCTGGTCGGAGATCAGGCCCATGGCGATACCCGCGACAGCGGCCTTGAGCGGCACACCGGCGTTCAGCAGCGACATCGTGGAGGCACACACCGAACCCATCGAGGTGGAGCCGTTGGAGCTGAGTGCCTCAGAGACCTGCCGGATGGCGTAGGGGAAGTCCTCCTGGCTGGGCAGCACCGGCAGCAACGCCCGCTCGGCGAGGGCACCGTGGCCGATCTCGCGCCGCTTCGGGGAACCGACGCGGCCGGTCTCACCGGTGGAGTACGGCGGGAAGTTGTAGTGGTGCATGTAGCGCTTGGACGTCTCCGGACCGAGCGAGTCGATCTGCTGGGCCATCTTGACCATGTCCAAGGTGGTGACACCCAGAATCTGGGTCTCGCCACGCTCGAACAGGGCCGAACCGTGGGCCCGCGGCACCAGCGCAACTTCGGCGGACAGCGAACGGATGTCGGTGAGGCCACGGCCGTCGATGCGCACCTTGTCCTTGAGCACCCGCTGGCGGACGAGCTTCTTGGTCAGCGAGCGGAACGCGGCACCGATCTCCTTCTCCCTGCCCTCGAAGTCGGAACCGATCGAGGTCAGCACGCGGGCCTTTACCTCGTCCAGCCGATTCTCCCGCTCGGACTTTCCGGCGATGGTCAGCGCCTGGCCGAGCTCGATGGCGGCCGAGCCCTCGACGGCGCTGAACACGTCGTCGCCGTAGGCGGGGAAGATCGGGAACTCACCGGTGGGCTTGGCTGCCTTGCTGGCCAGCTCCTGCTGGGCAGTACACAGCGCGGCGATGAATGGCTTCGCCGCCTCCAGACCCGCCGCGACGATGGCCTCGGTCGGTGCCTGAGCACCAGCGGCGACCTTCTCGACCACCGTGTCGGTGGCCTCGGCCTCGACCATCATGATCGCGACGTCAGCTGGATTCGAACCGGAGGCCGGGTTTACTATCCGGCCCGCGACCACCATGTTGAAAACGGCACGCTCGAGCTGCTCGACGGTGGGAAAACCCACCCACTGGCCGTCCACCAGGGCCACCCGCACGCCACCGACCGGTCCGGAGAACGGCAGGCCGGCGATCTGG
>JAABUM010005921.1_pt1 | contig 12422 bp, 20 predicted proteins | sample 5559161 | NCBI WGS metagenome assembly JAABUM01 (sample SAMN10711868, study PRJNA513369) | rock metagenome | isolation source: Antarctica rocks | place: Antarctica: Victoria Land, Siegfried Peak nord | reverse complement strand
AGCCCGCGAGGGTAGCGGCGGACTTCGTCGCGGCCGCTGGCGGCCACGCCCACCAGTATCAGCGCCTCATCGATGGTCTTGCGTGGCGAAATGCCGTCGAGATCCCTAGCGTCGAAGGTGACCTGGAGGGGACCTACCAACTGCTGCTCGCGCACCTGGCTGCTCGACCAGGTCCGCCGACGAGCCCCGGCAGATGCCTTCGTGTCGCTGATGGCTGACCCGCCAGGACGGCGACTGTATGCGCGTCACGGCTTCAGTGAGAGGCGCGACCTGTCAATCGGGATGGCCATGTGGCTGGGACGCGACAGCGGCGGCACTTAAGTCGTAGAGCAGAATGCACTCCTGCGACGCAGCAGCCCCGTCACCAAACCGCGATTGGGGTTCCTTCGTGGGGAGGCGTTATGCGTCGTTGAGGCGCCTTGCCCGGCTTAGGAGACCGTCGTGGCGAGGGAGCCGCTTCCTGGTGCTTGTTTAGCCTCGCCTCGTTGGGGACTGTGTGTTCGATCGATCCGGTCACCCGCCTGTCTCCGGACCACCCCCTCCGGGCTTGTGATGCGCCCGTGGCTAGTAGCCCGGGCACGCCCGATCCTCACGGGCTTCTGCCTCCCGGTAAAGTTCCTGCGGGGCGTCACACCGGCGCTCGCGTGGCCTGTAGCGATCGCCTTGAGCGGATGGCTTGGCAGCGGGCGTCCGAGGCGGGACGCAGTGAGGTTGGTGAGGAACTGATGAGGCTCCGAGGGCTACTGCAAAATGCCAGAGCCGACGCCCCAGGCAGTGGGAGAGTCGTCACCTCGCCGGGCTGACCGAGCTGGAGTTTCTGTGAATGTATGCCAGCGCCGGGGATTGGCTTGGCAGGTAAGGTCGCCAAGTGACTGCTCCCAGGACCGACTATGACGGTCCGATGGCGAGGGTCTACAGGGCAGGGCGAGCGTTGCCATCGACCACATTGGACGACTGGGTTACACGCGTGAGGCAGCACCTGCCAAGCGAGGCCACAACCCTCCTTGACTTGGGCGCAGGCACAGGCCGCTTCTCTCAGGCGCTTGCCGATGGTCTGTCGGTATCCAAGGTCCACCAGGTGGTCGCCCCTGATGGCTGGGCGCTTCTTGAACGCACCAAGCTTCGCGCAGACAGCGTTCTCGCGCGACTGGGTGATGCGGCCTTCGCCAAGGGCATCGACGCACTCACTTGCGCAGTGCAAGAGGAAGAAGTAGCCGCACCCGTCTTGGAGAACCTTGATCTTCTAGTATTTGGCCTGAAGAAGTCGAAGCAACTGCCGGTTGGCGGGTGAGCTGCTTGCCGGTCCGGACCTCCAACCCCTCCCCGCCGGCCAGCCCAGCACCGCCGTACGCTGGTGAAGTTGCTGGAGGCCGGGTCGCTGACCCGGACGCGCCGCTGCCGCCGGCGGACGGGTAGCGCCATGCCACTGCGGGCCGTGCTGTTCGACCTTGGCGACACACTGCTGCACTGGACCTGCGACGCCGCGGCGCTGCGGGCGGCGGCCGGGGCGCGCGGGGTGCAGGTCGACGCCAAGGAAGCGGCGCGCTGGTGGGCGCACCTGCACGCTCGGCCGGTCACGCCGGCCGAGCGGGCATGGGGGAGGGGTGGACCGTTAACCGGTACGCCGCGGCCTTGCTCGGCTACTACGCCGAAGCCGACTCCCTCGCCCCTGGGCTGAGCGGCTGGCTGGTCGAGAGGGCCGTCGACCCCGCCTGCTACGCGGCGTTCCCGGGGGCCACCGAGCTGGTGTCCGGTGCGTGCCGGCTGGGGCTGCGGGTGGGCATTGTCAGCGACACTGGCTTCGACGTGCGGCCCGCGCTGGAGCGGTGCGGGCTGGCCGGTTCGATCGAGGCAGTGGTGCTCTCCCACGAGCAGGGCGCCAGCAAGCCGGCCGAACGGCTGTTCCGGCACGCCTGCCGGCTGCTGGACGTCCCGCCGGCGCAGACGGTGCTGGTCGGGGACAACCGTGCTGCTGCTCCCGGCGCTATCCGTGGCCAGCGGCAGGGACCTCGGCGCCGTGTTCGACCTGCTGCGAGGGCTTCACCGCGGCTGACCCACGGCTCAAGCCACCAGCTCGCCGTGCCGGTCCAGCGAACCGGTGACCTGCTCGACCCACCAGCGCACCGCCGCCCGCGCGGCCGGCGCGGCCCTGGGCACGGCCCCCTGGCGTTCACGGTCAGCAGCCGCCCAACCACCGAAGCCAAGATTTTGCCGCCCCCAACGAACACACCCAGGACCACGCTGTCCACGAAGGCGCACTCGGCGAGGTCCAGCACCAGAGGCAGCAAGCCTCCCAGATCCGCCAGCGCCCGCGGATCTCGTGCACGGTCCAAAGTTCGTGATCACCGAGCAGTTTCACCACCGCAACGCGGCCACTGTCCGGACGAGCGACGCTCAGTTCCACGCATCCCCCCTCACCGTTTCTTGGTTTAGGTGGAGCTTGTTGGCCCGCGCCCCGTTCCAGGACCATCGTGACTCCGGAGCGAACCGACGCCGGGACGTGCTCGTTGCGGAAGTTGCGGGCCGACCTCGCAGCGGACGTTCCTTCTCTCCTGCGGTGTGTGGAAACCGCATGTCGAAGTAGCTGCCGTACCCAAGGCTCACCACTGACAACTCCGCTGCCTTCGCATGAGCCCGCAACTCGGAGGCGGTGTACTCCTGACGTACCCGGGGTCGTCGGTCTCGAGGATGAGCTCGGTCTCGAGGATGAGCTACTAGGCGTTCCGGCCACGCAGGCGCTGTACAAGGCGATGGGTCTGGTCTGGTACTACGCAGAAAGTAGTCCGCCCATGAGCTGGTCGTGCCGTTGCACGCTGAACCGCCCACTTGCCGACGCCGACGCATAGCTGCCGCTCCATGCTCAACGGCTGTGCGGCGCTAGCGTTCACACTTATGGATACTGCGCCCTTTGCCGTTCGAGCCGTCTGCGGCGTCGTCGCGCTCGACGCAGAAGGACGTCTCCTACTTGTGCGTCGCGCCGACGATGCCTCCTGGGGCCTGCCGGGGGGCGGTGTCGAGCCCGGTGAGTCCTGGAGCGAGGCAGCGGTCAGGGAGTGCAGGGAGGAGACCGGGTGGCTGATCCGTGTCACTGGGCTGTTCGGCGCATACAGCGACCCGCGCAGCCAGGTGCACGTCTACCCGGATGGTCGAAGGTTCCACTTCTTCGGAGTGGTGTTCACTGCAGCGGTCACTCAGGAGGTCGGCAGCCCGGACGACGAGGTCATGGCCGTCGGCTTCTTCAAGCCAAAAGACTTACCAGCGCCTCTGTTCGCACCGGACCTCCCGGTCCTAGAGGACTTGTTGTCGCAGCGGGCTACCCCGGTAATCGCATAGGTGATGCTCCGTGCTCACGGCACCCTCAGATAACCACGAACATGGCGGCGGTCTTCACGGTTGAGGAACCGGTATTCCCCGTCGTTCGCAAGCATGTAGAATGGCTTTGTGGGCGACGCGTACGACCGCTGGCGCGGACTGCCATTCCCGCCCGCCAGCGCCACGGACGAGGTCGACGAACTGCATAAGCAGCTCGCACAGTGGGATGCGTTCGTCGCGGACAGGGTGGTTCCAGTCGTCACACGAGACGCGCCATGCGACGAAGGTGTGCTCGACTTTTGTTTGGCGAACTGGCTGCTCTGGACGTGAGCATCAACGCCGCCCTGGCGCGTGCCGGGGACGAGGACCGGAAGCGCCTTGCGGCCTACGCGGAGTACTTGGACGCACTCAGAGGGACTCTTGCGGAGGCGCGGACGCACAGCGGGTAGGCGTTACAACCGCTGAGGTGCCGCTTCCGACCGCCCGACGACGAAGCGGTGATAAACCGCGATCAGGCGGCGTTATCTTCGCTCGTGAAAGAGTTACCAGATTGCATGCTCCGGCCAGGAACCCGGCCCGAGGCGGACGCGCTGCGGGCCATGGCGGCTCGCTCGAAGCAGGTCTGGGGTTATGACGACGTGTACATGCGTGATTGGCTGTCTGAGTGGGTCGATTGGCTCACGGACTTCGCCCGCTTCGACGTCGAGCAAGAGGGTTCCCCTGCGGGCTTCTACGCGCTGGACGACCTCGGCGACGGCTCGGCCGAGTTGTGGGCCTTGTTCGTCGACCCCACCCGGCTGCGCCGAGGACTAGGAAGGCTCCTGATGCAGGACGCGGTCGCCCGAGCCAAACGTCGCAAGTTCGACGCGCTGCTGATCCACGCAGATCCGAACGCAGTTGGCTTCTACCAGGCATGGCAGGTCATGCTTTTGGATGAGACACCCTGCCCCCGCGTAACCGGTCAACTGCTGCCAACGTTCCGTTTGCCTCTCACTTATGGGACGTGAGGGCCGTTCTCCCCTCGGCTCAACCGCTGAGACGTGCCGCTCCCGATGCCGTAGGCAAACAGGGCCGATATTCTGGCCGGCATGGCCATCGCTCGCATGCCCCTCCTCGCTATCGACTGTCCCGATCCTGGTGCGCTCGCCAGGTTCTACGGCGCGATGCTGGATTGGAAGATCGACGACTCCGCGAACCCGGCTTCGGTCTGCGCTGAGAATGGCCAGTGCATCGCCTTCCATCAGGTGGCCGGTTACACGTCGCCGACGTGGCCGACTCAGGAGCGGCCCCAGCAGATGCACCTCGATATGCTCGTCGACGACCTCGATGTCGCCGAGGCGGCAGTGGTCGAACTTGGTGCGACTAGACATCCGGACCAGCCCGGTGCGTCCTTCCGGGTCTTCCTAGACCCAGCAGGTCACCCCTTCTGTCTTTGTCTGAACTGATCCAGCCGGGAGCCCTCGGCGTAGCGTTCGCGCTCATCGGCCGTCGAGGGCACCGGGACTACAACAGCACTGGAAGTCACGCCACGATTATCGTGACTGAAAGTAACCGGCACTATCCGCACTCGCTGTCGGCAGGCAGCGCCAGCCGCTCGCGGCTACGGGTCGAGGCGAAACAGAGTGTGACTGTCCGTTTGGCCGACCTCGACGAACCCCAGGCGGCGGTAGAGGTTCGCGGCCATGTTCTCGTGAAGAGTGCCAAGTACGACGGGGACCTGACGCTGCCGGGCGGTCTCGATCGCGTTGGCGATGACGGTGGTGCCGATGCCTCGCCCTTGGAACGCAGGGGCAATCACGAGTTCTCGTACATGCACGTCGCCAGGGCGCTCTTCGATGCTGACGTAACCGCATGGCACGCCCGCGCACGCAATGAGTTGAAACTCGCCGCCAAGCCAGTCATTCGCGAAGAAGTGGTCCTGTTGCGCTTCATCCCAAGCACCGAACTGCCGCTGTACGACCGCCCGATAGGCGGCGTGATGCGTCTGCCGCGCCCACTCCAGATCCGCCAGGACCGCCGGGCGTTGACTGAGTTCGTGATCCGCCTGCATAGCGGTCAGGCTAGCGAGGTAGCGCGACTCCGCCCCGGTCTTGCACCACTGAGAAGTGCCGATAGCTGTCCCGCGGCACCCTGGTAAGGGTAGGTGCCGATAGCTGTCCCGCGCACCCTGGTAAGGGTAGGTGCCGTTCTCCGAACTCGTAGGAACGCCGAGCGTCATCAAGCAGACGGCGCTACTCGCACTTCGCAGCCGTGACCGACCAGCCGGTCGACTCGGCCCAGACCTTCGCGGGTATGTAGATCAGGTCGCAGACGGGATCCTTCAGATTGGCATAGGTCGCCGAGTCTTCTGGAAGCAGCTCGGCGGCGCGCGCCTTGAACGCCGAATATGCGCTTGCCGTGTCGGGATGGCTGCGGAGGTAGTCGCGGAAGAGCAGGGCGTATTTCTGATTTGGTCGGCCCAGCACGCGCACATGAATGTTCGCCCGGCGGTCGCCCGCGCGTTCTGTTGCGAAGCCCTTGGTCCAGGCGTCCCGCGTCTCGCTCTCACCCGGGACCGGATGATCGTAAGATTCTGCCGAAGCTGGGAAGCCCGCGGTGCCGAGCTTTCGGCATGCTTCCCGCAAGCCTTCCTCGTCCGCAACGGTCACCTGAACATCGATCACATCCTTTGCCGCGAGTCCCGGTACGGACGAAGAGCCGATGTGATCAATGCGCAAAGCCACGGCACCGAGGACGGCCTCAAGTTGCGCGTGGAGATCGTCGAAGTCGACGGCCCATGTCGGTGAGGAGTTCACCATCACGACAACGCCCATAGCGGAAGCGTACGGAGCCGGCTCACGAGCGGCGGTAGGTGTGCTCCCGCTCTTCGGCAAGATGGAGTCCTCCTTCACCGCACAGTGAGTGAACCAACCGGCGAGAAGTGCCGCTACTTCATGATCATTTCTAGGCGGTGCGTCGCAGTTCTGGGCGGTGGGCGGGAGGTCGGCGATGACGCCCCGTTGTCGCCCGCCCGGGAAGGATGGTGACCTCGCAGCGGCAAGAGGGGACGTCTTCGACGACTCGGGAGCCTACCTATGTCGCGAGCACAGCCGTGATGTCATCGTCGGGGCCGAAGGCGAGATTGCCGCCCGAGTAGCGGTCGTCGTGGGTGATCTCTTCGCCAACCCAGTCAGGCGTGGTCAACGTCCCCTGCAGGCTGTACAGGTCGACCTCGACCTCCGCTAGCCGAAGGCCAGTCAGTCGCCCGTGGAAGATGTCTACGACGAAGTCGTGCTCATCCAGTGCGTGGACACTTCGTGTCTTGCTGATCTTCATGCCTGGCAGGGCGCTGAGGACTTGGTGCTCATCCCTGGACAGGTACGAGGTCGTGATGCGCAGATCCGACGGGTCCCCCTCTCGCACCCGGACCTTCTGCGTCAGCTTGTAGACATCTTCCCCGTCCGCGTAGACGTGCCGCAGTCGCAGCCGTGTCCCCTGGATGTAGTGGTCCTCGATGCTCCCGGTGGCCACCCCGAGCGGGGGATCGGTCCGGAGCAGGAAGCGTCGCTCGCGTACCGGCCTTGCGTACTCGCCCTGACCTGGCCGTCTCGCCCAGCGCGTGCCGTCTGGCCCCACCTGACGCACCGTAGTCTCGGCTCCGCACCGCGACCGTGGGCGCACCGGGACGGCGGCCGATCCTGCGCTGATCACGACTCTAAGCGCACCGTCAGCGGCATGAGCGGACGCCGAAAGAACCGCCTGCGCCGAGGCCTAAAGACGTGGCCAGCACCAACGGCGTGTTCATCCGGCCGAACGGTTCTACAAGCGGATCACGTTCGTCGAAGGCGGCCGCTACATCAACTTCGGGCCGAGCTCCAGCCAGTAGCTCTCGCCCTCGCTGCCTGCCGGGATCAGGTCGTCGAGACGCAGCAGCACGCGGTCCCGCAGCCGAGAGCCGACGACGAAAGAGAAGCAGAGCGTGCCGGCCTCCTCGTCGGGCTCGAAGTCCTCGAACCTGGCCTCCTCCCTCGCCACGATCATGTAGAAGTCGCTGCCCCGGAGGACCGTCTGGACCTCCTTGACCTCCGTCAGCCAGACAGCTTCCTGGTTCGACACCGGCGGGTAGACCAGCTCGAGGCTGGTTTGCTTCACGGCCATGCGGACCACCTTCCCGCCGTAGGGCGGCACTACCGACCACCGCGGTCGCCGATGCAGAGCGGCGCTTGTGAAGGCTGCTGCCCTCCGACCGCCCGAGCAGCGGCAGATGTGGGTGTTGGACGTGGTCGTTCGGGAGTCCGCTTATGAACGCGAGGATCTCCCGGTCCGCGTCGTCGATGCCGGCCACCCGTGGTGAGCCAGGGAATCCGACCTCCCTCAGGTGGTGAAGCAGGTCGTGCACGGCAGGCGTCCACGGTCCGACTGGGCGACGCACCGTTTCACCTACGCGGACTACGATCGTCTTGTTGCCGCCGCTGAGCTGTTCCTCCTCGAGCATGACTGGAAGCCTTCCAATTCAGGGTTCGCCATCGGCCGTAGCGCGGGTCGCGTCAGAAGCGGATGTTCTAGCGCCGCGCCGAGCCTTCATTAGGTGTCTGGTCGAGTGCGCGACGAACGCCCCCTCCGTGCGGATGCCGGCATCGAGCTCGGTGAGCTTGCCGTGGTACCGCTCAACGCTGAAGTCAGGCACCCACCAGACGCATTTGCGCAGGATCCACACCACCGCTCCAATGTCGAAGAACTCCATCCGGCACCGGGCGGTCGTCAGATCCATCACCGTGAGGCCGGCCTTCTCGGCGGCGTCCGTCTCGTGCCGCGGGTCCCTGCCCTGACGGTGCTCGGGCAGAGGGCCGAGAAAGAACTCGATGAGCTCGAAGGCTGACGCGGGGCCGACGTGCTGGGCAAAGTAGAGACCGCCGGGTCCCAGCACGCGATGGACCTCGCGCCGGGCCGGGCGGACCGGGTGCCGGGAGGTGACCAGATCGAATGACTCGTCCGGGAACGGCAGGTCTTCGCCGTCGCCTGTTCCGTAGACCTCGATGCCTCGTGGCACCAAGAGTTCGCGGGCGCGCGCTGCGTTCGGGGGCCAGGCCTCGGTGACACACATCCGCGCGGGGAGCGTCGGGGCCTCTACGACCACCTCTCCACCGCCCGTGTCGATGTCGAGGGCAGCACGTGCCGTCGCCAGCCGCGCTGCCAGCATTCGCGAGTACCCCCACGGAGGTCGCTCCTCAGTGGCTCTCCCGTCAAGCCAGCCGAAACCCCATCCAGTCACATCGGCTGTCTCAGCCTCGCTCACCAGATCGTCGAAGGATCGCATGCCCGCGATTCTGCAGACCGCCCGATGATGGCGCCAGGCAATACCCCGGACATCGGCAATGGCGCCCGTCGCGGCATGAGCGGACGTCCAAATCGCTAGGCCTACCTATGGAGCCGGTGCTACATCTAGCGCGGAGTAGCCAGCCCGCATCTCGGCGGTCACGTCCAAGCCCGCACTGCGCACTTGAGCGAGAGTCGGTTGCGTCCCGTTCGTGTGCTTGCTGTAGCCGGGCATGGACGCCACTTCGGCGCTGCTGACCTCGCGAGCCAAGACGAGGTCGAAGGCTCCGGCCGCGAAGACGAAGAAGACCGCCGTGTCGAAGTCGAAGCTGCGAAACGGGCTGAACTTCCCGGACGCGGTCGTGCGAGCACGCATTCCCTTGACCTGGATGCGGACGCCCGCAGAAGTGGTGATGTCATGCGACTTGGTGGAGTTCGGCTCGAGCACACCGCCCCGCGCGGCGAGCACGACCTGCTCCGCGATGTCGCATGACGGCTTATTGTTCGACCTGACCAGCCCGCGCCGGCGCAACTCCGCGACGATGCTTGCCTCAAGGCCAAGCAGGGCCGGGACCGTCATGGTCGTCAGGCCCAGTCCGGAGCTCAAGACTGAAAACCTGACACGTAGTTGGAGCCCACACGGCGTCGCACTCCCAGAACATGCCATACGCGCCCGTCAGCACGCGGAGGCGCTGCTGCACGCTCGACGACACGACAGCGGCAGATGAGGACGTGCAGCGTGCGTGAGTAGGGACGCTTCTCTTCTCGCTGTACGAGCGTTGGCTCGGCACGGGTCACATCGGGGTCTCGGCAGCCTCCTCCAGCGCAGCCACGTCGAGCGAGGGACGCAACTTGGCGACCGACCGGTAGTTGTTGTGTAGGTGTGCCCACTGTCCGGCTACCAAGCTGATGTGAGCAGGGACTCGCTCGGCGATGTTCCGGAGGTCGCTCGTGGAGCTGGCAGCTTGTAAATCGGGCAACAGGTCGCTGGGCACGATGAGGCTGGCCGCGTACTCGTTGGCTTCCGCCTCGTAGCCGTCTGCGTCGTCTCCGTCGTCTCCGTCGTCTCCGAGGCTGACGATCGTGATGCGCTTCGGGTGCATCACGACGTGGCCGAGCTCGTGGAACAGGCTGTACCAGGTGCTGTCGGATTTCTTGAAGCGATCGGTGATGACGACCAGGGGCTGACCCGAGGGAAGCCACTTGGTTGCCCCGCAGGCCCGGCTGCCGTCGAGGTCGGGAACGAATGCCAGCGCCACACCGGAGGCGGCGAGCGCCTGCCGGGCGAGCAGGAAGCACTCGTCGTCGTCGTAGTTGGTCAACTCGAGCAGGCGCGGAATTGTCCTGCGGAGCCGCTGCATGTCGAAGTCCGCCAAGGGGTGCCGGCGCACTTGCAACTCGGCGAGGCGCAGCCAGGTGGCGGTGGCCAGCTCATCCACCGTGTTGTGCTGCGAGCGCCGGAAGCCGACGACTTGCAGGTAGAGCTTGTCGAAGCTGTCCTTGTTGCTGACGCCGAAGAAGGCAAGTACCTGGGCAACGAGTCCGACACCCTGGTCATCCCGGAGGTGGCCTCGCCGGCGGAGCTCACGTACCGGGAACTTCAGGGCCCACGGCACGAGGCTGGCCAGGTCCGCCATGCTGTCGCGGCGGACCTTGTGCGTCTGGTGTTGCGCGTCGAGCGCGAGGAGCAGGCTGGCGTCAACACCGAGGGCTTGTTCCAAGGTCCAGGCAACCTTCGGGGACACGGTGGCGGTCCCGGCAATCAGCTGGTTGACGTGCTTAGTAGACAGGCCGGTGCGGAGCGCCAGGTCCGCCTGGGTAAGCCGGCGGGCTTCCAGCTCATCTCGTAGAAGATGGCCAGGCGGGTGGGGTTCGTGGCCTGGGCGGAGTTCGCGCAACGGGGGAGTCATGCGCGCGCGCTCCCCCTTCTCCGGCTGTTCGCCTCGTCCGTGGCGACGGCTTCCAGCAGCTGCAGCGTGTGCGGTGTCTGCTGCGTCGTGGAGTCGAACATGATGGGTTCTCCTGACGGATAGGCGATGGAGCGAAAGGTCATGCGAACGTGCGCGGTCGTGATCACGACGTGCCTGGCGTTGTCGCTGTCATACCCGAGGGACAGCGAAGCGAGGGTGTCGATGGCAGCCAGAGTGACTGTCGGGAGCGCGATCAAGTCCAAGACCAGGGTCATGGAGTCGTAGGCGAGCGGGCCGAGTGCGGCTACTCCTGCGCGCGCGTCTTCGACGAGTGAGCCAAGGCTCTCGTCTGCGACAACGACACGCATGACAGTTCTTTACCAATCTGGTCTAGTTGTCGTGGGCTACAGTGGAAGTCGTAGTAGATCTGCACGGTTCCTGTTCAGCGTACGACCCCCTCCTTCTAAGCGGGGGAGGCTCGCAGAAGGAGAGCTTCATGCTCGAGATCGACTTCTTCCCTGTCGGGGACGGCAGCCGCAGCGGCGACGCCATCACGATGCGCGTTCAGGGCCCCTACGACGTCCGGCCGCGCGTCGTGGTCATCGACGCGGGCTACACCGACGATGGGGAGGCCATCGTGCGGCACGTCCAGAACGTGTACGACACCGACATCGTCGACCTCGCCCTGGGCACCCACTCCGACTCCGACCACATCAACGGCCTCAAACCCGTGCTCGAGGGTCTGCGGGTCCAGGAGCTGGGCATCCACCGCCCGTGGCTCTACACGTCGCAGATGAGCCTCGCCGCCGCCGAGGTTCGCCTCAGCAAGGCGCTCGGCGCGACCCTGGAGGGCAAGTTCGAGCGATCCCTGGCGGCGGTCTCCGACGTGACCGCGCTCGCGGACGCCCAGGGCATACCCATCGTGGACCCCTTCGAGGGCTTCTCCCGCTTGCACGGTGCCTTGACGGTGCTCGGCCCCTCGAAGGACTACTACTGCTCGCTGCTGCCGTCGTTCCGGTCGGCGCCAGTCGGCCTCAGCGCGGCCGGCGGGGGCATGGCCACCGTCCTCCGCAAGGTTCTCGAGAGCGCGAAGGAGACGGTGTTCGACGTCTTCGAGTCCGCCTGGATCGAGACCCTCACCAACGGCGGCACCACGGCTGCAGAGAACGCAGCTTCCGTGATAACCCTGATCAACTACGGCGGGGAGCGCTTCCTGCTGACCGGCGACGCCAGCATCGAGGCGCTGGAGAACGCCGCCGGCTACGGAGGGCTGCACCACACCACGACTCCGCTGTCGCTGTTCCAGGCTCCTCACCACGGGAGCAAGCGCAATCTCGGCCCGGACATCCTCGACCGCCTGCTCGGGCCGAAGGGCTCCAACGGCGGCTGCGGTCTCATCAGCGCGGCTGCGGCCAGCTGCCCTGCTGCGATGACCCCTGTCGATCAGGCCGCCCTGGCAACGTGCTGGCCTCAGGATCGACCATGCCGTGTGTGTAACGACAGTTCTCCAGCAACCGCTCATCGGCATGAGCGGCCGCAGGTGGGGCGCGAACGGCTAGCCCGGCAACACGTCGTCTGGACACCTGCGGCCGGAGTATCCGCCGCGATCGCCGGCGCGGACGCAGCCGCCGTCGAGCGTGCGCTCGCCGCGTCCTACGGCGGCATCGCGAGCAGCTTGGATGCGGTGATCTGCAACGAAGCGGCGTTACGACGTGGGCGCGCCGTTCCCAAACATCTGCACTGCCGACGACCGCGAAAGCACCACACTAGAGGGGATGCGCAATCCTAACCTGACATAATAACTATTATCGGCGGGTCATCTCAGGCTGGGGGAGGGGCTTGCAGCGGCGCGCGTCCCGGGGCCGGTGCGGCGGCGTGTTACCTGCCTGAACGTAGCCGGCAGGC
>JAABUM010005920.1_pt1 | contig 12423 bp, 11 predicted proteins | sample 5559161 | NCBI WGS metagenome assembly JAABUM01 (sample SAMN10711868, study PRJNA513369) | rock metagenome | isolation source: Antarctica rocks | place: Antarctica: Victoria Land, Siegfried Peak nord | reverse complement strand
CAAGCCTACTTACGAGCTCGCGGCCTGACCGACGTACTGCATCAGTATGAACGCGAGAAACGTCAGAACCATAATCGACACATCCAGGCGCACTCCGCCGATAGGAATCGTCGGGATGATCCTGCGGAGCAGGCGCACCGGCGGATCGGTGAGCGTGAACACCACCTCGAGCAGTATCGCCATCACGCCGCGCGGATGCCAGTCCCTCGCCAGGGACCGCACCACCTCGACGATGATGCGGGCGATGAGCAGCAGCCAGAACGCGAAGAGGAGGTAGAAGAGGATTTCTAGAGCCAGCACCCCACCACTGTGCCTGATCTTGGCGGCGGAGGCCCACGGCGGGGTCGTGCCGCACCCGAACGCTCAGGAATGGTTGTAGAAACCGTTCTCCACGATGTGGCGCTTGACCTCGGCCGACACGTCCACGTTGGAAGGCGACAGCAGGAACACCTTGTTGGTCACCTTGTCGATCGAGCCGCGCATCGCGAAGGCCAATCCGGCGGCGAAGTCCACCAGCCGCTTCGCGTCGGAGTCGCTCATCTCGGTGAGGTTCATGATCACCGGCGTTCCCTCGCGGTAGCGCTCACCGATGGTGCGCGCCTCGTTGTAGGAGCTGGGGTTCAGCGTGGTGATCTTGGCCAGCGGGTGGCCTTCCTCGGCGAAGGCCTGGCTCCGCTGCGCGGCCACCGGCCGCTCGATCCTGGCGTCGACCGCGAGAGCGCCCCGGGTGGCCGGCTGACCCGGCGCACCGGCCGGCCGGCGGGCACCCAGGGGCTCCAGCCGGGCGCGGTTGCGCTGGGTGTCGATGGCCGGCTCGTAGGCGCTGGACTCGTAACCACCGGCGTAGCCGGCGGAGTCCTGGGCGGAGGCCCGGGGTCGGGCGGACGCCCCGGCGAACGCCGGCTCGCGGTAGCGCGTCGGGGCTGGCGCCTCGGCGTAGCCGTCCTCGTAGCCGTCGCCGGCGTACTTCTCGTCGTAGTCCTCGCTGGGCACCATGCCGAAGTACGCCTTGAACTTGTGCAAGGAGCTCATGAGAACGACCTTCCGTAAGGGGTGAATCGGGCATCCCTGCCCTGGTGCGCGATGCTGACGTTGCCGGTGTGGCTCATGTCGAGGCTATCGGCCGCGAACCCAGCAACGCGGTACCGACACGCACGCAGGTGGACCCGTGTCGCACGGCGGATTCCAGGTCCTGGGACATCCCGATGGACAGCTCGTCGGCTCCCGGATACTGCTGCTGCGCCGCGTCCCGCAGTTGGCGCATCCGCAGGAACGGCGCATCGGGGTCGGCCCCTAGCGGGGCGACCGCCATCAGTCCACGCAGGGTCAGGTGCTCGGCTTCGGCGGCGCGAGCGAGCAGGGCGGGCAGCTCCTGCTCGGGGCAGCCGCCCCGACTGGGATCGGCATCCAGGCTGACCTGGATCAGCACCTCGAGCGGGTCCCTGCGCGCGCCGTCGGCGATGGCCTTGTCCGTCGCCCGCTCGAGTGCGGTCAGCAGTCGCTCGCTGTCCACCGACTCCACCCGGTGGGCCCAGCGCGCCACGGCTCTGGCCTTGTTGCGTTGTAGCCGGCCCACCACGTGCCATCGCACCCCGGCGTCCGGACGGAGCTCGGCGAGTTCGGCGACCTTGGGGGTGGCCTCCTGCTCGCGGGCCTCGCCGAACGCGGTGCAGCCCAGGTCATACAGGTGAGCGACGTCGCTCGCCGGAAAGTTCTTGGTGACGGCCAGCAGCTGCACGGAGTGCTCGGCACGACCGGCTTCGCGACAGGCATCGAGCAGCCGCGCGCGGACCGAACGCAGCCCGGCAGCGATCTCGGCGGCGCGCTCGGTCATGCCGGCCGTTCGGCCCAGATCACCCCGGCCAGCCGCCCGGTCGGCGCCTGTCTGCGGTGGCTGAACAGCTCCGGGGACTCCCTTGTGCAGCGCGGATCCTGGGCCACGGCAGCCACCCCCTTGGCCAGCAAGGCGGTGCGCAGCCCGGCCCGGATGTCCAAGCCCGGGGACCCGGAACGCGTCCGGCTGGCACTGCCGGGCAGATGCGCCTCGACGTCGGCCTGCATGTCCGCGGGTACCTCGTAACAGCTGCCACATACCGCCGGCCCGAGCAGCACGGAGATCCGTTCGGTGCGCGCGCCGACCGACCGCATGGCCTCCAGAGTGTGGCTCAGGATCCCGATGCGAGCGCCCACCCGGCCCGCATGCGCCGCCCCGATCACCCCCGCCTCCTCATCGGCGAGCAGCACCGGCACGCAGTCGGCGGCGAGCACCACCAGAGCCAGGTCGGCTGCCGCAGTCACCACCGCGTCGGTGGCGGGCAGCGGACGCCGTTGCGGGCCGTCGACCACTGCCACCGTGCGGCTGTGCACCTGCTCCATCCACACCAGGCGTTCCGCCGGCAGGCCGATCCCCTCGGCCAGCCGGCGCCGGTTCTGCGCCACCGCGGCCAGATCGTCGCCGACGTGGTCGCCCAGGTTGAACGTGTCATACGGCGCGACGGAACTGCCGCCGTCCCGAGTGGTGACGACCCGACGGACGCGGCGGAGTCCCGCCGTGCTCACCGACGCATGAACGGCGGGACGTCCACCTCGTCGTCGCCGTCGTCCTCCACCGGCACCGTGCGGCCGGAGCCGAAGCCACCGGGGCGCTGGCCGGCGCGGGGCGGCAGCCCGCCGGGTCCATTCTGCGCGGGGCCCTGACCGGGCGCGCCGACGGCTCCGGCCCGGGACTGGTCCTGGCGTCCGGTGTCGAAGGCGCTGGCCCGGGTGGGCGGCAGGCCCTGCTGCGGCCCGGAAGACTGCCCGGCCTGGCCGCCGGGGGCGTGCTCCCGCGGGGCGACCGCGGCAGGCTCGGTCGGTCGCCGTGCCGGACCGTTGCTGTCGAAGCCTGCGGCGATAACGGTGACCCGAACCTCGTCGCCGAGTGAGTCGTCGATGACGGTCCCGAAGATGATGTTGGCGTCCACGTGCGCGGCTTCCTGCACCAGCGATGCCGCCTCGTTGATCTCGAAGAGGCCGAGATCGGACCCACCGGCGATGGACAGCAGCACACCGTGCGCGCCCTCCATCGATGCCTCGAGCAGCGGGGAGTTGATGGCGGTCTGGGCGGCCTGCACCGCCCGTCCGTCACCCCTGGCGGAGCCGATGCCCATGAGGGCACTGCCGGCTCCGGACATGACGCTCTTGACGTCGGCGAAGTCGACGTTGATCAGACCGGGGGTGGTGATGAGGTCGGTGATGCCCTGCACACCGTTGAGCAGCACCTCGTCGGCCGAGCGGAACGCGTCCATCAGGCTGACGGCCGCGTCGCCCAGCTGCAGCAGGCGGTCGTTGGGAATGACGATGAGGGTGTCGCAGGACTCGCGCAGACCCGAGATGCCATCCTCGGCCTGCCCGCCGCGGCGCTTGCCCTCGAAGGAGAACGGCCGGGTGACCACACCGATGGTCAGCGCGCCGAGCTTGCGCGCGATGCTCGCGACGACCGGGGCGCCACCGGTGCCGGTACCGCCGCCCTCCCCGGCGGTGACGAAGACCATGTCGGCCCCCTTGAGGACCTCCTCGATCTCGTCCTTGTGGTCCTCGGCCGCGCGACGCCCGACCTCGGGGTCGGCGCCCGCGCCCAGTCCCCTGGTCAGCTCGCGGCCCACATCGAGCTTCACGTCGGCGTCGCTCATCAGCAACGCCTGGGCGTCGGTGTTGATGGCGATGAACTCCACGCCTTTGAGTCCGACGTCGATCATGCGGTTGACCGCATTGACGCCGCCGCCGCCGATGCCGACGACCTTGATAACGGCGAGGTAGTTGTGCGGAGGCGTCATGGTGTTGTCCTCACAGGCTTTCGCCTTCTCTATCGGGTGGGGGGTGGCACTCGACAAAACCCTCAACCTAAACCACAGGCTTAGAGTTATGTCAAGCTGTTCATCGGGGCAGACGCTATGCAGGGTGTGGGTCTTGGTCCAGCAGGCGCGCCGAGCGGGCGAGAAATCGTCCCAGAGCTTCGCTCGAAATCATCACCGAGCGGGCAAGAAGTCGGGTCAGCTGACGGTGGGCAGATCCGGGCTCGACACGTCGTAGGTCTTGCCGGGCTGGGACAGCACCGCGGCGAGCACCGCGCCCTTGCGCTGCTGGTCGGCCGGCGCTCCCCAGACCACCGTCCGACCATCCAGCAGCGTGAAGCGCACGTCCACCGGCGACTCCGGCGCCACCTGGGCCACCTGAGCTCGAACCGGCGGTGGCAACGCCGCCACCACCTGCAGCGCCGCGGTGGTCAGCGGGTCCCCCGCCACCGGGTTGGGCGCGAGCAGCCGCGGGACGCCGGGTGTGGGCGCCGCTGCGGCGAAGTCCACCCCGGTGGCGTCGAGGAGATGGGGGCCGTCGGCCTTGTCGACGAAGGCCACCGGCACCCGCTCGGTCACCGTCACGGTGAGCCCGGACGGGTAGTGGCGATCCACCGTGGCCCGCGCGACCCGGGGCAGGGTGGTCAGGCGCGCGGCGGCGCCGTCGAGGTCCACGCGCAACAGCGGCGTACCCATCGGCACGTCGAGCTTGGCCAGTACCTGCTCCTGCGATACCGCGGAGGCGCCCTGAACCTCGACCTGACGGACGGACAGCAGCGGGGTGAACCAGGCCACGGCGAGCGCCACCACCAGCAGAACGGCCACTCCCGCCGCGATGAGCTGTTGCCGTCGGGTCAACGTCGGACGCAAGGGCGATCGCCTGGTGGCGCTGCGATCCGGCCGGGAGCGGGGGGACCGGCCGCTGCCGCGCGTCGAGGCGCCGGTGCCTCGACGAGTGCTCGACCGGGCCGAGGACCCAGCCGGGCGGCTGGACCGGCTCACCTCTCCGGCTCCTCGGTACGCAGCCGCAGGCTCCGCAGGATCTCCGGGCCGAGCATCGTGACGTCTCCGGCGCCCATGGTGATCACCAGGTCACCGCGCTTTGCGATCCCGGCCACCTGCTCCGGGGCAGCAGTGAGGTGCGGCTGGTAATGCACGCGGCTCGTCACGGCCTCGGCGACGATGGCACCGCTCACCCCGGCAACCGGCTGCTCGCGGGCGGCGAACACGTCGAGCACCACCACCTCGTCGGCCAGCGACAGCGCGGCGCCGAACTCCGTGGCGAAGGTCAAGGTGCGGGAGTACAGGTGCGGCTGGAACACGACGATGACCCGCCCGGCGCCGCGGGTCTCCTCGTCGGCGACGGCACGCGCGGCCTGCAGGACCGCCCGCACCTCGGTCGGGTGGTGCGCGTAGTCGTCGTACACCCGCACCCCGGCCTCGCGGCCGGTGAACTGGAACCGCCGATGCACCCCGCCGAAGGTTGCGAATCCGGCTAACGCCTGCGCCGGCTCCGCACCGACCGCCAGCGCGGCGAGCAGGGCGCCGAAGCAATTGAGCGCCATGTGCTCCCCCGGCACCGCCAGCCTGAGAGTTCGCGCCTGCGCCTCACCGGCCAGCAGCACCTCGCCGACACCGCCGCCATCGGCGGAGGTCCAGCTGACCAATTGCGCGTCGGCGTTCGCGGTGCGGCCGTAGCGGCGCACCGCGATCCCCGCGGCCTCGGCCCGGTCGGCCAGTGCGGCCGACCCTGGGTCGTCGGCGCAGGCCACCAAAACCCCACCCGGGTCGATCCGCGCGATGAACGCGTCGAACACCGCGACGTAGGCCTCGATGCTGCCGAAATAGTCCAGGTGGTCGGAGTCGACGTTGGTCACCACCGCCACGCTGGGGCTGTACTCCAGCAGCGAGCCGTCACTCTCGTCGGCCTCGGCGACGAACACCGCGCCGGTGCCGTGGTGGGCGTTGGTTCCCGACTCGTTGAGCTGGCCACCGATCGCGAACGACGGATCGAATCCGCACTGCTGCAAGGCGACGACCAGCATCGAGGTAGTGGACGTCTTGCCGTGCGTGCCGGCGATGAGCACGTTGCGCATTCCCCGCATCAGGGTGGCCAGCACCACCGGGCGCAGCGTGATGGGGATGCCGCGTTCCCTGGCGGCGACCAGTTCGGGGTTGGTCTTGGGGATGGCACTGGTGGTGGTGACCACCACGGTCGGTCCACCGGGCAGCAGATCCAGCGCACTGGGGTCGTGCCCGATCCGGATCTGGGCGCCGCGGGCTCGCAGGGCAAGCACACCGCGGGACCCCTTCGCGTCGGAGCCGGACACCTGCCCACCCCTGGCCAGGAGGATGCGGGCGATACCGCTCATCCCCGCACCGCCGATGCCCACCATGTGCACCCTGGCGAGCTCCGGAGGCAATCCGCGCTCGACACGGGCACTCACCCGGCAACCTCCAGGACGATTCGGGCTATCTCGGCGGCAGCGCTGCGGTGCCCGGCACCGGCCGCTGCAGTTCCCATCGCGGCCAATCTACCGGCGTCGATGAGCAGCGGAATCACCGTGTCGGCCACCAGCTCCGGAGTGAGCTCCGCGTCGGGCACCAACAGTCCCCCGCCGGCATCCACCACCGGGCGAGCATTGAGTTCCTGTTCTCCGTTGCCGTGCGGCAGGGGCACATAGATCCCCGGCAGGCCCACCGCGGAGACCTCCGCGACGGTCATCGCGCCGGCGCGACACACCACGGCGTCCGCGGCAGCGTAGGCCAGATCCATCCGGGACAGATACGGGACGGCGACGTACGCGGGGGCACCGGCGACCGCCTCCACCGTCACCGTGTTGCGTGGGCCGTGGGCATGCAGGACCCCGACCCCGGCCTTCCCCAAGGCGCCGGCGGCACCGGACACGGCGACGTTGATGCTCCGAGCGCCCTGTGAACCACCGGTGACCAGCAGAACAGGGGCATCCGGATGCAGGCCGAAGTGCTCCCTGGCCTTCGTTCGGAGACCAGCCCGGTCCAGCGAGCTGATCGACTCCCGCACCGGGATGCCCACGACCTCCGCCTTGCGCAGGCCGCTGCCCGGCACCGCAGCCAGGATCCGGCGTGCGCTGCGGGCACCGACCTTGTTGGCGATACCGGCACGGGCGTTGGCCTCGTGCACGACGACCGGGACACCCCTCGGCGGCAGGGCGGCGAGGTAGGCGGGCAGGGCGACGTAGCCGCCGAAACCCACCACCACGTCGGCATCGACCCCACGCAGAACCTGACGGGTGCGACGCACCGCGGCCACCACCTTCGCGGGCAGCCGCAACAGGTCCGCCGTCGGCTTGCGCGGCAGCGGCACCGGCGGGATCAGCTCCAAGGGATAGCCGCGCTCCGGTACCAAGGTCGTCTCCAGGCCACGCGCGGTGCCCAGGGCGGTGATCCGGATGTCCGGGTCCACCGCGCGGAGAGCATCGGCCACCGCCATCGCAGGCTCGACGTGGCCTGCGGTTCCCCCGCCGGCCAAGACGACAGAGATGCGGTGACGCTGGTGGGCGCCAGTGCTCACCTGCGCCCTCCGCGGCCGGGCTCGGAGCCACGGCCGTTGCTGACCCGGCGGCGCACGGGCTCCGCTGCCCGGGCTCGCGGGGCCCGCACCGGCTGGCGCAGCGCCCCGCGGGCACTCGCGCGAGCCTGTTCGGATGGACGCCGCAGCGGTTGGTTACCGGTGCGCACCACGCGAGGCGCAGGTCGGGCCACGTAGGGCTCCGGCGCGGGCAACCGCAGCAGCTTCGCAAACCGGCCTTCTCCCCCGGTGCGCAGTGCGGCGATGGCTTGCGGTTCGTGGCGGGCCGCGTTGGCCAGCAGCCCGAACACGAACATTGTCACCGCGGTGGAGGTGCCACCGGAGGAGACTAGCGGCAGGGTGACGCCGGTGACGGGAAGCAGACCGACGACGTAGCCGATGTTGATGGTTGCCTGCCCGACCAGCCACACGGTCACGGTCGCCGTCATCAGCCGCAGGAACGGATCGGCAGAGCGGCTGGCGATCCGCAGCCCCGTGTAGGCCAGCGTGCCAAACAGGGCCAGCACGGCCACGCAACCGATGAAGCCGAGCTCCTCGCCGAGGATGGCGAAGATGAAGTCGTTGTGGGCCTCGGGGAGGTAGCTCCACTTGCCCCGGCTTTGGCCCAGGCCGACACCCCACAGACCGCCGTCGGCCAGCGAGTACCTGGCCTGCATGGCCTGGTAGCCGGCGCCCTGCGGGTCAGCGGAGGGGTTGAGGAAGGAGGTGATCCGCTGCGCCCGGTAGCTGGCGGTGAGGGCCAGGACCAGGACGGCACCGCCGGCAGCGAGCACCAGGGCAAGGAACAGCTTGACCGGGGCACCGGCGAACCACAGTAGGGCCATGACGACGATGCCCAGGGAAATCGTGGTGCCCAGGTCCGGCTCCAGCACGATCAGCGCGAGCACGAGCAGCGCCGCCGGAACCAGGGGGATGAGCAAGTGACGCAGGGAGTGCAGTTGTCCGCGCTTGACGGAGAGCAGGTGCGCGCCCCACAGCGCGAAGGCGATCTTGGTGGGCTCGGAGGGCTGCAGCGACACGGGGCCGATCACGAACCACGCCCGTGCGCCGTTCACCAGATTGCCGACCCCGGGTACGAGCACCAACGCAAGCAGGAAGACGCAGAGGACCAAGACCGGCAGCGCCAGGCGGTGCATGGTTCGGATGGGCATCCGCAGGGCGCCGTAGAACATCAGCGAGCCGGCAATCGCGAAGATGACCTGCCTGGTGAACACGCTGTAGGCCGAACCATCCTGGGCGTAGGCCTCCACGCTGGAGGCGGAGAGCACCATCACCAGGCCGAGCCCGGTGAGCAGCGCGAGCAACCCGACCACCAGGTGGAAGGAGGTCAGTGGCCGGGCCAGCCAGCTGGTCAACCTCTCCCGCAGCTGCCTGGCCAGCGCGACGAGTGCGGTCTTCTTGTCGGCCGACGTGCGCGCACCGACCTTGCGGCCTGCCTTGCCGGACCTGGGCCCGCCGACCTTGGCCTGCGCCTTGCGCACGCGCTCCGCTGTGCTCACTGGCCGACCTCCGCGAGCGCCTGAGCCGCGGTCGCGAACGAGCGGCCACGATGCGCGTAATCGGTGAACATGTCCATCGACGCGGCCGCAGGAGCGAGCAGGACGACATCGTCACGGCGGGCAAAGCGCCCGGCCTGCTCGACTGCCGCCGCCATGGCAGCGTCTGGCGACCAGGCCTCCGTCATGCGCTCATCGTCTCCCGTGGGGACCTCCACGACGGGGATCTGCGGCGCGTGTCGCCGGAGTGCATCGGCGATCACAGCACGGTCGCGGCCGATCAGTACCGCGGCCACCAGGCGGTCGGCAACGGAGCGGACGAGCTCGTCCACCGCGGACCCCTTGAGCAGGCCGCCGGCCACCCAGACCACCCGTTGGTGCGCGGTGATTGAGGCGAGCGCCGCGTGCGGGTTCGTGGCCTTCGAGTCGTCGATGTAGTCCACCCCGCCGACCCGCGCCACCAGCACCGAGCGGTGCGCGCCCTGCTGCACGCTGCGCAGTCCCACGGTCACCGAGGACGCCGCCACACCCACGGACCTGGCCAGGGCGGCGGCGGCGAGCGCATCCAACTGTCCGGGAGGTCCGGCCGGGGTGATGTCCGTGATGTTCGCGAGCTCCGTGGGTTGAGCGGCGAAGGCCCGGTCCACGAGGGCACCGTCGACGATTCCCAGCTCCCCGACCGCAGGCGCACCGAGGCGGAACCCGACGGTGCGACCCGGTCGGGGTATGCCGGCCAGGGCCGCCGCGCCCGGATCGTCCATCCCCACCACCGCGACGTCGCCGCGCAACACCTGCGCCTTCGCGGCGGTGTAGGCGAGCAAGCTGCCGTGCCAGTCGATGTGGTCCTCGGCGATGTTGAGCACGCAGCCCGCGGCGGGACGCAGCGACGGCGCCCAGTGCAGCTGGAAGGAGGAGAGCTCCACGGCGAGGTGCGTGGCGGCAGGTTGGCGCACCAGCGCGTCGAGCACGGTGAGGCCGATGTTGCCGCAGGCGATGCTCGCGCGGCCGTCTGCCCGCAGGATGGCGTCGAGCATCGTGGTGGTGGTGGTCTTGCCGTTGGTGCCGGTGACCACCAGCCAGCGCCGGCGGGGGCCGAACACCCCGGCCGCGTCGCACCACCAGGCCAGTTCCACGTCCCCCCACACCGGGATGCCCTGAGCCGCGGCGTCGAGCAGCAACGGTGCCGTGGGGGGAAATCCGGGCACGGTGACCACCAGCTCGGTGCCGGGCGGGGCGACCTGCAGGTCAAGATGCGTGGCGGCACCCAGTTCGACGAGCTGGGTCAACATCACCGGGTTGACGTCGGTGGCCGTCACCGTGGCACCGAGGCGTTGCAGGGCACGCACGATGGCCAGTCCGGAGACGCGCCCACCCGCGACCAGCACCGCCCGGCCGCGCAGCGACCGGACGTCGGGGCCAGGTTGCACGGTCACGGTCCGATCGCCGCGAGCCACTCGCTGTAGAACAGCGCAAGGCCCAGGGCGCAGGACACCGCCGCCAGCAGCCAGAACCGGATGATGACGGTGGTCTCCGCCCAGCCGGCGAGCTCGAAGTGATGGTGGAACGGCGCCATCCGGAACACCCGCCGCCGGGTGGTGCGGAACACGGCGATCTGCACGGCCACCGAGGTCGCCTCCATGACGAACAGGGCGCCGAGAACGACGAGCAGCAGTTCCGTCTGCGTCACCATGCTGAGCCCCGCCAGCATTCCGCCCAAAGCGAGGGAGCCGGTGTCGCCCATGAAGATCTTGGCCGGCGCGGCGTTCCACCACAGGAAGCCGATGCAGCCGCCCATCGCCGCGGCGGCGATCAGCGCCAGATCCAGCGGGTCACGCACCTGGTAGCAGCCGGCGCTGGGGCTGATCGTGCAGTCGTTGCGGTACTGCCAGAAGCAGACGATGACGTAGGTGGCCAGCACCATCGCCATCGAACCGGCCGCCAGCCCGTCCAGCCCGTCGGTGAGGTTGACCGCGTTGGACCACGCGCTGACCAGGAGGTAGCAGAAGAGGATGAACCCGATCGCCCCGAAGGAGATGGTGGTGACGTCGCGCACGAACGAGAGCCTCGGGGTGGCAGGCGTCAGCCCGTGGGAGTTGGCGAAGCGCAGGGCGAGGATGCCGAAGGCCACCGCGGCCACCAGCTGCCCCACCAGCTTGGAGGTCTTGTTCAACCCGAGGTTGCGCTGCTTGCGGATCTTGATGAAGTCGTCGAGAAAGCCCACCCCGCCGAGCACCGTCGTCAGGCCGAGCACCAACAGGGCCGAGGCGGACGGGCCCTCAGCGTCGTAGACGATGCCGATGGCGTGGGAACCCCAGTAACCCATCCACAGGGCAACGATGATCGCCACCCCACCCATCGTGGGGGTGCCCCGCTTCGCCTGGTGGCTGGCCGGGCCGTCCTGCCGGATCTCCTGGCCGAAACCCTGACCGGAGAACACCTTGATCAGGTAGGGGGTGAGCAGGATGGACACCGCGAGCGCGATGGCAGCCGCGATCAGGATCTGTCTCACTTCGCCACCTCCTGTTCCTGAATCGCCCCGTGCCCTTCAGTCGCTGCTGTCCCCACGGCAGCGTCGGCCAGCAGCGCGTCGGTGCCCAACAGCGCGTCGGTGCCCATCAGCGCGTCTGCGATCCGCCACAGACCTACCGACTGCGACGCCTTCACCAGCACCACGTCGCCGGGCCGGACCGCGTCGCGCAGCAACGCCACGGCAGTCTCCACGTCGGGCACCAGCACCGACTCCTCACCCCATGACCCTTCCTGGACGGCCCCGGTGTGCATCGGCCGCGCGGCGGCTCCCACCACGACCAGCCGCTGCACGTCCAGGCGCACGGCCAGCCGGCCGATCCCGTCGTGGGCGGCCACCGAGTCCTGGCCCAGCTCGGCCATCTCGCCGAGCACCGCCCAGCTTCTGCGCGGCCGGCGGCCGGTGTCCCCTCGCGAGAGGGTGACCAGCGCCTTGAGCGCGGCGCGCATCGAGTCGGGGTTGGCGTTGTAGGAGTCGTTGATGACGGTGACGCCATCGCTGCGGGTGCGCACGTCCATCCGGCGCACCGAGGCCGCGCGGGCACCGGCGAGCGCCTCGGCGATCTGCGGCAGACTCGCTCCGCATTCCTCCGCGACCGCGGCGGCGGCCAGCGCGTTGCCGATGTTGTGCTCCCCGTGCACCGCCAGGGCGACGTCGATGCTGCCCTGTCCGGTGTGCAGCGTGAATCGGGGCCGCGCCTGCTCGTCGAGGTGAATGTCGGTGGCCCGGACGTGCGCGCCGGCCGAGGTGCCGACGAACACCACCCGGGCCGTGGTGCGCGTGGCCATCGCCGCGACCAGCGGATCGTCGGCATTGAGCACGGCGACGCCACCTTGGTCCGCGGCAGGCAATGCCTGCACCAGTTCGCCCTTGGTGCGCGCGATTGCCTCGCGGGACCCGAACTCGCCCAGGTGCGCGGTGCCGACGTTGAGCACCACACCGATATGGGGTGGGGCGATCTCACAAAGTGCCGCGACATGACCCTCGCCGCGAGCG
>JAABUM010005919.1_pt1 | contig 12424 bp, 10 predicted proteins | sample 5559161 | NCBI WGS metagenome assembly JAABUM01 (sample SAMN10711868, study PRJNA513369) | rock metagenome | isolation source: Antarctica rocks | place: Antarctica: Victoria Land, Siegfried Peak nord | reverse complement strand
CCGTCTCGCCAACCCCGACACCCAGCATCTTCCGACCGAAATCGCGATGAAACAAGCGCAGTGCCGAACCATGTCCGGCGCTCAGCTTTCGAAATGAGCCTCAGAGCGCTGAATAGGATGGGCTAAGTGTCCGTCCACGATCTGAAGTACCCGACGCCGTTGCCGTCCACTTCCCGTCTAACGCCGGCTGGCCCGCCTTCATCGTGTCCGATTTCCAAACCGGCCAGTCCTGGGCCGGCGACCCGCAGTGGCCGTCCTGGTCCTGGCGCGGCGACCACGAGCGGACCCGGCCGGGAACACCGCTCGGCGCCGGGCCGGTCCCGTATCCCGTGTTCATCGCCCAGGGTACGGAGGACAAGACGTGGGGCGCCGACATGGCCCGGCGTCTAGCCGCTCGCATGACGAAGGCCGGCCACCCTCCCGAGACACGCTTCTTCGACGGCGAGGACCACATGCTTCGTGCCGCGGCCCGCAACCGGGAATGGGAACTGATGGTGGACTTCTTCAGCCGACATCTTGGCCGTGTCCAGCCCCCATTGAGTGGTCCGGGCAGAATGTTAGTGCAGCATCGTAGCTGGGGGCGGGGGTGAGCCGGTCGGCCCCGGACGGCTGGGCGGCATTGGCACGCCCGACAGCAGGACCTCCGGCGCAGGCGGCCGGTAGCCCAAGGAGGAGTGTGGGCGTACGGTGTTATAGTGCGTCCGCCATTGCTCGATCAGCACGCGGGCTTCGAGGAGCGTGTTGAACACCTCCGTGTTGAGCAGCTCGTCCCGCAGCTTGCCGTTGAAGCTCTCGACGTAGCCGTTCTCCCACGGGCTGCCGGGCTCGATGTAGGCCGTCTTGGCACCAATGCCGCTGATCCAGCCCTTCACGGCGGTGGCCACGAACTCCGGCCCGTTGTCCGAGCGGATAAAGCCTGGCGTGCCGCGGGCGATGAACAGGTCCGCCAAAACGTCAACCACGTCAGCCGACCCCAGCTTGCGCGCGACCCAGATGCACAGGCACTCGCGGGTGAACTCGTCCACCACGTTCAGCATCCTGATTTTGCGCCCGTCCCGGGTCCGGTCCTCGACGAAGTCATACGCCCAGACGTGGTTCGCCCGCTCCGGCCGCAGCCGCACGCACGACCCGTCGTTCAGCCACAACCGCCCGCGCTTCGGCTGCCGAGCTGGAACGCGCAGGCCTTCGCGCCGCCAGATCCGCTCCACACGCTTGTGGCTGCAGCCCCAGCCCTCGGCCCGCAGCAAGGCCGTGATCCGACGGTAGCCATACCGGCCATACTGGCGGGCAAGCTCAACAATTGCCCCAGTCAGCGCCGCCTCGTCGTCGGCCGCTTCCGGCGCCTTGCGCTGCGTCGAACGGTGCTGACCCAGCACCTTGCAGGCAAACCGCTCGGACACGCCCAGCTTGGCCGTGACGTGCTCAACGCACGCCCGACGACGAGGGGCGCTCAGAAGTTTCCCGAGGCGGCTTCCTTCAGCACCAGCTTCTCCAGCGTCAGGTCAGCCACCGCACGCCGCAAGCGCCCGTTCTCCTGCTCCAGCACCTTGAGCCGCTTCACCTGGTCCAGCTTCAGGCCGCCATACTCCGCGCGCCAGCGATAGTACGTCGCCTCCGTCACCCCGATCGCCCGGACGCCCTCGGCCACCGGCTTGCCTTGTCCCACCAGAACCTCGACCTGCCGCAGCTTGGCGACGATCTCCTCCGGCTTGTGATGCTTGCGTGCCATCCCATTCCCTTCCATGTTCACACCGAAGTCTCACCTCCGGCGGAACACTTCTAGGGGGGCAGGTCACTCGGTCGTGCGCGCGAAAACCTTCTCCCGCATCCCTTTGGTGCGGAGGCTCTGCAGGCTCAGGAAATGGGTGAAACGGCCGCAGAGCTCAGCGTCGTTGTAGAAAGTGAGGTCCTTGCGTCGGATCGCATCAAGGATCGGTATGATGTCGCCCTCGATCCGGGCGTGGAATTCCTCCTCAGCATTGATCATTTGGTGATCAATCAATGCTTGCAGATCGGTATTCCTGGCAAGGGTAGGATCGGGATGCTGTTTCAGTTGCCCCCATATGCCGAACATGTAGATAAAGTTATCCAAAACGCGCTTCGCAGAGGGATGCACGTTCGTCATCATCAGTCGGATGCCGAGAATATCGGCATCGGTTAGAGTATGAAGCTTGTAGAAGTCGCGCTCGACAGCAACACCAGAGATGTTAGGTGTGTAGATGCGGTTGTTTTGCCGACAGAAGATCTTGTTACCATGGCACCATGGCTTAAGATAACTTCGCCAAACGTGGTGCTGCCGCCGTGTAGATTGCTGCTCTGTTACGCTGATTAGACTGGTCGCTCTCGTCATTCGGCACGTCCTGATTTTGAACTGGGTATTACGGGAGTGGGAGGCCAAACGACCATCGCTCACGCAAACCCTTTATCTGAGCATTGGAAGCCTTTCGGTGCCCGATATCACGGTTTGAGCTGCCACAGATCGACTACGCTGCTTGGACGCCGCCATCGACGAATGTGAGCGCGCCGTTAAGTTGATGCCATCGCCTCGGGAGCGTGTGGGCGCTCAGGAAGCATGCATAAACGGCCGCTATGCTTCCGTCCGCCACTCGACCAGCTTCTTGGGGTCAGTCGGGTTCCGGCCGACGGCTTCGGCCTCAGGCAGTCACAATGCACCGGACGAGCCAGAAGGCCGCACGGCGACGACGTTTTTGGCGGATCGCTTGCGCATTTGCTTGCCGCGCTGGTCCGCGAGTGGCCGCTCGATCTTCTTGACCGCCCCCATCACCCGTTCCGGCGGCAGACGAGCTCGAAAGTCGAACCCGCGGGCCGAAATGCGCAGATTTCCCCTGAAATTGTCCACGATCCGGCGCGCTTCCTCATTGAGCATGGCAATCAGGCCGACGAACTCAATCATCTCCCCCGTGTCGGGGTGCTCCCAACGGCGATCCGATGCGGTGGTAATCAGCAGCACGCCCGCCCGGCAGCTCTCCGCAGCCATGTACTTATGCACGAGTTGGTCCGAAAGCGCTCGACGGAGGTCAGCGGCGGAACGGTCCTTCTCGCCGATCTTGATCTCAATAACCCCTTCCTGTTCGGACGTGGTCGAGCGCAGGCGGACATCCGTCTCCTTCTCGTCTGCGGTCACAGCTTCCTGATCGACGGTATAGGTGCCGTTCGCGGTCGTCCTGAGCTGATAGGCGACCGCACGCCGCACCAGCTGCTCCTCCTTGACCCCGGCTAGCAACTCGCGGGGCGACGTGTCCTGCAGTAGCAAGTCGTCGAAGTCGGCGAGCCGATCTTCCATGAGCTGGAACATGTCGTCGTGCGTTGCGGGTGGTGTTTCGCCATAGCGTTCGAGACTAACCACGGCCGCCGCGGTCGCCGGCTGGCCATCTGCCTCTTCGGCCGCCAGCTCACGGGCTATACTCAAGGTGCGGTCGCGCATGTACACGAACCAGGGCTGCTCCGCGAGTGCAAGCTTGGCCGTCCAGCCGTCGGGCCCCTTGGTGCGCAGGAGGGCGTCCAGCAGCGCGTTGCGCGCGTGCTGGGCATGATCCCGGGCGTCCGGCGTATATGCGCCCTCGTGCTGGTCATCATCGGCGACGCGGACATGTTGATATGCCAAGGTGACGAGGCGAAGCAGCAGTTGCGGCGAGAAGCTTGCTTCGCTCGTAAAGATCGATCGCGCAGAATAGCGGTCGCCGAATAACGCTGCGAAGAGCTCGATAGCCCGTCCCTGCTTCGCGGGTGCCAAGCCGCCCACCAATCGCTCAAGGGCCGCCGTACCGGCCTTGGGGTCGATCCTCAAGAGGACCGAAAGCCACATGGTTGCCGCCGAACTCGCCGAACTCATAGTGCCCTCGCCGAGACGACCGAGCGCGCACTCTTGGACGCGCTGCCTCGCAGCATCGGAATCTCGCACGAGAATGTCGAGGACGGCATCGAGCCTCGCGACGGAAGCAGTCTTATTGTCGTCTTCGCTGGCGATGTCCCCACGCTCGTCGAGCCATGCAAGGAGCCTCGGCCGAAACAGGTCTTTTAAGCTCGCAGACGAGTAGCCGATGCTGGTAAGCAGCCCGCTCCCCTCGATGGATGCAGGTGCCCGGAGTTGGATGGCAAGCTCGTTGCCAAGTACCTCCTGCACCTCGGCAGGTTGGGTCATAGTTACGTCGTCCAGCCAGCTTGGCAACCCGTTGAGCTGGATCGGCGCATACCGGCATGCAAGCCTGGCCTCGTCGGCCGTCAACTTCGTGGCCCATGCCCGATCTTCCGCCTCGGCAGCGATCGCCACCAAGCCCAATTGCCATCTGGTCAGGTAAGTGTTTCGCTTGCCGGGCTCCCGTTCGCTCCATAGCGTCGGGCGATCCTGGCGCCACACGGGACGAAACGCGTCGCGCATCCTGTCGGCCAGGACAGGACCGAAATGCGCCTCGAGGAAACGGCGGTTCCAGCCAGAGGAGCGGCTTTCCTGTCCTGACTGGCTCATCACTTGCCAGAGGTTCCAAACGGTCGCGTCGGACCGTTTTGACGCGAACGCCATCTCGGCATTGCTTGCAAGCTCGCCCCAAAAGCGCCCCCAGCTTTCGTGGTCCTTGGCCTGCTGCTCGATCTGCTTGGCCTCCCGCTCCTTCCAGCTTGCCTCCATCGCGACGTGCCCCGGATCCGGCATCACCGGCGTGAGCAGCCGATCAGCCATTGCGACAAGCACTGCGCTGTCGGCCACCTCGGCCCGGACTCGCTGTACGTGCTCATCCCACGTACCCTGTCCCTCCCAGACGTGGCGCAAGACTGCGTCGAGCATCATCGCTCGTTCGGCAATGGGCCGCTTCGTGTCCCTAAGAGCCGCATGCAGCCAGACCGCGTCCCGCTTGGCGTCGAGCCGTATGGGGCCGTGGCGTGCCGCTTCCCAGAGCCGGCTGAAATGGTCCGACTTCGGATGCTGGGACTGGCGGAAGCCGTCTTCTGTCCAAAACAGCATAGCACGGCTGTCGGCTTCAAGCCTGGCGACTTGCTCGCGCAACGCCTTCACGTGGTGGTCGGCCTCGTCGCTGTGTTCGGCGAGGCGCAAGGCGACCGCAACCGCTTCGGCGAGATCGGGTACGAAAGGACCGGCCGACATGCGTCGTGAGCAGGCGGCAGTGAGGGCCTGCAATAGGAACGCTCGGTGACTCTTGTAGTGCGGCCACTCCCCCGTCCAGGCCACGCCGTCTGCGACAAGCGCCGAAAGTCCTCGCACGAGGGTATCGAGGTCCGGCCCCCTATCCATCCCCGCAATTCGTTCTGGCAAGTGATAGGTTAGATAACCGGCCGAGTGGCGCTTGTCGGTCAGCCGGGCCAACACGTTGAGCAGGCTTTCGACCCTGATGTGTCCCGGGAACAGCCTGACAACGGCAGCGCGCGCAATCTCGACCGGCCATGTGCTCGCATCTGTCTCGATTGATCGCGCCACGTCCTGCAGTAGCGGGTCGCACATCTCGATCAACGCATCCAGCGCGCTAATGCGAATCCGGAACGCCTCTTCCGACGAGAGTGCAGCCTCGGCCGCCAGATCGACGCACGCGTCCATCCTTGCGGCTCCGATCAGGTCGAGCAGCAACTCCCGTACCTCTGGGTTTTCCACGGTTGGCCATAGCTCTCGGACAAGCAGGGCTAGCCCTGGCGTGGCAAATCGACGGACCTGGATGGCCGGAACTTGCAGGCCTCGCCAGCCGCCGCGGCCATGGCGTGCGACGTACGCCCGCAAAGCTTGCGCCTTTTGGCCGTCCGACAAGGCATCAGGGTCGCCGAAGTCCAAGGTGACGGCCGGGTCGCGGTCGATGATCTCAGCGAAGATGCTATCGCTGTCGAGAGCGAGCCAGGCCGCAACCGGGCGCATAGCGGGCCTGACCACCTTCTCCCCCTGCGCTGTCTCGGTAAACAGCAAGCGTTTAACCGCACCGATGGGCTTGCCGGAAGCGAGATGATGGATGAGTCGCCGAGCGGCGAGGTACTCCATGACGGATCGGTGTTGGAAACGGACCCGCCCGTAGCTGGCGAATCCGAAGAGGGCGCGCTCGAGGAGCGTCCGGCGTTCCTCCGCAGTCCAGTCGTAAAGAATGTCCGCCGGATCGATCGCGGTGCCCGGCAGCCCGCCTACCTCCGCCTCTGGGCCGTGCCGGAAGGTGAGCCGACGCATCAACATGGCCGCGAGGGCGAGGCGGCCCGCTCCTTCGTAGGCCCGGTCCGGCGACAGCTCGGCCCGTTCGCGCCGGTCCGTGCGAGGCCGGAGCTTGGTCGCGATCGCGCTGGCCACCTGGGCCCGGTGGCTGCTGATATGGTGTCGCTCGCGCCACTCAGCGCAGAATTCTATAAGATCCTGCGGTCGTTCCGCAAACTCGGTCGCGTTCCGGCGATGTATATTGGCAAGGAAGACGTCCGGATCGCCGACGCCCTGGTCGGACGCGAACAGCACGACCTGCTCGTCCGAGAGTGGGAGCAGCTCGACAGTCCGTGTCTGGATTGCTTGATCGTCGGTCTCATCCTTCCTTTTGGCCTTGCCCATGGCGACGTCGGCGAACTCACCAGCGGTGAGGCGCCCTTCGGGCTTGGGCGGCACCGGCAGAAGCGCACCAAGCAGCTCGCGTTCAAATGGGACCGGTCGGCTGGTGATCACGACGCGTGCCCGGGCGAGCTGGCCGCCGATCGCCTTTGCCAGCCTCTTGAGGGCCGTCCTGAAGCTGCCCTGGGTTAGCTTGAGCTCGTCGATGGAGTCGAGAAAGAACGTGGCGACGTCAGCCTGCGACAGCCGCCATTGCTGCAGCCGCTGTTCCTCCTCGGGGCTCAACTGGTCTTCAAGGTTATGGGCCGCCAAGTCTGCCAACTCGAGCATGAACGCCGGCTCGCCTTCCGCCCAAAGCCGGCGTTGTTGCGTTTCACACTCGTAAGTCTTTCCCGAGCCGGCCTGCGAGATAATTAGGACGCGATCCGACTTCAGGAGGTCCGGCCAGCCCAGAGGTGACGACGAGCAGCGTCGCCTGATCGGACGAGCGACTATCGCGTCGGTCGTGTCCTCTGCGGGAATTTCGGCGAAGGAGCGCTCAAGCCCCTGCGGGCCGTTGTTGATGCCAGGACGGCTGACTTCCATGCTCAGAACCTATCATCCGCGCGGCCGGTCGTCTGCTCCCGACACTTGGACGAAACTTTCCGTTCCCTCGTGACGTGCCGCCGTCGCGAGGACCAGGAGCGCGACCCTCCTTAAGCCGGGGTACCGGGCGCGGTGTGCCGGCTGGGTAGTCGGGCATAGGCCGTTCCAGTCGCATCCAGCTTGGCAAACGTGATGTCCGCTTTCTGGCCCGGCGCGAATGCCGCGCTACGACGGGGATGAGGCGCATAGCCGTCCTCATCGTACGGCAGCGAGCGTCCGCTTCTAGGACCGTCTGGAGTGCCGTGCTACGGCGTACATGGGTCGGGAACGGCCCTCAGGTGACGGATACCAAGCGTCAGGTTTTGACCACTAGTGCCGAGCGTCGAAGGGGTTCAACGTCGGCACGCCAAACGCCTCGAAATCCCGCACGTTGCGGGTCACAACCGTCATACCGTGAACTATGGCGGTCGCTGCAATCATGGCGTCCTCCATCAAGGTGTCTGACTGGCGCCGCATCAAACGCGCCCAGCACCGGAACGCTTGTGCGTCCATGCTGACGACGTTGAAGGTCCGTGCGACGTCGTCGAGCCACGCTTCGATCTCGGCCGCTTTGGCCTGATCCTGCTCGCGCGTGATCTCGACCCCGGCCTGGATCTCGCCGACGGTAACGGCCGAAAGGTGCAGGTGCGGGTCCTCCACGCTTTCCAGCCAGGCCAGGACGCCGCCATGCGGCCGGATGCGGCGCAGCTCGGAGACGACGTTTGTGTCGAGGAGATACATGCCGGTCAGAACGTCGGAGGCTCGCGCCGGCGTGTCCGGCCGCGCTCCGGGAGGACGATGTCGCCCCGCGCGCGATCACTGAGCAGCAACTCCTTCAACGTGGGTCTGGCCGCGCGCTGAAGCCGGCGCCAATCGTCAACGGGCACCAGCACCGCCGCATCCGCACCGCGTCGGGTCACGACCTGCGGCCCCTCCTTCAAGCAAGTGTCGAGCAGCTCGCTGAACCGCGCCTTGGCGTCCTGAACCGGCCAGCTCCTCAACCGCGCCTCCGTTATTCCAAAGCAGTCTAGTCAGAAAACTAGTCCTGGCCCGGCATCAGCGCAACCTCATAGGCCCGCCACCAGCGCCAGTGCCGGTGTTTGCCGGTTGAAGGTAGGCGCCCTGACGGCCGGGCACGGCAGCATTTCCCACGTGGATGACGCGGACGACGATGGCCGGCTCAGACGGCATCTCCCTACATCCCAGGCGATGGCGAGGACGGCTTGCGAACCACCTTTTCCACTTTGCGCCGGGACGCTTCGGCACCGGCCTGCCTGCCGTGCGGATGATGGTCGATGTCCTGACCCAGCCCCCGCAGCGCATCGGCGTTGCGCTGGACCGCCGCGTCGAGCCTGGCGGCATGCGGGGCTATGTCCTGCGCCCTGCCTCGGCCTGAACCAGCCTACGCACCTCATCACCCCTGCGCTCGCCAGGCTGCCTTGGCTCGCCGAGCTGCCGCACGAAGGCCCGCACGCGCCCGCCACGTTTGAGGAGTGCAGCTTCCTGCCCCACTTCGCGCAAAGCAGCACCACTCTGCCGAAGCATGCCGCCGAGCGCCGTCCCGTTCCGGGCCACCGTCTTGTCCGCAGCCCGAGCCTGAACCTGCTTGCGGACCTCCAGGCCCGGGTTCCTGCCTTCTGCTTCCATGGCCTGGAAGCGGTGACTCTGCCGAATGAAGGCGTCCACTGCTTCTGCAAGGTAGTCCCGGCTCTTGCGTATCAAATCGACGCCAAGCGCCTTGTAGGGCTTGTGCGCCAGGTCGGCCGCAACCCGGTCCCACAGGTCGCCCTCCTTGACCGGCGAGGCGTCGCCCAGGGCGCGGCTGCGCTTCACCGCCTCGTGCAGCGCGCCCTCGGCGATCATCGTCCAGGTGGCGCCCTTGGCGCGGCTTTCCGCGACATAGGCCTTGAAGCCGGTCACGCCCGCGGTGCCGCGCGGGAACGCCGCGATGTGCTCGCCCGACGTGATGCCCTGGGCCGCGTCGATGGTCAGCGCGTCCCCGAAGCCGAGGAGCAGCCGCCCGGTCTTCGGATCGGACAGGCGCCGCCACTCCACGTCGCCGACCCGGCCGTCCTTGTCCCGCAGCCGCAGCCCGGCGTCCGTGCGCCCCACCACCTCGACCACGTTGCCGTTGTTGCCGATCCAGCCGCCACGGCCGTCGATCCGCGCCCAGGTGCTGCGGAACAGCCGCAGCCGGTCTCCGGTCGCGATCGGCAGCGCGTAGGTCTCGTCCCGCTGGTCGATGGCCTTGTACGCCACCTCGTCCGCGCCGATCTCGCCGCGGGCCTTGCGCCGCTCGCGGATGGCCCGGCTCACGTCGGCGACGTCCTCGTTGGTCGGCACCGACACCGTCACCTGCCGCCCCGAACCCGATGCGAGCAGATGGTCGCGCCGCTGCATGTAGAGGTCGGCGATGCGCGCGACCACCTGGTCATGGTCGCCGCCGACCAGGGTGGCCGTGCCGTCCTCCCGCTTCATGCCGAGCGCCCGCGTCACCTCGGCCAGATGATGATTGCGCCATTCTTCCAGCGTGGCATCCGATCCGAGGTCCGTGCCGCGGAACAGCCCGGCGATGGCGCGGCCGCGCTCGGTTTCCTGGCGCACGGTGGTCAGCAGCTCCGGCATCGCCGCCTTGGGCAGCACGCGCCGCATAATCTCGATGGTGTCGCCGGCCTCGATCGCCTGCGCCTGCTCGCGGTCGCCCAGGGCCTTGATCGTCATGCCGGTGCGGGCCTGCAGGTCCAGCAGCTGCAGCATGGAGCGCGGCGCGACCTGGCTCACCTCGTCGATCACCAGCACCGTGTTGCGGGTGGGCTGGAACTCGCCGCTGTCGATGGCCGCCAGCAAGGGGCTCATGGCGAAGCCCCGCTCGATGCCGGCCCCCTTGAGCTCGCGCGCCTGCTTCCAGGCGGTGGCCAGCCCCACCACCTCCCGCCCGCCCGGGTCGTAGCGGGTGTCCGCCTGCCAGGCCGCGACCAGCGGCTGCAGCAGCGTCGTCTTGCCCGACCCGGCCACGCCGGTCAGCAGCGTGAGCCCGCCGCCGCGGCCCAGGGCATAGATGGCGGCAAGCTGCGCCTTGCCGTGTTCCGGCTCGCTGGTGAAGTCGAGGCCGGAGGCGGCGACCGCGGCTCGGATCGCCGGCGTGGACAGCGCGCCCGAGGTGTCGAGTGCTGCCAGCCTTGCTTCCAGGGCCAGGCTTTCCTCGATCCTGACCTGGGCCGTGTTGGTGACGCGGACCTTGTCGTCGGTGATCCCGGTCACGAGCGCGACGTGCTCGCCCCGCAGTTCGATCCCGCGACTCTCCAGCAGCTCGACCACATAGTCGATGTCCTCGGGACCGTTGACGCCCGTGCCGATCAGCGCACGGGCGGCGTGGTAGCGCAGGCGGTCGTGGTTGATCACCGCCGCAGTGTGGAACTCGGTCTCGACGTGCCGCGCGGCGAAGGCGTAGGCCAGGTCGAACCGCTCGCGGTCGGTGAGCCGCGCGTGGTCGATGCCCTCCAGCACCGTGTCGTGCGCCCAGCCGATCGCCTCGGCCTGCTCGCGCCACAGCTCGCGGTCCCCCTTGCCGGCGTGCTTGGCCAGGCGTTCCGCGACGCCGGCCTCGCGCAGGATCTCGAACTTCTTGTCGGCCGAGATGCTGTCCCAGTCGAGGCCCTGGCTCTCGGCGAACGCCTTGGCGCCGCGCAGCACCTGCTTGCTGCTCTTGCTGAACGCGTCGTTGGCGTGCTGCGGGATCGCGGTCAGCACGACCGCCTTCTCGTCCTTGTCGTAGGCGACCCGTGCGCCGATCCGGCGCAGCTCGTCGGCCAGCCGGGCTTGGGCATAGGAGCCGAACTCCAGCACCCGGGACTGCAGGCGCTGGGTGTCGAGCGAGCCGACGTGGCCGTCCTCCGTCACCACCATGTTGAACGGGGCGTTGTGGATGTGGGCGTGCGGGTCGCCCCCGACCGGCGCGTCAGCCAGGTAGGTGGCGCCGCCCGGCCCGTCCTGCACCGCGAGCGTCGGCCGCGCCGTGTGGTGGCGGAAGCTGACCCAGCCCACCTCGCCAGGGTCGGCGCCGTCCTCGCCGCCATGGCCCTTGCGCGCCCAGCCCAACTCGCGGGCGATGTAGCGCATGGCGGCGTCGTTGGCCCGGTCGATCGCGTTCCAGATGGCGGCACTCTCCGCCGGCGTGCGGGCGAACTCGGCCGCCAGCGTGACCGACTTGTGCGGCGAGAAGGTGAAGTCGTAGGCGCTGATCTTGCGCTCGTGCCGCGACCAGGCTTCGCCGGTGTCGGCGCGCTTGCCCTCGAACAGCCGGTCCATCTCCTTGTCGCGCGGCATCCGGGTGGGGTCGATGCCGAGCGCCTGGGCGGCGGCGAGCGGCATGTCCGGCCGCCAGGTCGCCCGGCTGTCGCGCCCGGTGTAGTAGGCCGTCAGCCGTTCGCCGGGTTCAAGCCGCCGTCCCGGCGTTAGGGCCGGGTCGTGGATCGGCTCGGGCGTGTTCTCCGTGAAGTACTTGCGGATCAGGTGTCCCTTGCTGGCCGCCGAGATCTTGCGAAACGGCATCATGGCCGGCGGCCGTCCCGCCCGGTTCCATTGCTTGCCTTGCCGGTGCCGGCGTCGGCACCCATCGCGCGCACGACGTCGCCCGGCAGGTTCTGCTCCATCTGCGCCTGCGACTTCACGATCTGCCGGGCGTAGCCGAGCAACTCGGTCTGCTGCCCGATGACGTGGCCCAGCAGCTCGTCCAGGCTCGGGCCGTCCTTCGGCTCCGGCGTGAGCAGCTTGACGATCTCCTGCTGGCCCTCGACCAGCATGCGCAGCAGGTCGCCATGGCTCTTCTGGGTGCCGGCGATGCCGTGGACGGCCTGCTCAAGGTTGGCCAGCCGGTCCTCTTGTTTCGTGCTCATGTGCCCCTCCTTCCGGGTCACGGCACGTTCGCCCATGAGGGCGCAAACGGTGAGGCAGCTGATCCTGGATCCCGTCCCGGTCTGATCACTCAGCAAGGCAGGGTGGCTCTACAGACCCGGTCTTTCTTCCTCGAAGCCGGAGTGCCACTTCAGGCAGCGAGCGGCGAGACGGCTACCGTCCAGGATGGCGGCCTCAAGTCTCGCCAGGCCGAACTCGTCTTGCCGGTCAATCGCTATGGACCTCGACTTTGCCCAACTCACGCGGCCGAGAGGTCAGGCTCGGATCCAGAATGCCGGCTCGGCGGCGATGAATGCGAGTGCGTCGTCGAGTGGCAGGACAGCGCCGAACGGCCCGGCCGGTCCCCAA
>JAABUM010005916.1_pt1 | contig 12431 bp, 17 predicted proteins | sample 5559161 | NCBI WGS metagenome assembly JAABUM01 (sample SAMN10711868, study PRJNA513369) | rock metagenome | isolation source: Antarctica rocks | place: Antarctica: Victoria Land, Siegfried Peak nord | reverse complement strand
ACTGCTGCCGCCCGGCACGCGCGCCAAGCACGTAGCCCACGCCGAGGCCGACGCCGAAGGGGATTCGCAGTGCCATCAGGTTCTCCGTGAGTTGTCGCGCGTGGGCTAGCATCGGGCCTGCAGCCGCCGCGGCGGCGCATCATCCCGCGTAGCTCAATTGGCAGAGCAGCCGGCTGTTAACCGGCAGGTTACTGGTTCGAGTCCAGTCGCGGGAGCCCCTCAGCCCGGTCCGCCGCCGTTGCTCGTTGCGGGGCCGCGCAGCCCGCGGCGCGCACATCGTCTTCCGCAGTGGCCCGTCCTCCGGTCTGAACGCCGGCACGACTGCACGCCGCTTGGCCCGCTGCCCCCGGTGGTGCCCGCCTACTCGAGGGATGCGGGGGGTGCGCTCGGGGAGCGCCGTGCAATGGAGCCGCGCCGCCGCAGCGCCCGCAGGTACGACACGGCGCCCCGGACCGGCGGATGTGCCACGCTGGTGCTGCCGGGGCGGTAGCTCAGCCGGTCAGAGCAGCGGACTCATAATCCGTCGGTCGTGGGTTCGAGCCCCACCCGCCCCACCCGTTTGACCTGCGGGTTCGGTCCCCATCGGCCCCCGTGGAGAGGTCCTCTGAGGCCTCGTGGGCACGCGGTGGGCACAGAGCCCGCGGGACGAGCGCCGCGCGGCGCTCCGCGGACTCCTGCGCTACTGCCGGCAGGACGTGCGTGTACGTGTCGGCTGTGATCCCGATTGTGCTGTGGCCGAGCCGGTCGCTGATCTCCTTCATGGACTCGCCCGCCGCGAGGCCCAGGGTCGCGCTGGTGTGCCGCAAGTCGTGGAACCGGATGCGGGGGAGCCCGGCAGCCTTGACGACTGCCGCGAAGCGGTTTGAGACGTGCTCGGGGTGGATCAGCTCGCCGTCCTCGCGGACGAACACGCCGTCGGTGTCAACCCACGCGCCTCCCCACGCAAGCCGCCCCTCGGCCTGCGCCTTGCGATGGGTGCGGAGAACCGCGACGGTGCCGGCGTCCAGGCTCAGGGTCCGGGCGCTGCCCTTCGTCTTCGGGGCGCCCTCGACGACGCGGAAGCCGATTGTGCTGCGCGAGCGGGAGATGCGCAGGCTGCCGCGGTCGAGGTTCACGTCTGCCCACCGCAGCGCGCACGCCTCCCCGCGGCGCAGCCCGGCGGCGATCACCAGGTGGAACAGCGGCGCAAGCCTGTCCGACGTCGCGTCCAGATGGTCCAGGAACGCGCCGACGTCGGCGGGGAGCCACACGACGACCGGGGGACGAGAGCTGGAGGGCAACTCGACGTAGCTCGCTACGTTCTGCGGGATCATCCGGCGGCGCACCGCCGTGTTGAGCGCGGCGCGCAGCGTGGCGTGCACGCGGGCGATCGTTGCCGGGCCGGTGGCTCGCTTGCCGGCCTCGAGCCGGGCGGCGTTGCCGGCGACGATCTCCCGGTAGCAGGCCTCGATGTGAGTGGCGCGCAGAGCCGAGAGCTGCACATGGCCAAGGTGCGGGCGTAGGTGGCACTCGATGTGCGATGAGTAGCTCGCCCGGGTCGTCTCCCTGATCTTGCCTCGGCCGGCTAGCCACTCGTCGAGCCACGCGCTGACCGTGACCTTGCCGGTGTCGACGTGCGTGCCGGCCCGGACGTCGACACGGAGCCGCTCGAGTTCGGCCTTGGCCGCCTGCTTCGTCGGGAAGCCGCTGCGGCGGACCTGCCGGCGCTTGCCGCCCGGCCCCGGGACGCTCGCCCGGAGCGACCAGCTGCCGTGCGTGCGCTCGGTGAGGCGGGGGCACCGCCTGTCGAGCAGCCGGCCGTCGGAGTCGCGGCATCCGCACCGCTTGGCGATCGGGTCACGGTCGGTCATGACGTCGTCCCCTCGTCGTCGATCATCTTCTTGACGCGCTCCCGCCACCTCGCCATGGTCGCGATGGGTATCCGCTCGCCGTACCTCTCCGCCCACCGCTCCTGCATCCACGTCGTCGCACGGTCAGGCGCCACCTCCCGGGCTTCCAGCCACAGGGGCCGCACGGCGTCCCAGTGCTCCGGCGGCATCCCACCCGGCCCTGAGCGGCGCGGTGGGGCCGTTATGGGGTGAAGCTGGACGCGGTTGCCCGCGTCATAGACCCCGTCGCCCTTGTCACGGACGCCAGAGAGCGAGCCGAGGATGAACGGGTTCTGCACGGACTGCTGAAGCTCTCCCAGATGGGCCGCCCCGAAGTCGCGTACCGCCAGCGGGGCGCCGTCCTTGCGCTCAAGCCATAGGGCGGTGATCTCGACTCTGCCGTTGGGAGCCGGCTGAAGGCGCGCCAGAGCGGCGAGCTTGCCGTCGAGGCTCTCGTTGGCCATCCAGTTGGTGGCCTGGGCGGCCTCAGCTTGGAGTTGCTCGGCCCCCATCAGCCACCCCCGCCAGTGATTCGTCGCCGTCTTCCACTCCCGTGGGCTCATGACGCGACTGTAGCCGACATGGTAGCCATGTGCAATCCGCCACTACCACAGCGCTTGCGCTTCTCAGAGCAACCGTCGAAGCAGCAACGTCGAATCCATGAGAGAGCCACTGATCGACGAGGTACGGACAGCGCGACAGCTGCCGGCACCTCGGCTGGCGCGCGAGATCCGCCGCGCGGCAGGAGTGACCCGCGAGCGCCTCGCACAGGAGCTCAACGTCCACCCGGTGACCGTCGGTCGCTGGGAAGCCGGTACCCGGCAGCCGCGCGGCAGTCTGCGCGCCGCCTACACCCGCCTTCTCCTGCAGCTGCAGGAGGCGTCGCGATGAGCGTCCGGACCTGGACCGAGGCGGACATCCGCGCCCTCGGTGTCCGCACTGATCTGGAGACCGCCTGCGCCGTTGTGCTCGGTGTCGGCCGGACACGCGCCTACGGGCTGCTCCGCGCCGGCGAGCTGCCGTTCCCGGTGCTGCGCGTCGGGCGCAAGGTCGCTGTCCCCACCGCGCCGCTCCTGCGCCTGCTCGGCCTCGACGGCGACCCCGAGAGGGTGGCGACCAGGCCATGAGCGCCACGTTCGACGACCTCGACGCCGCGACGCCGCGAGAGCTGACCGATCGGTGGCTGCGGGCCCGCATGCTGTCCGTCGGGCCCGAGCTGGGCTCGGTCGAGTGGCTGCGGCTGGCTGACCGGGACAAGGCCTCGGCGACCTGCCGGGCCGCGCTGGCCTGGTTCCGTGCCGGCGACCCCAAGGTGATCGGGCGCCGGCTTCGGATGGAGCTTGAGGCTGAGGCCCAGGTCGCTGAGCAGTACGCCGACGCCGCTTGGCAGGCTGCCGTGCAGCGGCTTGGCGCACCGACCGACACGTACGCGGAGCGGCGGCGCCGTGAACTCGAGGCCACCAAGCGGCGCCCGGGCGACTACCTCGGCGGCCCCCTCACCGAGTGGGACCCCAGGTGACCCCGCGGCAGCAGACGCTCGTCGTCGAGGACGTGTTCACCGTCGAGGTCGGAGTCGGGCACACGGCGTGGTTGAGAGGCCCGCAGGCAGGCAAGGTGCTCCTGCGGCTCGACCTGGCCAAGATGTACGACCACAGCGCCGGCACCTGGTCCTTCAGCCGGCGACGGGTCGACGAGGTCGTGCGGTATCTCCATAGACGCCGCCGCGCCGTCGAGGTCGTCGAGGTCGACCGATGAGGCCCGTGGGACGCGCCGTGTGGGTCCACGAGGTCCTGCGATCCGGCACGCTCACCCCCGCGACGAAGCTGGTCATGGTCGCCCTGGCACAGAAGATGCGCGCCGACGGCCGCGTCAGCTATCCCCAGCACCAGCTTGCGCTCGACCTCGGCCACCTGCCCAACGCCGCCGGCGACGTGCCCACGCGCCCCGTCTCCCGCGCCATGCAGAGCGCCTACGAAGCGGGCTACCTCGTCCAGCTGTCCCGCGGCTACGAAGGACACACCGCCGAGTACCAGGCCGAGCTTCCCGACCGGGTCGGACCCCAACCCACTCGGGACCACGGGCGGCAGAGGGTGTCGCTCAGCGACACCCTCTCAGCCCTCCAGAGGGTGACCATTCAAAGCACCCTCTCGACCTCTCCAGAGGGTGTCGCTCAGCGACACCCCATCAGTAAGAACTACCGCGCGAGCCGGCAGGGCGAGCACGTAGCAGTAGACGTACACGCCCCTGGCGAGCCACGCACGACGACAGCCGCGACCCCGGCTGGCGCCTCGCACAACCGCGGCCAACGACGACGAGCCGGCACCCGTCTCACTTCATCGCGCTCTTGTCGCCGACCGACGCGCACGCCACCACCTGCGAGGCCCACCCGGCGAGCCACCCCAGCAGGCAGCCGCCACCCACTACACCGCCACGCCCACACGAGCACCAGGAGCACGCGTGATCCCGATCTGCAGCCACTGCGACAGCAACATCGAACAGAGCAACCGGCGGCACCCCGGCTACTGCAGCCTCGAGTGCCGCGCAACCGACCACACCCAGCGCGAGACGCTGCGCAGGCAAGCCCGCGAGCGACGCATCGGCAAGTCGACCCGCGCGCACGAGACGGACGCATGGGGCGCCCGGTGAGCGCGCGACCCGGGACGAGGTGTCGGCAGGCTGCACTGGAACACCCCGCGCGCGAGAGCGGCGGCGCGCAGAGGACACCGACCAACGGATTCCCAATCCGATGCGGTGCCTCTCACCTGCACGTATGCGGCCTGCGGCACGTCGTGGGCACAGCCGGTGGGGGTGCCGCGTGAGCGCCGTCGACCGCCGTCACCCGGACTTCGAGCAGGGCAACAAACTAGGCCTGCGGCATGGCGCGTTCAGCTCCCGCGTCACCGATCCGGTCGCTACCCGCCTCGTGGCCGAGCTCGCGGCGTCGGCGCCTGAGTGGATCGAGACGGTCGACCGCGCGGCCGTCGACGCCTGGGCACGGGCCGAGAGCCAGGTCGAGGTCGTCGACCGCTGGCTTACTGAGCACGGCGGCCCGGTCGACGACAAGGGCAAGGTTCGCCCGGCGGCCGACCTGCTGGTGCGCCTCGAGCGCCGTGCCGCGGACGCTCGCACGCGCCTCGGCCTCGACCCGCTCGCACGTGCCCGCCTCGGCCGCGACACGGCGTCCGCCCGCCTCGACCTTGCTCGCTACTGGGCCGAGCAGCCGGACGGCGAGGGGCAGTCATGAGCCGCGCGGACCTCACCGCTGCCCGCGACAGCCTCGCTCGCTTCGCCGTCCTCGTCGGGCACGCGCTGACGGAGCAGCAGGCGTCCTCGCTGGCCCTCGAGCGTCGGCAGACGGTGATCGTCGCGCCTCGGCAGTCCGGCAAGAGCCAGTCCCTGGCCGTGCTGGCGGCGTGGTGGGCGTTCCGCCGCCCATCGCAGACGGTCTTGATCGTGTCCGCGGGTGACGAGGCAGCCGCTCGCCTGCTCCGTGCGGTGCGTCGAGTCACCGACCACCCGTTGCTCGCCGGCAGCGTGGTCGACGAGCAGCGGGCGCGGGTCGTGCTGTCCAACGGGTCGGCGATCCTGTCCGTGCCGGCCAGCGAGCGGCAGGTCCGCGGGCAGACGGTGGACCTGCTGATCGTCGACGAGGCTGCGTTCGTCGACGAGGACCTGCTGCTCGGCGCGGCCATGCCGACGACCGCTGCCCGGCCGGATGCCCGGGTGGTGCTCGCGTCGTCGCCGTGGTCTGACAGCGGGCCCTTTCACGCGCTGGCGGTGATGGGCAGTCAGCCCGACCCGTTCACGGTCACGTACCGGTGGGCATTGTCCGATGCGCCGTGGATCACGGAGGCGGTTATCGAGGCCGCGCGCGCGACGCTGTCGCCGCTGCGGTTCCGGGCGGAGTACCTCGGCGAGTTCGTGGGCGGGGCGGATGCGTTCCTGTCGGCTGCGGACCTGCTGGCGTGCGTCGTGGACTACCCGATGCGGTCGGTGGGTGACGACGAGCGGGTGGCGGTCGGTCTGGACTGGGGCCGGCAGATGGACTTGCACGCTGTGGCGCTGGTGGGGCTGCTCGAGGACTACGGCGTGAACGGCCGGCCGGTGCTGTTCGTGCCGTGGGTGGAGACGTCAAGGCGCCCGTATGGCGACCAGGTGTCGATGCTCGAGGGTCTGGTCCGGTCGTGGCGGATCCACCGGGCGACGTCGGAAACGAATGGCGTGGGTGCCTACCCGTCCGAGGAGCTGGCTCGCCGGCTGCCGTCGATGCCGCTGACGTTGGCGACGTCGACGGCCAGGTCCAAGGAGGACCACTACGGCCGGTTGCGGGTCCTGGTCGAGCAGCGGGGGATCGTGCTGCCGCGTGAGCCCGAGCTGCTGCGCCAGCTCGGCGGCCTGGTGGCTCGTGGGACGCCGTCGGGTGGCCTGCGGATCGAGGCGGTGTCGGAGTCGGTCCACGACGACCTGCCGGACGCGTTGACGCTGGCGCTGGCGGGAGTGCCGGGCTGGTTGGCGCCACCGCGGGTGGTCGATCCGCCGGACGGCGTGGAGTGGGTGCAGACGCCGGCGGGGGTGCGGGTGCCGCTGCCGCCGCGGTGCCGCGGGTCGCTGGGCCGTCCTGCCCGGTCGGTGTCGGTCGCGGGGATGCAGCTGCCGCCGACGTCAGCGGCAGGCGGTCATCAGCCGTCGGTTGGGCTTGATGCGTACACGCAGTCCACTCGGTCGAGGTTCATCCGATGACCCCGAACGAGCGAGCGGGCCTGCTTGGCGAGGTCCGGCGCCTGCTCGGCGTGCCGGTAGCCGACGTGTTCCGGCGGGTGCCGATCCTTGGCGAGCTGCCCGGCCCTGTGCCGACGCGGCCATACCGCAAGCGGCACTGGTGGTTCGTCCTTGCGCACTCAGCGTGCCCGGCCGGTGAGTCCTGCGGCTGTCCGCGTGAGGTTCGGGGCCGCCCGCACGCGGCCCACGTCCACGCCGGCCCGACCGGGCTGCTCCGTAACCCGCAGCACCTGAGCCGAGTTGCGGAACGGATGGGCCGGCAGCCCGGCTCACGGCCGCTGACGGCGGCCGACGGCCGGCGCCTCGTCCAGCTATTCCACAAGATCGTCGACGAAGGGCAGTCATGAACCGCAGCGAATCCCTCGAGTTCGCCGACCTGGCGCTCGCCAGCGAGCCAGTGATCGGATTCTGCGAGCACCTGACGCCGGACGCCGAGCGCTACCACTGCTGCCTGCACCATCCCGAGTGCGGCATGACGTGCGGGCCGTGTCAGGTCGTGCACGAGCTGGTCTGGCACGACTCGACCCGGCCGTGTGACCGGTGCGGCTCAGCCGACGGGCTGCGGTCCGCTCCCGCTTTCACGTGGATCGCGGTGGATGGCCGGCCGGTGCTGCTGGCGTTGTTCGGTGGCATCCTGTGCCCGCCGTGCCTGGCTGCAGTACAGGCTGACCCGAGGGCCTGACTGGCAGCGGGTCGGCGCGGTCTGGTTTCTGTCGGCGGCCCGTCGTACTCTGTGAGGTAGACGGAACGGTGGCTTGAGGCTGCCGGGTCTTCGTCCCGGAGGCGTCACCTGCATCCGGGGTATCGGGACGCTCGCCCGGGATGGGGAGCGCGACGGGTCTGCGGCGGGACAGCCGAGGCATGCGCCTCCCGCCCCGAACAGGACTCCGACCGATGGACCCCAAGCTCGTCGACCTGCTCGCCAGCATCGGTGAGCTGCTCGCCAACCTGACGGACCTGAGCCCCGAACAGCTCGCCAGTCTGACCGAGCTGGTCAGTCAGGCCATCGACGCTCTCAGCAGCTCGGACGCTACGGATGCGGTCGTCGCCAGCATCAACACCGTCGCTGACGCCGCCGAGCAGGTCGGCGCCGAACGTGCCCGGCGTGAGAGCCTTGTCGCGTCCGCCGGCGACCTGGTGGGCCGTGCACGCGGCGCCCTTCACCGGCCGACGCCGGTCGCGATCTCGCAGGTCGTCGCCTCCGCCGCCGGCCGCCGCGACCCGGAGCGGGAGCGTCCCACCGAGGGCCGCGCGGGGGCGCTGGTCGCGTCGCTGACGGCTGGGGGAGACCCCGACTCGCAGGTCCACGGCGTCGACCAGCTCGCCGAGCTGTTCGACGCTCAGCACCGGGCCGCACGGTCGATGAAGCCAGGTAGCGACGGCGAAAGGGTCATCGTCGCCTCCGCCCGCTGGGAGTATCCCGCCGATCGTGACCTGCGGGGTGCGCGGAACGACCCGCAGAAGGCGTCCGACCTCGTGGAGGCCGCGGTGCAGCCGATCGTCGCCTCCGGTGGCACCTGCCGGCCGGTGGCCGTCGACTTCGCCATCCCGACGTGGGGCACGGCCGACCGACCGATCCGCGACAGCTTGCCGTCGTTCCAGGCGACCCGCGGCGGTCTGCATTTCGTCGCGCCGGTCGCCTTCGACCAGTCGGTCTACGGGGCCGGCGTCTCGATCTGGACCGCCCCCAACGACGTCAACCCCGGCGGAGCGAACACCGGTGTCAACAGCACCCGGACCGTCACCGACGCTGTCACCGCCGTCGGCACCACTCTGACGTCGGCGACCGCGGCGTTCTCCTACGCCGACGTCGGCCGCAGCGTCTCCGGCGGTTCGATCCCCGCTGGCGCGACCGTCGCCTCCGTCCAGTCCGCGACCGCGGCGACCTTGTCCGCTGCCGCGACCGCCGCCGCCAACGGGGTCACTGTCACGGTCTCGGGGGTCGGTACCGGACCCACGACGAAGCCAGCGCTGGAGATCACCTGCGGCACCGAGACAGAGGTGCTCGTCGAGGCGATCCCGCAGATCCTCAACGTCGGCAATATGCGTGCGAGGTTCAATCCTGAGGTCCTCAGTCAGGCCTTGCATTACCTCGGTATGGCCCACGCCGTCACCGCCGAGGTCGAGCTGCTCCGGCAGATGCGCGCGTTCGCCAAGCACGTGTCCGGCGTGCAGCGGTTCGGCATCGCCCGCGACGTGCTCACCGCGCTGGACCTGATCACGGCATACACACGTGACCGGTACCGGCTGCCCGACACGACGGTGCTCCGGGTCGTGCTCAAGCGGTGGATCAAGAACGCGATACGTGCGGACATCGCGAAGGCCGCCTTCCCCTACGAGGGTGGCGACGCCTACACCAGCCTTGCCGTCACCGATGCGCAGATCGACGCCTGGTTCGCTGCGCGCAACGTCGTGGCGACCTGGGCGTTCGACGACGACACCGGGAGCCAGAACTTCGGCGCGCAGGGCGCGGGTACAGCCAGTGTCCCGGTGGCGCTGAACGGCTGGCCGGCCACGACCCGGATGCTGGTCTTCCCGGAAGGGACCTTCCAATTTTTGGACGGCGGGCAGCTCGACCTCGGCGTCACGCGCGACTCGACGCTGAACGCTCAGAACAAGATGCAGCTGTTCGCGGAGACGTTCGAGGGTGTCGCGCCCCGCGGGTTCGAGGCTCTCGACTTCACGGCCGCGTTCGTCTCCAACGGCGCGTCCGCTGGCACTGTCGCCCCCGTCTGACCGTGGGCGCCCTGAACGACCCCAGCTCGCCCGGGCCGGACCCAGAGGGGGGGGACCCAGCGGCCCGCACCCAGTGCAATCCGGTGACGGTTCGCCGGCTGCAGCGTTCGCGGGAGACCAGGCGGGCGGCCTGAACACGGCCCGCGAGCTAACCCTCGCTCTCGCCGGAGCGGACGGCTAGTACCCCCCTGCTGCAGCCGGTCCCTGGGGCGGGACCGGCTGCAGCAGGATCAGATGTCGCGCCAGATGGGCTGTCCGAGCTCGGCGAGTACCTGGTCCCGGATGGCCTGCGGCAGGTCATCGTCGTCGGCCTCGTCGAGCGAGGAGTAGGCGGTCAGCTGCGCCGGCCACCGCTCGTTGCAATGAGCGGCGAACACCGCAATGTTGCCCTTCTCTGTCTGGGCCACGCCCCAGTAGGCGCCGAAGTCGTCCCCCGCCCGCGTGGCGTCGCGGTCAGGCTCGACCAGCCAACGTCCTCGGAACAACTCCTCGTGGTTGTCCTCACCGACGTTCACGGTGATCGTCTCGTACTTCGTCTCGTTCTGTGTCTTGCTGGGCATCTTCGTGAGTTCCTCTCGTAGAGCGTTCTGGCAGATGGGAGAGACGGGCAGCCCTGCTCGGCGAACCTCAGATGCGAGGTCGTCGGGCAGGTAGACGTTCACCCGGGCCATGCTGAGTTTCGTATGCGCATACACATGAGTATACGCATAGGCGAGAGGGGTCGTCAACCGTCCCCATCAGGCATCTCGCTGCCGCTTCAACTCGTCCGCGTAGGCGCGAGCCGCGTCGATCTTCAGCTGCGGTGCCCTGGCCCGGAAGGGTCGTGGGTGGCGCAGAACGGGCCGTTGACGGCGTCGGGCTTTGCAGCGCCGCTTGCTCTTCGTCAGCGCTTCGCACAGCGGATGCTCGCGACCCCGGTCGTCGCCCCATACCCGTCGCTCGTCGGTCATCATGCGATCGTCCCCCTCCTGAGCGCGAGCGCCACCATGTGCGTCCTGTTGCCGGTCCCGAGCTTGGCGCCGATGCGCACCAGGTGGCTCTTCACGGTCAGCGCGGACAGGCCGACCTGACCGCCGATCTCCACGTTGGACAGGCCGTCCGCGACGAGCTGTAGCACCTGGGCCTCGCGGTCCGTTAGCGCCCGGCCGCGGTAGGCGTGGACGTGGCCGTGAGCAACTTGACGGGTGCTCACGGCGCCTTCCTGAGGCTGTTGTCGAAAGCTGCCAGGAAGGCTTCAGGCGCCTGCGGGTTGATCTTCGCGTAGCCGGCGGTGGTGTTCGTCGACTCGTGGCCCAGGTAGTCCCGGACGAGCAGCAGGTCGTGGGTGGCCTGGTAGGCGACGGTTGCGTAACGGTGGCGGAGCTGGTGCAGGGTGGCGTCGACGCCGATGGATCGCATGTAGTCGGCGACGATCTTCGACAGGTGCGCGGGATTGATCGACCCTGGCCGGTCGTCTCCGCGCAGGAACACCGGGCCCCGGCGGGGGAGCCGGGCGGCCATCAGCTCGTCGATGACGGACCGCGGCAAAGGCACGACCCGCTGCTTCCCGCCTTTGCCGTCGCGGACGAACAGGGTCGGCGGGTCGTCCTGGTCGCGGATGTCGCTCCGTTCGAGCAGGGCGATCTCCCGGGCGCGTAGGCCGCACCAGCCGGCGAGGATGAGCCACGGTCGGATCCGCTCGGGGGCGCAGGCGAGCGCCATCCGCAGGTCGGCCTCGGAGATCGGCCGGGGCAGGGACGGCGGGATCTTCACCCGCGGCAGCAGGTCGGCGGGGTTGTCCGGCCGGTGGCCGTGGCGCATGGCCCACTTGTAGAACTCGGCGACGTGCGCCGTCTCCGTCGACAAGCCGTGTGGCCCCATCCGCAGCCCCTCCTGCCACTGGCGCAGCTGATCGGCGGTGACCTCGATCAGGGGGCACGGGAGCCGTCTGCCCAGCCGGCCGAGGGCGTTCCTGCGGGCCTTGATGGTGGAGTCCCGCAGGCCCCTGACGCGCACCCACGACAGGTGGGCAAGTACGAGCGCCGTACTACGGACCTGGGCCTCGTTGTCGTCGTCGACGAGCCGCAGCGGGGCGGTCACCGGTGCCACTGGCCGGCAGCCGTCGTGGCCTCGAGCCGGAGGATGAGCCCGATCTCCGCTGCGACCTCCGGGTAGAGGCACAACTCGGTTTTGCCGTAAAGACTCTCGGTGTCCTCGACGCAGAGTCGGACCCTCCACGGTTCACAGCTGCCGTCGGTGTCCTGGAAGCGCACCCGTTGGGCCTCGACTCGGTAGCCGACGCCCTGCCATGCCCGGGGGCTCGCGACGTGGTAGCCGGCGCCAGCCTCGACCTGGCAGAGCTCGGGCTCGCACTCGTCGGGGTGTCGCGGGTCGTGGTAGATGTCGGGCATGGGTTCTGACCTCCGTGGGGTCTGGTCCTAGGGCCGTCCCGGTGTTCAAGCACCAGGGCGGCCCGCTTGATGTGCCGGACCGTACGGTGGCCTTCAGGCAGCCGTCAAGCACCTCTGTAGGCCTCTGACCTGCATGTTTGTTGCGTGCAACGCGGGACAGGCAACGTCTCCTGTCGCATGGGACGTGCAACGCCTTAACTCCCAACCCGGCTAGGGCGCGGTCCTAATTTGGACGACACGGGCCCTCATCGTGAGTGCGACTCATGTGCCGGTCGCCCATCGGGTTGGCCAAGGAGCCGTTGGTAGCGACTCCTTGGCCCCAAGCCCGGCCCACTCCCCCTCTGTGGGCACGGTGTGGGCACGGACTGCCTAGCTGGGATAGGCCGAGCGCGTACGGCGCTGACATGAGCGCAAGCGCCTGACCTGCTGAGACGTCCGCCTGCGGTCGGCGTCGTCACCGTGCGACATGGCCGGAGCCGTTCTCATAATCCGTCGGTCGTGGGTTCGAGCCCCACCCGCCCCACTCGGGTTCCAGCAACTGCGCTTCGCTGGCGGACACCCCCTGCGCCGGTCAGCTCGAGCGGGGTCCTAGGGTCGGAGCGACAGGTGCCGGTCACCGACGGCCGGCTCGGCAGCAGGAGGACGCATGGACAGCACC